>Ga0181351_1000016_pt1 | contig 48883 bp, 45 predicted proteins | sample Su13VDMM15SD_FD_170485 | JGI IMG/M metagenome (GOLD analysis project Ga0181351, IMG submission 170485) | Freshwater viral communities from Lake Michigan, USA - Su13.VD.MM15.S.D | ecosystem: Environmental > Aquatic > Freshwater > Lake | place: USA: Michigan | collected 2013-07-16 | reverse complement strand
GAGGGAAAAGCAATCAGACAAGCAAGATGTCTTGTATGAATTAGATATAGACCTTATAAACTACTCAGATGACTACACCTCAATAATAAATATTTTATTAGAGGTTTACTATGGTAAGGAGGGAACAGATTGGATTTATTGGTATCTATATGAGAGAGACCCTGTTGGAACAATTGACCAAGCAACTACTAATGACGGAAAACCTATTTGTTATGATATTAAGTCATTATGGGAAGAGGTAGAGCAGTGCAGGTTGGATAACAAGGATGAGTATGAGTTACCTATTGGACTAACAGATGAGGAGAAATTAGAATTCTTAAAGATAATTTCAAAAGGAATGTAACTAATATGTTAGCTATTAACAACTATTTGTCACAAATTTAGCTAATATATGGGACAGTTTGATAAAGGATAAGTGGTAAAAGTTACCACATTAATTAAATAGAAATGATATGAAACAAACAGCAGTAGAATGGTTATTAGAAAACTTAAACTCAGAACCATATAGTGAAGAAGAATTTAATTACAACCGTGATTGTTGGGATAAAGCATTAGAACTAGAGAAGGAGCAGATAATAAAAGCTTATTGGTCAGCCTATAAAGAAGGTCAGTATAGCGGAGACAAAACAGCAGATGAATACTATAATGAAACCTTTAAAAACACAGAACAATGAGCACAACATTTGGAATACCAAGAGAGCCTATCGACATTGAGTTAGGTGATGAGGATGGTGTATATTATTACATCAATACAGAGATATTTGAAAAGGTATTTTTTAGGAGTATGAGTAGGAGCAGGTGGCTAAGTGATTTAGCTAAGATGTTACCTGATGATACGAGAGTCTATGCCTTAGACAATACTCAGCAGGGAGTTTTTACAATTGGAGATATTAAAAATTTAATAAAGAAAGAAAATGAGACAGATAGTATATAATTCAGTAAAATGCCTTGAGTGTAATGAGGTGTTAGTAAGTAGACATAGACATGACTATGTTACATGTCGTTGCCCCAATAGCGCAATGGCAGATGGTGGTAATGATTATGGGAGGTATGGCGCAATGGACATGACAAAGATTGAACTTTATTATGTATATGAAGATGATGACTTTGAGATTGTTAGAACCCATGCAACAAGAGGTAGCAGGGGTGTAAATGGTAAGCAACCACTAACTTGGATATCAATAGCTGATATGGATGATGACCACCTAGAGGCAGTACTTGACTATGGTGGTGCTGATTGGCATCTTGATTTAATTAGGAAAGAGATAGCATATAGAGATAGTTTATTAACTAAAAAACAGGACAAATGAAAGTAATAATTGAGTATGAATTTGAAGAACAAGACGATGCAAGGACAGCCTTAGATGGATATAAATGGAAGTTAGCCATGTGGGACTTAGACCAATCGCTTAGAGGCACAACCAAGCATGGCTTTTTTGATAACAGGGAAGCTACAGGAGTTGAACAAGACATGGCTCAAAAATTAAGGGATGCCATAAGAGAGATATTAAATGAATATAATTTAAACTTAGACTAAGATGGAACAGACAGCAATGCAAGAAGCAAATGAAAAGTATTTGAAATCAACTGCCGAAGAGTTTTACGGATGGTTTTGGAACAACAGGGAAAGACTTTTAGAGTTAGAGAAGGAACAAATAGTTGAGGCTCACGGAGATAAGCAAAAAACAAAAAGCAACCCCGACTCAATCGTTACCTACGGATATTGGTTTAGTGGTGAAGACTATTACAATAAATACTTTAAAAAATAAACCAAAATAAATTTGGTAGTTTAAAAAGATTAAACTATCTTTGTACTATTAATAATCAAATCAAATGGAAAGAATTGCATCAGGGCTTTTGTCCCTAACCTTAATCGTGCCGTATATTTTTTGTTTTTATTATTTAATAATAACAATGTGGGGTACACTTTTATTAGCATCAAATGTATTCGATTTTATATTTACAATACTAATATCCTTATTCCTTATTTTTGTCATGGGTGTAAGTGGGTATATATTAATATCTGATGCTTATACATCAATAAAAAAATGAACAATAAATTAAATTAAATTAAATTAACTATGAAAAAACAAATCTTTAATCAGTACGCACAAAAGATTGCCGATTTATTCGGGGTCGACAAGCAAGAGTTATTCGTAAAGTCAAAGAAGAGGGACTTAGTAGATGCACGGCACTTACTATACTACCTATGCTTCCACAGACCTATGCAACTAGTATCTATTCAAAACTTTATGGAAGACAATGGATACCATATTAACCATCCCTCAGTAATACACGGAGTAAAAATTGTATCACAAAGGATAGCAGAGGATGCAGACTACACCTTTATTATTAAGTCAATAGAAAAATCAGTAAACAATTAAATCTAAATAAATAAAAATGGAAAATCAAGTTAAATCAGTGTACTCTACACTATCACAAACAAGTGTGCGTGAGAAAATCGAAAGAAAAGGAAACCTAGACTATCTGTCTTGGGCAAATGCGTGGCATATGCTTAAAACGGCATACCCTAACGCACAACGTAAGGTGTATGAACACGACCATACAGGCTTCAATTACTTTACGGATGGCAGAACTGCCTACGTTAAGGTTGGTATAATCGTTAATGACTTAGAGCATATTGACTACCTACCTGTAATGGACTTCAGAAACAATGCACTACCAATAGACAAGGTAACTGCTACGGATGTAAACAAGACAATACAACGATCTACTGCAAAGGCAATCGCTATGCACGGACTTGGACTTAGTTTATGGACAGGTGAAGATGTTCCGGTGACTGTTGATGTTGCACAAGCACCTCAAGAGTCAAGCCTAATAGAATTAACTAAGGGCAGTGAGAATTGGGATAAGGTTGCTCAGTATATTACTTTAAACAAGCAGATTGGCTTAGATAAAATCATACAGCAATTATCAACTAAGTACACTATTAGTGCAGCAGTGAATAAAGAAATAGCTAAGTTACTAAAATGAAGCACGAAGAGATAATAAATCTTTTACGCGATGATAAAGAGTATTACGGAGGTATTGGTAAGCAGTACCTCTCTAACTCTGACATTGGTGTTCTACTATCTAATCCAAAGGATTATGGTAAGTACAGAGCTGACAACAAGAGTTTTTCAGATGGAAGATATTTTCATCAGCTAATTCTTGAACCTGATAAGGCATTAGACTTTAAGTTTGTCGATACAGGTACTCGATTAACAAAAGAATATAAGGAGTTTATTAAAGATAATAACCTACCCTTTTGTATGCTTAAGAAAGAAAAGGATGAGATAGAAAACTTAGTTAGAGTTATGACAGGTAATCTACGTTTCTTTGAGCAGATATACAAAGATGGCAATCAATACGAAGTCCCTGCAATTGGAGAGATACAAGGTGTGATGTGGAAGGGTAAGGCAGATATAATAACAGATGAGTGTATCATAGACTTGAAGACTACAAGCGATATAAACAAGTTTAAGTGGTCAGCAAAGTCATACAACTATGACTCTCAGTGTTATATATATCAGCAGTTGTTTGGTAAGCCATTAGTGTTCTATGTTGTAGACAAGTTATCCCAACAATTGGGAATATATACACCAACTGAAAACTTTATTCTTGGTGGTGAACGAAAGGTAGCCAAGGCAATAGAGATTCACAGGAAGTATTTTGGTGGTAACCCAACGGATGACATCAATAATCAATTCATAGAAGAAGACCTTTTTTAAGAAATCGGATGAGCGTAAGGCTCAACGTATCAACCTATATGCTTAACCCCAAAGGTATATTGGATGATTAAAATAGATTGGGGTAAATTTAAAAACAAAGTACAATGGCACAAGACGAAAAAATCTTTGCAGACGGTTTCTCTTTCAAGAGACAAGAGAACGCACCCGATTTCGTTATCGGAAGAGTATCAATCAAGGTGGATGATGCTATAACATTTTTGCGTAAGCACGAGAAAGGTGGTTGGGTAAATTTAAACGCCAAGTATGGTCGTAGTGGTAATCCCTATATGGAATTAGACACCTATGAGCCGAAGGCAGGAGAGAGTAAGCCAATTGAAAAAGAGGCAGTCGCTAAAGACCTACCATTTTAGGTATAACTCTAATTATCGGTTAATTAAGGGGGATGTTGAGTTCCCCTTTTTTTACCCCCTATATTACTATATATATATATTTATATTATATATATTTTTTTTTCATTACAATTAAGAAATAAAATTAACATTATCGACACTATCCTTATAGATAAAGACTTTGAGGATATCGATTTCGACACAAAAACGACACTAAGATGAATACATACAACATTACCATATTTAAAAGCATAAAAGAAACCAATACACCATTCTATCGTGAGGCACATCAGATACTAGAGAGAATCAAGAATGGAGCGAGTAAGGAGTTGGTTAAGAAGATACGATTGGAGAAGAACAAGAGTGAGCGTAATGAAATGAAAAAGATGTTGCCATCAATTTGTTTCAGTGGCACATTCAACAAACGAGCAGACACATCAATCATTGAGCATAGTGGACTTGTATGCCTAGACTTTGATGGCTATGAAAAGCAGAAGGATTTGTTACAAGACAAAGAAATGCTTACAAAGAATAAGTATGTGTTCTCAGTATTTATATCTCCATCAGGCAACGGACTGAAAGTATTGGTTAAGATACCAAAAGAAATAGACAACCACATAAACTACTTTAATTCGCTTGAGAAGCACTTTAACTCGACTTACTTTGATAACACAAGCAAGAACATCAGTCGTGTCTGTTACGAGTCCTATGACCCCTTAATTCACATCAACGAGAACTCTTCGGTATGGGACAAGATTGAAGAAACACAATACAACGAAGTTATTAAGCACAGAGACATCGCAACGATACCAATTACGGATGAGAATAAGATTGTGGAGATATTAGTTAAGTGGTGGAGTAAGAAGTATCCAATGGTAGATGGACAAAGAAACCATAACACATTTATACTTGCAATGGCTTTCAATGAGTTTGGAATAAACAAGAGTCTTGCATCATACATCCTAAACCAATACTCAACGGATGACTTCCCTGTGCAAGAGATATCAATGACAATAGACTCTGCATATCGTAACACATCGAGCTTTGGCACGAAGTACTACGAGGACGAGGAGCGTGTAAGCCAAATAAAAGAGAAGCTACGCAGAGGAGTATCTAGGAATGAAATTAAGAGCCAACTGCAGGACTCAAGTTTTGATTCAAGTGTGATAGACTCAGTATTGAATAAGGTTGAAGAAGAAAATTCGCAGCAGGTATTTTGGTCTAAGAATGACAAGGGAGTGATTAAGATAATACACATACTCTTCAAGAAGTTTTTAGAGGACTCAGGGTTCTATAAGTACTGCCCCGAAGGAGGCAAGAGTTATGTGTTCGTAAAAGTAACTAACAACCTAATAGACCACACATCTGAGAAAGAAATAAAGGACTTTATACTTATGCAGTTAATAGAGTTGGAGGACATATCTATCTACAACTACTTTGCAGACAACACAAGGTTCTTTAAGGAGGAGTTCTTATCGTTACTATCTACAATAGACATCTACTTTATAGAAGATACCAAAACATCAGCGTACCTGTACTATAAGAATTGTGCAGTAAAGATTACAGGAAGTGAAATAACAACGATTGACTACTTAGATTTAGGTGGCTATGTTTGGAAAGACCATATAATTAATAGGAACTTTAATAGATGTTCAGTAAGCGAAAACTTTGACTATAAGGTGTTCATTAGAAACATATGCAACCAAGATGAGAACAGAATAAAAACAATGGAGAGTACGATAGGATTTTTACTACACGCATACAAGAACCTATCATTCTGCCCGGCAATTATATTAAACGATGAAGTGATTAGCGACAATCCTGAGGGAGGCACAGGAAAGGGATTGTTTATGAACTCATTGAATTGTATGAAGAAGCTCGTAGTAATAGATGGTAAGTCCTTTGCTTTTGAACGCTCCTTTGCTTATCAGTTGGTGTCAGCAGACACGCAGATACTATGCTTCGATGATGTAAAGAAACACTTTGACTTTGAGAGATTGTTCTCAGTAGTAACAGAGGGTATGACACTAGAGAAAAAGAATAAGGATGCTATAAAGATACCATTCAGTAAGTCACCAAAGATTGCTATAACAACTAACTATGCGATAAAGGGTGCAGGTAATTCATTCGCAAGAAGAAAATGGGAGTTGGAGTTACATCAGCACTATACCAAAACATATACGCCATTGGATGAATTTGGAAAGTTAATGTTCGGAGATTGGAGTGATGACGATTGGTGTGAGTTTGACAACTATATGCTAAACAACCTACAGAACTTCTTAGTAACAGGATTGGTGAAATCAAAATTCGTGAACTTAAAGATACGACAGTTGTCGGCAGAAACAAGCCACGAGTTTATAGAATGGTGTGGCTTAATTGATGACCAAGATAGAGAGATTGTTCTTGACCCGGGAGCTAAATTATATAAGAACGACCTGTACGATAACTTTGTTAGAGAGTATCCTGACTACGGAGCAAGCTCAAGGATGTCTATGAGTAGAACAAGATTCTATAAGTGGCTAAACTCATATGCAATGTTTAAGGAGGGTGTACCACCTGAAGAAGGTAGAGATGCTCGAGGAAGATGGCTTATAATAAGAAGAAAGCAAGATGTTAATGATTGAGAGAAAGTTAGGATTTAGTAACAGGAAGATGTGGCAGCACTGCGAACTACTTCAATCAATAGTTGAGCAAAAAGTTATGACTAAAGTTGGAAGGGGTAAGAACGCAGTGAACATCGAGGTGTATAAATATAAAAATAATGAAGATGTCATTAAAAACATATCAGAGAGTATTGACTACTATAGAATAGAAACAATGAGAGAACAGAAACTTACATTTAGGGATTACCAAAAAGAAATTATACTAAAGGGAACTGAAATGTTACTTGAGAATAAGTTCTTGTATCTTGCTATGGAAGTGCGAACAGGCAAGACCCTTACAAGTTTGGCGATAGCTGAAAAGGTGAACGCTACCAATGTGTTGTTTGTAACTAAAAAGAAAGCAATATCTTCAATTGAAAGTGACTACGCATTATTTGAACCGAATTATAATATATGTATTATAAACTATGAGAGCTTACATTTAGTTAAAGATGACCAACATTGGGACTTGATTATTTTAGATGAAGCACATAGCATGGGTGCTTTTCCTAAGCCTTCACAACGAGCCTTGATAGTGAGAGATACAATAAAAAAATACAAGCCAATGGTAATTTTACTTTCGGGGACACCAACGCCTGAGAGTTACTCGCAGATGTACCACCAAGTGTATGGTATACCAAACAACCCATTCAATGAGTTCCCAAGCTTCTATAAATTTTGTAGTGCCTATGTAAACATAACGGAGAAAAAAATCAACGGGCTTTTTATTAGGGACTACTCAAAAGGATTGCAGTCCATACTTGATAAAATGAAACCATACACAATTAACTACACGCAATTGGAGGCAGGGTTTAAGGTTAAGACATCAGAACACGTTATGCATGTTGAGCTTAAAGACTCGACCTATAAAATAATAGACAAGCTAAAGAAAGATTTAGTTGTTGAAGGTAAGGAAGAAGTTATATTGGCAGATACTGCCGTTAAGTTAATGATGAAGCTACACCAACTATACTCAGGGACTATAAAGTTTGAAAGTGGTAACTCTATGGTACTTGATTTAACTAAGGCTGAGTTTATCAAGTCGCAATTTGCGACCGCAAAGATTGGTATATTCTACAAGTTCAAAGAAGAACTCAACGCATTAACTCAAGTATTTGGTACAGATAACTTGACAACTGACCTTAGTGTTTTTGAAAGTACAGACAAGAATATAGCACTGCAAATAGTATCAGGTAGAGAAGGCATATCATTAAAACAAGCCGACTGCTTGGTATACTACAACATTGACTTCAGTGCTACAAGCTATTGGCAGAGCAAGGATAGGATGACAACAAAAGATAGACTAGACAACGATGTCTATTGGATATTTACAAAAGGTGGGATTGAAAACGATATATATAAAACAGTAATAAAAAAGAAGGACTATACTATTAACCATTTTAAAAAAACACTATTATGAAAAACAAGAATGAATTTATACAGATTGCTATAGAGGTTCAAGATATTATAGCTAATGGTGAATATACTCACCAAAAATACCTAAAATTCAGACAGTGGTACTTTCAGAGCTACGAGGGCAGTAAAAGAAGTGCTGCTCGAAGTTTTGCAATGTTTGACTTGATGTATGGCTTAGATGTACCAATAAAGAATACTAACTCAGAAGATGAGATATGACGGAACAGCAGATACAATCTAAAAAGATTAAGGAGCTTGAAAGTCAAGGCTACTATGTAATAAAGCTTATGAAGACCAATAAAAATGGCATACCCGACTTACTTGTCTTACCCAAAAATAGTGATGCTTTCTTTATAGAAGTAAAAAAAGAAGGTGGAGTGTTAAGCAAGTTACAGGAGTACAGAATAAATGAATTAAATAAACACGGATTAAAAACTGAAATTTTAAAAGGATGGAAAAATTAAAAGAAATAGTATCGCAAGTATTTGACACAGACATTAACATTAAAACACGCAAAAGAAATAATGTTGAGGCAAGAATGATATTCTCAAAAATATTAAGAGAAGATGGAAGCACATTTGAATCTATAGGAAAAGCAATAAATAAAGACCACTCTACAATAGTTTATTACGTTAATCAGGCATCTAGTTTAATAAAACAGTCTATAGAATTAAGTGATAAGTACTTAGAATGTAAGAATTGTTATATAGATAATTTAGATGTGGTTTTACCTCAAATGAAGTACGATGAATTAAAAGATGAGGTTGTAGAGTTAAAGCTTTTAATCAATCAACTTACTATAGAAAGAAATAAAACAATAAAAGTTCAAGAAAAGTATAATAGAATTAAAAAAATAATTAACTTAGTTGCCGAAAGAACTCATGTTGGAAAAGAAGAGTTTATTGAAAGAAAAATAAATCAGATGTTTAATGGTATCTAATGACTGAGCAAAGAAAAATAGAAGAGGCAAGAGTTAATCGTATTGCATACCTAATTGGTATTCAACAGGACTCTTTGGTTGTTTTATTTGAAACGCTGTCCGATAGAGATTATGAAGATGCGAAGGCAGAAATAAAAGTGTTAATGACAGAGTTAAGATTAATTTTCAAATCAATAGAGTATGACGATTTTTGAAGTAGAAGAAGATTTAAGAAGAGAACAGGTTGCCATTCAAAAATTTGTAGACATATTTGGTGGCTCATTCCAAAAGTTAGACCAATTTGACATTGACTATAAGGTCTTTGATAAAGATAAGAACTTAATAGCTTACGCAGAGGTAAAGGGTAGGATAAGAACAATAAATAAGGCTTACCCACTTCCTATAGCCGTAAGAAAAATCATGAAGTTATCTGAAAAAAGACTAAACCCTGTTCTTATATGGGCTTGTGAAGACGGAATAATTTACGCCAAGTTGAATGAGTTAGTAGGTCAAATAAAATACAGTGGTAGAACTCCACGAGCAAAGTCTACCAATGACATGGAGATTATGGCTTACTACGATAAACAAAAATGTTTAAAGTACGTTAGGTTTTAATCATCATCACTTCCAAAGTTATCGTCACCAAAACTATCGCTTCCAAATTTATCACTTCCTCCAAAACCATCACTTCCAAAGTTATCGCCGCTACCAAAAGAATCCTTAACAATATATTCTTCATCATATTCAAGAGCCTTCATTCTATTTTTTAACTCATTTAATATTTTTAAAGACTCTTCTCTTCTTTTATGATACATTTTAAATGCAATTTTTGCTTTTTCTTTCTCTCTTTTCTCAAAGTCTTCTTTATTGCTATATTTAATCGTCTGTTGGTCTAATATAGCCTTAACCATATCTTCTTCTATTTTCCTTTCTGCTTTTCTATATTCAGGGTCTTTTATTTTTCGTAACTCTTTTTTTATTCCTTCCTTTGTATATCTTCCACTATCCATCATCTCTTTTAAAATACTTGTTTTTTGAACAATCTCTTCAGCATCTACTTTAGCCTCAGCTTCTTTCTTTACGGCTGTTTCTTTTGTTTCTTTTTTTAATTCTTTATATACTCCTTCCATAACAATTTTTCTAAAGTCTTTGTAAAAAGGAACAACTCCTGCTAATCCTCCTATTTCTAATGGTAGTCTTCTATACAATTCTTTTGCTCTTGTTAACTTTGCTCTTTCTCCTTCAGGTTTAGAACTTGTTGCTAACTTATATGCTAACTCAGCAGTCCCAATTACCGGAGATAAAGGTCCTGCTACAACTTTAACAAAATCTGTAAGTTTGTCAACCTTTCCTTCTTGTAATTGATTAAATTGTATAGCATCTTTATAAGGGTCATACTCTCCATCTCTAAGACCAATGGCTTCACCATATTCTTTATTTGCTAATTCTATCAAAGCATTTTCTGCTACTCTAATGAAATTACCGAAGTATCTTCCAAATACTAAAGTTGTTATTGATGACAAAATTCCTTGAGATATTTTTTGTTTTGTTGTTTTATCATCATCATCATCATCACCTCCAAAGCCTAATGAGCGTGCTACTACCGATAATCCCTCTGAAAACAATCTAGTAAACACAGAATAAATTGTCATTCTTAATGTAACAGCAGCTAAAACTTGTATTCCTTCTTCCCGCGATATAGTTCCATTTCCTACTAATGCCCTAACACCTTCTCTAGCAGTATAGTATTCTTGAACAGTAAATTTATTCATGAACCTATTAAATTCTTTAACAAATATAACTCCACCTTTATCATCTTGTCTTACTACATTTTGTAATATACCCATATAAGAGTTCATACTAGAACCTGCGGATATTACTTGCTTGTCAGCCATAGTAGTTGCTTTCTCTAAGGCATCTTTGTATTTATCCATGTACTCTTCATCATTCTTTATGATTTTATCAAAGTCAGGTTTAATACCTACTTCTTTTTCAAATGTACGAGAAAAAGAACCAAACCAAAGTCTTCTCATTATTACTTGGTCAGGCTTAGAGATTAAATAATCTGCTACCCCTGCTACAACATCAACATATTGTTTTCCTGTTTCATCCCAAGCTTGTCTAACACCATTTCTTATTTCTGTTTTTGTGTTTTTACTTTTAGAACTTCTATTTGCATTAGCTGTCAATTCTACAAAAGGACTATTTATTAAACTTGTTGGCTGAACTCTTGATGTTACATTAGATTTTAAATTCGTCATAATAGACTTTCTGTCTACTCCTTCTATTTCTTTTATTTCTTTTGAAACACCCCTTCTCATATCTCTTGGATTGTTTAATAGAACAAAAGCAATATTTGAAGAAAGCTCAGCAGCAGCTCTTGTGCCACTTGCAAGCATAGACCTATATCCTTGTCTTTTAAGAAATTCTAGCCATTTAGTTGATTGAGTAAAGTTTGATTCAAGTAAATCTTTTGTAGCTGTATTATACGCACCTGTTATAGCATTAAGGATATCATATTGGTCTTTTATATTTGCTTCAAAAATCTTTTTTTCATCTAAAGTCATCTCTTTCTTTAGAGTATTTTTTTCCTTTTCTTCTAATAAAGTCTTTGCATTTCTTAATGTTTTTCTAGCTGTTCTCACAGGCTCTGTCATATGGTAATTTAAAAGTACCGACCTTGAACTGCTATTTGTTGCATAGAAAGGGTTTAAGTATACAGGGTGAGCTTTTCCATCTCTTTCCTCTAAGTTCTTAGAAACAGTGCCCGGGTCCATGTTTGCATTTATGTTATTAATTTGGTCTGTTGTTTCACTTGCTGATAATATATCAGACTCATTAATTACAGTATAAGAGATATAATTTTTTAAAGGAACTATTTTTTTACCATTTATAACAGTTGCTGTATATGTAGCAAACTTTGTCATTCTATTATTTATTTCCTCAAGTTTTTTTAATCCATTTTTTTCAGCTTCATTGAAAGAGTTATATAATTTATCTATATCTATTTCATTATTTTTTTCAAACTCTTTCTTTATAGATTCCATCTGAGCAATATCGAGGTCATTGTAACCACTTTTCTCACTATTTTTTTTTGCAAACTTAATGGTTTCATCTAAGGTTTTCATTGCCTGATGAACTTGTTTTTTTGAACCTTCTTGCTTAGTTGGATTTGAATCGTATTCAAGTTGCATCATATATACCATCATTTTGAATTGAGATAGTATTATTTTATTAGGTTCATTTTCAAATGATGTTGCAATTCCTCTTTCTATTTTGTCTAACTCATCTTGAATTAATGTTATTGCAGATTGATAGCCCTGTTGTGCTTTAGCAGATTCATTAAATACAGAATTAAAAATATTTTTAGTTTTAAAGTCGCCTAATTGTTGGTCTATATTAAATAAAGGAGCAACATTAATTCTTTTCGATACACGTTTTGCTAATGTTTGATTTATTTTTTTAGCTATATTCTTAAAATTTTCAGGAATAGATGATTCTAATAGAATACTTTTTTCTATAAAGTTTAACTTCTCTACCATCTCCTGTGTAGCATTTGATACAAAGCCATTGTTTATGTTATCAATGACTCTAAGTAAATCTTTTAAATCTTTATTATTTAAACTTTCAAGTGTTTTTTTATTTTTTAAAAGCTCTTGTAGTCTTTTTATTAAATCTCTTTCTAATCTAAACTCATCGCCAACAATCTCATCCAATGTTATTGTGGTATTGTTTATCTCATTAATTAACTCTACTTTCTCATCAGCAATTTCTTGCTCAGTCATTTTTGCTTTAACCTTTGGTCCTTGTATCTTTGACTTAAAGGTTTTCATTAACTTATGTTCAGACTGATTGATAATACCAACCTTTAACATTTCATCTAATGTTTCTGCATAGTTTACAACCTTATCTTCTACAACCTTATCTTCAAAGTTATCATACAACTCTTTCAAGTCAGATACTCTCTGTTCATTTGACTCAATACTTTCAATAATTTTATCTATGCTTTTATTTAAGTCATCTCTCTTATTTAATTTTAAGACTGCATCTCTCTGAGATAACATCTCAACTATCTCAGAATAAGACTCAAATACATCGCTTGGTATTAGCTTTGCATTAATACTTAACAAGCGTGATAGTGGGTCTAATAAATCAGATGAGATATCGCCAAGCTTTGGTAAATTTTTCTTTGCATTTTTTCTATTTATGTTTGCTTTATCTACTTTGGCATCATAGCCTGCAATACCAATAATTTTATCAACATAGTCTATAAACTTATCATATTGCCTTTGGCTCAACACATTGAACTTTGCAAGGCGTAGCATAATTGATTTCATTTGAATAGAATCCAATGTATCAACCTTACCTGTTAGCATCTTACGAACTACTCTTTCTGCTTCTATTCTTAATTTTTCAGATTCTTTTCTGTCTAAAGATATTGCTAATTTTACAGCTTCTTTAAATTCAGCAAGTCTATCTTGCGTATCTTGAAGGTCTTGTTTATTTGTCTTTTGCTTAACAAATGTGCTGTCCAAGAAATCATTAATTTCTTTAATAAACTGCTCTCTTTTTACCTTTGGATGTCTTTTTTTGTGTTTGGTGTACATCCTAGCAATGGCTTCATCTAACGAGATGCTTTCTGCTGCCTTAACTAATGCATTTATTCCTTTTAAAATAAGTTTCATTGTTGCTATTGAAGTCCCAACACCTATACCTGCGTAGGTGAATTTGTTTAAACTATTGAGTTTAGCAATAGCATCATCAATATATTCTGATAATCTCGTTTTATTTTCAGCAGAACTTATTTTTAAACTTCCAAGTTTGTTAAATTCTTCTTGTAATTCTTGTGCCTTTTTATTTAAATCACTTACAAGCCCTTTATATGTGTCATTTTCTTTGCCGTATAACTCTTCTTTAAGGATGAGTTCAGCATCTTCAATATCTGCTTCAAGGTCCATTATTGTACCCTCTTTTCCTATAGCTTGTTTTAAAACTTTAATTTGTTCACGAATAGGTAAAATTTCTTTTCTTGCATTTTCTTTTGCTGTTTCTATATCTTTATTTATATCATCTATTTCTTTTTGAATAACTTCAATATTATTGAATATAGTATCTTCTCCCGTTGTTGATTCTTTTGCAGGTGCAGGTGCTTCTTCTTTTAAACTTTTTATTTCATTTATTAATTCATCAATATCGGAGTACCACGTTTCTATAACTTCATCTCCTTTACTCATATCTGTATAGGCCCAAACATATTGTTTAGGATCGCCATAGTTGTCTGTAGCCTCAGATGTAGCATCAGGGTCTTCATACTTATTTAATCCATATACTACTCCATCAATATTAATAACAAAACCTTGGTCCATACTCAATGAAAACGCATTATCAATTGTTGTTCTTTTTGGTTTAGATGTAGGCTTTGGAACTAATTTTTTTGCTTCATAAAGATTTCTTGCCATATTTCCTCCGGGAAGGGATTCTCTTGGAATATTACCGTCAATCCAATCTTCAAGAAAAATGTCTCTCTCATCTTCTGACATATTTTTAAGCATCTCAGCTCCACGAGAAATCTTTTCTGCTTCAGTTTCTTCTTTTACAGGTTCTGCTTCAACTTTTACTTTTTTCTTTACAGGTGCTGCTTTAACCGTTGATTTAGTAGTCACCTTCGCCTTAGTAGTTTCAACTTTAGCAGGAGTTATAACGTCATCAATATATACTTTTGTTTTGTTTTTAGTTTCAACAAACCTTCCTCTTTTATCGTCAGTTTGTATTATTAGATTAGCTTCAGGAGTTGCTCTTTTTGGAGTAAAAGTTCCTACTTTTTTAAGTTGAACTCTTGCTGTTCCTTTCTTTTCATCTATGACTATACTAAACTCTGTTGTACCTGAACCCCTTACTCTTGTACCTTTATCTATAGGTTCAGATTTAGGTTTAGGTTTCTCAACTATTATTGTTTCCGGTATAGCTTGTCTTTCTCTAGCATTTAATACTGTATTTGCAGATTTTATTTTTGCTTTAAGCTCGTTTATTTTAATTATTTCTTCATCGCTTGGCTCTTCAATTTTTTGTAACTCATTTAACTTAGTAACTTGAAGCTGCTTCATGAATATAATTACATCACTTTTTTCCTCCTTAATATTCTTCCACGAAAACTTAGTTGGTGCTTCTTTTTTAGCTGTAGTAGTTTGCTTACCCCTTGCTTTTGTTGCTCCCGCTTTAACTACAGGCGCGGCTTTTTCTTTATTTAAGAACGCATCTAAAGATTTAGGGGATTTCCCTTCATTTCCTGCATCCCAACCTATTTTTTTATCAGAATCAACTCTGTCTTTAAATGCAGACATTTCATCTGCAAATTGTTGTTCATCCCACTTAACATTATTTAAAAATGCATTGTAGTATTTTAAACTTAATCTTTTTGCTTCTTCTCTTAAAGATTTGTCTACATTAAAATCACGTTCTATTTCATAGAAATAATGCCCAAGACCATCAGGTATTGCCCATCCAAATTTTTGTTGAGTTTCCTCTAACTTTTGCTTTGCTTCTTCTTGTTGTTCGGGAGGGAAAAATTTATATCCATCTTTAGCCAAGTACCCTTCAGGGGTCATGACTTGAACTTCAGAGATAACTCCATTTTTAGCTCTTATTTCAATAAGTCTTTTTGGATAACCTAATTCAGTTGCTTCATTAATTCTTCTTAATTGACTATCTTTTTTATTTCCTTCATCAATATTTTTAAAAACTAAATTTGCTTCTTCATCTGTTGGAACAATAATATTTACCCTTGCGCCATCACCTAATTTTTCAGTGTCTGCACTATACCACCTCAATGTTTTTACAGAAGCTCTTGTAGGTCTTTTTATTGCGAATTTAGAAACAAAACCCTTTAGTCTTCTTATTGCTTTATCAGCAATAGATTCGACTTCTTTTTTTGCTTCTTCAAAATCCTTTTCTTTGGTTTCAAATGTTTCTTGAACAATGGGTTGAACGGTTGATGTTAATTTAGCTAATCTTCTTTTTTCAGCACTATTTAAATCACGTCCCTTTTCTTGTAAAGCTATTTGCTTATCCCTAATAGAACCTAATTCTAACCCTTCTTCTTGGGCTTTAATTACATCTTCCTTAACTTCTTTAAAAATGTCACTTCTATCGTACGGTCTTTCTTCGGTGCTTGTGTCTCCATCGTTTTTTGAGCCGACGTATCTTGACTTTCTGTATCTGACTTCGGTGGAAACAACATCGCCATCCTCAGTAAGTCCGAGTGCATTAATGACTGATTGCTTGATTTTTTCGTGTCTTTTTTCATAATCTTGTTTTAATTGGGTTTCGGTTTGATTGCCTTCAAATGATATAATTGATACTTTTAGTTCATTGTTATTAAAACTATAATCATTTATACCATTTTCTTTTAATAATTTACCTAAATCAGCTAACTGTTTAGCAGTAGGAGTAGATGCAAATTTATAAAAAATTTGTGGATAATGCAAGAAACCTCTATTATCTGAATAAGAAAATTTAGGTTTAATCTTTTCATTTATAATGTCATCACTAAATTCTGATGTTGTTTCAATAATAATTGCATCTTGAGAATACTTTTCTCCAAATTCTTGAAGGAGTCTACTTATTGCTTCTGTATCTGCATCCTCAGTTATTTTTAAACTCATATTCATAGATGGCTCTGCAACTCCACCCCAAGCACCACTATAATTATCTCTAAATAGAACTTCAACTCCTTTTATCTTACTTATTCCTTCTGTTATTTCTTTTTTAACTTGACCAAGAATTTGATTTTCTAATTTTTTAAGTTCTTTTTCATCTTCATTTGTTACAACTTTAGATTTCTCCATTTTCTTTACTAATGCATCATACTTAAGGCTTAGTTTCTGCATTCTTTTTGTAGTTGAATCAAAATTTCTAGTTGTAGCAGGGGTTATTAATGCCGCAACATTTCTAGCATACTTTGGTGTCTTTCCTTTTTTCTTCTTAGCAATTTCAGCTTCAATTCTTTGTTTTTCCGTTAATACTACTTCTTCGGCTTTAACTTCAGTAGTTGCTTCAGTAGTTAGCGCATCATACAAATCCTTATACTTATTATATGAGTAAGGAGTTATTAATTCTCCATTTTCATCTTTTTCGGAAAAATACTCTAACTTTGATTTTACATATTCAATAGGATTTGAGTTAAATAACTCAAGCTCTTGTTCTTTAAGATTAATTTCTGTTTCATAATAACTACGGTCTTCTTTAGATGTAGCATCTTCAAGATTTTTTTGAAGTGATTGTAAGTTATCTTCAATAGAGTTTTTTTCTGTTTCTATAGAACTCCTTACTTCTTCGGCTTTACCTTCTTCGGTAAGGACTTGAGATTCTGCTGTGGGTTCTCCTTGGACCACTTCTTCGCCAACTGCGGTTGTTGGCTGTACAGGTACTTCACCTGCTGCTTGCTCTTGAATGGCATAATCTTTTGCTTCTTTACCTGTTAATGTATATGTGTAACCTCCTCCTACAAGTTTAGAACCTTTCTTTCCTATAGGTAATCCAAATATATTTTTTCTTGTTTCTACTTCTGTTAAAGGAAGAAGTTGTGCTCTATCTCTAAACTCTTCAGGAATTTCTTCCAATGTTTCTACTCTTTTAGTAAAAGGCTCATCATCTTTAAGTGAAGATATTTCTTCAGGTATAGTTGCTTTAATGGCGTCTTCTTCTTGCTTTTTCTCGGCGTCTTCTACTTTTTGGTTTATTTTGTTAAGTTCTGTTTGCGCTGCTTTTCTATTTATTTTTTCACCATCTATTATTACTGCGCCTTTTTGTTTAAGTGCATTTTCTAATTTAGTTGCTCTTTCAATATTATTATCAACTAAAACTTGTAGTGGTAATGTTCCTAATTTATCATTGATGTCTTTTATCCTATCATTTTTTTCTTTGCTTAATGCAGGGTCTTTGCCTACAACTTCTTTCTTTAATCTATTTCTTTCATTTATTAGGTTAAAAGCTATCAACTTTGCTTCGTCAGATATATTCTCATCTATTGAGTTAAAAACACCATCAACTAAATTAATGTCATTTAATGCACTCTGAGCTTCACCCTTTGTCATTGTTCCATTTAACATTTGTGTCTTTAGATTTGAAACAATAAGTTTTTTAAACTCTTGGTCGGAAGAAAAATCCTTAAAGAACTTTAAGTCCTCTTCATTATATAATGATATCTTGCCATTTATTAATCCTTGAGCGCCAACCATTACTGTAGACATAGCGAAACCACCGATAGCTTCTGCTAATGCTCCTTCACCAACTGCCATTAAACCTTCTGAAAAAGATTTAGGAGTTCCAAATGCTTCTCCTCCTGTAAGTTCTTTTAAGTCTTCTCCTGTATAAGCCGCTCTTATAGAATTATATGCTTTTTTTATTCCAATATCAGCAACTAATGTTTGAAGCGCTCCTGTTTCTGCTTCTGCAAATCCACCACTAACAACTTTTAACACTCCTTTACCAACTAAACTTTTAACTTCTTTATTTACTATATTTTCAACTGCTTCTTTACCTAATTTTTTTGGAACAATTTTAGCAAACTGACCTAAAACATATTTTCCTAGAATAGCAGATTTTCCTGCCGTCATATTTTTTAAACCAATATTCTCAAGTGCTCCCATAACAACTGCGTATGGCACAGCAACTAAAGCTCTGTCTGCCTCTGATGTTGTTTCAAAGTCAGTATCATTAAGCATCTCTTCATTAATTGCATTGTATGACATATTTGCCATAGACCCAAATGCTGCTATTTGCCCTACAATAGGTATTGCTCTTGTAAGCATTGAAGGTAATGATGCGGCAACACCAACTAAAGACTGCCCAACAAATCCTAAATTTTGTTTTGATTCTTCAGTTGTTAAGTCTGAACCAAAAGTTTCAATAATCGCTCTTTTATTAGCAGCAATTGCATTTTTTTGCGCATTATTAAGAAATATATTTTTTATCTCTTGTTCATTGTATCCTTTATCTTTATAGTATTGTCTTTGTTGTGGTGTTATTATTTGAGCTTCTGTTGCTATTTTCTTTTCTTCTTCTCCTGATAAATCTTTTCCTAAAGCAGGAACTATATATGATAATGGTTCTCTCACTTCATCCATAGCAACAACAAATGCATTTGTAAAGTTTCCAAAAAATCCACCTGACTTTGCTTTTTCAGCTACATATACTCCTGCAAGGGCATTCATTCTCTTTTGAGTTGCAGCAACATTTTTTGCAGCAACATCTAATCTTTGAGCTTCTGAACTAAGACTTTCTACTGCATCATTATATTGTTCTTGGGTTAGATTTCCATTTTTAGCATCTAATTGTAATTTTTCTTTTCTTTTATTAAAATTATTAATATCACGTTGCAAGTCATATTGAGTGCCCGTCATATGATTTAAATTATCTCCAATAAGGTCTTTACTATATCCTCCTTCTATTTTTGCTTTTGCCGTTTTTATTGCTTCTTTGTCGCCACTTCTTGTTGCAATGATATATTCATCATATAATTTATCATATTTTTCTCCTTTTTGCGCATCGTATTTCTTTTGTTCTGAAAGAAATAATTTATACTCTTCACTATTATTTAATTTATTTTCAAATTTCTTTAAAGTATTTGCATTTTCATAATACTTCTCGTCTTCTCCAAAAATAGCTGTTGCTAATTTTCCTGCTAATCCTGTTCCTGCAGTAGAAGAAAGATTTGCATTTTCACTTCGCCTTCTTTTTATCTCCTCTCTTTTTTGTTGAAAGGTTAATTCTTTAAATGCATTTTTATAGTCTTCAGATTCATAATATTTATTGTTTTCTATAGCACTTTTAATATCTAAATTAGATTCTTTTTTACTTGAAGTATTATTTTTAATTCTATTTACAGCACTTAAGTCATCTTCATTTTCAGCAGAAGCATTAAGCCTTAAATATGATTGTAGTTTAACGGATTGGTCTGCATTTTTTTCTAACTCTTTTGAATTGCTGTTGCCTATATCCATTCCTGTGGGGCTTGAAAATGCTCCACGAGTAGAATTGCCAACATTATTAAATGAGAATGTCTGAGATGGAACTCCATTGTTAGGAGTTACTTTTATATAATCTCCTGCACCTATTTGTTCAAAAGTAAAGCCCATACCTTTAAAATTCTTCTCAAGCATTTGTTGAGCGGACTCTTCAGATTGAGCAAGGAAATTTGAATTTACTTTTAAGAAAGGGTCTATTTCCTTTGGCTTAACTACAATGGTTTTCTTCGCATCTATATTCTTGCCGTATCGTCTATTTAGAGCGCTTATAGAGCCTTCATTTGATATTAACGACCATTCTGTTGCCCCGGGCACTAATCGTTCCCAAGAATTGTTTTTTATTCTATATTTATTATCCTTTTTTTCAGGGCTATTATCATAATCACCAAATGTTTCATAATCTGCATCTAAAGATGCATTCTTACCAAACTGTTTGTTTAATGCTTTTATCCGAGCATCATCTTTAATAATTCTTTTTTTAGGAACATTCTTAATTGCATCTAAAGAATTTTTTGAAGTCCCGGGTGTTGCAAAATCTTGACCTTCTCCTGATGGATTAACAAACATTCCGCCTCCCATTGGTAGACCACCAACAGGTACATATGATTCTTTAGATTTTTTTATTGTTTTTTCTACTTCGGGATTTAATTCATACCAATTCCCATTGCTAAACTCGTATTGATTTTTTTCTTTACCGGGATACCCTGTAAATATCTCAGAGCCTTTATCAGCTACGTTTCTTAAATCCTTTGTTTTAGCTATCTCTTTAGTAGCTTTTCTTTCAGTTTTCTGAGATACCGATGAACCACTTCCCAAAGTTGAACCCCAATTTGAACTTTTTTTTTTAATCATAGAATTGAAGTCTTCTAAAGAACGAAACTCAGAGTCTATACCTTTAATGTAGCCATGAACTTTATTTGAATAGTCCTCACTGCCCATTTTACTTTTAAAATCATCATAAGTAGTTCTACTATGATATTCTGAGTCTTGAGAACCAATGTAAGCGTATAATTTTTTTAAATATTCGTCATTCATAAACCTTAGTTTTTATTATAGACCTGCTTTTTTTGCTGAACCTTTTTTATCTTTTGCTGCTTCTTCGTCATCTTCATCTTCATCGCCTTTTCTAGTTGCATTTGTACCTTTCCAATCTTTAGGGTCTTTTCCTAATGCCCCATAAGGTGTATCTGCACCACCACCACCTGCTATCATTGCTTTATCTGCATCAGCTTCTCCATGTAATTCAGTACCTATTCTAGCCCAATCTCTTGCATTTGTATTATATATTGGAACATTTATTCTATTTTTTGTTGAGTCTTTATATCTTAAAGTAACATATCCCGGTTTAGATTCTAAATCAATTGCTAGTAGTCCTGATGCTTTTGCCTTAGGAGTACCTATTAATATTTGTGCTGCCGCACCTTTTTCTTTTGCTGTTTTAGCAAAACGTAGTTGATTCCAAGCACCTGCTGATATTTCATTTTTATTTTCATCACCACCTGAACCATCAGAAGCAAGTCTTTGATAATCTGCTTCTTTTCCTATATAATCTTGCGCTGCTTTTCTATCTATCTTTTGAACTACTTGTTTATACATATAATCAAGAGCTTCTTTTCGTTGCTTCTTACCATTCTCGGTGCTAAAGTCAGGCATTGGAGTACCATTACCACCGGGTGTTGTTACCATTAATATTTTCATTGGGTCTTTTTCAGCCTCTTCTCTTGAAAAAGTTGGGGTATAGTTTTTATTTAAAGTATTTGTAAGAATTGAAGATGTGGCTAATGGATTATCTAAATAAGATTCTAATTGCAAGTTAAGAGCAATATCAAAACCTTTTTTTAATTCTTTATCTGCTATCTCAGTAATTGACCCACCTGTTTGACGACTTGCTTTTATCATTGCACTAGTAATCTCTTCACCAATTCCTGCCTCAACACTTGTTGCTGTTGCATCAGTATCAAAGTAATCATACTTAGCCTTTATTCTTGTCTGTAAATTTGCCGCTGAAGAAGTTTCATATGTGCCATCTTTTTGTTTTACACTCATCAATACCAATCCTGTTTTAGGGTCGATAATTGGCTTTGCATTTTTAAAGTTTCCATATCCCTCTGCATCCTGCATCAACCAAGTTTCAATAAGTTGAGATTTGTTTTTAGGGTCTGTAGATTTTAATCTCTCCATTTTATCTGCATACTCTGCTTGATAATCTGTACTCAAATCAAACATTGTCTTTGTTCCATTCTGAACATTTTGCATAAAAATAACATTATCTCTTTCCGAGACCATACCATTTTTAAATGCTCTTTGATTGGCAAGCATTTGTTGTTGCATCTGAGATGAATAGTTTGCTGTAAATTCAGTCATATTCACATCATCACCTACGGGATGTTCATCTAAATATTGATTGAATGCTCTTACTTGGTCGTCATACGCTTCCTTTTTTGCCTTTCTTGTAGCAAGTTGGTCTGTAACTAAATTTGATATACCAAGACCAATGTCAGCATAATTTACTTGACTGTCAAGGTCACGTTCTTGGTATTTATAAAATGTTGCCATATATTATTTTTATTGAGGAAAAGGATTAAGCCAAGACAGATTGTTTGATTGTTGTGCTTGTAACTGTGCCTGTGCACCTGCATTTGGAAAAATACCTTGATTTTGACGTGAAATATTAGCCCAAGACATCCAATCAGGAGTTTTATATGTTTGTGGTGTTGGTGTAGGATTAGGAAAAATTCCCGTAGTATTTTTTAATGTTCCTGCAACTGCTTCTTTGCCACCTAAATTTGGATATAAAGGAATTAAATTAGCAACCTGTGTTGCCGCACTTTGAAGTCCTTCAAATCCTTGTGTTGTTGCTTGAGCTGCCATTTCTTGAGCATTTCTTGCTGCCATTTGCGCACCTTCAACTTCACCTAAATCTAACTGTGTTTGTAAATCTCTTAATCTAGACTCTTCAGCAACTTTTAATCTTTCAATCTCAGTAAGTTCTCCACCCATTGCTGTTCTTATAGCTCCTTGCGCTTCATTCTGAGCCATTTGAATTCTACCTGCCCCTGCTGCCGCTCCTCTTTCAGATTCTTGTGCAGCATCTGTAGCCTGTGTGCCTTGAGAAAGCATAGCTTCTCTTTGCAGTTCGTAAGGTTCTTTTTGAACTGACAATGCATCCATATAGTTTACATCAAGTCTTGTTCGAGCTGCTGCCATTGCTTTATCTGCTTCTGACTCAGCTGCTTTTTGAAGTTTTTTTTGTTTGTTTGCTTGAGAAAAAGACATTGCTGAACCGCCTACCGATGCTGCTATACCTACTCCTGCTGCTATTGATGTTAATGCTGCCATATTATAATTTTTTTATCATTTCTACTTGGTAATTATCACCCTTAACATATCCAATCTCTTCATATTTTTCAATGAGTGGTCTATGTTTTATAAGTGCATATGAATATTTAAACCCCAAATTAGTAGCCATCGTTGTTAAATTTTTTAACAATGACCTTATTGCCTCTGTCCTATGTGGTTTTTTTCTATATTGTTTATTTGAAATAATCCAATCAACCCAACAAAGATTTGAGTTTGACGCATATAAAAATCCTGCACAAATAGGAACATCGCCATCTAAAATGATTATACCACCCTCTCCATTTTGAGGTAAGAAGTCTTTTGGAGGAGCTACCCATCCCCAATCCTTCCACCATCCAAGAAGAATGTCGTCGTAGTCATTGCTATTAAGTGGTCTAATGTTAAAGTCCATTTAACTACAAAGATATAAAAAATTAAGGGAAACTTTTCATTAACTCGCTTTCAGTAGCAAATAATTCTACCTTAGTAGCATAGTTATTTGATAATTCAAATAAACAATAATGACCCAATACTCCGTGAGATTCTGCGATAGAGTTTTTATTAAATAAAAAGTATTCTGTTTGTGTAGGTATAGGAGTAGTCCAAATAGGTGTGGTATCTATAACAATATAGTTGTCTCCTGCAACATAGTCTTGGACAACATCTATTACAATTCCTGCACCTATAGCGGATGATGAAAAGTAAACAATATCTCCAATACTTATTATAGTTCCTATAGCAATAAGAGGATTTATTGAAAAGTTAATTGTTGCTATACCTACACCAAAAATAACACTTGTACTATTTCCTATTCCATTAACACTCCTTAATGGATATTCAGGTGCAGACATTGGAGTAGTTCCACTATTCCTTACAAACGCAAACCAAGTAGCTTCTTTTTTCTCAAAGAAATTTTGGTCTATAAACCCTGAGTATTGTAAGTCAGTTGTCATTGTTGCGGCCCAAGGAGCATCGCCAACTAAGTCCATTGTCTTAAATAACTTGTTCTCAAGAGGCAAGTCATTTATAACACTCTTAAGTGTTGTTGGAGAAAATGGGTTTAATGCAGGAATATTTTGCGAACACCATTGTTCGTAAAATGTATTTCTAAAAGTGTTTGAGCTATGTCTGTATAAATTCCCACCCTTAAAGGAATAGAAATAGTTGTTCATTCCTATCATCCAATCAGGATTGTAAGAGTAGAATGAAGGCCATCCTTGAACGGCAGGGCTATATGTAAGTGTTTTAAAGCTCATATCTAATTATCACAATAAGTTGCAGGGTCTAAAACCCAAATTCCGGGGGTCACTTCATGCCAATACCTACAAATAATACCATCAGAATAAAATCCCTGAGCGGCAAAATATGACATAAGATCATCGTTATATATTTGCTCTGCTGTTGCAAGGTCTGTAGAATCTAAATAATAAGTTGAAGTAGGCATAATTTTTATTTTTAAAGTGGTGGGCAATCACATTCAGAAAATTCCATTGCTAAGTCTGCAGCGTCACCACTTCCACTATAAGTTAAAGTTGTTCCTTCACCAACACAAATTAATCTTGAAGCACCTGCGGCAATAGTTTCAGGGGAACCAAAACAAGTAGTAGGAATAGCAGTTACTATAATTGTATCAGCAGAATTATTTGTTGCAGTAATAGTATAGCACTCTCTTGCGCAACATAGACACTCATTTAATGGAGTAAAAAGACATGTTCCTGAGTCAACTATCTCTGAAAGACAAATAAATAGTCCTGCATTAGCTTTAACTGTAACGCCTTCTGCTAAAAATCCATCGCAGTCTATATAAGAAATTAGTTGTGTCTCTACTGAATAAAAATAATAAGTAGAACAACAAAGTCCTGTGCATCCACATCCTTGAAATTGAAAGTCTAATAATTCAATGTCTTCAATTCCTTGAAGTATAGTAAAGTACCCTAAACTTAAATAAACGTTTAGACAAAGACTTACCGTACTCCTAGATGAAAATATAGTAGATGAAGGGGTGGTTGCTCCACAACCCACTAGACCATCAAACTCAATATCAACATCAGAATTACTTACAACATCAAAAGTTAAACATTGATGGCTACAACAAAAACATCCTAAATAGATATAAGTAAAAGATGGCTCTCTAAAATCTTCAGGGAAATCTCTAGCACATATAAATAGCGCTCCTTTAGCAGGGAAGTCATATCCATAATCTCCTTCATCTCCAATTATAGCATTGTTTCCATCACAATCAACATAACTAATTGAACTCCATACTCGATTATTATTATTTACAACAAGCCAAGACCCACAATTACAAGGAGGAGGGGTATAACATTCTGTACAAGCAGTTGTACAATCCTCTGCACTAAAACACAAATCTATAGCCGTACTTTGTCTTAAGTCCCAAATTAAATACAAGAAATTATTTAAGGCAGGAGTAGTAAAAGTTCCTTTCCATTGAGCTACACTTGGTTGTGTAAGTGGACTTATATTTGTAGCAACAGATAGAAGTGATGTAATACCTCCCGGGCTATTAGCATAAAGTACATTGCCTGTATGATACAAGAATTTATTAGGAGGAACTGTAACATCAAAGTCATCAGTGCCTATTTTATTTGTATATAGATTCATATCTACTCCGGGGTATGGAAAACTTCCTTGACCTTGAAAACCTGCATCAATGTTATAATATGACACAAGGGGATTAGAGCTCGGTAAAGCAAAAGTAACTTGATTACTTTGCAATGGCGATGAATATGGTATTGTAGTTTCAGTATAATTATATTGATTGTGTATAAACATACCCGCATTTGAACCGTCAGTAATGACTACTTCAACTATAAACAACCTGTCGCACTCTTGACATTGATTATCAACATCAAAAACTACATTTGCTCCTGCTGCAATAGTGACAACAACTTGCAATTCAAGTACAAGAGGATTATTTACACTATAAGGAACACTTATTGTTCCAACTCCATTAATAATATTTACTATTGAAAGTCCATCATAAGTGACATCTAAAGTAATTAAACCTGAAGATGGGTCACCATTAGGTAACAAAAATGTTGTTAATACAATATTTCCATCTGCAATACAGTTAGTTAACTTTACACAATAACTTATTACTCTTACAGGCTTACCTGTATTGTCTATATTAAATGAATTTATTTGACCACACCCAAAACAGTCTACTATACTTGGTATTTGTATGTCATTACTTGTTAGTACATACTCATTCATGTATGGGTCAAAGCCACCAAGTTTCTGTGTAGTTTGAGTGTCAATAAATTCATCTCTAAACCAAGTCCTCATTCCAAATTCAGATATTACTCTGAGTTGGTCGCTTTGCATTGAATCTCCTTGAATATGAATTACAGCGCCTTTCTTTACATCAGTAAAATATCTATCAGCACCCCATTGAACATAACTTTCAGGGTTGTGGCTTATTCCATATTTTTCAGTTCTTGCAATTTGAGTTCCTAATACTTCAGGAACTGCAGTCAGTGCCCTACCTGCACCTGCGTCAGACAACAAGTTCTTTCCTGCCAATACATATGATACCTTATCTTCTTGGAGACATAAAACATCTGTTTCTCTGCCATCTAAAACATATATATATCCAAAGGAAGACTCTAAATACTTATAATTTAAAAGTCCTAAATTAAACTCATTTAATTTGTTTAGGTTAGACTCGGGGTTATATATACCACTATATGTTATATCTGAAAATCTATGTGCTTCTTTATAATCTTGAGCAGAAACAGATGTAACTCTTTCCCCAAGATTAAATTCTCTTCCTACTATTGAATCTCTAACTTTATAACTTTCAACTCCATTGCCAAAAGAAAAACAATTAAAGAATCCTGTGTCTATAACTGCAGCTTGACCTAAAGCAAAGTCTTGGTTAGCTACATTTCCATCGTGTTCTCCTGTAGTAGGATTTATAGCAAATGATAAATTATTTTCTAAAAAGACATCGGGCAAAGCATCTATTGGAAGCGTTTCAAATATAAATGCAGGATCTGTTGTAGTTCTTTGCAATGAAAATTTTAATCTTGCTACTGAATCGCAATCAAAGCAATTACAAGCTTCAGTGCCCGACATCCAAAAAGTTAGTTGATTATTACTAGGGTCGCGATTTATATACAATCTCATATCATCTGAAGAAACAGCATTAGTCACAAAAGTATTCATTGCAGAATAAGATAAACTATAAACACCATACCATGATATAGTCATTTGAACATTTTGTATGCTACTAAAAGTTGCCATAATAGCCGATAGATTTCCTAAAAACCAACTTTCTAAGTTAGCATAAGATTGAGTTGCAGTAAAATAAGAATAAGCGTTACCTCCATTTACTTCTCTTTTTTTACATCCAAAATTTGGGTTTCTATAAGTGTATAGCATAAATCCTATTGTTGAACCAATAGGAACATCAAGGTCCGTATATACTGCTGAAGGAGGAACAGGAAAAGCAGGGTCTGACCAATCAACAATAGCTATTTCTGCTCCTGAACCATTATCATTATAAATTGGTATAGCACTAACCTCTGAGTTAAAGTTACCTGCTTCTAAGCGCATGTACACTCCGGCAATAGGAAAAGGTCCTGTTCCTTTATCTTTTGCTATTTTTTCTAAAACAGTTGTATATATACAACTTTCAGTTGGTCCACTTGAATCTTTTTTTACAATAAGTCTATCTCCAACCTCAACTTTTTGCATATTCTCACCCTCAAGTAAAAACCAAATTAAATCTGCGTCTTGTACTACAAGGGTTGAGTATACCGTTTGGTATCCCTCTTGGTCAGGCTTTATTACAAACTTATATCTTGTCGCCCAATATGGAGCAACTTGTGACACAGGTATAGTGACCTGTATTGAGTTTTTATTTACCGATGATGAGCAAGGGGTGTAGACCACATTTAAAGGGCTTACAAGGGCTGTTGATGAACGTAAAAATTCATCCATATAAACAATTCCTATCTCATATCCCCTATTGCTATGCAAGCTTCTTGCGTTTCCAAGTTTTGAAAATGTAACAATACTACTTGCTATGCTATAGTATTCATACGCATAAGTTAGAAGATTGTTTGTGTCTTCGTATTGCATTGCAACTAATTGCAAGTCAATATAAGTGTTTAAATTAGACGCTATTATTTTTATCGGTTCGTCTATAACAGTAATTCCTGAAGCTCTTTTTTGCCATCCAACAGCTTGATTTAGAGGTATAGCACAATTAAAATAATCTGTAAGTGTACTTCCATCACAAGAAGTTAAAGTTGTAGGAATAGGGTCATATACAGGAAGTATATTTGTAAGTGTTCCTACCCATTCTTGAAATTCAGCACTTTGAGACAAAGCATATGGACTTAAATAATTTTGAGCAAGAGTAAATGTCAATGAAATATTTGTATTACCCGTTGGTTGAGTAGGCGTGCCGCCTGTATAACTGTCGTGTGTAAATTCTAATTGGACTTGTATTGTAGCCCCAACTATTAAGGTTGTATTGTAATTTGGTCCAAAAGAAGCAAAGTCTATTCTTAAAATAGAACTAGGTACACTATGACTTCCATCTATAGTGTAAACAGAAGTTTGAGCACTTGAGTCTAAAGTTTCTGATGCTATGTCTTCTTGTATTAAATTTGCTTCATATGTAAGTTGTAGTGGTTGCCCATTAAGTGATACCAAGTCATATCCCTCAACATAGTTTCCATACATAATTCTATTGCCCATAAGCGTTTGAGCTTGAGCAAATCTTGGAACATTGTCATACAACCTTAATAATTCTGCTTCAGGTAGGACAGTAAAAATCTTACTGTTGTCAAATGTTAAAGTTTTATATGTATTGTTTGGAATACCTAAATCTGCTTTATTTTGTTTGTCAATTATTTTTATTATATTGCTTTCCGACTGCTTAAATAATAAGTCTATACCTAAAACAAGAGAGTTTCCTGTATAATAAGTTACCTTACAAGCATTGAATGCATTTATCATTCCCTCATTCAAATACGCCTCAATAGTTAATTCAAACCCATTTGGCGAGAAAGCAATGTCAGACCATTGTGATGTAGCTGAGTATTGACCATCGGCATATAAATATCTATAAGCAAACGATATAAACCTCTCCTCCATAAAATTCTGTTCTCCTTGAGTATTTACTAACTGTACAGTTGGAGACTCTAAAGGTGGTCTTTTAATTACAAGCAATGACTCTTCAAGTAATAACTGTCCTGTAAGACCTCCCGCATCATAAAGCGGAGCACCCGAAGGTATAGCATAGTTTCTATTTATATTTATTGACCTTGGAGCATTATAGTTGTCTGTAAAAAATAATAACTCTTCTATTTTATTTACTCCTGTAATTAAATACTGAGGATTAAAGTTTAATGTTGTATCTACACCACCCCCATTGTCTATGGTGATAACGTGATACGTCAAAGAAAGTGTGTTTGTATTATATGAAACAATTAAGTCAAGTTTATTTGTGTTGCCTAGTGGAAAACTAGGGTCATGTACAAACCAATAAATAGTTTCTATTGAACCATCCTCATATGCACCAATGCACCTAGCATCTACACTTAATAGTGTATTTTGAAACTTTAAAGTTGTAAGTGAAATGTTTCCTTTTGTATTTTCAATAACTCCAAATTCAGAATTTTCCGTCGAACCCATTCTGATATTCATTGCATCAATATACTCGCCATTAGGAACAACTCTCTCATCGAAAGTTTTGTTCATCTTACCTGCAGTAAAATTTCTAGTAAACTTTGGCATATTATTTTAACATTTTATCTAATCCCCTTAAGTTCATTAAAAGTCTACCGGGATGAATATTGCTTATTCTTATCTTTGCATTTCTTAATAACGCCTGCTTATCTTTTTTAGCTCTTTGAATAACATACTCTTGGACACCAAACTTTGCGTTTAAAATTTCATATTTCACAGAAGCATAAACATATGCCTCAAATAGTTTATTTATAGTAATCAAAGAATTGTCTCCGTTTTCCATTCCATCAGAAACATATTCAAGAATACATAACCTCTCAGACATTCCTGAGTCAAAGTTTATAACCCCTGATTTTTTATCTATTGTAAATGTAGGATTGGCATTTGCAGTTTCTGTATTTAACCCAAACCTTGCACCTATAGCATAATCAAAATACCAATACCCATCTACATTATATCCCATTTGTCCATTAAATTGGCTTGCTTGGTTTAAGTATATTGACTTCTTTGTCCCTGTAATTCTATCAAAATCTATACTAGAATATTGAGGAGAAAGAGCATTGCCATCTTGGTCAAACAATATATTTGAAAGGTTGTCTTGAAGGTATGCTTTTGATGAAAGTGTTTGAATGTTCTCACTTAATGGTCTTAATAAACCATTTTCATATACAGATATTCTCACCCAATTAACATAGTCAGAAGGTAAGATATATCTTAATGTATTTGGAACATTTAATTCCAATATTTTTATTTCTTTAAATGCGTCATAGTTTAGTTCTTGAACTGCACGTTTTGCGTGAAACAATATCTTATATCTTTCTTCGTTGTTTACTAAAGAATGATTACCTGAGTACATTAAAAGAAAGTTAGTTACTATATCAGCTAAACTAACATATTGGTACGAACCCCAATTTAAGTCCTCGGGATTGTTTCCATTATTCTCATAATATTCATACTGTGATATATACGCCATGTTTTATATATTATGGTATTTGTGCATTGTTCTCCATCTCTTCTTGCTTTCCAAATTGAGCAACTAATGTTTCTCTAATTGATATACCACAATACTGAAGTATTTTGACAACTAATGAAGTTTCATTTTGCATTCCTATTTCAAAGTCTTGGTAATCAAGTTGTGATTGGTCGAACACAGGCTCACCATTTGCTAAAGAAATATAAGTCCATTTAGGTGGTTTAGGATACCTAAAGTAAGTTGCTTCAACTTGCAATGGTAAGTTTATAATACTTGATGGATAAAAAGTTATTGAGTCACCTGTTTGAGTATATGCGGGATAGTTAACAGATGGCGATGTGATAGGTGACATATTTAATAATGTTATCTTTCCTGCTGTAACTTTTTCTGCTTCATTTTGAACTGAAGTATCAACGATTCTATAAGACTCAGGCACTAATGTAAATATATTTGCAGAAAGACCTAATACTGTAGCACTTACAGATGTTACTGTAGCTGTTAACATTGGGGCGGCAACTGAAGTATTAGTTACAATATCTCCAACTGAAACTCCTGCTAAAGAAAAATTAGCTGATGAATCTATTAATTGTGATAGTACAACAGATGTGTTTACACCACTTGCAAGTATCTTAGAGTAGCACAATACTTTATTTATTAAATACTCTTCATCTCCTGTGGTTCCTAAAGATGGGAGGTAATATGTATTTGATAAAGTAGTAGTTACCGATGTGTTTGTTAATGAATTTGTTACTATAAACTCCTCCATTTGTTCAGCAAAAGATTTTCCAAAATCGGCATAATCTGTTCCTGACCCCCTAGCATTTTCCTTGTTTATAATTGTATTGTAATCAGAAAAATATTTCATAAATAATTCTAATTGTGCTTGTTGGGCATACAAATTAAAATCAGATGGAGAAATATATCCGTAGTTATTTTTATTTAAAATAGCAATTACAGTATTCCTTACAGAGTTTATCATACTACAAAGATAATAAAAAAAAAGGCACTCTATTAAAGTGCCTCTTTGTTTTAAAATTAATTGCTATTAAGCACCTTTAATAGAGTCGATAGCAATAGGCAATGTCGGAACTACATAAACAACATTAGTCCAAGACGTTTGTAACGCAAGGGTTATTGCATCTTGAATAGCGTTACGCATATTAGATGCTACCTGACCTGTAAGTGTTGTTAATGTAACTGTCTTACCGCCTTGATACATAATTGTAGTTGCTGTTGATGTAGCACTTGGGGTCGCTGCTGTTCCCGCAAAAACTGATACTATATTTGTAGCAGATACTAATTGATTTCCCGATGTTGCAGGGATACTTAAAAATTTTTCCATTGTTTAAAAAGTTTAAATGGTTAATAAAGTACAAATATACTGATTATTTTAGACTTATTTCTAAGAACTTTAAAACCTCAATACCTTCATCTGACTTCAAAAATAAAGCAACTGTTTCATATGGGTCTTCACCAAATGGTATTCCCATCATTTTCTTCTTATTGCTCTTTGTATTGTACCATACCTCTCTTTCTCCATTTCTAAACTGTAATAAATTATGAGAGAAAAATAATTGTACGTTTGATTGTAATTTAAGCAAAGGGTCATTAAGTATTTCTAAAAATGACCTAGGTTCTTTTTTAGCATATATTAATACATCTCTACGCAACTCTGCAGTTGATACGGTTGTAACATCTTTTTGAAACATTACTCTACTTACTACTTCAAGTTGCTCAATGCTTAATTGTCTTGCTTCAATTAATGCGTCTACTTCAAAGTTTAAATCTTCAACTTCTTTTGCAGCATCAATTGTTTTGTCTACTTCTACAAAAACAGTTCCATTCATAGGATGATAATGTAAGAATTGTTGTAGAACAGGATTTGTTCTTGGAACATTTAAAAATCCATTATCAAAAATAACAGGCTCAAGAATAAAATTTCCGTCTTGTTCATCTTCAAATGGTGACTTTTGATTCCTTGCATAACGAAGCGCTCTGTTTGTGTTATTTTCTTCATCAAAGTAAAGAAGTTGAAATCTAGATGTGTTTCTAGATGGCAATGTAAAAGATATTGGCGTTCCATTGCTTTTTAATTTGTAGATCTTATCTACTGATGTTGTGTTTTTTTTCATTTTATTTAATTTAAGTTGTTACTAAAAAATAGAGAGGGACACTGATGTCCCTCTCTTGATTTAATCATTTGTTATTATGCTCCGTAACGGAATAATACAAAGTTATTCGCACCTAAAGTACAAACAGCACGCTCAGATAAGAAGTTAACTTCCATTTTATCTATGTCACTATTTTGAGCACCTCCGGCTGAACCTGTAATCCAAGTCTTATACTTTCTATCTTCTGCTTCAGAAGCACGATATCTAACGTGTAAGAAAGGTCGCTTTGCATTTTTACCCATTATTTGGTCATATACATTTGTAGACCCTGCAGGAACTAAAAGTCCTGTAATAGCTTTAGAAGCTGCAGAAGTAGACATTCCTCCACGCATTGTTGGGTCATTTAAGTATTTCCAATCAGTCTTGTAGAAATCATAACCTCTTCGGAATCCTGTAAAGCCTAAATTTAAAGCCATGTCTTTGTCATTGTCAAATAGACCATAAGAAGTACCACCTGCTCCATAAGAGTTTTGTGCTGCTAACATATCGTCAATGTCAAATCCAAAGTCACGATTAACAAATAGTACATTTTCTTCAATAGCACCTTGCTTATCTAAACGAGAGATAACAGTGTCCCAATCAGAAAGGGTTGTTGGATTACCACCGCCCCATACATTTCCACGGCTATTTACTACATAGAAAACACCATCTGAACCTGCTCCTGTAGGAGTACCTGTGCTAAGGTGTGTTAATGCACCTGAACCTGCTGCTGCAGGAACTGCTTCAATCATTGCTGTTTCAAGATAGTCTTCAAAACGTAAACGAGTTTCATGCTCTGACTTCAAGTACCAAAGGTATCCTGTAGCACCATTCTCAGTAGTTACTTCTATCCAACCAATTTGAGCCATGTCTGAACCATTTACTTCATACTTATCTTTGATGATAATAGGCTTGTTAGTAAAGATTTCATCTTCAGCTTCCAAAGAACCTACCATTCCTGCAGTTCCTTTTTTAAATTCAGAACCGTAAACAAATACAGTACAAGTCATTCCGTTAATAATAGAAGGAGTAGCCTCATAGAAAGCTATTTTAACAACTAAATTTGTAACACTTACAACAACTGCTTTGTTACTTAATCCTGTTGCATTGTCTTGAATTAATAAAGTTTGGTTAGCTCGAATAGCTGCAGTAGCACCTACATTTGGGTCATTGACAGTAAAATCTATTGTTGTTAAACCTGAAGCTGCTGATGTAACACAGCTTGTATACTTAGTATGTAAACGACCTTGTTCAGCCCATATTATTTTGTCTGAATTTGATGGTAACTCCGCTCCTACTAAACGTAAGAATGAAGATACTGTACGATTACCATAACGCTCAAATTCTTTCTCATAAGTATCAGGAAGATACTGATTTAAAAAGCTAAAGCTTGTTACATAGTTTGATGATACGGCAACTTGCTCTGCACTTGGCTGCAAGTTAAAACCGGGGGTTGATAATATTGCCATTTTTTTTTGTTTTAGTTTTTATATTCTTTTTATACTTCTAATTTTTAGTCCGTTTCCGGATTCAGGGCTTAGAGACTTGACCTGTACGCCTTCGGCTCTTGAACCTGCTTCAGATACTTTACGCTCAGACATGTTTATGTTTTTTATCTTACGCGTAACATCATCCGTTGCATCAGCTTGTCCTTGTTCATAAAAGAACTTAGCAAACTTTTCAGGGTTCATTGCCATAGCTAACGATTTATGATATCCCTCTGCGTCTTTCATTAAACCATTCTCATCTAAAAACTTATTAATAAAGTTTTGTGGTGTTGAATGATTCTTTTTAATCTCGCTTAGATTACCGGGAGAAAATGAAAATTTCTTGTCGTTTATGTTGAAATCAAAACCTTTGAAATCATCGTTCAAAACTTCATTTGTCTTTTGGTCGAACCATTCTCGCTTACGCTTGTTTGATTCCTCAATAGTCGCTGCTTCCTTTGTGTATTGTTTGTATGCCTCGAATACTTCCTTTTCTTCATCCGGAACATCTAAACCTCTTGACTCAAGGGGTGCAGAGTATTGTTCTTTCTGTTCATTGAAGTATTTCTTAGCTTCTCCAATAGCCTTTTTCTTTGCAATCTTTGTTTTCTTAATAAAAGAATCATCATCTAAATCTTCATCGAAATAATAATCTTCCATTAATGCATCTATATCATCTGAATCCAAATCTGAATTTGTAGAATGTAGATATTGCTTTAATAGGTCATCAGAATCCATATTGTCAAAATCCTTATTTAACTTTATGTAATCTTCAAACCCTCTTCCTGTGTCCTTCTTATATTTCATATAAGCAGCAACATCGGAAGGAATTTCTTCTGTGATATTTCTTTCAGCCATTAATTCATCAAATGAATTAATTTCTTTATTATATCTTTTCCCAATATATGAAAGAACTCTTTCTTCGCTTAATTCATCTTCAGGTTCAAATTCCTGCTCTTGTTCTTGCTCTTGCGGCTCAAAATTATTATTTGTCGATAATGATTCTTCGTGCCTTGCAAGTAATTCTTCTTCTATTTGAGCAACACTTTTTTCTTCTCCTTCTAGTAATTTAACTTTCATTTCCATTTTATTTGATTTTATTTTTTACAAAGTTATATAAAAAAATTTAATATTTTAACGAGGTGAAAATTCCCCCATATCAAACCCATCTAAACTATCCTCATTTGACTCAAAAGTCATAGGTCTACCTTGAGGAACATTAAATCCGTCTAAGTCATCTTCACTATTTTGGAAATCTATAGGGGATAGATTATTCTTTCTTTGATTTATTAGTTTTGATTGTTCAGTATTTTGTTGGCTTATTCTTTTTGCTTTAGCATCTTCTCTCTCATTCTCTCTAGCCTTCAAGTTGTTTTGCTGTAAGCCACCTAATTGCATATTGTAATCAAACTCTACTGCCATCAATTCTTTTTTGAGTTGAGCTTCTGCTGTTAATTGCTGAATACTAAACTGAACCTCTGCTTGCTTTAATTTTAACTTAGCATCAGATTCCATTTGTATTTTTTGCATAGCAGTTTGCATCGCTAATTCTTGAGACTTTAATTGCTGCTGTGCTTGCATTGCTTGCATCTGCATTTTATTTTGGTCTTCTCTATCTTGCTTCTGACTTCTCTTCATCTTCAACAGTTGATTTGCAAGTTTGAGATTTCTCAATTCTCGAATATCAATAGCATCTTCAAGATTTATATCACCTTTAGATAAAGCCATTTGTATGTTTGCTTCAAGCTGTGCTTTTTGTTCTTCATCAGGAGACACTTCAATAAAAATTCCAAAGTCATAAATATATAAATCAGAAATATCATTTAATATTGATACATTATACTTTCCAATTTTATTTGCAAAATCATCTTTAAAATCAGCATACTCTAATATATCTCCTACTCTATAAGTTAATGCTTCTGCTAAACTTCTATAGATATATAGACCACCTTCAAGTATATGTCTTGTTGCTGTATTTGAATTTAATGCCGCTAATTTTTGAACACCTACTAATGAATTAGGGTCAGGCGTACTTCCATCTCTTGCTTCATTCAATCCTGTTACAGACCTAATCATGTCCATATAATGGTTGTAATTAGATATTAACATTTGGGTTTTGCTCAATCCTGAATTTGAAGTTAATTGAGTAATAGGAACTTTTGCATTGTTAAAGTCACCCTCTTGAGTGTAACTTCTTCCAATAACACTACCTGTTTGAAAATACAGTCTTAATGCATCTTCAGGGTTGTATGCAGCACCTGTACCCAAGTCTACTTCATTTAATCCGTCAGCGTCAATAAAAACACCATCAGGGACAACTCTTGCAATTACTTGCTGTAACTTTAAGTGCGTTATTTGTATTAGGTCAGTAAATGGTATCATTCGTCTAACTAAAGACTCTATGTTACCCTTATACATTCTTGGAGCGTTAGCAACGTAATTTGGTAGTGCATGTTGAGATGATGATTTAGGGCGAACCATATTTTGAGCCATCTCCCACTTAATGAGAATATTTGTTCCCATAACCATTATACCATCATACCAAACATCAATGGTTTTTTCAATTTTAACAAAATTGTTTTCCTCCATCATTTCAGTAGGAGGATTAAAGGTGTCATCTTTTTCAATAACTCTTGAGCCACCGCCTTCAAGCAATTTCTTTTTATATACTACTTTCTTTGTTGTTTTATAATTAAAATAAAGTAGCGTACAAGTATCTTGAGAAAATAAACTATTCTCGTAAAATTGAGATACATTATAATAGTCATACCAACCTTGACTACTTTTAGATATTTTCTCTAACTCTTCTTTTTTTAATGTAGGTTTAATCTTTAATAATTCTGTAATTGGAAGTGTTTTAATTTCACCCCAATAAAAACAATCATCAAAAGTTGGTGACTCAGTATAACTGTAAACAACATTAGCAGGGTCTACATATGAAACACATACACCTGAACCTAAAAGAAATTCGTGTTTTGCTATACCAATGCCTATTACTGTTAAGTCATAGTCTATTCTTTTTCTAGTGTCTTGGTAATGGTTTTCATCAAAGATTGTATTAATAGCTTCTTCTTCAGCAATTTCAATAGCAGGTTTGTAATTTAACTGCATATAAAGCATTAACTCCTCGTCTGATTTAGGTAAATCTTCAGGGGGCATAATAAATGGATTGACTCCTGTTTTTTGTTGAATAACTTCAAGTGGAGCTTTTGCTACCATTTGTCCTTCAACCATGTCTTGGAATCTACTTCTTTTTTGTTGCGACATTGCGTCTTGAGAATATGCCTTAACTTTAAATAGTCTATCTGACATACCATTAACTACAATATCTACAAACTTTGGAAGAATAGGAACAGGTGTCCAATCTAAATTTAGGTAAGACAAGTCACCATCAATCGCTAATTCATTTTTGTATTTTGCAATAGACTGTTCTCCACGAGCATACAGTCTGAGTCTATGGAAATCTCTCCATTGACTATAAAATCTACAAGACCCGCCATCCTTTCTAAACCATTCATATTGAATAGCTTGTCCAACTTGAAGGCCAAATTTTTCTGTTGCTTTTTCGCTGTCTGTTGCTAACTGACTTGGGAATGAAGCAGATGTTATGTCTATTATCGTATCTTTCATTCAATTAATTGACTTGTATTTCCATCATTACTATATCTTGCAAAGTTAATGCTAATTTTTGATTCTTTTTTCTCCGGTATGTATATATGTTTTTGATTAGCCATTATAGCTAATCCCGAGCTAATTGAAGCGTCAAACTTAGTCCTGTCGTTTATATCAAATTTAGCCCAATCTTCTAGTGTTCTTGTAAAAGGCATTGTGCCTATTTCATCTGAATCCCTGTAGTTACCTGCTAAGTCCATTCCTATAAATTTCTCTATATAGGACTCAATAGCAGACGCGTGTGATTGCTTTACATCTTCAGATGAGTTTGGTATACCACCTAGTTCACGTTCTGTCTTAGACAGCTTGTTATACAACTTGTCAGGCCTGTTCAAACAAAACCCCCTATATCCTCTATTTTTAAAATGATATAGTAGCCTTGGCTTATTGTTTTCTATTAGTATAGGCATACCATAAAAAATACAAGCCATTAGTACTTCTTCAAAAAATATTTCCGCAGTTTGCGGTCTTGCAATATACTCTAAAAAAAATTCATTTACAGGAGCTTCATCCATGTGGAATTTTGTCATTCCATGTAACGATCCGTTTGAACCTCTACCACCTACCACGGCAGATATGTCATATGAGTCACATCCAAATGACCCCATGTGTTCATTGCCGGGATGAGAAGTTCCATTTCTATTGTATACATTGTTCTGTATTGATTTGCTTGGAATCCAACTCACAGAAAATCTTCCCCTTGAGTCAGGTGTCCATACAACCTTTGAGTCTTGTACACCATCTCTCCAATGAAAGCTGCCACGAGTGGTATGGTGTTCCCTTATTGTTGAATCATTGTAGTCAATTTGCTGATATATCTTTGTTAGATTAAATATTGATTGTTTGCTTTCATCCCTAAAAGCGTGTGATTCTGTTCTTGGAAACTGACGATAAAATTCATTTAATGCGTCAGCATCACTCTTTAATGAATCAACTTCCGCTTCCCAATAATCAATAGCACCATTCTTTATTAATATCTTATCTACTCCTAGTATTGGTTCTTCAGGAGCATTAAATACAGGCATACCATACAAGTCAATGAATCCCTCCATATTCCATTCCATAGGAATGAACAATGAGTATAGTCCACTTTTAGTTTGCCCGTTTGCATTTCTATGTAGTACCGAAGAGTCTTCATAGATATCTTTAAAGTTACTACCACCCTTTGACAAAGCATTTGAGGTTGAACCCATCATGCACTTACCAATAATCTTAGAACCCAATCTAAGACAAGTTTTAGTTACTCGCCAATTTTCTTTAATGTTGTTTGGTCGTAGCCATTTTCCACTCTCGTCATGAGCTAAGAACAATAGCTTTTCTCCGTCATAAGAGTTGTCTTCTGTATTCTTCCAATCTATTGATGTGTCTAGTCCCTCAATGGTATCTTCCTCAGAATTATACATGTTCTTTTTTGTAATCTTAGATGCAGGTATACGGAAAGACAACTCAGTTTTTGGTTTGTCCATACCATCCATAATAGGCTTAAAGAAAAATGGAAGCCTACTATTAATTGGAACAACTTTGTCTGTAAACATTTTTTTAGCATCCGCTCCTGTTTTAGATAGTATTCCAACCCTTGAATCTCTTGCAAGAGTACCAACATTTATACATTCAGAAGATGCCATAAAAGAAAATCCTGAACGTCTTATCTTTAAGTATATCATTCCAAACGACCTATTGTCAGCACGACATGCTTCCCAATAAATCCAATATATTCTATTTGCTTCTCGAAAGTCAGGGTATCCAACGTCAATACTTGCCCATTGTAAATACATATAATGAGAACCTGTAATATATGTTGGCTCTCCATTGTTCATAAACCAAAAGCCTCGCTCTCTATAATCAAATTCATTCTCAATGTAATCTACCAACCTATCTTTAAATTGTGATGGCATTTCATTCCAATGGAAAATTGATTGTATCTTTGACAGCTCTCTTGGTAAGTCTTCTCTCTGCCAATACTGTTCAGATTTTTTATCGCTTCTTTTATATACCTTCTCGGGAACAGGAGGGAGTCCTATATTTAACCCTGATATATTTACTATTTGACCTACCTGTCCATTTTTAGATATAACAACTATGTCGTATTTGTCATCATAGCCATATATCCAAGACCTTGCCCTATTTTTATTGGACAGTATAGATGGTGATACAAAATCTTTTTGTATACTATATAAGTTATTTTGAACGTCTTTCCGCAAACCCTTGTTTAGTATCTGTTTTACTTATTCCCTTTTCTAAATGCTCAAGACCTTCTCTTTCTAGCTCTATTCTATTTAATATCTCAAAAGCATCAAATATCGCTAACTTTTTTGTCATAGCAGCGTTCTTTAATCTATCTGCAGCCAACTCGTCATCAGAATCTTTTTTAATAATATTTTCTTCTGCGACTTTTATTAACTGCTCAACTGCCTTGTGACCTGCTGCAATAATTTTTAGCTTTATTTCTTTTGTGTCCATTAATTTAATTTCATTGTTATTTGATTGTCTATTATCCTGTACATTTTTACATCGTCAACAGTAAACTCATATTCGCTGTCGGGAGAAAAGCATACTACATCTCCCTTGTTTATTCCTTTACTAATTAGATAATCATTTGGATACAACATCTCACCCATTAAAGGCTCATCGCTAAATGGTTTCTTTATATAAGAATCAATAGCATCTATTGGTTTAACAAAACAATACTTGTCGTAAGAATGCCATGTGTCATCCTTTTTATACATATAGAATTGGTCGGGTTCAATAAAGAACTTGTCGTCTTTAAAAAAACTCTTTCCACTCTTTTGATTTCCCTTCATGTCATAATAGTACTTAAATACATTATGATGGACAAGCAGTATGTCTCCTGAAGATATTGGACCTTTGTATCCTAATGGAACTTCTATTACCTTAGCAAATCTGTTTGAAGATATATAGTCTTCTTCAGATGTACTTGTAATAACTTCTAGTCCACTGATGGTTTTTGTATTGTTGTACCTCTTATTTATTAAAGATTCAACAATAAAATAAAATGGGGATTTCATTAATAAAATATATTGTATTCAATAGAGATTGGAATAGTTTGTGTAAATTCTTTCCATAAAAGAATCTCATTTAATTCGTTTATGATGAATATTTTTATAGATTGAGTGAAATCTTCAAGTTTAATTAGATGTATTTCATATGTGTCACCTAAAACTTTTTGTCCTACAATGTAATGCATTGCACCCCCTTTATAGTCAGGTCCAACAGAAATTTTTCTTATTTCCATGTTTTAAGGATATATTCTTATTTCAAATGGTATATTTGAAAGGTTTGGCGTAGTTATTTGTGTACCGCTATCTGAAAAAATGTTTACTGTTATAATGCTATTGTTTGATCTTGATGCCGTTAAAATCCAAGGTATACTTCCTTGAGCCATGCTTGGTACAGTTATAAAAATCTTTGCGGTTATAGGAAATGCACCTGTTTTAGTTGCATTAAAAACACCATTAAATGGGTTGCTCCATTGAATATCTCCGGGGTTAACGTTAGTACCATCACCAATTGTATTTTCTAATTGAGTTACAGTAAAAACAGTATTAAAATTACTAAGTAAAACCTTATATATTGTATATGGAACTGTATTGTTAACTACATAAGGACTTACTAATGTTCCTAATCCTGTTATTGATATATTAGTTCCTGCAGTTGTTACACCGCCAACTCCATCAGCACCTGTTAAACCTTGTGGACCTTGTGGGCCTGTTGAACCGGTTGCACCGGTTGCTCCTGTTACTCCTTGAGGACCTTGAGCACCTGTTAGTCCTTGAATCCCTTGTGGACCTGTAGGTCCTTGAGCACCTGTTGCACCAATGTTTGCCAACAATGCCCAATTTGTAGTGTTTGAAGATGGATTGCCTGTACATGAAGAACAAGGTAAAATATTATAGTAAGAAGCGCCTCCAAATCCAACTGCATCATTTAGAACATATGTTCCTGAAGCAGAATAAGTTCCTTGCCAAGTCAATCCCGCAGGACCGATTGGTCCAACTGCTCCTTGAATACCTGCAACTCCTTGGACTCCTTGAGCTCCTGTTACTCCTGCTATTCCTTGAGGACCTTGTGGACCTGTTGCTCCTGTACCGCCAACACCTAAAGCCAATAAATCACTAACTAAGAAATTTTTAGTTTCATCATTTGTGGTTGTATCAGTACCAATTAACTTGTCGTTTAATGTAGGCGTTGATAAAACTGTATATGTACTTATTTTTCCCATTTTGCTTTATTGTTTTTTTGTTATTTCTCCTGTCTCAATGTTTATTACAGCATCTTCGCCGTATTTTTCCATTAGTATCTTTTCGTGCTTTGAAAATACATCCTTAATACTGTCTATGTATTTTATTAAGCTTTGCTTCTGCAACTCTAAATCACCGAGATTCATTTTTGCCTTAGAAAAATCAGTGTTCATTTCTCTAATGTTTTTTAATTCTTCTTCTGTTGCAAAAATAATGTCTTGAATATTATTGTCTTTCATTTTATTTAATTTAAGTTAGTTACAAATGTAATACTTTTTTAATAAATATTTTCCAAAGCAATGAAATTAATAACCCTACTAAAACTCCAAACCAAAATAAATTCTTTTTTGGTTGATTTTTTTTACCTTCTGCCTTAGCTTGAGACTTCTCAACTATCCTATCTTTGTATATAGTTTTAACCTTTAACTTGTACTCTATTCTCTTCTCTAGTCTAGTCTTAGGAACATAAACGGTATTGTATTTAATAATGGTGTCCTTAGTAGTAATGAACTTCTCCCACACTATTGTGTCATTTATGATAACAGGGATAGAATCTAACGTTGTAATACGAATAGTATCTCCTGTCTGTTCACATGTATAGCCTTTCTTAATGGCTTTCCTTAAATGGTACTGCGCAGAGCAACCATACAACACAAACAATAATAATAGTACTCTAAACATATTTTATTTTTTAAAAAAGTTGCTTTTTTTATCACTTCTGTTTTTAGATTGCGATTGAGGTACTGTTTTGTTTTTAGAAACATGCGCATTGTCGATACCATCGTGGTTGCCACTTGTACCATTTTTTCTATTAGTACGCTCTAAATCTCTTCGGTATTTCCTACGCTCTTCAGTGTCATGATACTTCATGTCATACTTCACCTTTTTTTTTCTCGCTTCAGGATGTTCTTGGTAATACTTCGCTGTCTTTGACTTTCCTGTCTTTGTTCCTGCTAAATCATTTCTCATTTTCCTTGCCTTGAATAAAGTTTCTTGTAATTTTTACTTGACTTCAATTGAGAAGTTTTACTTTTTGCGTGTACGTTTGTACGCTTAACTTTAGGCTTAACCTTTTTTGTTGTCTCTAGTTTTATTTTTGCCATTACTCTTTTATTTCAAAATGCATCCAATCAAAGTTCTTTTCACGACCCAAAGATATAAAACCATGCTTGTAAAATATATCTATCATTGGCTTGTATTCAGGTCTAGCAAATCTTGCAGTCTTCGATGATTCTTTGAGTAAGTTTCTTGCAGGGTCTAGGTCGATTGCTATTGCCCATGAATGCATTGACAAAGCGTTTCCACCTCTCATCTTCCTGTAGTTAAAACATCCACCAAATAAATCTATCCCTAATTCCTTAATCTTATCATATCCATAGGTAGCTAAAAGTTCATTGAATACCGCTGTGAAATTATCAGCCACTAGTTTATGACACATCATAGAATTTACCGAGCTGTCTAAGTCCCAAGCAATACGCATAGGATAAGGCAGCTTAATCTTAACTAAGTATCCTGCACCTGTTACATTAGCTGCGCCGTATTTTTTTGTTGCTTGTTGTGTTGTCATTTAATTTTATTTATGTCGTCTTTGATGTCCTTTGCTCTTGCAAACAATAACTTCATTGACTGCCATAGGTCTATACCTTTCACTACTTTGTAGTTCTCATTGATTGACATTACTTCTATACTAGCCAATACCAACGCTACTACTTTAGTGAGCATAAATGGTACACTAAAAAATGTAAGTATGATGTCATTGAGTATGAATTGGTCTATTAAAAAGAACATAATCACAGTAACTTCATAGAGTGCTAACTTACTTATAATAGACGATAATTTTCTGCTAGTAATTTTCTCCCCTAACTTTTTAGCTTTCCAAATCCCCGTAAAAGTATCAATACATATTAGTACTCCTATCATTATAAGTATACCACTTATTGGTAAAAAGAATGCAAAGCATATAGATATAAGTGTCAATAGTTCTTGTTGTATAGATATTAATAGTAGGGATAGTTGTGTTTTCATAAGTCTAGTTCTTCAAGAGCTTCTGTTAAGCTAAAAGTTAAATAAAAAAATAATGTTACACCACCCAAAACAATGTAATTTTCTTGTGCTTGTGACATCATAAAAAACGAAGTTATGTAGCCAAAAAAGAAATATAGACTTGCTAAAATATTTGTTTTCATATTAATTATGTCCTAAAAATCCATGTTTAGGATTGGTTACTTCTATTGAGTTACTTCCAAAGTCTATGTCTTGCTCACACATCACATCGTAATGGTAGCCATCAGCATAGATAGGAGCAGTAAGTTCGTTACCCTCTTCATCATAAGTGCCATCAGTAGTGATAATCTTACCAAGTTCTACTACAGCGTGTACACCTGTGCCGTATGTTAGACCTTCATCGGTCACTACATAAACACCCTTTGCTTTAAGGTTTTTTTCTGCAGCTGCTTTAGTTGTGTATTTTAGTTTGTAGATGTTCATTATAGAGTTGTTAAGGTTGCTAATTGTCCGGGTGATAATCTTGTTTGGAATACAGTTGCTAAATTAATTCTGTCATTTAAAAATCTTGTTGAGCCTGTAGCATTAGCCCCAACTATTATATTTGTAAGGGATGTAAAAGCAAAAACATTGGAGCTTGTTGTGCCTACCTGTGCTCCGTTAATATATCCATAAGAGTTACCTGATTGATAAGCTACAGCTATTTTATACCTGCCAACTGCTACACTAGATAAAGTAAAACTTGGAAAAGAACCTGTTGATGCAAAACCTTCCAAAACTATTTGAGAAGATGAGCTTTTGCGTAATTCCACACGGTTAGTTATTGTGCCGTCTGAAATGGTTATAAATGATTGTGCTGTTTCAGCAAAATTTGTAATTTGTGCATCTACAAATATAGTCCCTTCAGTCTGACCTATCAAACTACTTATACCTGTCTTGCTAATCAAATCAGCAGTACGAGTTACTCCTGCTGCTAAAGTTGTTGTTGGGATGTATGATGTGGCATTTGAGCCTGCTTCTAATTGAGCTCCCCAAGCATAAAAATTCTTGCCTGTTTCAAGTGTAGAATTTGAGCCAATAGTAGCTTGATGAGTTGTAGTATCTAAAGCAGTAAATGATAAATTAAATCTTTGCCATTCTGTTGTTACTGTAATTGTAGTACTTGCAACACTTATAAACGGATTATCTCTCGTAATCCTTAAAATAGTTGAAAAAGTACTCCCTGTAGCTGAACGTAAATAGACTGAGAAATTATGTTGTAAAGCACCTGTTGGATTAAAACCTTGATTAATTTTTGCATCTGAAATTATTGGTGTTATTGAATCAGCAGTTAAAGTTCCTGTTGGAGAATTAACAGCATTTGCAATTACTGTAACACCTGTTTTAGACCAACTTACATCGTTAAACTCTTCACTCCTTAAAAGCAAATTCGTTCTTGCAGGTTCTACCAATAAAGAAGCAGTACCCGTTGAGTAATCAACTCTTGGTATGTTAAACCTATCAGTTGTTGGGAAGTATGATGTTGCTGTTGATCCTTGTTCTAGTTGAGCTCCCCATAAATATACACCATCAACTCCATTTCCTGTAAATGATATATTACCTGAACTGTTAGCCAATCTTATGTGAATATTAAAATTAGGTGCTGATGGTGTAGTAGTATAGGTCATTATACATCTATACCAATCATCGGGATAAGGTTCCATACTTGTTCCAACTCCTGAAGAATTTCCTGTACTTAAATCAAAATCACCTAGACCACCCCCACCTGCATTGTTATATAATTGTATATTTGATAATTCTGCTTTTTTAGCAAAAACAGATACAGTTAATTGTACTAAAGGAAAACTAATTGTAGCTGATTGCAATAGCCAATGATCACCTGCTACTGCGTTTGCAACTAGCTTATCAGCAGTAAAAGTACCATTAGGTGCAGATGTAGCTAATACATTAGGAATTACTGTTGAAGCTCCTGCAGGATAAGGAGTCCAACCTGCATTATCAAATGTTTGACTTTGTGAAAACAAGTTTTTTGGAACTACTTCAACCAATCCTAAACTATTAACTCTTGTAGCAGTTGTTGCCCTTGAAACATTCATTTCAATAGGGACATACTTACCTTGTATAATGTTGTATCCTAAAAGGCTATTTTCTTTTACAGCCCAATTTCCATTTCCTATTATTAAACTTGTATCTGCCATTTTATTGTATTGTATAAATTAAAGCATTTGCCATTTCAGGGTAAGTACTAAATGAATCTCCTGTTAGTAAAATTAATTGGTCATCTGTTAATCTTGTTTTAAATAAAACAGTACTTTTTACAGCTTGCTGTCCACCTGTTACATAATAACCTGTATTAACAAGAGAAACGGCATTAAGAGTAGTTAAAACAAAAACATCTGTGTCCGTTGTTCCTACTTGTGTGCCATTAAGAAACACCACACTGTTTCCACTTTTGTAGCCAAAAGCTACTTTATAAATATTTCCAACAACAAATGGTGTGAGGTTTACAATATTTACAACAATCACGCCTGCTGCATAAACTTGAGAAACAAGTCGTCCAACAGCATCAACTTTAAACACAACAGCGTATGTTGTGCTTAACCCTGTCGGACTTAATGCACAAATTAAATAATCTTGTGTTATTTGTTTAACTAAAATTTCAGCATATATAGTTCCTTCAGTCTGCCCAATCAAAGTACTTACACCTGCCTTATTAATCAAATCAAAATTACGAGTAACTGTAGCTGTTGTTGTAGGTATGTATGATGTTGCGTATGCTCCTGCTTCTGCTTGAGCTCCCCAAATAAATATACCGCTTGTTCCATCACCTAAATAACTATTAACCCCATTTGCTATTGCAGTCATCATATACATACCTATGTGTGTTGAACCTGCTTGAGGAAATGTACTAGTACAATTTAATATACATCTATACCAACCATTTCCATAATTTTCTATACTTGCAGTAGCAGCGTTTACAGTTCCAACAGTTCCATTATTTAAATCAAAATAAGCAGATGGTAAATAAGTAAAATTATTATTTATTGTTGCAAATGCTTGTAAAAAAAGAAAATTTCTTTCAGATTTTTTTGCAAAAACAGAAAAAGTAAATAAAGAATTTGAATTTGTAATATTTTTACCTGTATAATGGGGACCTGCTAAAGTTCCTTCTATTAACTTATCAGCAGTAAAAGTATTGCTTGGTGAATTAGTAGCATTAGCACTAATTGTGGCATCACAGCTCGTACAACCTGTATTACTAAACTCCTCACTATATAAAATCTCATTAGTCCTTGCAGGCTCATACAATATCTTTGGACAGCCACCACCTGTATAGTCTATCCTTGGGATGTTTTGAGCAACGCTACCATCTTGTGTGATGCCTGCAAACTTTGTTCTAATTGATGTAGTAGTAGGTATGTATTCTGTTGCTACGCTTCCTCCTTCAAGTTGAGCGCCCCAAAGTAGTACATCAGCAGTTGTGTTTGCAGTACCTCCAACTCCACCTCGTGTTTCTACTATAAAGTTTGAAGGATTAAAACTCGCTAATCCATTTAAAACTATTCTTTGCCAATTAGCAGTTATAGTAATAATTGAACTTGTCATTCCATCTGATGAAATTCTTAATTCTTTACCAACTTCGCTTGGAGAAAAGGCTTTAACATAAATACTTTGATAATATCTTGTTCCAATAGTTGTAGTTAAACTTCCTTGTACAATATATGAGCGGTCTGCTGATAAACTTCCAACACAATTAAATTGAACTCTATCAGCAGTCATTGTTCCATCAGGAGCAGTTCCTTGATTTGCAGTTACCAAAGGAGCAATACCTAAATTTGCTCCAACTTTAACCCAACTCGCATTATCAAAAGTTTGACTTTGTAACAATAAATTAGTCCTTGCTATCTCAATTAGCCCTGCACTATCTACTCTCGTAGCACTTGTTGCTCTTACAACATCCATGTCTCCCAAAGTTGTGTTTGGAACAACAGAATATAACTTGCCTACATTATACCCGTTGGGCGTTACAATTAAACTCGCATCTGTTAATAAACTCATTGTATATTATTTAATGCTGTTAATTGAGCTATTAGACAGACCTTAGCCTCGAATACACCTCCAAGACCTAATACCCTTGCCTCAAAAGTATTAACAATGTTAGTAACTAATGAATTACTAATGCCTTTTACAGCT
>Ga0181351_1000015_pt1 | contig 51519 bp, 30 predicted proteins | sample Su13VDMM15SD_FD_170485 | JGI IMG/M metagenome (GOLD analysis project Ga0181351, IMG submission 170485) | Freshwater viral communities from Lake Michigan, USA - Su13.VD.MM15.S.D | ecosystem: Environmental > Aquatic > Freshwater > Lake | place: USA: Michigan | collected 2013-07-16 | reverse complement strand
AGACAATATGTCCCAATTATATTAAATAATATTTCTGATGAATCTCAAATGAGTATTGAATCAAGAAAATATTATGTTCAAAATTATGATTTTACTATGTTAGGTTATTTAATTGACGAAGATGAATTTGAAGTTAAACCAGCAATTGCAAGAGTTGCTTTATTAACAGAACTTGAAACATCGTCATTTGGTAAGAGAAGAAAAAAATCTCCTGAAAACCCTGATGAATTTTTATCTAATTTTTATTATGTGGTGGGTAATAATACTTTAAGTGATGTTGTTGCTTACACCGCAAATTTAACTTGGGCAAATTCAACTAATGTAAATTCTTATGATGTTTATATTAATGGAGACTATTATGGGACTGATGTACAAAAAATTCAAATAACTACTAACGATATATTATCAATTACCGTAGTGAAACAAAATAACTTATTAGAATCAAACATTAAGTTTGATAACATCTTAGTTTAATCTTCCCCGTAGATATCTTTTTTCTCTTTACAGTTCTCAACGATTAAATTCTCTAAAAATTTATAAATCTTAAACCCTCGTTTATCACAATACTTTTTTAGTATTTCGTGGACTTTAGGGTCTATTTTAATGTTCTTAATTTCTTTCATAGTTTTTATGGTGAGAAAAAAGGTAGAATTTATTCCTCCTGTTTAATAATACATATTCAAAAGTCAAGTTTTTTGTGTTAGTATCGAATATTTATCAATAAAATAAATCTGCAATAGAATTAATTAAATAATGGCAACAGCACAAGCAAATCAAAAAGTTTTTGTATCACCTGGAGTTTACACATCAGAAACGGACTTATCGTTCGTAGCGCAAAGTGTAGGTGTTACTACCTTAGGTTTAGTAGGGGAAACAATAAAGGGCCCTGCATTCGAACCTGTATTTATAACTAACTATGACGAGTTCCAAGCATATTTTGGTGGAACTGAACCAGTTAAATTTGTAAACACACAAATTCCAAAATATGAAGCGGCATACATTGCCAAGTCATACTTACAACAATCTAACCAATTGTTTGTTACAAGAATATTAGGATTATCGGGATATGACGCAGGTCCATCTTGGAGTATTAGAGTTACTGCCAATGTTGACCCGTTAACTATTGGTATAATCCCACCAACAGGAGGAACCGCTTTTTCGGCGACATTCACAGGAAGTTCTTCGGAAAGCACAATTCAATTTATAGGAGGTGCATTACCAACAGAAATTAGTAGTAACTATAATGTGTTGTATAGACTATCTGATGGTAGTACTTCAACATATGGAGAAGATTTCAATAGTAATTTAAGTTTTATTATTGATAATAATTCTTATTCTGCGACAACAGTAGCATTTTATGGCGCGATTCCTGATGTTCAATATTGGAATCTTGTTAGTCAATATTCAAATCAATTAAATGTTTTTGGCTCAAATTCAAATAATTTAGATACTAACGACTTAAGTTCTGATTCAAATGACCCATGGTATTATGCAACATTTAGTAATGATGCGAATGTGAACAACGATTACGATGGTTATTCATTTTATTATAATATATCGTCATTAAGCACTAATGATGGTGGTATTACTTACACGGGAACAATTGTAGGTGACTTATACAATTTCTCAGGAACCGCTTATAGTGAATATAATAATATGGTTGTGGGAACTTTGCGTTCAAGAGGTATTTCATTATATTCTAATAACGCAGACCTTGATGAACATGGCCCTGTATACCAAGTAACAGGACTTACTGATGTATCTTTAATTGGTACTAGTCAATATTCAGGAATTACTAACTCACCATATGAAGGATTTTTACTTTCAGGTGTAACTAAAGATAACAATAATTTCTCTTTTGAAGTTTCGTTATCGGCAGCATCTCCAAAATTTATAACTAAAGTTTTGGGTACAGATAATTTTGGTAAATCAAGATATGAGGTACCAGTCTTTGTTGAAGAGTTATATCCAAGTTCTTTAAGTTATGCTTACAACCAAGGATATATTAAAGGTATTAATCCTCAATTAGTCGCTCTTGAAGACGCAAGAAGTGAAAACACACAATCAATAGCTTATAAAGTTGAAAAATACCAATCACCTGAAACACCATTCTTAGTTTCTGAGTTAAGAGGTAACCAAGTTTATAAATTATTTAAATTTATATCAATCTCTGACGGTGACGCTGCGAATGTTGAGGTAAAAATTTCAATCGCTAATTTATCATTTAATAATATGACATTTGATGTACTTGTTAGAAACTTCTTTGATACTGACGCAAATCCTGTTGTTATTGAGAAATTTACTAATTGTAATATGGACGCAAATTCTAACAATTTTGTGGCTAAGAAAATTGGTTCTGCAAATGGGGAATATGCGTTAATTTCAAAATACATTATGGTTGAATTAGCTGAAGAATATCCTATAGATGCAATTCCTTGTGGATTCTATGGTTATACTCAAAGAGAATATGAATCAACTGAAAATATTTCACCGGTACCAAAATTTAAAACTAAATACTATTATCCAGGTGAGGTAGTGTTTAATCCTCCATTTGGAACAACATCAAATGCTACTGAATCGGCTGGAGATATTGTTAGAAGAAGTTACTTAGGATTCTCAAGTCAATTTGGAATTGATGAGTCGTTCTTATCATATAAAGGTAAACAAAATCCACCAAACTGGGTTAGTTCTGCATTACCTATCGCAGGTCAAGCTTGGAACTACTTAAGTAGAGGTTTCCACATGGACTCAGGAGCAACTGTTGTTACAATTGCAAACTCATACCAAACAAGTGGAGCAACTGCGTTTGAATGTGGTGTTGCTGACTTTAGATTTGACCCTGAAACTCAAGAAAACCCATACTACTTCATTTACTCAAGAAAATATACATTATGTTTTGCTGGAGGGTTTGATGGTTGGGATGTTTATAGAGAATTCAGAACTAACCAAGATAGATTCCAATTAGGGTCATCAGGTTACTTGGCAGGAGCGTCGTCTTCTACAAGATACCCAACAGCTACAGGTCAAGGTTTATTTAAACGAATTGTTGTAAGTAATAATACACAAGATTTTGCAAACACTGACTATTACGCATACTTACTTGGTATTTTAACATTCTCAAATCCTGAAGCAACAAACATTAATATATTTGCAACTTCAAGTATCGATTATGTTAACAACTCAAACCTTGTTGAAGAAACAATTCAAATGGTACAATATGCAAGAGCTGACTCTGTTTATATTGCAACAACTCCTGATTACTTAATGTATACACCAGATGGTACTAACTCTTTAGATATCATTTACCCACAAGAGGCTGTTGATAACTTAGATAACACAGGAATTGATTCAAACTACACAGCAACTTATTACCCTTGGATTTTGGTTAGAGACACTGTAAATAATACCCAAATCTACTTACCACCAACAGGTGAAGTTGTAAGAAACTTGGCATTAACTGATAACATTGCTTTCCCTTGGTTTGCATCAGCGGGTTACACAAGAGGTCTTGTAAACTCAGTCAAAGCGAGAGTTAAATTGACTCAAGAAGATAGAGACACACTTTACCAAGGTAGAATCAATCCAATCGCAACATTTGCAGACGTTGGTACCGTAATTTGGGGTAACAAAACATTACAAATAGCGGATTCAGCATTGAACAGGTTAAATGTAAGAAGATTATTACTTCAAGCTCGTAAATTGATTTCAGCGGTAGCAGTAAGATTATTGTTTGAACAAAATGACCAAATTGTTAGACAACAATTCTTAGATAGTGTTAACCCAATCTTAGACTCAATTAGAAGAGACAGAGGTTTATATGATTTCCGTGTAACAGTTTCTTCAACACCTGAAGACTTGGATAGAAATACATTAGTAGGAAAAATCTATTTAAAACCGACGAAAGCATTAGAGTTCATAGATATTGAATTCTTCATTACTCCAACAGGAGCTTCGTTCGAGAATATTTAATAAAAAATAATTGGGGGGAACAATCCCCCCTTTAGCCAAATGAAAAAAAATTTAACAGAAGGATTTAAAGGAGAAGGTTCACCAGATATGAAATATTATGCATTTGATTGGGATGATAATATTGTTCATATGCCGACAAAAATTATAGTTAAAACAGATGAGGGTAATGATGTGGGTATGTCAACTGACGATTTCGCGGAACACAGACATCATTTAGGTAAAACTCCTTTTAAATACAAAGGTGAAACAATTGTAGGGTATGGTGATGAACCATTTAAGAATTTTCAAACTCCGGGAGACAAAGATTTTTTAATTGATGCAATGAGGGCTAAAGAAGGTCCTGCCTTTAAAGACTTTAGAGAAGCGATTAATAATGGGTCGATTTTTTCCATAATCACTGCGAGAGGCCATAACCCAAACACATTAAAACAGGCAGTTTATAACTACATAATAAATGATTATAATGGGATTAATAAAGAAGAACTTCTTAAGAATCTTAAAAAATATAGGTCATTTACAGGTGAAGATGAAATGAATGATGATGAGTTAATTAAAACCTATTTAGATTTGTGCAGATTCCATCCTGTGTCTTATAATGATGAGGAAGGTGCTGCAAATCCTGAAGAAGGTAAAGTTCGTGCAATGGATAAGTTTGTGGAATATATCAGAGAGTTGTCTTCTAATTTAAATAAAAGAGCTTTTTTAAAAAATGATGTGAATAATAATTTTGTTCCTACAAAACCTACTATTGGATTTTCAGATGATGATATTAGAAATGTAGAAGTTATGAAAAAACATTTTGAAGATAAGCCTGATAACATTGTTAAAACGTATTCAACAGCAGGAGGAATAAAAAAAGAATATTAACTAGTAATAAATAACTAGAATTAAATAATTAAATAAAAATAACTAGTTAAAATAACTAGAATTAAATAAACTAGTCTGGAATGTAATGATAATAATTTAATTTCAGAAAGTCAATAAAAATATTTTCCATTTGGATATATTTATGATAATAAACAAAGAAAAACTAATTTAAATAATATGGCTGATTTATTGATGAAAATGCCGATTCCTTATGAACCGAAAAGACAAAACCGATTCATTTTAAGGTTTCCATCAAGTTTAGGGATTAATGAATGGTTTGTAGAATCTACATCAAGACCACACATTACGATTGCTGCAACGGAGATACCGTTTTTAAACACTTCAACTTATGTTGCTGGTAGATTCAACTGGCAAACAATTAATGTTACATTTAGAGACCCAATTGGTCCTTCTGCATCACAAGCTCTTATGGAGTGGGTTCGTTTACACGCTGAGTCTGTAACAGGTCGTATGGGGTATGCAGCGGGTTATAAAAAAGATATTGACCTTGAGATGTTAGACCCAACAGGAGTTGTTGTTGAAAAATGGATTCTTTACGGAACATTCTTAACAGATGTTAACTTTAACGCATTGGCTTACAACACAGACGCGTTAGCAACAATCACAGCAACACTTCGTATGGATAGATGTGTACTTGTTTACTAATATAGTAATAGAATAGTCTTTCTATTTATAAAAAAATATTAATAATTATATTTAACCGTAAAGAACATAAACTTTACGGTTAATTTTTTATATGGATAATCAATCAAAAGAATACGGACAAGCGAATTTTACGCTACCCCATGATGTGGTACCATTACCATCTCAGGGAGTCTTTTACAAAAACAAAAAAAAATCTATCAAAGTCGGTTATTTAACCGCTAATGATGAGAATTTATTAATGGCGGGTGGAGACGGAATGACTCAAAATCTTTTAAGGACCAAAATTTACGAACCAGATTTACGTGTTGAAGATATGTTAGAAGGTGATGTTGAAGCGATACTCATCTTTTTACGAAACACAGCTTTTGGACCTGAAATGGAGTTAACACTTACTGACCCTGGTACTCGAAAACCTTTTAAAACTACGGTTGCTTTAGACCAACTATCAATTAGTCAAGGACAACAACCTAACGAGGATGGTACTTTTATGACCACTTTACCAAAATCACAAAACACAATTAAGTTAAAACCAATGACTTATGGTGAAATTTTGGAAAATCAAAGAATTGCTGACACTTACCCTGCGGGTAGAGTTGTACCAACAGTTACATTAAGACTTCAAAAAGAAATTATTGAAGTTAACGGGATAACCGATAAAGGCGAAATCGCAAAATTTATTGAGTCGATGCCAATCGCGGATTCAAAATTCATTCGAAAATTTATGAATGATAATGAACCAAGATTAGATATGTCTCGCACAGTTACAACCCCATCAGGAGAGAAACTTACAGTTAATGTAGGATTTGGGGTTGACTTTTTTCGTCCTTTCTTCTGATTATAGGAAAAGTCAGCTCGATGAGTATTACTATTTGACTACATTATTAAACATAGGATACCAAGATTTTTTAATAATGCCTCTTTTTATGAGGAAATATTTACTGGATAAATGGATTGAAGATAATAAAAAGGACTGAAAACTCAGTCCTTTTGTATTTATAAATAACTAATACAATTATAACATGGCAGATAACACAGAAGAAGGGTTTTTAAATGAAATGAAAGATGCTACAAATTTCTCACTTAAAGAATTTGAGTATGGGTTTGAAAGAATTAGTTCTACCGCAGGACAAATTAACAAACTTTTTGGACAATCAAGAGAAAGAATCAATGAGTTAAAAACTTCTCTTGCCGATACCTCTCCTGGTATTGTAAGGTTAGGTGGTGATTTAGGTGCTGTTGCGGATACAATTAGTGAAATTGCTGTGGCATCAAGAAGAAATGTTGTTGCTAATAAAGAAGATGTTGCACAAATGTATGCCGCTCAGAAAATTTTAGGAACTTCTGTTGGTGAGTTATCAGAAAAATTTATGGATGTTGGTGTTGGAATTTCCCAAATACCAAAAGAATTAGAAAAATCCATTAACTATATTCAAAGTATTGGAGGAAATACTAAACAAGTGATGGCTAGTGTTCAAAGCAATATGGACCAAATGAATCGTTACCAATTTGAAGGGGGCGTTCAAGGTTTAACCAAAATGGCAGCCCAAGCGTCAATGTTGAGATTTGATATGAGTCAAACATTCGCATTAGCGGAAAAAGTATTAACTCCTGAAGGGGCGATTGAAACCGCAGCCGCATTCCAAAGATTAGGGGTGTCAGCAGGTGCTCTTGCAGACCCATTTGCATTAATGAATCAATCAATTAATGACCCATCAGGACTTCAAGATAGTTTAGCCAATGTTGCTAAACAATTTACTTATTTTGATGAAAAAACAAAAACTTTTAAAATTAATCCACAGGGTGTACTAACTTTAAAAGAAATGGAAACTCAAACAGGTGTTAGTGCCAGAGAAATGAGTAAAATGGGTCTTGCAGCTGCTGAAGCGGATAAACGAATTTCAGCAATTGGGTCGGCAGGGTTAAATATTAAAGATGAAGACAAACAATACATTGCAAATATTGCAAGTATGGGTGAAGGTGGGGAATATGAAGTTAAAATTAATGACCAAGAAACTAAAAAACTTTCCGAATTAACTCAAGATGAATTTGATAAATTAATTAAAGAACAAAAAACAGGCCCAAAAACTTTAGAAGAAATTGCAAGAAAACAAATGAATTATTCTGATATAATTTCATCTGATGTAAAGGCGATTAAGTCGGCGGTTGTTGGGGGTGCTGTTACACAAAAAGATTTATTAAAACTTTCAGAATCTGCAAGAGGGAGAAGCACTGATTTAACAGGGGCAGCATCAAAAAACTTTGCAAGTCCCGAAGCGGTTAGAGGGGAATTAACAACAGCTTTAGGGGATATGAAATCACTGTATAAAGATATTCAAGAAGGTAAGAAAAAACCAACAGATGCTTTAAGTGATTATCTTAAAAAAATGGGAGAACAAGGGGAACACATTAATTCTAAGTTATTGGATAGTTTTAATAAGTCAATAAAAGAAGCTCGTGACAAAAACCCTAATCAAACAGGTTTGGACAAAATGGTTCAAGAAGGATACGATAAAATTTTAAATGAATTAGAAAAAACGGAAAAAACGGATAAATTAAAAGAAAAAAATACTGTATACGGAAATAAAAATATTAACTCTCTTATTGAGGGGAGACAAACAAAAGATTTAAAAGAATCTACATCAACTGGTGGTGCCTTTGGAAGTAAAAGTCAAAATGTTACTTATGATGGTACAGTTAATGTTAATGTTAATTTTACAGGAAATGGAGCAAAAGATTTAAACCCATCACAAATGGAACAAGTTACTAAGGCTATTACAAGTACATTACGCTCTACAGCATTTGCACAAACATCATATAATAATTCTAATCCTGGTAATCCAACTAAAGCACCTAAAGAAGTTACGGTTTAATGATAAAAAATAACCCTCAATCTATTTATTAATAAAGTAATTAATGGGAAGTCCTTTAGATTATATTAATTCGGATGGTTTCAGAAAGAAACTTATTGTTAGAAACTTAACACCTTACGCTAAGTCTCCTAACCGACCTACACAACCAATTGATACAGAATACATTCAATCAGATACCTCGGTTCAAGATAGTCCTGACCAATTAATTGATATCCCATCATTTGCAAATCAATTGTATCCTCTTAATCAATACGGTAATGAGGGTGGTTATGAACAAGTTCCTGACCCAAATGCGTTGATGAATACCAAATCGAATGAAGGTGAATATGGATTTCAAGATGCTCATATTGTTGACCAATCATTACCCGAATCTCAAAAATGGAAACCACTTAATGTTTTTTCAAATGGTTCACAAACACAAATTGATAGTGCAGAATTTTTTAATTCATTAGACAAACCACAAACCACAAACAACTATAACAATCAACCCTATCCAACTACGTTTGTACCATCATTTTATAGTCCTTTATCGATATTATTATCTCCTGACCCTTCAGGTAGTAATGGTTCGTTAAGTCAAGATAGTTTCATTGCTCGTTTAGGAGCCCAAACACTTAGACGTGAGTTTGAAGAAAGGATTGCTGCTCAAATTTATCAAGATACAATAGGTCATGCTAATATTTTAAATATTAATAGTGGTTCTGATTTAGTTAACATTATATCAGGAAATGTTCCATTATTGGAACCAAACTACACAATCACGGTAAACGCAAATCCAATTTTAGCCGCAGCTAATTTTGCGTTAAGATTAGGTGGTAGTATTTTGCCAACATCTACAATACCAGGTTCTTATTTTGACCCTACTGTTAATCCGGGACAACCAACAACAATACAACAATTATCATTGGCTTTTGGACAAAGTACTGTTGGTAATTTCTTTAATAAGTTAATTGGTGCTGGACAGACAGGGTCTCAAATTTTTTATAACAATACTGGTGCAGGACAAAAATCAAGATTGTTTAAAAATATTGATTATAACAAATACAAACCACATTACGAAAGAACCCTTATTGATAGAATTGGAGGGGCACTAACAGGTACTTTAACTAATAATAGTAATTTCTATGTTGGTAGTATAACATCGGACCCATCAAGAGTATTCTCACCAGGTGGAGATGTTCCTGTTAATGCTTTTGGACAAGAACAACAAACTCCTGTTTATGGCCCATCAGAGTTAGCTCAACTATACGAAGGGCCAAGCAAAGAAATTCGTTTGGGTGCAAATGGTCCTACCTATTCAAATGGTGGTGGTATTGAGGGTGGATTTACATGGGTATCGCCTAAATATAAAGGTAATGCAGGTAAAACAGTTGGTATTGGTGGTGAAATTATAAACCAAGACCAAGACTTTAAACCTTCATCATATAATTCAACTGAGTCTACAGAAAGAACATTTAAACAAGGTTCAATATTAGACCAAACACAAAGAATTATTGATAGTCAACCTCAAGGTGGCAGAAGATTACAACATGTTGGAAACGCTATTGACCAAGTAAGTAAAGTATTTCACGATGGTTATAAAGAAATGACTAAAGGTTCTATGGTGTATAAATATACTGGTGCAATTGGTCAAGAGGTTGGTACTGAATATTGTAGAGTATTTGCTAAAGATATTCCTTATTTACAATATAACGACCTTCAAAAAGTTGATGGTATTACAACACAAGGAAGACGATTTGCCGATTCAGTATTAGATAATACATACAACCTTAATATTGCTCCAAACAAACAAGAAGGTGGACAAGACTCTACAAATTTAATAGGTACGGGTGTGAATGGTTATGCTAAGAAATATATGTTCTCTTTAGAAAACTTGGCGTGGAGAACTTCAAGTACTCCTGGGTATTCTGTTTCCGATTTAGCAATTTGTGAAAGAGGTCCAAACGGGGGTAGAGTTATGTGGTTTCCACCATATGGATTAACTTTTAGTGAATCAGTCTCAACAAATTGGAATCAAAGTGATTTCTTGGGAAGACCTGAACCTGTTTACACATATAAAAGTACTCAAAGGACTGGTAGTTTAACTTGGAAAATAGTTGTTGACCACCCATCTGTGTTAAATGTAATTGTTAATAAAGTATTAGCGAACGAAACAAACAAAACTAGGGTTAATAGTATTTTAGATTCATTCTTTGCAGGATGTAGAAAATACGATTTATATGAACTTGCCAAAAAATATGCTAACATACCTCCTGGTGAATTATCTTATTTACAAGACATTATTAGTTCAAAAGATGTGTCTAAAGAAGAATTAGAATATACTAAAGGAACTATCCAAACAGGGGTTAAATCGCCTGATGGAAGTACAGACCCAATTTCCCAAGTTGGAGGTGGTGGTAATACAAAAGATTATTTTAAAAAATATGTTAATGTAGGGGCTTATTTTGGAAATGATTTTCCAAAACCAAGTAATGTTTCAAATTATTCAAGTGAATACACGAGATACACATCTCCATCTAACGTAACGATATACACAGGAAAAACTAATGGTGCTCAATTAGGAGAATTTTTTAACACTGTTGTTACCCCAAACTATGATGTTTTAACCGCAATGACACTTGATTTGTCAACACAATTAAAACAATATCCTGATGGGATTGTTACGGTCATGATTGATTCTAGTTGTTCGGCACCTGCAAGTCAAACATATAATGTTGAATTATCTAAACGAAGAATATCATCACTTAAGAAATTTTTTGAAGAAGATACTAATGTCGCGGCGTTTGTTACACAAAAAAGATTAATCATTAAAGAAGGTAAAGCGTTTGGTGAAAATATTCAAAACACTCAGCCACGTATGGCAAATAGTTCTACAGGTCCATTTACTGCTGACAATTTAACTAAACAAGGGACAACAGTAAATTGTACAGATAAAGATATTAATACACCGGGTGGTGACACACAAGCGGGGTCAAAAGATATTTTCACAACAGCTGCAATGGCTTGTAGGAGAGCTTACATATCGGCAATTGAGTCGACATTAAACGCACCTAAATCTGAACCTGTACCACAATATACTGAAGTTACTGTTGGTAATGTTGTAACAAAAACAGTTAAAGAAGAAGTAATTACCCAAGAAAGAAAACCATACGATAATGTTACTAAAAGAGTTTTAAGGTCTTTATTATCTGAATGTGATTATTTTGAAACAATTAAGACTGAAACACCAATGGTTTACGACAACCTTAAGGATAAGTTGAAATTTTTCCAACCGGCATTTCACTCAACAACACCGGAAGGGTTGAATACAAGACTTACATTTTTACAACAATGTATGAGGCCTGGTAATACAATACCTACAATAAAACAAAATACACCTCAAAGTAAACCAACATTAGAGTATAATAATGCAATTAACACGGCTTTCGGAGCCCCACCTGTATTAATTTTAAGAATTGGAGATTTTTATAACACAAAAATTATCCCAACTTCATTGGCATTAACATACGAACAATTAGATATTAATCCTGAAGGGATTGGTGTACAACCAATGATTGCCAATGTAACAATGGCATTCAATTTTGTTGGGGGTAGTGGGTTAAAAGAATCTGTAGATAAATTACAAAATGCTTTAACCTTTAACTATTATGCAAACACTGAAATATATGATGATAGGTCAGACGTTACTGCAAACGAGGAATTTTTAAAAGTATTAGATAAAGAATTTTTGGGATTAAATAATCCTCCTGCACCTCCAGCGGTTAATCAAGCTCAACCTAACGCGGGTCAAGATAATAATGCGACTGTTGGAAAAATCACTAGTAATAACATTACGGCTAGTGGAGAAACGGGAACAATAAATTATTCAGAATTTATGACTCAAGTGGTTAAAGATACCCAAACATATTTTACCACTGTTGTTAATAAAACAAAAGAAACTGTTAGTCAATATAATAATGCAGTCCGTCAACAATGGATGTTACAGCGTTCTTATACTCAAGGTAATTTAGGTGTTGATACAACAATTCCTGTTATTCTTTTTGGTAAACCTAGTGGTATTGAAAAAAGATTTGATGAAATTTTTGGAGCGTTTGAAAAAAATATTAAAAACGATAATGACCCATTCATAGAATTTGTAGGGGCTCCTATTAGAGATTTTTCTAAAAGATTAATTTCAACGGTACAAGACAATTATTTTAATTTTGTTAAAAATAAAAGAAGTGCTTTCCAAAACGCAATTTTTAAAATTATCCAAGATGTTACAACAATTGAACAAAGTTATCTCCAAACAATGGGTAAAATAAATCTTATAACTTTTCCTGGAATTCCAAACACAGGAACGGATGGGTTACAAGGTAGTACGGGTAATGCTAAAGTTTATGTTACATTAGGTACGACAAAAATTTCAACATCATCAGTGCCGGCTCCAACAGATACATTAATCGAATTGGTAAATGATGTTAAAAAAATACAACAAAATATTAAAGAATTTAACCAAGCAATTTGGACACAAAATACATTTACATATGCCGCGGATAGTACAGAATATAGTGGTACTTTAGTTTTTGAAACGGCAGATAATGGTATTTCTAAACAAATAACGGTTGAACAAGTTTTTGTACCTTTTAGTAAAAATTCGTTATTTGATAAAATACCATTTAAACAAGAATACATGATTTTATCAGACGATATACTTGATGATAAAAAATATCAAACATTTAAAACGGCAATAATTGGTAATGTAATTGGTAATAAATCAATAATAGGTAAGGGAGCAGATAATATTGATGCGGTATTTGACGCATATTGGTTAACTGTTGCAAAACCTGTTTTTTTAGGGGAGAATAATATAACTAAATCTTTTGTTGATAACATGGAAAAAACAAAATTAAAAAACTTTTTAAATTATACACCGTTTAGTACTAAAGAAAGAGAATTTACTTACACTATTGAGAATACCGCAGTAGATGATGTTATAAAATCAGAAAAAAATATGATTAAAGGTTTGGGTGCAACAACAAATCAAAACACAAATAAAAATACTTGGAATGATACTAATGGTAATTCAACAGGTGCATACATTTCTAAAGCAAAATTAAACTAATGGCATTTCAATACTGGAACAGATATAGTGATTTTTTAATTAATGGAGAACAAACAGTTGTACCGTATGTGCCTATTGCTCAAAAACCAACTGACAAGGCGTATATCTATAAAGTTGCTCAAAGTAGATTAGATAAAGTATCTCAAGAATATTATAACTCACCATACTTTAGTTGGTTAATACTTCAAGCAAATCCACAATTTGGGGGACTTGAAAATAACATATATGATGGTGCTATATTGATAATTCCTTTTCCATTACTACCTTCATTACAGGATTATAAGGCAGCGTTAGAAAATCATTTTTATTATTATGGTAGGTAATTTAGGACCGGACAACAGCGGAAACATATATGTTGAATTTGACTATAACAATTTAATAGTTGTTGACCCAAACAAAACAACTAAAGATGGTCAAGTTTCTGAGAGATTAGTTGACCACGAAAATCTTGTTATGTATGCAAATTTGGAAGCGGAAGTACTTCCAAGAACAAAACTTGCGGTAGGGATAAGTCCTGAAGACAGTGGGTTAAGAACAATTTCTGTGGCCAAAATGAATTTTTTAAAACCAAGTAAAAATAATTATCTTGGAACGGGATATTATGACGAATTAACAGGACAAAATGTTACAAAATTTGATGGAACTAACCAACCACTACAAGTAGGTCAAATACCTAAAAGTGGAGAAAAACCGTATATTGTTAACACAGTTTCAAATGAAACAAATGTTATGGATAATGGTTTGTTAGGTATTACTCAAATACATGTTACTACAAATTCATCATTTATACCATCGGTAACTATGGAGTTAGAAGATGTTCAGGGTAAAGCTTTATTCCAATTGGGGAATAATTCACCATATTCTGCCTTTTTTAATTTACCATATCCTCCATTTTATTTAACACTAAAAGGTTATTACGGACAGGCAATCCGATATCAATTAAATTTAGAAAAATTTAACGCCAGATTTAATTCTGTGAGTGGTAATTACCAAGTTTCACTTACTTTTAAAGGATACAAGTTTAATATCTTAAATGAGATTGCCATGGGACATCTTTTGGCAACACCACACATGTTTTCTCAAAGTTTTAGTTTAAGTCAATCACCTGTTGGACCACAACAAACAAATAAATCTGCGGAATCACAATCTAAAACTCAAGCAGCGAAAACATTTAATAATGTTAATAGCCCCGATGCAATTGTAACTGAATTAATTGCGGAAAGAGGATATCAAAAGATTGTTGAGGTTTATAGTGAATATAAATCCAAAGGGTTGATTTCAAAAGATTTACCAGAATTAACTGTAGTCCAACTAATGTCTAAATTAGAAATGTTTGAGGCTCAAATTATGGCGTCGTTTGACAAAACTGAGGTTGAATCACTAACTAATATTAGAAATTATAAAGGGGTGTTAACCCAATATTTTTCAAATGTTAGAGGAGCAACCACTTCTTGGTTTAACACATATTTAAATCCAAATCCTTTAGTTTTAAAAGGTGGTGAAAAAACTTATGTTTTTAAAAGCACTAGTATTGAAGTCCAAAATACCGCAATTTCATTATTAGAAAGTAATATCAAAAAATTTAATGAAGGGTTGGCAGGAAATCCAACATTAGGTACTCAGGGTACTGCCCCAATACCTAACCCAATTAAAATTGGTATGATTAAAATTGACCCTCCAAATACAACTGATTTTGATTGGTTAGCAACGGCTACTGCTCAAACGGGGAATCCTAAACCAAGTCAAGAAGTTATTGATTCTGTTACATCACAATATACTTCATTAACTACACCAATTATTAATGAGGTAACTGTTAATGGAAAAAAACAATACACACAAAATAAACCACCATTTTTTGTGTTTGAAGGTAATGGAAGATTCGATTCAACAATTTCATCTTTAGAGACACAAGCAAATAAAAAATTGTCTGAATATGAAACAAAAATTACTGCAGAATTATTAAGAAAAATTGAAGATAAAGACGCAGGTCTTGGATTTAAACCAACAGTGAGAAATATTATTGCCGTTATTATGGCATCTGCGGAAGCTTTCATTAGATTAATGGATGAAACGCATACAAAGGCTTGGAATGTAAAATATGACCCTGTTAGAAAAAAAGCAATCTTAGATAATCCTTCATCCGCACCAAGTTCCGAAACAAGAGACCATGTCGTTCAAACACAAGGTTCATTGTTGGGTAATACAACTGCGGAAAACTCCCAAATACCTGTCTATCCTTGGCCACAATTTTTTGTCGAAACCCCTGCGGACGATAAAAAAGGAAGGTTTCAATTAAAATACATTGGGGACCCATCGGTTGTTGATTTAACTGGAGGTGCTGATTATTCTAAATGGCCTGAAGTTGAATTTGTTGAGGAGTATATGAAAGGTCTTACTCAAAAATTTCAAACACCAAACGCTCCACCACCATTAGAAACAGATAGAGAAACTAATATTATTAATATTAATGCTATTGAGTTCCCATCGACGGGAATCGCTTATTCAAATAAAGAAGAAATTAAATTTTTTTATGAAATATGGGAAAGACAATTTTTAACTTCACATTATTCAGGATTTGCAAGAGCAAACTTAAATCAAATTCAAGATTTAATTAAACTTAATGTTGAGGCTGAGATTAGTAATGTAAAAAACGGGTTAGGTTTAAGTTCTCCATACATCACATTTAAATTAAAGAATTATGGGTTAAATGCTGCCAATTATCCTGAATTTTTAAAGAATATTTCAAATATGGGAACAGGTCGAGCATACCAAGATTATGTTAGAGATTTTTTTGTTACGCCATATCTTAGAACTATTACTGAAGATTCTTTTAGTATATTAGGACTTGGAGAAATTGGTAAAATTCCACAGACAACAACAAAGTCTGAAGGACTTAAAAAGTTAATAGATAACGCGCCTAATGACCCTATGATTGTTGACACAATACCATATACCGACCAAACATGGTGTAAAAACAATTTAAATCAAGGGGCTAGTTCTATGGGTAATCAAGTATATGGAACTAAAAAAAGTTTGATGATATTTGAACCAAGAAAAATTATTGCAAATTTTAGTGATATTTTTGACTATAAAACCAATAGACCTGTTACAAACTTTTCATATTTATTAGGACAAAATCCAACAATTGTTGCAATAGGGTTAGGTATTTTTAATGGTCCAATACCTGGATTATCAGATTTCTACAAAACAAGAACACCAGTCAATTTTATTGCCACCGAAGGATTTGTATATGGGTCGACACCGACAGGGTATTTAAGTCCGATAACAACTACATCTATGTTGAATACTCCATATTTTGTTAATGCTATTCAAAATGGTATTGATAGTTCAAGAATTTCGGGTAACACATATCCTTATGTTCAAGCGGGTTATTTATTTATTAATTCATTACCATTGGCGACTCTAAGAGAAAAATATAAATCAGTATCGGATAATACTGTAACTGAATTAGATTATATCTCATCTTGTTTTAAGAAGTATGGTGCGATACATAAAATACCGTATGCTTGGATATTAAAATATGGGTCAATATGGTATAGATACAAAAAATACAAACAAACAGGTGTCGATATATTAAAAACTGCTTGGAAAGATTTCGACTATTCTAAAAATTATAATCCAATAACACCGGTGACAACTGGTACTACAACTGGTACTACCTCAACAGGCGCAATAATAACAGGTATAACAACAGGTACCTCAGTACAATATAGCTTCAAATACAGTGGTATTAATAGAAATGTTGTTTTACAAAGTGAAACAACAACAGATGTTAACATGCAAGTTGGGTTTTATCCAAAATTAATCAACGATTTTAATTTCTTTTATAATGGATATGATTTGTATACAGGTTATACAAATAGTGAAATACAACAAAGTGTTAATGACGGATTAAAGATGTATAATTTTTTAGGGTCAAACATTAATAATGGTACTCAAAATGGTAAAAGTTTAAGACTAATAACATGGTCTGTGATGTTACCTAATAATGTACCTGAAGATGATGAGGATTGTGACCCAACAAATAACACTAAAGGGGAAACTTATTTTGTTATCCCATCATTTGGGACATCATTTAACCAAACTGTTGGTACTTGTATGACAGGAGAAACGACATCACCAGGAACTAAAGTTAATCTTACAAATAACACTAGTGTCTATAATGGTTCTGTTAGATGTTTATGGCCGGCAACTAATTTTGGATACTATGATAATACCCAAATATCATATCCTGACCCATATTCATATGTTAATAATATAACAACAGGTAGTGAACAATCACCTGTACAGTTTTTAACCGACAATAATTATTCAAAGATTGAGGAGATATTTTCAGTTTTTGATAAGAGAATATTGGATTCTTTTGAACAAGAATTTTTAAATTGGTGTAAACCTGATACAGATATTGAGTTGGGAGTAGAGGTGGTGACTTATAATCAAAGTCCAGTTAATCTTAATTCTAAACTTAGAAACTTCCAATCTTTATTTAAAAGTTTAATGGAAGTACCTGCTAAAAAAACAAGTGAATTAGAAACGGATTATTTTAATAATGTTATTACTACACAATATGATGTGTTTCAAAATAACATTACTAATTTCATGCAATATGATGTTCTTTTTAGATATGGAAATCCATCAAATTATAATAGAAGAATTCTTAATTCTTATCTATCATTTAATGGACCAATTGAAGTTGCGGACCCTATAACATTTAATCCGTATGTTAAAAATAGTTTACCAACAATTGTTGGTGGAATAACATTACAACAATCTAAAATTAATAACTCGGCAGCGTGGTTCGAATTAGAAACTCAAGTCGGATTTTCAACAATTGCAAATGTTATTTACACATCTAATGGTTCATACATTACCGATTTCTTTATTGATAATAATATAGAGTTTACCGCACAGAATGTGATATTATTGGCACCAATAATTAAAATGTACGCGACTCAAAAATTAAAATCACCAACAATAACGGTTGCTCAATTTAAAAATAAATTAAATGAGTATTTGGACTTAGAGTCTACTTTACAGGGTAATTTTTTAAATGGTTTGTTATCAGGATTAAACGCAATATTACCTAACCAACAACAATTACCTGAAAAAGCAATACAAAGTGTTATAAGTGGGGACCAAAGTAAAGTTGAAAATTATGAAGTTTTTAAAGCTTTAAATGATAAATGGATATCTGGTGGAGATTATACAACCAAAACTTTATTTGAAGATATAATGTTTTTAGATAGGGCTTCAAGAAATATTGGTGACACTATATTAATAGATATTTTTGATTTAAAGTATATGTTCGGTGTTGGTGGAAAAGAAGGAGAGTATTCATTAAATCAAGCAATGAGTGTTTATACATTTATTAGTGGTATTCTTATTAAAAATAATTTTAATGTGATGAACCTGCCGGCATATGTTAATTTTTATAATGTACAAGATGCTGATGGTGTTAAAACACCATTAGGTAGTGGTGGTTCATTGGCGTTTGCGGATAGTTTATGGGGAACATTTTTGGATGTTGATTATAGAAAATCAGGTCCTAAAATGGTTTGTTTTTATGCAGGTAAACCATCACAATATTTAGATTTACCTAAAGGTAATTTTAAATATAGAGATGATGCTTTTGAGATGAGAAGAGCCTCCGAAAACCCTTTAATTGAAAATCAACAAGGTAAAACAGATTGGGCCGTTTCTAATAAGTGTGTTGGGTTTACTGTAGATGTTGGTATTAGAAATCAAAACATATTCTACTCATTTAGTGTGTCACAAGACAATGGTGTTGCAACATCAGAATCAATCAACACTCAATTGAACATGGTTGACCAAGCGTCAGGAAGACAAACGGCAACTCAAAATGTTAGTTTATACAATCTTTATAAAAATAGAAGTTATAAATGTACTGTTGTATCATTAGGTAATGCCCTAATACAACCAACAATGTACTTTAATCTTAGACATGTACCAATGTTTAATGGGCCTTATATGATTCAATCTGTAGACCATAGTATCCAATCGGGTAACTTCCAAACAACCTTTACAGGTATTAGACAAGGAATATTTGATTTACCGGCTATTGATAATTTCTTACAAAGCATTAATCAAAATCTATTAACTAAACTTGAAGAAATTCTAAAAATTAATAAAGATAGTGTTACTATTAGTGGTACAACAAATACAATTAAGAGTACTCAAGTACCGCAAAAGGCGGATAACACTTTAGACACAACAAATGCTTGTGTTTCTAATATTAATAGTTCATTTGTAAATGGGTATCAAAGTGTTAAAGGTACATTAACTCAAATAACACCAAAAACATTAGCAGATGTTTTATTAAAAGTCGCTCCAAACAGTAAAGAGCTTCAAATTATTATTTACTCTTTATCATATATTAGAACATTCCAAGTTAACTCGTTTAATGGATGGGATAATAACTTGGCGTTAATTTCGTTAAATACAGATTGGGGTGGACAAAATACATTAATAGGTAGAAATTATAGTTGTGTAAAAGTTAAAACAAATCCATCGTCAAGTTCGTCTCAACCAATTGCGCATTTTGATACAATTGAATCTTATATTAGATTTATGATTGGAAGATTAACACCAAGAATTGACCAAATATTAGAGATGGGTCTTGCAAAATGGTATGTTTGTCATTGGCCAACAGATAATGTTTCTGAAGACTATTACGATTCACATATTGGTGAGTTTAAACAAACTAAAGAAACATTATACAGTGCGTTAAATTCTGCGGTTGATGTTGGGTTATCAACTATTTCGGATTCTAAAGACCTTAAATTAACAATTAAAAAGACAGAACAAAAAGGTAAAACCCCTGGAGTTACACCAACACCAACACCACTTCCAGCGTTGGCGGGTAAAACTTGTCCTCCACCTGTCTATACAACAATTGCACCATTATCAGGATATACAGGAACGGTTATCCAAGTTAATGGTAGAAATTTAATAACAACTAAAGAAGTTAAAATTGCTAATGTATTAGTACCATTTAGTAGTGTTACCGTTGTTAATGATACTTTAATAAGATTTGTAGTACCTAAAATATTCACAGGTGAGGTTAACATTTACACCCAAATTGGTATTACAACAGATTATGGTTCATTCTCAGGAGGAACTTTATTTAACTATAATCCATCATTAAGTGGAACATCTATGACATCACCGGGTTCAATTACAAATCCTGAGGCAGCAAATACTCCTGTAGCAAGTACAACAGCCACAACTGTGAGTAATGTTGTACCTGGAACAAATATAAATCCACAAACGACTGGACCTGTCACTATGATAGGAACTGCGGTTCAGTTAAACGCTAGTAAAACACAATCATTAAATGTTAAGATAAATCCTCAGGCAACCGGATGGGTGTTATCACCTAATGCGGATATGAGTTATACAGTTTATCAGTTAGAAGAAGTTGATAATGTTGTTACCCGAAAATATATTTCAAAATCAACTAATGGTGTTGGGGGACAAGTTACAAATGGAGAATTTAATATCACCTTAACTGAAGTTGAAAGTTATTTTATTAATGATATTCCAAAAATTGAAGGTAAAACACAAATAGATATTGTGTTTATTCTTAAAGCTTATAAAGGGCAAGAACAACCTGTTACACAACAATTTCCATTTAAAGTTTGGTATACTTTACCTAATCAATCTCAAGTACCTGTTGACAATATACCGACAAGTCAAACCGCTCTAACATTCCCGCCAGAAAAACTTTCATTAATTAGATATACTGACTATATTAGTTTACAAGGTAGTGGGTGGAGTTATTACAATATTAAAAAACCCGTAGGAGGTTATATTACATATAACTTTAGTACTGAAAAACCTTTTAATGAACAAAATGTTGTTAGTAGTAAAATTTTAGATGCCAACACATACGAAGTAGTTAATTCTAGCAGTAGTGGTGGAGTTTCGACAGGCTATACAAATGAAATAACTATTAACCAATTAGGGTCTTTTAGATTACAAGTTCAATATAGACCATATGGATTTACATCACCAATTAATGGGCAAGTACTGACTCAAACAATACTAAGTGATGTTTTCACTTTATAACATAACAACATATTTATAATAAAAACAATTTTATGAACATAAAATCAGCATTAGACAACTATCTTGGGAAATCAACAAGAGTTTCTCAAACAGATAACGGTGATGGAACACAACAAGTTTGTGATTTAGACACAGGAGATTGTTATACAATCAGAGAAAGAGATGGTCTTATTGAGAGAGCGGGTCATCAAACAACAATTAACAGAAAAGTTAGAGTTGAAACCGCAGGAGGAATTAAACAATTATTAAACGGATAATACAATGATAGATAAAAAAATATTAAACGAAATTGAGAGATATAGAAGTATTAATCAATATATTACAGAACAGGCAGCGGATGAAGCGCTACCTCCTGAAGATTTAGGGCCATTGGCACCAGCAGCAGGAGATGTTGGGGCAGGAGCACCACCACCTCCTTCAGAGGTTGGAGCGGTTCCACCACCAGCGCCGAAAAGTGGTCAACCAATTGATATTGCGAATGACCCTGATATTGAAAAACTTGATGATGAAGGGAATCCTGATGATAGTTCCAATAATAATTCCAGTAAAGGAAACGAAGATTCGGAAGAACTTGATATTACTGATTTAGTAGATTCTCAAAAAAATATTGAAACAAAACAAGAAGAATATTTTAATAACTTATTTGGTCAATTAGATAATTTACAATCAAGACTTGGTGAGATGGACAATATAATGAATAAATTAAATAGTCTTGAAGCTAAAATTGAAAAATACAGAGAAAAAACTCCGCAAGAAAAATTAGAATTAAGAACATACGATTCTTACCCATTCAATCAAAAACTATCACAATTTTTTGATGATAAGTCCGAAGAGATGGAAAAGACTGGAAAAAATGATTATGTTTTAACAACGGATGATGTAACAGACATTAATTCTTCAGATATTAAAAGTTCTTTCCAACCAGGAGGGGCACCAAGTAACGATAATTACAAAACATCGTTTAGATAAAATAAAGGTGTCAAGAGACACCTTTTTTATTTGACTAAAGTCACATTATAACCTATATTTGTATCAGATAGATAATCACTTAAAATTAAAAAAACATGAGTTCATTAGACGCCGTATTGGCACAGTACGAAAAATCACAACAATCAGCGGGCGGAGCCCAAAGTAAAATGTCGCAAGACGAAAGAATGAAAAAGTATTTCGCTTTAATCTTATCAGATAAAGAGAAATCAGGACAAAGAAGAGTAAGAATTCTTCCTACAATAGACGGTTCTTCACCGTTCAAAGAAGCATGGTACCACGAAATCCAAGTAGGTGGACAATGGCAAAAATTCTACGACCCAGGAAAAAACGACAATGAGCGTTCACCATTGAATGAGGTTTATGAAGAATTAATCGCAACAGGTAAAGAGTCTGACAAACAATTGGCGGCTCAATATCGTTCTCGTAAATTCTATATCGTAAAAGTTATTGATAGAGATAGAGAAGAAGATGGTGTGAAATTTTGGAGATTCAAACACAACTACAAAAATGATGGTATCTTAGACAAAATCATTCCGATTTGGAGAAACAAAGGTGATATTACTGACGCTGAAAAAGGTCGTGATTTAGTTATTGAATTAAATAAATCAAAAGCACCAAACGGTAAGGAATATACTGCGGTATCGACTATTATGTATGATGACCCAGCACCTGTTCATGAAGATAAGGCGCAAGCTAAGGCTTGGATTGAAGATGAATTAACTTGGTTAGATGTTTATTCTAAAAAACCTGTTGAATATCTTGAAGCAATATCTCGTGGAGAAACTCCAAAATGGGATTCAGAAAAAGGTGGATACGCTTACGAAAGTAATTCAGTAGAAACAGAATCTTTTGGTGGTAAAAAATCAAATGAATCAAAACCTGTTGACCCACAAGCGAATGATGAGGTTGACGAAGATTTACCTTTCTAATAACACAAACATCATGTATGGTATCTTTTATGGTACCATACATGTTAATTTTATCACATGACATTTAAAGAAGAAATTGACCTACAATTAAGGGATAATAAAATGTTGTCTTATGAAATCTTAAGTCAACTAAAAGATAAAGGATACTTCTCAGGTAGAGCTAAACAAATTGGTGAAACAGTTTTGTTTGCTATGTTAAAAGATGAAGGAGAGAATGGGGAGTTAAATCTCAGATTAATAACCCTTCATGAGGAAGAGATTGGAGTTCTTTACGAAGAAGACAGTAGTTTCTATAATAGAAATAAAGCAACTAAATTACCACACATTAAAAGAATAGAAAATGGCAATCAAGAAAACTGATTTTAAGTCTATTAAAGACAAATTCTCAACATCGGCAAAATATAAACCTCAAAGATTTTTTGACTTAGGTCCTGATTTTTTGGATGCTGTGGGTCTACCTGGTCCTGCAATTGGGCATTTAAATATGTTTTTAGGGCATTCAGATACAGGTAAAACAACTGCTTTGGTTAAAACAGCGGTTGATGCCCAAAAAAAAGGTATTCTTCCTGTGTTTATCATTACAGAACAAAAGTGGTCATTTGAACACGCAAAACTTATGGGATTTGACTGTGAGGAAGTTGTTGATGAAGAAACAGGTGAACTTGATTGGGACGGATTTTATATTTTTAATAATAATTTTAGTTATATTGAACAAATAACAGACTATATTAATAATTTGTTAGATGAACAAGAAAAAGGTAATTTAGACTATAGTTTATGTTTTATGTGGGATTCAGTTGGTTCTGTCCCTTGTAAAATGACTTTTGAAGGTAAGGGTGGAAAACAACACAACGCTTCAACATTAGCCGATAAGATTGGTATGGGAATCAATCAAAGAATCTCAGGGTCTCGTAAGGCTGACTCTAAATATGAAAATACTTTAATTATTGTAAATCAACCTTGGGTTGAGTTACCTGATAATCCATTTGGACAACCAAAAATTAAAGCTAAAGGTGGTGAAGCTATTTGGTTAAACTCATCATTAGTTTTTTTATATGGAAATCAAAAAGGTGCTGGTACAACTAAGATTACTGCAACTAAGGATAAAAGAACAATTAAGTTTGCATCAAGAACAAAAGTGTCTGTTATGAAAAACCATATTAATGGTTTAGGGTATGATGATGGAAAAATAATTGTCACTCCACACGGATTTATTGGTGGTAAAGATGCTGCTGAAGAAAAAACCTCATTGGAAAAATACAAAAAAGAGTACGCGGATTATTGGAAAGGAATCATCGGAACAGATGGTGATTTTGACCTAAAAGAAGAAAAAGAAGACAATTAGTAATTTATTCACCCTTTAAATCACAACTGTGATTAAAACATTAGTAATAGATGGTTCCAACTTAATGAAGATTGGATTCCACGGAGTAAAAGACCTCTATAGCGACGGAAGTCACTTAGGGGCAATTTACCACTTCATTAATACAATTCGAAAATTTCTCGAAGAACATAACTATGATAAAGTTGTTGTTTTTTGGGACGCTGAACATAGTTCATCCGTTCGGAAAGGACTATATCCACAATATAAAGGAAAAAGAAAAAATGATATGAACGAGTATAAACTTGAATCATATCTAACACAAAATGCTCGTATTAAAGAATATCTTGAAGAAGTCTTTGTCAGACAAGTTGAGATGATTAATAATGAAGCTGATGATTTAATTGCTTATTATTGTCAAATGGCAATTGATGAGGATATCACTATTTTTTCGTCAGATAAAGACCTTACGCAACTTATCTCGGACAAAGTATCCGTTTACTCACCAAACTTAAAACGATACTTTAAACAAGGAGATATGGTTACCATAAATAAAGTTGAAATACCTCATTATAATGTATTAACTTGTAAAATTTTTGCAGGTGATTCGTCTGATAATATTGATGGTATTGAAGGTTTAGGTGAAAAAACTTTAGTTAAGTTATTCCCTGATATTCAAAAAATGCCTGTTAATATGGACATTTTATTGGAAATTGCTCGAAATAACGAACAAAAGAAAAAACCAAAATCATTAGAGAATATTTTGATTGGTAAAACAAAAAATGGTATACTTGGTGAAGAGTTCTATAAGATGAATAGAAAGATTGTAGACCTTGGAACACCACTCATTACTGATGAAGGTAAACAACTAGTTGAACAAATTTATACAGATACCATAGACCCCTCAGATAGAGGATACAAAAATTTGATGAGACTTATGATGGAAGATGGCCTCTTTAAATATCTTCCAAAAAACGACGAGGCTTGGGTAGACTTCCTCCGACCATTTATGAAATTAACAAGAAAAGAAAAAAGAAACACAAACAAAAATTAAACAAACATGAGAGAACAAGACAGTACAAAAATGGAATTCCTTTTGACCCTGAATGAAAACATTGTAGTTCAAAGATTCTTTAATGTCAGAGGGTATAACCCAAAGGCAAAGAACTCTACCGATTTATATGATTTTATTTTAAGTCTAAAAGATGAGCTTCAATACGCGTTGAAAATGAAGACCGTAATTTACATGATGGACAATAAAGAAGCAATTGCCCACGACCAATCAATTATGAACACATCTTATACAGATGGTCCTGAAGATTTTAACATTTATGTTAAACTTGGGGAACAGACAATTTGTCATAGAGTTTTTGATGGAAAATTTTATCCACCAAAAGTTCGTTATACAGTTGATGTACGACCACTTTTAAAAGAGGTACTTCGCGAATTAACTGACATTTTTTCAAATCATAAATTAAGTTACGATTATTTGGAATTTGACCTAAGTAAGTAGCTATTTAATTAATACACAGTTAAACATTAAAACAATTTATGAACAAAAATTTCGATTATTTAGGGAATACATTCCAACTACAATTACTAAATCAAATTATAGTAGATAAAGATTTTTCATCTTCTATTATGGAGGTAATTGAGTCGTCGTACTTCGACAATAAGTACTTTAAAATCATTTTACAAATGATTAAAGAATATTACATAAAGTACGAATCTACACCCAATTTCGAAACTCTTGACCAAATTGTTAAATCTGAAATTAGTCAAGAAATAGTTGCAAAAGTGGTCTTAGACACTCTAAAACAGGTAAGTGATGCTCCATTTGAGGGTACAACATTTGTTCAGGAGAAAGCTTTGAAATTCTGTAAACAACAAGAACTTCAGAAGGCGATGGATAAGGCTCAAAAAATTATTACAGAAGGTGATTTTGAATCATACGATAAAGTAGAAGGGTTAGTAAGAAATGCGTTACAAGTCGGTGTAATTGACAAAGGACAGACAGATATCTTTGCTAATTTAGATACCGTATTGGACGAAGATTATAGACACCCAATTCCTATGGGGATACCGGGTATTGACAGACTACTTAAGGGTGGTTTGGCTAAAGGCGAGATTGGTGTTATTTTAGCACCAACAGGGGTTGGTAAGACAACAATTTTAACCAAAATAGCAAATACTGCATTTAATTTAGGGTATAATGTTCTTCAAGTATTTTTTGAAGACAATCCTAAAATTATTCAAAGAAAACACTTCACACTTTGGACAGGGATTGAACCAGATAATTTGGTTAAAAACAAAGATGAGGTAATGTCTAAAATAACAGAAATTCAAGAGACTATGAAAAATGAGTTGATTTTGAAAAAATTGGCATCTGATAGTATGACGATGAATCAACTAAAAAATCAAGTTAGAAAAATCATTGCTGATGGTACAAAAATTGATTTAATTATGTTAGATTATATTGACTGTGTACTACCTGAATCATCAAGTAAAGATGAATGGAAAGCGGAAGGTTCTGTAATGAGAGGGTTTGAAGCAATGTGTCATGAACTGGACTTAGTAGGATGGACCGCAACACAAGGTAATAGGTCTTCAATTTCATCTGAAGTAGTGACTACCGACCAAATGGGTGGGTCAATTAAAAAGGCTCAGGTTGGTCACGTAATTATCTCTATTGCTAAGACTCTCCAACAAAAAGAAATGAATTTAGCGACAATTGCTATAACAAAATCTCGTCTTGGTAAAGACGGTGTAGTTTTTGAAAATTGTAAATTCAATAATGAGTTGTTAGAAATTGATACTGAAAGTTCAGTAACATTCTTAGGATTTGGAGAACAACAAGAGGAAAGAAAAAGGGATAGGGTTAAGGAGTTAATGGAAAAAAGAAAACAAAAAGAAGAACAATTAAAACAAAATTAAAAAATGGAAGAAAAAATATTAAAAGAAAATCCGAATAGATTTGTGATTTTCCCTATTGAACACAACGATATATGGGAATTTTACCAACAACATCAAGCTGCATTCTGGACGGCAGAGGAAGTTGATTTATCTAATGACATTAGAGATTGGGAAAATTTAACAGATAATGAAAGATTTTTTGTGAAGAATGTATTGTCATTCTTTGCGGCATCTGACGGAATTGTTAACGAAAACCTTGCAGAAAATTTCTTAAAAGAAGTTCAATACCCTGAAGCTAAATTCTTCTACGGGTTCCAACTTATGGCGGAGAATATTCACTCTTTAATGTATTCATTATTGATTGACACTTATATTTCAGACGCTAACGAAAAAGATGAATGTTTTCATGCTATTGATAAATTACCTGCGGTTCAAAAGAAAGCCAAATGGGCTTTGGATTGGATTGAAAATTCAACATTCCAAGAGAGATTGGTTGCGTTTGCTGCGGTTGAAGGTATTTTCTTCTCAGGTTCATTCTGTTCAATCTTTTGGTTGAAATCAAGAGGGATAATGCAAGGGTTATGTAATGCTAATTCACTTATATTTAAAGATGAGAATTTACATTGTGATTTTGCTATCCATTTGATTAATAATCATGTTGAAAATAAACCAAGTGAGAAAAGAATTAGAGAAATCTTATTATCCGCTTTAGAAATTGAAAAAGAATTTATTACAGAATCTATCCCAGTATCATTAATTGGTATGAATTCAAACTTAATGAAACAATATCTTGAATTTGTTACAGATGGTTTGTTAGTTAAATTTGGTTGTAAAAAACAATTTAATGTAGAACAACCATTTAAATTTATGGAACAGATTGCGGTTGAAACAAAAGGTAACTTCTTTGAATCAAGAACTATGGAGTATCAAAAAGCCAAATTAGGCGAATCATTAACATTTACGGAGGATTTTTAATATGATGTCATTAAAGATAAAAAAACGAGGCGGGGACGAAGTTTCGTTCAACCCTCAAAAAATATACAATAGAGTTAAGCGAGCGGCAAGAGGATTAACGGTAAACGCTGATGAGGTGTTTATCAAAGTAATCACTTCAGTTCCGACAGAAGGTGTTATTACAACAAAAGAGTTGGATAAGTTGGTTTACGAGATTGCAGCGGCTTATACCGGTAGTCATCACGATTACTCAAGACTAGCGTCTTCAGTTGCTATTTCGGCGTACCACAAAGAAACCGATGCAAGTTTTTGTAACACGATGCACACATTACACGTAGATGGTATCATTAACGATAAGTTAATGGAAACTATTGAACTATATGGTCCTCAAAATATTGATTCAGTAATTAATCACGAGAATGATTATAATTTTGATTATTTTGCGTGGAAATCATTACAGGAAATGTATTTGTTAAAAACTCCTGAAGGTAAAGCGATTGAAAGACCACAACACATGTACATGAGAGTTGCTCTATGGGTAACTAAAAGTTTTGAACAGGCTGTTGAATATTACCAATCACTGTCAAACCAACTTATATCTCCTGCAACACCAATTATGATTAATGCGGGAACTAAAACTCCTCAATTAGCGTCTTGTGTGTTGAAATACAATAACGGGGATTCAAGAGAAGGGTTACTACAAACATTTAACGACATTTCAACTTATTCGTCAGATGCTGCGGGTATTGGGTTATGTATGTCTAACATTCGTAGTAAAGAGAGTCGTATTAACTCATCAGGTGGATTTGCAGGTGGTTTATTGAAATACCTAAAAATTGTTAATGAGGGGTTAAGATTCTTCAACCAACAAGGAAGAAGACCTGGTAGTGCTGCAATCTACATTGAGCCTTGGCATAAGGACATTATGGATTTACTTGAAATCAAAAAGAACACAGGTGCTGAAGAGATGAGGGCGAGAGATTTGTTTACATCTATATGGTTGCCTGACAACTTTATGAATGCAGTTAAAGACAATGGGGATTGGTATTTATTCTGTCCTAACGACATTGTTAAAGCGGGTATTAAACCATTACAAGAAGCTTACGGTGATGAGTATGAATCAAACTACAACAAAGCGGTTGAACTTGGTTTAGGTAAAAAAGTAAAAGCTCAAACAATTTGGAATAAGATTATTGAATCTCAAGTTGAGACAGGAGTTCCTTATTTATGTTCTAAAGATAGTGCTAACAGAAAGACAAACCATCAAAACATTGGGGTGATTAAACAATCTAACTTATGTAATGAGATTTACCAATACACTGATGAGACCACTACAGCAATCTGTACATTATCGTCTATGGTATTGAAAAACTTTATTATTAAAGGGGAATTTGATTTTAAATTACTTTATAGTGAGGTTAGAAAGGTTGTTAGAGCACTTAATAAAGTTGTTGACATTAATAACTATTCAACAGAACAAGGTAGAAAAGGTGGGTTAGAACAGAGAGCAATTGCTATTGGTACTCAAGGACTTGCTGACGTATTTTACTTAATGGATTATATTTTTACATCAGGAGAAGCAAAAAAATTAAATAAAGAAATTTTTGAAACTATCTACTTTGCAGCAATCACTGAGAGTATGGAATTATGTAAATCAGGAGAATACAAACCATACAAATTTTTTAAAGGTTCTCCAATGTCAAAAGGGGAATTTCAATTTGATATGTGGGGATTAGATTACGAAGGGTTAAGTAGAATGTGGGATTGGGATTCACTTAAATTAGAAGTGTCTAATCACGGGGTTTGTAACTCATTATTCACGGCTCAGATGCCAGTGGCGTCATCAGCTAAGATTACAGGTTCATTTGAAATGACAGAACCTGCTCACTCAGCATTATTTAATCGTCGTGTAGTTGGAGGGGAAATCTTAATTGTTAACAAATACTTAATTAGTGATTTTGAAAAATTAGGAGTGTGGTGTGAAGATTTGAAAAATGAAATCATCATGAATGAAGGGTCAATTCAAAATATTAACTTTAATCATTACCTTGATACAGAAGATAAGAATTACAATAAAAAAGTTAAAAGAATTGAACATTTGATTCCTAAATACAAAACAATTTGGGAGATATCTCAGAGAGAACTTATTGATATGTCGGCTGACAGAGCACCATTTATTGACCAATCACAATCAATGAATATCTATATGTCTAATCCAACATTATCTAAGATTTCATCATCACACTTCCATTCTTGGGGTAAGGGGTTAAAAACTCTTTGTTATTATGTAAGAACAAAGGCTATATCAACGGGAGCTAAACACTTAGCGGTTGATATTTCAAAGGTACAAAAACCTAAAAATGTTGAAGTCCCTAAAGTAGACTATAGTAACATGAATTTACCACCCAAACCTGAAGGTATTGAAATTGATTGTTTTGGATGTTCATCTTAATTATTAAAATAATCCCGGCAATGTCGGGATTATTTATTTTTAGGTATTTATAAGAAATAACCACAACACTATAATTATAGATATGGCAGCAGGTACGACATACGGTCTTAATTTTCCTTTTAGAAATTCTAAAAGAGGAGACTATTTGGAATTAACTCAATTTGAAGCTCAAGAAGTAAAGGCGGATTTAATTCATTTATTATTAACCAGAAAAGGTACAAGATATTATTTACCTGACTTTGGAACAAGATTATATGAGTTCTTATTTGAACCATTCGATGGTCTTACTTTTGACGCAATTGAATCTGACATTAGAGAAGCTGTTTCAAACTATATGCCAAATTTACTATTAAATAATATTACAATATCACCTGCAGACCCTCAAGAAGAAGTAGATATTGCAACAGGTCAAAACTCTATCGGTAGTAGTGAATCACCAATCTATCGATTTCCTGGAAAAGGGACTTCAGAATATACTGCAAAAATTAAAATAGACTACTCAACAGATAAAAACACTTTTGCCCAAAGTGATTTTGTTATTATTAATATTTAATATAGATGGCGAATCGTAATATATCATATACAACTAGAGATTATCAGGGAATAAGAACAGAGTTATTAAACTATGTTAAAACTTATTATCCTGAATTAATACAAGACTTTAATGATGCTTCGGTATTTTCTGTATTCTTGGATTTAAATGCCGCTGTTGCGGATAACTTACACTATCACATTGATAGAAGTATTCAAGAAACAGTTCTACAATACGCCCAACAAAGGTCTTCAATTTACAATATTGCAAGAACATACGGATTAAAATTACCGGGTCAAAGACCTTCGGTTGCTTTAGTTGATTTTTCTATTACAGTTCCAGCGTTTGGGGATAAAGAAGATGAAAGATATTTGGGAACTTTAACAAGGGGTTCACAAATTACAGGTGCGGGTATTGTATTTGAAAATATTTACGATATTGATTTTGCATCACCATATAATGCTCAAGGATATCCTAATAGGCTTAAAATACCTAATTTCAATGCAAATAATGTGTTAATTAATTACACAATAACAAAAAGAGAGCTTGTTGTTAATGGTATTACTAAAGTATTCAAAAGAGTTATTACTCCAAATGATGTAAGACCATTTTTTGAATTATTCTTACCTGAAAAAAATGTTTTAGGTATTACAAGTGTTTTGTTAAAAAGTGGTACTGAATACACAAATGTACCAACAGCTGCAGAATTTTTAGGGGTATCAAATAAATGGTATGAAGTCGATGCTTTGGCTGAAGATAGGGTTTTTATTGAAGACCCAACAAAAGTTTCTGACCAACCAGGGATTAAAGTAGGTCGTTATATTCAAACACAAAATAGATTTATGACTGAATATACACCTGAAGGATTTAAAAAAATGACCTTTGGTGGGGGAACTAACACGGCTCAAGATGCTTTAAATCAATTTACAACAGTAGGGGCAACATTAGACTTACAAAGATATTCTAATAACTTTTCATTAGGTTCTGCATTAACTCCTAACTCAACACTATTCATACAATATAGAGTTGGTGGTGGATTGGCAACAAATTTAGGGACAAATGTAATTACTCAAATCGGTACCGTTTCATTTTATGTTAATGGTCCGTCAGAATTAACAAACTCTTCGGTGGTTAATTCGTTGAGATGTAATAATGTTACTGCCGCTATTGGTGGGGCAGGTATTCCATCATTAGAAGAAATACGAAATTATGTTTCATTTAACTTCGCAGCCCAGAAAAGAGCGGTTACGGTTCAAGATTATGAGGCAATAATTAGAAATATGCCGGCAGAATTTGGAGCACCTGCAAAAGTTGCCATCACAGAAAATAATAATAAAATATTAATTCAATTATTATCATACGATACTTCAGGTAAGTTAACCAACATTGTGTCTGACACTTTGAGACAAAATGTTGCAACATATTTATCAAACTATAGAATGATGAACGATTATATTTCAATATTAACTGCTGAAGTTATTGACCTTAGTATCGATGTACAAATTGTTTTGGATTCGGCACAAAATTCAGGGCAAATTATTGCTGATGTTGTTGATAAAATATCTACATATTTTAATCCTCAAGTAAGACAATTAGGACAAAATGTTTATTTGTCAGAAATCAAAAGTATAGTTCAAAACCAAAATGGTGTATTAACTGTTGCGGGACTTAATGTTTATAATAATGTTGGTGGACAATATTCGTCAGCAGAAACATCAATGCAATATTCAGACCCAGAAACTAAAGAAATTGCGCCTGTAGACGATACAATTTTTGCACAACCATCACAAGTTTATCAAATTAGGTATCCTAATAAAGATATTCGAGTATCTGTTAAAAATTTCCAATCAGTTACCTTCTCATAATATAGGTTTATTCTTGAATTGATTAGTTTATAATTTAAAAAGAGTGTGTTTGTATTTCAAAAATAACACATAAACTATTTATAAATTAAAGGTATTACATGGGTCAATCATATAGAATAAAAACTGAACTTGGTGTCAATAAAACAATCAATGTACAATTAGACCAAGATTTTGAGTTTTTAGAAATATTATCATTAAAAATACAACAAACAGATGTTTACACAAGAAGTTGTGCTGACTATGGGGTATTGGTAGGGAGAGTAATTGCAAATGGAGGATTTGGAGTACCTAACGCTAGAGTTTCGGTATTTATCCCAATCACAGTACCCGACCAATCAAACCCTTTAATTTCAAGTATCTACCCTTATAAATCACCCACAGATAAAAATGAGGATGGTTATAGATACAATCTTTTACCTTACGAAAAATCTTATTCAAAACACGCGGCAACGGGTACATTACCAACAAGAATTGACTCTTTAACGGGTTCTACCGCTGTAGAGATTTATGACAAATATTATAAATTTACCGCCAAAACAAATGAGAGTGGCGATTACATGATAATGGGGGTTCCTTTGGGAAATCAATCTATTGTAATGGATGTGGATTTATCGGATATTGGTGAATTTTCACTAACGCCTCAGGATTTAATTAGAATGGGTCTTGCGACGGAAGGACAAGTTGCTGGTAATAAATTTAGAACTTCTACTGATTTAAAGTCATTACCACAAATTATTAATATTGTTAAAAGTGCCGAAATTTCTCCATTATGGGGAGACCCAACTACCTGTCAAATAGCTGTTAATAGATTAGATTTTGATTTAAGAGATGAAGCAAATGTTGAAATACAACCAACATCTGTATTCATGGGTTCAATGTTTTCATCTTCAGATGGATTTAAAGTTAGAGATAATTGTAAACCTAGAGATGATATGGGTAATCTTTGTGGATTAACAACGGGTCCTGGTCAAATACTTGCAATTAGACAAACAATTCGACAAGATTCTGATGGTAATCCTGTATTAGAACAATATGATTTAGAACAGGCAGGAAATGTTATTGATGCAAGTGGTACATGGTTAATTGAAGTACCTATGAATTTAGACTACTTTATTACAAATGAATTTGGTGAAAAAGTAATATCTTACGACCCAACAATTGGAATCCCAACAAAAGGTAAATATAGATTTAAAGTAAAGTGGACACAACCAAATGATTTAACATTATCAACAAGGAGGCCATATTTTTTAATTCCTAATGTTAAAGAATACGGGTGGACTAATAGTGATTCGGACCCAACAACTAAAAATTCAATATCATCTTATACTTCTAAACAAAGACAACAATTAAGTTCGTATTACTTTGGGTTAGCTTGGAGTGGTTATACTGATGGTTTTAACGGGCAACAAAAAATAGATAAATTAAATGAGTCTATTGATTGTAATGACACTTTTTACCAATTCGAATTTAATAGAGTTTATACTGTTTCTTCATTTATTGACCAATGGAAAAAGGGTGGAAATTTTGTCGGGCCGTCCTCAGGTAATTTTATTGGGATTAAAGAAATTGATTCCTTTGATTGTGAAGATACTATAAATAAATTTCCTGTTAATGACGGATTTAAAAATTTTGATTTATTATACTTTTTATTTTCAATTATATTCACAGTTTTACAACCTATTGGGATAATCATTTTAACAATCGCACATATTTTATTGTGGTTGTATAATTTAGTTACGGATTTTTTATGTTGGTTATCATATGTTGGTGTTAGAGTAAAAGGTGTCTTTTCATGGTATCCGTTTAAAGGATGGAGAAAATATTGTAATAAAAAAGATTTTACAATTAAATTACCAATGATTACTTATCCTGAATGTCAGGCTTGTGATTGTTCACAAAAATTGGAAACAAAACCAAATAATACTCGATTGGCAAATGTTAATGGTTCAGGGAATTTGTCTTTATTATCGGATTCTTCATTATACGAAGATTTACTTTCGGCAAATCAATGGCCTGGAGATGAAAATTCAAGTGAATGGTCGTATATGTTTGCCCAAGCAATTGCGGGAAATACGTCACTACCACAAATATCAAATCCAATCATGTATAAAATGCCAATATCTCAACTAACAATCATTTCAGATGGTTCTAATAGATTTGCGCAATCTTATAGTTTACCTCCTGGAGAAAGAATTAATCTTTTTAATCAAAGAAGTAATTTTTTTACAGGTCTTAATAAGATTAAAGTTACAGTGGCTAAAGATTTAAATGCCGGTAAGTTTCATTACGATAATACTTTAACGGTTTTATCTCAAGAACCTTTTGATGCTGGTACCTTAATAACATTTATCAATCTTACTGGTACTACGGATATGAACTATACTTATTCGGCAACAACAACAGGAGGGACTATAACAGGAATTAGTGGTGAATCTTATAATGGTACTGGACAAACAACCGTTAATGTTTCATACGCTATAAATCAACTTACTAATTCCGTGCCAGTTGTCTATAACTTACCTTATGGGTCGGGGGATACTAATTATAAATTTCCTGCGGACATAGAATATTTTCAGGTTGTGACGGCAATTACCGTTGCAAACGCATCAAAAATATGGAATACAGGTATGACACAATCGTTTGGTAATATTTTATCTGTACCAACACCTTGTGCTGACTGGAGAGGACAGCGTTTTCAGGATTTTCAATATTATTTTGCACCTGACTATTCATATCCTGAAAATTTAATTGCCACTTCATTCTTCGAAGGGTATCAAGAACAATATGTTTTAGTATTACAAAGAGGTGTTGACCCATATTCTCCAAAATATCGAAATGAATATAGTTTAGGTAAATTATTTGGAACAAACGAATCTGACCCAAATTGGACATTTACTGCGGAAACAAGGATTAACATTCCTATACAAAAACTAAGTAATCCTACCATTTCAATACAAGGATATTCTCAACCTGAGATGTTTTATCAGTCTTACTTTTTTAAACCTGCAACAACAACTCAACCAATACCTGGTCAATCATTTACAGGTTATAATACAACAAATACTGCGTATTACGGTTCGTTAGACGCCAATGGTCAAGCTCCAGGGGCAAAACCTTCTTTGGTCCCTAATAATCCTGGAACTACGGGGGGGGCTAGAAGATTATATTACTATGGTTCTACATCTAATTCATCATCAACTTGTAATATATCGACAGCAGTGGTTGCGGGTACTTTATTTGTTCCTGTGGTGCGCACATCTCCTGTTGTTGGATTACGACTATATCAAAATTATACTCAATGGGGTACAGGGGTTTACACTAATCCGTTAAATGGGGGTAATTTGTATTGGAAGATAAATTGGAATGGAGCTTATTATAATATTAAAGTTAAACCTAATGGATATATTGAGTCATTTACTTCTTGTCCTACACCATCAACAGTTCCCAATGAGATGATTTCTATGACCACTAATGCAATGTATAGTTCTTCACCATCGGCAATAAGTTATGATGGTAGTGAAGATGTTTCTGGTATGGGTATAATGTCACAAGTTCTCCCTCCTGTAAAAAATCTTTTATTTAGTGATACACAACTTCCTTATGTTGGTAGTCCTTATTATGATTTCACCTCTTATTATTATACAAGAGTTTTCACATCAAGTTATAATACGACAAGTCCTATTTTTATACCAATAACAATTAGTACTTCTCAATTAAATGTTATGAGAACAGATAGATTGCCAAGTTCGGATGTTTTAGATGGGGGTAGTTGGGATTTGAATCCTTCGTTATTACAACAAAATCTTAACTTCGCAGTATATCAAATTAATACGGACTCAGAAGATATTACCTCAACATCTTTTACGGTTGGAGCTCAAACAGTAACAGCAGATTTAGATGGTTATGGGCAACTTACAACTGGTGTTTTAGAAAGTTTTAATTGTGAAAGTATGGTCGGGTTAAAATGCTACCAAGGATTTGGGACTCAATTTGGAATTAACCAAAATTGTCCATCAAGTGATGCCGTTGAAGGAGGATGTTATATGTTTTTAAGAGTACCATTAACAGACTTAGTAAAAGATTATGGAACTTTTGCGGAATGGGGTTTTAGATTTAGATTTTTCTACGCACTTTGTAGAGGAGTTTTATCCCAATCATTTATGAATAATTGGATTAATGGAACATTATATGCTTACCCAATACAAGTTACCACTTACTACAATAATAAAAATAAAGCGGAATATCCAAGATTTTGCATGGGAATTGCATATTATAATCAGGATAGTCAAAACTTTTACTATAGAAGTAGTCCATGGAATGACATTTCAAATAAATTTGTTGGTAAGAGAACCAATAATCCTGCAGGGTTAAATGGGGTTAACTTATTAAATCCAACAACAATTGTTAATTTAGGTATGAAAGATTATTTTTATTCGGAAATTACCTTTGACCCAACTACCAAGGCTTACATTATGCCAAGTATAGACTCAACAAGTTATGCGGACACTTCAGATTTAGTTAATTTATTTGTAATTTCTAGGATAACTGATGAAACTTTTTTAGCACAAATTATTGCTTTTGGAGATAATGGTATAAGTCAATTATTCTCAAGAGACCAATTAAGAGTTGATGGAGATTTTGCACAATTAACATCAATAAATTCTGAAATTGGAAATGTTAATTTTTCACCACAATTTTACGAAATACTTCCGGGGGATACAAACCCACCTACTAATGTTTTAGGTAGCCCGGGTGACCCAGCAATGGCAGTATGGTTTTCATCAACAACACAAGATTTACAAACAAAAGATTATTTAACACCTGGTATAATTGATTTTAGAAGTTCAGATAATTTAGGGTATTATCCATATCCTTATGGGATTAAATCTCAATTGGTACCGTTTTATCAGTGGGGGTTAGCGGATGGAAGTAGAATATTTGGTAATCAAAAAAATAATTGGAAGACAGGCACTAGTGATATTATTCAAAATAATTATCAATCTTTAGATAGAGTAGCAACGAACACTAAATATTTTTTAAATGGGACATCAGTTGCTAATGATTTAACCGCAAGGGCTTACATATTTAGTGTTGATGGAGATAGACTTAATTACCCAACAACAGGTGGTAAATACATAAATACAGGTCAACAATCAAATAACTTTTTAGTTGGAGCACCGTTCCAATTTTATTTTGGACCTGTTAAAGGAGCTTCGGCATTAGATAGATTTAAAACAAAATATTCCGTAGATGAGTAATTATTTAATAGTTCCGAGTAATTTAAGATATAAAGGAGCGCCTTCGGTTGATGAACAAATTGCAATATCTTTAGACAGTCAGAACCAACAGATTACTGAGTATGATAGAAGTTCGACCATAAGTCTAGCTCAAGTTTATGATGATGAGAGACAGGGTTGTACGGTATTTAGACCAACTTTTAAGGTAACATACCTTTATGAAAACACCTATACTGGAACTACAGGATATCTACCATTCCAATATAATCTTTATTATACGGCACCTGTATCGTCAAAACAAAGTACAAAATGGCAAGGTTTTCCACAATATTATGAATTTGACTTTTATAGACCAGATGTTGGTGACCAACATTTTAACTATAAGGCTAAAAGTGCATACACCTATAATTGGACCTATTATTTAACATACCCTTATAACAATAATTACACTAAACAGTTAACATATTATAAAAACACATCAAATGCGATTAATTGGGTTGTTGGGAATGGAATACCATTTTCAATTACAAATACTTCACAAAATGGTAATGGATTAGTGTCGTTTACTTGTATAGCACCACACGGTTTAACTATTGGTGAATATGTAGAGTTATCACTTGTTTATAGAAATTCAAATTTATTCCAAGTATATTCTTTAGGTAATGGATTATTGGATAGTGATGTTCACATATTTAATCTATTAAACATAGGGTATACGGGAACAACTTTTAGTAATGGGACCACAGGTACATTTAAAAGGGTTATTAATCCTGATAATTTAACGGAAACTAAATCAAAATATTATATTAGAGAACAAAAAGTTCTTACAAATTTAACAGATTTAGAAGTCACTAAAGCAGGATTTGAAAAAAATGTATTTACAGAACAAAGAAAGTTAGAATATAGTTCTATAACACCAAATAATCTTACAAGAATATCTCAAAAAACTAGTAGTAATGCATATAATATGACTTCGACATATGATTTAGATTTTGCGAATTTAAAAGATAATCAAAAAAGACCTATTAGTGAGATTGATTTAACAATTGTTAATAAAGGATATTCAGGTTACTTTAACCAACCAAGTAATGGTTTTGGGTTAAAACAAGGGTGGGGTTTTAATTTATCAAAAACAACAAATCCTTGGTGGAATTTAACTGAACAAAGGTCTAATACTTCTATTCCTGTTTCTTCATATACATTAACTAGTGGTGAGACAAAAACATTTTATTATAATCTTGATTTGAAAAAAGACGATGTTATGGATGGTGATTTTTGTGAATGGAATGATTATGAACAAATTGAAAGAGTAGTTTCACCATATTATCACAAGTTAAAATTTAATCAAACAGTTTTTCAAACAACAACGGTCGCAACAACAAATTCGCCAGGATATTATTATCAACCACATAATAAAATGACAATTAGAGTATTTTCTAACTATGTGGAAACAGGAGATGTGGAGTTTGTTGACCAAGTCCCCGAGTGGTCGTTTTATTCAACTAGTGACCGACAATTTAGATGGAGAGATTTGTATACTTATGGTTTTAGAGATAATCTAAATAGAGGTGTAGACTATCCATATATTAATACTGCACATTACCCATTTTCAGAAATTGTTTTTAGATTAGTTCCTGAAGGAATAAACTATAATGAGAATTTAGACGGATATGACTTCTCATTTAAACCATTAATAGATGAGTGTGAATAAATTTGTAATACGACAAGACGGATTTCAAGACAAACAAATCAATATACCTGTATCTCTTACTTGGGATTACCTTGGGTTAGACATGGCCATTGAGGAGTATGAAAAAACTATGATTACGGAGGTAATTGGTGTTGGACGAGATTTTGAAGTTTCAAGATTTGCTCATTTACCTGCAACAGCAACCACAAATAATACTGAAATTAATTATGAGTTTTATTTTTATTCAGGAGGTTCTTTGTCGGATATTAATAATTGGAAAATAAATTATTTAGGGGAAGGGTTTACGCCACAAGAACTATATTATTATGAAAATAATTTTTCAAATTCATTTTTTAAATTAGATTTTTACGATAGTCCTGACGATAAATCCCAAAAAAATTATTTAACAATAATCATACCTACACAACAAGGTCTAACAATGGATACTCTGATGCAACGAACATTAGTTAGTATTAAAAAACCAAAATTTATTTTAGATTATGTTGGAGATAAAGAAGGGTTTTTTATTTATTGGTTAAAGAAAAGAAATTTTTTAAATATAGATACTTTCTATATGGCCGCTAAGTTTTATAACGCCAAAACGGGTCAATTTACTAAAATGATGACAGGTAGAGGAGCAAATCCTTCAGACAAAACAGAGGGTCCCCAATATCGTTTACAAAATAAATATGCATTTGATGGTACGGAATTGTTTTATTATAAAGTAAAGTTGGATTATTTAACACAAACCTATCAGGTATTTAACACTGCAGGTCAAAGATTAGGGACTGAGATTCCCATAAAATGGTACGAATATGTTAACCCACCACAATAATGGAAGATTACTACAAAATAACGGTATCGCCTGAAAATATTAAAGGGGATTTATCTATAGTTAATGACAAAGAAGGAACTCCTGTTGGGGTTTATTCTGCCATGACCAAAGTGGTTAGCTCAGGTCAATACGGTACTTCATTATTAACTAATTTAAGTGTACCAATATTATTACGACAAAATGCTGTTGATGCCGGGTATTACAGTCCATTTGATGGTGCGGTACTACAAAAAAATGTAGTTGCTAATTTTATATTCTCATCAACCACTAGTAATCCATACGTTTATAATGTTTACAATACTTCAAATGAATTTCAAAAGTTTTTAGACTTATCAGCATATAGCATAGATTGGGGGGACAATTCACCAAAACAACTTATAACAGGGTATACACCTAACTCAATAACACATACATACGCATCGGCTAATAAAATTTATAAGATTACTATGGAACAAACAAATCCATGGGGTGTTACAAGAGTAACTAAAAAAATAACAACACCATTTAGTAATCCAACAGTTTATAACCCACAAGGGGAGGCTTTTTTTGTGCCATCTTCAGGTAATTGGGTTGGTACTCCGGTATCGTATGATTATATCTTTTCGGGTGATGCGGTAAATGAAGTATCCGCCCAAACATCAAATAATTATGTTACAGTACCATTTACAGTGTCAGGTTTAACTAAATCAAGAATAAATGAATTAGCACAATACGGACCTAATAAATTCCAAGTTGGGGTGCCCGTTATTGCTAATGGACAAATATGGGGGGCGATTTCGGATATAAATATTGTTTATACTGCTTACACTATTACAGGTGTTAACTATTATGATTATGAAGATGGAACAACAATATATTTCCAACAATCCTCAGGATTAACCTCAAATAACATCACAGCGGAACCAATAACAAAAGATGAGGTATTATTAAAAGTTGTTGACCAAGCTCAAATACAAACAGATGTTTTTGTTGAAAGAGGTAAAAACAGTGCTTATGAAAGAGTACAAAGATTAGGGGAGGTTGATAATTTAGGTGATATGATAAATTATGGATATGGATTCTTTAATGTTGAGAATAAAAGCCAAACAACCTAATTGAAAAAAGGAACTAAACTATTTATAAAATAAAAGAAAATGGCAATCGGAAGTTACGGAACTATTAGACCATCGGATGTTTCACCGGCAGATGTTGAAATAATTATGAATTACACACCAACAAGGGATGTAACAGACCAATTTCTGCTTACAAAGTTAGACGCCCAAACAATACTTAGACCTTACTTTGCAAATACGGAAACAGGTGGAAACGTAGGTGTTGAGGTTTTAGGTGGATTATACAATTTAACTCTACCGGCAAGTCAATTCAATGCAATAGGAATTTATACGTTATATTTAAGACCTGCACAAATAAGAACAGTGATTACGGATTGTGGTGTTTTAAGTGCGTTACCAAATGTTAAAGGTCTTGTAATTGATATTACAAATGTCCCTACCCAATATCAAAATAAATTTGTACCACAAGGACTTGTTGGGTTTAGAATTGAATATTTAAATCCCGACGGTTCAAAAATACCTAATTTCTTTAGAGTAGTAACTTCAAGTTTCTATTGTCAACCTGTTGTTACAAACGAAGTTAACACTTCACAAAAATCGGTTAGATATAGATACGTTGACGGGTCTTCAAATTTATTATTTTTAACTTTATCACCATCATCTTCACCGACAAACAAACCAAATGCAACACCATATATTGGACAGCCCGACCAAGATATTATAATTAGTAATACTTTCTTTAATCCAGTCACTTTGGAAATACAAATGGCGGAATATGACATTGATTCATTAGCGATTGCTCTTTATGGTAATCAAACCAAATCTATTGATGATGGTATCTATACAATTTACGATTCTCAAAATAACATATACAGACAATACAACTTATATGAAATTAGAGACCAATTTAATGCGTTGTTATATGAAGTTAGACAGAATAGAAATGATAATATTGATTTCAGTAAAAATTTTACAAATATAAGTAGCTAATGGCAATAACACAAAAGAACACAAAATATTTTTACCCACCCAGACCTGGTAGTGGAGCAGGGACTTTCTCAGACAACATTGTAGGTTTACAAACCGTTGAGGGTGGAGGTCTTACGCAAGGTAATTTTGAGTTCACAACTTCTGTTGTTGAAAAAGTTAATAGAACTTTTACCGTTGGGGTCTTTTCGGAACCAATTAATTTAGATGATTTAGATATTGGGGATTTAACGGAAAGTCGTAGAATAATGGCAACTCAATTTAGAGTTTATCCAAACTATGATGTATCACAAGTTTTAAACTTTTCAATGTATGGGTCTTTAAGTAAGAGATTCCAAGTATCTGTTACACATATCATACATAATTTTCCCGCGGCGTTAGACATATTGTACACCAATTTAGATTTTACCACGGGGCCTACGGCATATGATATAACATATGATTTAACAACAGACGAAACATATTTCAAAGTTGATGTTAATAGGATTAATAATCCATTTGACATTGATTATTCAATCAGTGCTGCGACTAATTTGTCAGTTAGAGAGATAATTGTATCACCGTACAGAAATTTGTATAATAGTTATTTAGATTATTGTGTTAGTATTAATGATAACATATACAATGTAATGTCATTTAAACCTTCTGAAAATTTAAGTACAGGTTATGTAGAATTTTATGTTTCAGGTGCACCTTTTGGTGTAACAGCGACAACAATTAATGAACAATATCAAATAAGGTTAAATGATTTCATTACGGATAAAGTATTTGCGGAAAACTTTGACGAAGTTGAGAAATTCTTATTAAATCGTTTGGTAAGACCCGAATATACGGCAACTTTCCAAGTACCTCAACAAAACGAGGATGGACAATTTTATACTGATTACCAACAAGTGACTTGGCCAAAAGATGGAAATTGGAATTTAGATATCAGGTCATATTTGTTTGATGACTACCTTACTCAATTAGAACTAATTGCACAAAATTTAGATTCGTTTAAAACAAATTTATTATCAAGATTTTTAGTTACGGATTCGTTAAAAGAGTTTGATACTCGAGGACAAAAAGTAGAAAAAATATTTCAAATTTATGGTAGAAGTTTTGACCAAGTAAAACAATTTATTGATGCCTTAGCATATATGAATTCGGTTAATTATAATCCGTCAAATGATATACCATCTGAATTGTTAGTTAATCTTTCTAGAACATTAGGATGGTCTTCAAACTTTTCACCAATAACAAATGAGGACTTTTTAAGTTCGGTATTTGGTAATACAAATACCCCAACATATCCTGGGTATGCAAGGGCTCTTACACCGACAGAATTAAATTATGCTTTTTATAGAAATTTAATATTAAATGCCGCTTATCTTTTTAAATCAAAAGGGACAAGAAGGTCTATTGAGTTTATGATGAGATTAATTGGGGCTCCTGATTCATTAGTTGAATTTAATGAACACATTTATCTTGCGGACCAAAGAATTAATTTAGACCAATTCTATACTCAATGGATGAAAATTTCAGGAGGAACATATGTTCAAGATACTCCATCATATGTGCCTGGACAAACTTATAAAATCAAAGGTAAGTTTTATAGTGGTTTTACTTCAAATAAAAGTTATCAAGATGTTAATATTAAATTAACTGATTATCCTATTGATGATTTAGGGTATCCATCGGCACCGCTAAACACGGAAGATTATTTTTTTCAATTAGGTTCTGGTTGGTATGAATCAACACCTCAACATAGAAGTCCTGATGAGGTAAAAATTACAGGAAATGTTTATACGGGTCAAAACTATGATTTCCAAACTAAATTAACACCATTTAGTTATGGACAACCATACTTAAATAGGTTTAGGGATTTTCCATATATGACGGAAGGATTTAAATTGACTAAAGTAGCCGATAATAATAAATCATGGTTAGAAGAAGATAATAAAATTAGAGTCTCTATAAATGCTGATTATAATGCATATTATTATGTTGATAATGAAAAACTTGTGTTAAATGTTAAAAATGTTGATTTATTTTTAAATCCTTCACAAGGACTTGTATATGATGTTTGGGACCAATCAAGGAGATATGATTATCCTATTCCTGAATCAGGGTTAACAATAGGATACCCTGTTCCTGGTGGTGTGGATTGGACTTACGTTAATCCTGAACCAAAAAAGAAAACATTTTTTGAGTTCTCACAAACATTTTGGCAGAACATGATTAATGTTAGAAACAGACAATATATTACTGATGGTAAAACAGGAGGATATCCAACTTTACAATCTATATGGTGGAAATATATTGAATCCGAACAAACGGTTGGATTACCAAATAACAAATACACTTATCAAAAATTAATTGATTATGTAAATGGTATTGGGCCATATTGGATGAAGTTAGTGGAACAAATGGTTCCCGCAACAACTATTTGGAATACGGGGGTTAAATTTGAAAACTCAGTTTTACAAAAACAAAAATTTGTTTATAGACGACAAAGAGGTTGTGAATTTGTACCAGTACCTGTTGACCCATGTTATATCATATCAAACATTTTTGATTACACTTGTGCCACAGAGTATACGGATTTTTTCATATACCCATGGTTAAACGGTGATGTTGAGGTTAGTAATTTTAGTAGTATTTTATCAAATAGACTAAACGAGATGTTATCATCAAGTGGTTTGACATTGGGGAATTGTACCCAAAATTCTGTAGAAAGTAATTGGTATGTTGATTTACGAATAGATGGTGATATTATTATACAAGAGTTGTTTTATACTGGGTATGGGTTAACGGATGTCCCAACAAATGCTGCTTGGAGAAATGCCCTTATTTTATATTTACCTAATCTATATGATTATGGGTTCACTTATTTTTTAAATGGTAATACTCTAACAATTACAAGTTTAACTTGTACCGAAAGAAATTTTGGGGAGACATTAACTTTAAATTCAGGAATAAACATTAGTATAAACTGTAAACCTAACAAAAAAGATATATCAAATGGCATCATTTAATTATAGTATTGCAGTAACAGGGGATTGTTCTAACACAAATGCGGGAATTATAAGTCTGTTTTTGACAGGGGGAACAGAACCATATACCGTACAATGGCAATTACCATTAACCCAAGTTGACGTTATCACAACAAACCCTTCTACGGTTACAAATTTATCGGCATCAACATACGCGGTTAGGGTAAATGATAGTACATTACCAACCAATTCAGAATTTTACATAAACATCCCTGTATCTAGTGGGGTTTGTACTTCAATAACATCAGTAAATAATTCAACATGTAACTTGCCCAATGGTTTTGTCACAGTAGAATCAAATGCAATATACTCATCAACAAATTTTTATTTATTTGATTCAAACAATAATTTCCTTAATTCTGGTAGTACAAATACTGATAGTTTTACTTTTGGTGATTTAAGTGCAAGTACTTATTCTATCGAAGCTATTGATTTAGGGGGTTGTACCGGATTAAGTCAAAGTTTTATTATTAATAGTTCAAATGATTTTGATTATGGTTTATATGTGGTACCAAATTCAAGTTGTGGAGGGTTACCAATTGGTAAAATAATAGTGACAGGTCAAACAGGTATGTCACCATATGAATATTTGTGGAGTAATGGACAAACAGGAAGTACTATTACAGGATTAACTTCAGGTAACTACTCCGTCCAAGTTACGGATTCGTTAGGGTGTAATATTACAAAATCAACATATCTTGACGATGTTAATAAAGTTGGATTTGCTCTTGTAACATCTACAGCGCCAAGTTGTCTCCAAAGTAACGGGGTCATTACTGTAACCTTAACAGGAGGTACCGCGCCATATTATTATTCTGCGTCAACAGGGAATGTTGCGGTTTCTTATTCTCAAAGTTATACTATTTCAGGTTTAACTGCGGGTAATTATCAATTTCAAGTAACGGATGCTGCATATTGTCAATCATTTGTTGGTACAACATTAGCGACACCTGGAGGAATAACCTCCGTTTCTGTTAATAGTCAAAATTCAACATGTTCAAGTATTAATGGACAAATTCAAGTCTCTGTTGTTGGAGGAAGTTTACCATATACATATACTTTAATTTCTCCTGATGGTGATACATTAAATGTTAGTAATTCTCAAACAACATATGTTTTTGACGGACTATCTTCAGGAACGTATACTGTGGCTGTTGCAGATTCATCAGGATGTTCTAATATACAAGAAATTACAATTGTTGCTCAAAACAAATATACTATTTCTACTGAGGTTACTTCAACATCATGTAATCAAAATAATGGAAAAATAAAAATATACACATCAACCGGAAGTACATTACCATTAGATTATTCTATTGATGGGTTGTATAATATTATTGATACTAATTTAAGTGCGGTGACATTTAATAATCTAACAGCTGGAAGTCATATTGTGACGGTTACTGATGATGATGGTTGCGTTCAAACAACAACTGCCTTTATACCATTTAGTCAAAGATTAGATTTTTCATTGTACAGTACTTCTTGTGGTAGTGGAAATAGTGGACAAATTACTGCGTTTATTACATCAGGTGAGCCACCATTTAATTTTAATTGGTCTGACAATATTCCTAATGAACCTCAACAAATCCAAGTTTCAGGATTGACAGGTGGGACTTACGGTTTAACAATAGTGGACAATAATGGGTGTTCTTTAACAAGAACAACATCAATTACGTGTAATCAAAATTATGCTTCATATCAAACTTATGTTATGGGTGAAGAAATATTTAGAGTTACATCACCTACTAAATTTGGGTTATTACAAATGTTGAATGAAGGTTATTATGATTTAACATCAGGAAACACAAGTTGTGACTTAGTTAATGCGACTTTTACTGCTAAAGTTTCGGTTAATCCTGCCGGTTTAACAACAAGCCAAACTTTCTTTACATCAACATCTTTAGTTCAAGCACCTACAGATAATTTATATTACAATACTATTAAACAATTATTATTAAGTATTCCTGGTGTTGGGGAAGTAACTATTGACCAACTGAATAATCAAATAACAATCGCCACAAGTAGAAATAACACTTCTTTAGAAGGGCAAGAGATTATTATTGATTTGATAATTGTTTACGATATAATGTGTTTATCATGACCCAAGTAAGAATAACCGAAATATCAGGAAGTACCGCCTATCCAATTAGTGTGTTCATATCGGACATTTATTTTAATTATCAAACTTTATTAGGCACTATAAATGATGTGGTACCACCAGTTGTTGAATATAATACTGTAATACCTACAATTTTTCAATCTGCACCTCAAATTGTTTTAACATTAATTGATAGTAATGATTGTCAAGTTTTCAAAGTGTTAGATTGTACATTTGGATGTACTTTCTTAATTACTATTGAATTAGCGTCTTGTGTTGTTAATATGTATATCGAATAATACTAGTATTATTATTTGATTTCAAACGAACTAAACTTTCATTTTAATTTTTTATAATAGTTTTTACTGAAATAGGATAGTCAAGGTATTTATTTAATAAAAACAACGGATGTCCATATACACAATAATTGTAACAAATAACGCACCTGGATGTGCAGCTGAGATTGAACAACAATTAACAGTAACAGGGTGTACCTCATATATTGTAAGATTAGCTTCTAATTCAAATGCTTTAGGTCCATTTAATGTATATGTAGACCCTACATTAATTTATTCTGCGGTTACAAGAGATAATATGCTTTTAGGTGTTGTTGTTAATTTACAATGCTCAACACCAACTAATACCCCAACTTTAACCCCAACCCCGACCAACCTACCTGTTTCAACATTAACCCCAACTCAAACTTCAACTTTAACCCCAACTCCAACTCAAACACAAACTCAGACTAATACTCCAAGTCAAACTGTGACGCAAACTACGACGCAAACGCCTACAACAACTACAACTTTAACTGCGACACCAACTCAAACACAAACTCAAACTAATACCTCAACCCCAACGACTACACAAACTCCAACAACAACCACTACTTTAAGTGCTACCCCAACACAAACACAAACACAAACTCAAACACCTACTAATACGGCAACTCCGAGTCAAACTGCTACGCCAACTAATACTGCTACACCAACTAATACTACAACCCCAACTAATACTATAACTTCAACTAATACATCAACCCCAACACAAACGCAAACCCAAACACCTACAACAACCACTACTTTAAGTGCTACCCCAACTCAAACTCAAACTCAAACTCAAACACCTACTAATACCGCAACTCCAACTAATACGGCAACTCCGAGTCAAACAAATACTCCGAGTCAAACAGCTACGCCAACTCAAACTAAAACACCAACTCAAACTAAAACACCAACCCAAACACCAACTAATACCGCAACTCCAACTACAACTTTGACTGCAACTCCAACACAAACTCCAACTCAAAGTCAAACACCAACTAATACCGCAACTCCAACACAAACACCAACACAAAGTCAAACTCCAACTAACACAACAACTCAAACTCCAACTAATACAACAACTATGACACCAACACCTTCAACAACACCACCAGGATTAACTGCATACTTGTTTATTGACCGAAATGACTCAACAATTAGAACAGCCTTAAATAATTATATGGCGGCTCAAGGAAGTGCATTTAGAGGATTTAATATTAATAACGTGACTAATACTGTTCAATCAACATTTGATGCTCAAATGAACGCATATATTGCTTATAGTGGTTGGGGTGTTAGTGAACCTGTAATATTTACCGCCCCAATATCAACAACATCTGGTGGGGTTGACATATGGGGTAATACAATTACCGCTTACAAATTCCAAACAATTCAAGTTCCAAACACTACAGTTCCTTCAGGCGAGATTGCTTGGTATACATGGATAGTTGCAACAGGTGCGACAAACGGACAAAAATATTCAACCATTAAAAACGGTAGTTCAAATCCGCCATTAACCGACACAGTTGTTAATGCCGTAACTAATAGTTTAGTTGTTAATTATAGTGGGTCGACAAATATACCGGCAGGAACATATGGAGTTTATACAACAAAAACCGCGGCAGGTCTGAATATTAATAATCTTGGTAATAATTGGTATTTCCAAGGAGGAACTTTAGTATAAAAATAAAAAAATAGATAACCATTAAATATTTACAAATAATATGAGCTTTAATTATAAAAATCCAATTTCGACCACCATTTTACAAGCCCCCGATTCGGTAACCAGAACTAGTGACACTGGAACTAATTTTAGTGTTCTTGGTATTGGTGGTTACATGGAGGTATTTTATTTATCTGATTTAAATTGGGTAATACCTTCTCAAATATTAATTGATGGTGGATTGGTTGAATATTCAGGAAATTCAATTCCAATAAGTTTTTATTATAATGCACCATATGATATTGCAAATATATTAAATCTTAATAATGACGGTATTTCTAGTGGTCGTAGAAGATTAGGTATGCAAGTTTATGTTCAGGAAACTGACACAGTATACCAATATACTATGACAGGATTTACTGCAATGTGGGATGCTGCAGAAGCTGTAGGTTCAATTATAGATACTGGAAATGGTTATGAAGCTTATAACGACACCACTGAAGGAACAACATTTGTTAATGCTTGGACAGCCTCAACTATTGAAGGTGTTGGTGGTGTTACAAAAAATAATGCAAGATGGCAAATATTTTGGGGTACTGACGTTCAAATCACAGGTGGAACTTATTATTCAGGGACATCTGACTTAGATTTGTATAATAATTCTGGTGGGACAATAGTAATTTCAGGATTTACCGCACCAATTACAGGTGGAACATATAATAGTGGGTCACAAACACTATCACTTAATAGTGCCGGAGGTTCTAGTATTGATATAACAGGGTTTACAAGTGGTGGGGGTAATCCTCTTACGGTGTATAATGCCACGTCAGGTGTGACAGTCTCAAATGTTACAGGTATGACATTTTCAGGAGCTTCTGTTATTAATAATGGGAGTGGTAATGTAACAATTAATTTTACAGGAGGGACTGGTTCATCAGGAACATCAGGAACTAGCGGTTCAAGTGGTACTTCAGGTACTAGCGGAAGCTCAGGAACATCAGGAACTAGCGGTTCAAGTGGTACTTCAGGTACTAGCGGAAGTTCAGGAACATCAG
>Ga0181351_1000012_pt1 | contig 53814 bp, 77 predicted proteins | sample Su13VDMM15SD_FD_170485 | JGI IMG/M metagenome (GOLD analysis project Ga0181351, IMG submission 170485) | Freshwater viral communities from Lake Michigan, USA - Su13.VD.MM15.S.D | ecosystem: Environmental > Aquatic > Freshwater > Lake | place: USA: Michigan | collected 2013-07-16 | reverse complement strand
AGTTCCGTAAAGATGGAAGTAACTGTAGATACTATGGTCAATGGAGAGAATTTCATAGACTTAGGTTATATGCAAGAGGAGAACAATCAGTAGGTAAATATAAAAATGAATTAGCTATTGATGGTGATTTATCTTATTTAAACTTAGATTGGACGCCTGTTCCAATCATTCCTAAATTTGTTGACATTGTTGTCAATGGTATGTCCGATAGACTATTTAAAGTTAAAGCATATTCTCAAGATGCTATGTCTCAATCAAAAAGGAGCAAATACCAAAATATGATTGAGGGGCAAATGGTTGCTAAACCTGTGTTAGAAACTATAAAGCAAGAGACAGGTTACAATGCTTTTACTATGGACCCTGAAAAGCTTCCTGAGTCTGATGAAGAATTGAGTTTATATATGCAGCTTAATTACAAACCTGCAATTGAGATAGCTGAAGAAGAAGCTATCAATACTATATTTGATGAGAACCATTACGAAGACATTAGAAAAAGACTTGACTACGATGCTACCGTACTTGGTATATCTATAGCGAAACACGAGTTTTTACAAGGAACAGGTGTACAAATATCTTATGTTGACCCTGCTAATGTTGTATATAGCTATACTGAAGACCCTTATTTTAAAGATTGTTTCTATTGGGGAGAAATTAAAACACTTCCTATTACCGAGTTAATGAAGATTGACCAGCGTTTAACTAAAGAAGATTTACAAGAGATAACTCAATACAGTCAAGGTTGGTACGATTATTTTAACGTAGCTCAATTCTATGAGAATAGTGTATTCTCTCGTGATACTTGTACGTTAATGTATTTTAACTATAAGACTACTAAGAAAGTAGTTTACAAAAAGAAAATACTTGATAATGGTGGTTCACGTGTAATTGAAAAAGACGATACTTTCAATCCTCCAACAGAGATGATGGAAGAAGGAAACTTCGAGAAGATAGAGAAAACTATTGATGTATGGTATGAAGGTATTATGGTTATGGGTACAAATATTCTTTTACAATGGAGATTGTCTGAGAATATGGTAAGACCGAAATCAGCTTCACAACACGCATTGCCAAATTATGTTGCATCAGCACCACGTATGTACAAAGGGGCTATTGAGTCTTTAGTTCGTAGAATGATACCATTTGCTGACCTTATCCAAATTACGCATTTAAAGTTACAACAAGTAATTAATCGTGTGGTACCTGATGGTGTATTTATTGATGCCGATGGTCTTAATGAGGTTGACTTAGGTAATGGAGCGGCTTATAATCCTGAGGATGCTTTAAGATTATACTTCCAAACCGGTTCGGTAATCGGTAGAAGCTTTACTCAAGATGGAGACTTTAATAATGCTAAGGTTCCAATTACACAATTAAGTTCTAATACAGGTGTAGGAAAAACACAAATGCTTATTGCTAATTATAACCACTATATGGATATGATTAGAACTGTAACTGGTTTAAATGAAGCAAGAGATGGTTCTACTCCTGACCCACATTCATTAGTTGGTTTACAAAAATTAGCAGCTTTAAATTCAAATACAGCTACACGTCATATTCTTGAAGGTGGTCTATATATTTATCGTTCAATGGCAGAAGCATTGACTTATAGAATTGGAGATATATTAGAATACTCTGACTTTAAAGATGAGTTTATAAACCAAATAGGTAGATACAATGTATCTATATTAGGAGACATTGCTGACCTTTATATTTATGACTTTGGTATCTTTATTGAGGTTGCACCTGATGAAGAACAAAAAGCACAGCTTGAAGCTAATATTCAAATGGCATTATCTAAAGGAGACATTAACCTTGAGGATGCAATTGACATTCGTGAGATTAGAAATCTTAAACTTGCTAATCAGTTATTGAAGATGAAGCGAATTAAGAAACAAGACCGTGAGGAGCAAATGAAAATGCAACAACAAGCAATGATGGCTCAACAACAATTGAAGTCTCAAGAGATGGCAGGTCAGTTAGCTATGCAGAAAATGCAAGTTGAATTGCAGACTAAGATGCAGTTAAAACAAATGGAGACTGAATACAATATTAAAACAATGCAAGTACAAGCTGAGTTAAAATCTCACTTGATGGCTGAAGAGTTTCAATACAACCAACAACTTAATGGTATTGAAATGCAAACCTTAAGTAAGCGTGAGCAAGACAGAGAAGATGCTAAGGCTAAGCGTATTAGCCAACAAAATACAGAGCAATCAAAGTTAATAGACCAAAGAAAAAACAACTTACCTCCGTTAAATTTTGAATCTAATGAAGACAGTTTGGACGGGTTTGATTTGTCAGAATTTGAGCCTCGATAAAATATCAAAAAAATTGTATAGCTTTGTAAAAAATTAAATCAAATAAAATCAAATTAAATGGAAATGAAAGTAAGATTATTAGATGGCTCTGAAGAAAAAGGAACCGCTCAAGTAGAACAAGAGTTACTTGAAAAACACGAACAACAATTTGAAGAGGTACAAAATATTGTACAAGAAGATACACAACAACAAGAGGAAGTTGTACAACAAATTGTTCAACAGCCTGAATTAGATGAAGAACAAGTTCTTTCATATATTGGAAAAAGATATAATAAGCAGATAAATTCATTAGATGAATTAACAGCAGAAAGGAAAGAAGCTGAGGCTTTACCTGAAGATGTTGCTGCTTATATGAAATATAAAAAGGAAACAGGAAGGGGATTTGAAGATTTCTTAAATCTTAAGAAAGATTATGATTCAATGGAGCCTGAAAGTTTACTTAAAAGTTATTTATCAGCAACTCAAGAAGGACTTGATGCTGAGGATATTGATTCTTTAATGGATGATTATCGTTTTGACGAAGATATTGACGATGAGTCACACATTAAAAGAATTAAAATCGCAAAGAAAAAGGCTGTTGCTGAAGCAAAGAAATTTTTCAATTCTCAAAAAGAAAAATACAAAGTGCCACTTGAGTCAAGTGTTCCGCTTGTTTCTGACGAGGAAAGAGAGATTTACGAAAGCTATAAGCAATATACCCAACAAGCGAAGACGATTGACGAAGAGAATGAAAGAAAAAGAAATTGGTTTAACCAAAAATCTGATGAAGTATTTAATAGAGAGTTCAAAGGTTTTGAGTTCAATGTTAATGACAAAAAAATCACTTTCAATCCCGGAGAAGCCAATGAACTTAAAAAGGCTCAAGCCACACCTGCTAACTTTATTAATAAGTTTTTAGATGAGCAAGGGTTAATTAAAGATGCAGCTGGTTATCACAAATCATTAGCAGTCGCTATGAATCCTGAGAAGTTTGCTAAGTTCTTTTACGAACAAGGTCAAGCTGATGCAACAGAAGGTACTATGAAGAGCATTAAAAACATTCAAATGTCTACAAATAGAGCGCCTGAGGTTACAAAATCAACGGAAGGAATGCAGGTAAAAGCGGTGAATCCTGATTCCGGTAGAAGTCTTAAAATCCGTAGTATAAAAAGATTATAAACTAAAAACAATTTAAAATGGCAAGTGCTTTATTAAACAACCCTACTTATGCATTACAACCGTCAGCGGAGCAAGTAGCGTTATCAACAAACTACATTACCAACTTTAACTTCTTGAACCAGTATCTTCCTGATACTTACGAAAAAGAATTTGAAAGATATGGTAATAGAACCATCGCATCATTCTTAAGAATGGTAGGTGCTGAGATGCCTTCTAACTCTGACCAAATCAAATGGGCGGAACAAGGACGTCTTCACATTAAGTACACTAACTGTACTTCAGGTGCAGCAATTAACTCTCCAACAGCAACTTTTACAGTAGCTGATTCAGGTGTAACTTACATCGCAATTAGAGTTGGTCAAACTGTTATGATTCAAAACAACACTTCAGGTGTTTTCAACAAAGCAATCGTTACTGCGGTTCCTTCAGCAACTACTTTCACAGTAGCTTACTACGAAGCAGCAGGTCAAGCTTTTGCTTTGTCTACAGCTTGTACTGTATTCATTTACGGTTCTGAGTTCAAAAAAGGAACTAACGGAATGGTTGGTTCATTAGAAGCAGAAGATGACATCTACAGCAACAAACCAATTATCATTAAAGATAAGTATGCTGTTAATGGTTCTGATATGGCTCAAATCGGATGGGTTGAAGTAACTACTGAAAACGGAGCTACTGGATACTTATGGTATTTGAAATCAGAGCACGAAACTCGTTTACGTTTCGAAGATTACTTAGAGACAGCTATGATTGAAGCAGTTCCTGCTCAAAACAACTCAGGTGCAGCAGCTGTACTTGGAGGAAATGGTCAAGGTGGTTCTGAAGGTATCTTCTACGTAGTAAACCAAAGAGGAAATGTTTGGGGTGGTGGTACACCAACTTCTTTGTTGGAATGGGACACAATCGTTTCTCGTTTGGACAAACAAGGAGCTATCGAAGAAAACGTAATTTTTGTTAACCGTGGATTGTCTTTTGACATCGACAATATGTTAGCAACATTAAACGGTTATACTTCAGGTGGTGTTGCTCAATCTGCATCTTTCGGTTTATTCGACAATGATGTTGATATGGCATTAAATTTAGGATTCACAGGATTCCGTAGAGGTTACGATTTCTACAAGTCTGATTGGAAATACCTAAACGACCCAACTATGAGAGGTGGATTAAACCAAACTGCTGCTACAGCAACAGGTACAATCACTGGACTTTTAGTTCCTGCAGGTTCTACTTCTGTGTACGACCAAATAATGGGTAAAAACGCTAAGAGACCATTCTTACACGTAAGATACCGTGCTTCTGAAGCTGAAGACAGACGTTACAAAACTTGGATTACAGGTTCTGCCGGAGGTGCTCAAAACAGCGATTTAGATGCAATGGAAGTGAACTTCCTATCTGAAAGATGTGTATGTACTTTAGGTGCAAATAACTTTGTATTATTCCGTTACGGTTAATCAATAGTTTTAAATATTACAGGGGGACTAATTGTCCCCTTGTATATTTTTAAGTAAAAAAAATTAAATCAAATAAAATTAAATTATAATAAAATGGCAACAACACCTGCAATAGACAAGGTCTATAAATTAATGATAGGCAATCCGCTTTCATATAGCTTAGCGGCAAGAAATCATCCACGATTCCCTTTAATGTGGTATGATGAAAAAAAGAATGAAAATCGTGCACTTAGATATGCGATAAATCAAAAGTCTCCTTTCGAAGACGAACAAGATGGAAATGCAATACTTGAGCCAATCATTTTTGAAGATGGTTTCTTAAGCGTTCCAAGAACTAATCCTTCATTACAAGCTTTCTTACATTATCATCCATTAAACGGTAGAATATTTGTAGAGGTAGATGAAGAAAAAGATGCTGCTGACGAGGTAGAAGATTTAGATATTGAAATTGATGCTTTAGTTGAAGCAAGAAAACTTTCACTTGAACAAATAGAAACTCTAACAAGAGTAATGTTTGGTAAAGACCCTTCTACAATTTCTACAGCAGAATTAAGACGAGACATATTAGTGTTTGCTAAAAATGACCCAAGAGGTTTCTTGACTACATTGAACGACCCTGAACTACAGTTTCAAGCTAAAGTTCGTTTATTCTTTGAAGAAAAACTATTAGCATTACGCAATAACGATAAAGAAGTTTGGTTTAGTACACCAACAAATAAAAAGAAAATGTTATCAGTACCATTTGGTGAAGACCCTTACGAAATGGCAGGTCACTTCCTATCAAGTGATGAAGGTATTGATGCTCTTAAAATGTTAGAGGCAAACTTACCTCAATAACAAATAGAACTTATTATTTGAAAATGAGCACAGATTTATTTCTGTGCTTTTTTTACTATATTTGTAAAAAGATTTAAAATGATAAACGAAGTTAGAAATACAGTATTATCCATACTTAACAAGAATAATTACGGGTATATCTCTCCATCAGATTTCAATTTATTTGCTGAGAATGCGCAGATGGAGTTATTTGAAGAATACTTCATTAACTATAATAAAGCTATAAATGCTGAAAATGCACGTACAGCAGGAAGTGATTATGCTGAAGTTGAAGGTCCTATTGCAGAAACTATTGAAGGTTTTTTAGTTACAAATTACTTAGCACATTTGGGTGGTAATATATACTCAATACCATCACTTACTACTACAGGAGACACTGCTTATTATATTCTTAAAATGCTTTGTCATACAAAAAAATTAACATCAGGAGTGACTACGGCAGTATCTTTAAATTCACTTGTAAACTCTGCTGCAACTTTTTTATCTAATGGTTTATCTGTTGGAGACATTGTTGTTAACGATACATTAGGTACTGTTTCTACAATTACAAATATAGTTTCAAATACAACATTAACATTAAGTTCAAATATTTTTACAGTAATAGGACAAGCTTATAGTATTTACTCAAAAGCATCAAAAGAAGCTGACAAGGTAAGTGTTGGAAAAATTACAATGCTTAATGCATCGAGCTTAACATCTCCAACTGAATTTTATCCATCATATACTTTTGAAGGAGAAAGAATTAACTTATTTCCTGATACTATAAACGCTAAAGGAAAAGTTGAATGTGTTTATTTTAGACACCCAAAAACACCAAAGTGGACTTATATTTCATTAGTTAGTGGTGAACCGGCATTTGACCAGTCTCAACCTGACTATGAAGATTTTGAACTTCCTTATGAAGATACTTATAGATTAGTAATGAAAATACTTCAGTATTGTGGTATTTCAATTCGTGAGACAGAAGTTGCTCAATTTGGTATGATTCAAGAGCAACAAAACAATCAACAATAAAAATAAAAAGAAATGGCATATTTATCTCAATATGAATATTATGACAATAATGGTAACGCACCTCAAGACGAAAACTGGGGTTCTTATCAGTATGTCAGCTTAGATGATATAGTTAATAATTTCTTATTGATGTACTCAGGAAACCATTCCTTAGTTAATAACGAAGAAAGGTATAAAGTTATATTTCACGCAAAACGAGCGATACAAGAGCTTAATTATGACGCGTTTAAGGAAATCAAAGTATTAGAGTTAAGTGTAGCTGATTCGTTAAGATATGTACTTCCTTCGGACTATGTGAATTGGGTTCGTATTTCTTTGTATAAAGATGGTTGGTTAAGACCATTGACTGAGAATATTCAGGTTTTATCTGCTAATGCTTACTTACAAGACCAACAAGGTAATATTTTATTTGACCAAAATGGTAATATATTAAGACCACAATATTCAGACATTGATTTTGATAGACTTACAAGAAGTAAGAAAAGTATTTATTTAAACCAAGGAAATCAATTTGACGGTCAATATGGTTGGAACTACGATGGTATGTGGTATTTTGATTATAATATTGGTACAGCATTTGGTTTAAATACAGAGACAGCTAATTTTAATCCTACTTTTAGAATAGATAAGAAGGCAGGAGTTATTAATTTTGATTCAGGTATGGCAGGTGAGTTATGTATTCTTGAGTATGTATCTGATGGTATGGAAAGCGGAGATGATTCATTGATTACTGTTAATAAATTATTTGAACAATATGTTTATGCAGCAATTAAATATGAGATATTAAATTCTAAATTTGGTGTACAAGAATATATTGTAGCAAGAGCAAGAAAAGACAGAACTGCGTTATTAAGAAATGCAAAGATTAGAATTAGTAATATTCACCCAGGTAGACTCTTAATGAATTTAAGAGGTATGGATAAGGTAATAAAATAATATGGGTAATTTCACAAGAAATTTTTTATCGGGTAGGATGAATAAAGTTGTTGACCAACGACTTCTTCCTGAAGGCGAGTATGTTGACGCTATGAATATTAGAATGGGTTCTACTGAGAAAGCTGAAGTAGGAGTTATTACTAATACTAAAGGCAATTCACCATTAACTTCGTTAACCTATATTGATGGCACTCTTTTAAGTACAGATGCAAGATGTATCGGTGCTATTGAAGACAGTGCTAATGAAACTATTTACTGGTTTGTTCACGACCCTGCATTTACTGTTGGAGCTACAGGAAAACTTGATTTAATTGTATCTTATAATATATTAGCTAATGTACTAACGTATCACGTTATCAGTATTGATAGCGGTGATGGTATAACTACTACATTAAATTTTAATCCAACTTATCTTATAACAGGAGTAAACCTTATTGAAGATTTAATATTCTTTACAGATGACTATAATGCTCCAAGATATATAAACATAAGACCTACTACAAATAGGTATCCTAATCCTATTGCAAACATAGACCAAGTTTCAGCAGAAGCTTTACTTGTTATTAAGAAACCACCTACTGAGTCTCCGAGTGTAACGCCTATTATAACAAGCGGACAGGAGAACTTCTTAGAGACAAGATTTATATGTTTTGCTTATAGATACAAGTATGTAGACGGAGAATACTCTGCTACCTCTCAATGGTCAGAGCCTGCATTTATACCACAACCTTTTGAGTTTAGTAGAAATAGTATGCTAAATGAAGGTATGGTAAACTCTTGTAATGCTGCTATAATTGAGTATAATTCAGGAGGACCACTTGTGGTTGGTATTGATTTATTATTTAAAGAGTCAAATAAGAATATAATTAAAATTATTGAGAAACTTGATAAAGCAGATTTAGGTCTTGCTAATAATCAATTGTATCAATTTTCATTTAATAATAGTAAAATATTTACAGTACTAAATGAAGCTGAAATCTTAAGACTTTATGATAACGTACCTCGATTTGCTAAAGCCCAAACGATTATGGGTAATAGATTGATGTATGGTAACTATGTAGAGGGATACGATTTAATTGATAAAAATGGAGCACCTGTTAAATTTGAATACACAACATCTTTAATATCTGAGTCTATAGGGCAAACGTCTCTTACTGATTCTACTGGTAATGGTACTTATAATATAGACCCAACAGCATTAGGAGAAACTATTGCTGCCTCTATTGTAACTTTTGATTTAGCAGGAATAAGTTTAGTAGCAGGTTCGTCTATAACTATAAATATGACAATAACCCACTCAGCTTTTACTGGTGCTTCACCTTTACCTACTGAGACAACTGATTTCATTGATTTAGACTTTGTGTTTAATCTATCAACAGATTATACATCTGTATACGCATTAGCTACAAGTCCTGAGTTTACTCAAGCAATAGGAACAGTAACTAATATAAAACCTGTTTATAGCTCAACACCAGGTGCAGAAACTTCTTGTGATGGCACTACACTTACTGACCAAGTAAACTGTTTTTTACCTAATAATTTAGATTCTTTAACAAAATATGGCAGTGGTATAAATGCTATACTTCAACCAATAAGTATAATTTCAACTCCTGCGAGTACTATTATTGGATTGCAAATTCCTGCTATGGAATATGTAAATTCTGTAACAACACCTACTCAAAGAGTTTATGAGTATTATACTTTTACATTTGCAAGAGCTATATTCCAAGAAATAGCAAACCCTTCAAGTTTACATAGTAATAGAGGATATGAAGTTGGTATTGTATATATGGATGAATTTAATCGTTCAACTACAGCGTTAGTAAGCCCTTTTAATACAGAGTTTGTACCTTGTGGTGCTTCTGCAAGTAAAAATTCAATTCAAGTAACTATACCGGTTACACAAAGAGCGCCTTCTTGGGCTACAAGATATAAATTTGTAATTAAGCCTGATGAGGAAAATTACGAAACAATATACTCAAATATATTCTTTACAGACCCTGACTCTAATGATGTTTGGTTTTTAATAGAAGGAGAGAATACTAAGAAAGTAGAAACCGGAGATAGACTAATTGTTAAGGCAGATACTTCAGGTCCTACAACTAATTGTACTTACACAACTATTCTTGATAAGCAAGCGCAAGCTGAAGATTTTATAACACCAAAAGAAAATGTAAGTGTACTTGCAGGTCTTTATATAAAATTAAATCCAAATTCATTTAATCTTGTAGTTGACCCAAATGCAATTGTAGCTGCAGGTAATTTTGAACCTCTTGTTTTTGCAGGAGTTGGAGACCAAAATTGCCCTGAAGGTCAATATCCTATGAATATTGCAGGTACAGACCCTTTGCATCCTACTTGGACTTATGTTGATTATAGCGTTCCTGCAGGAAGTAGAATAAAGATTTACATAAACGGAAACAGACAAGGAACAGGAAACAGTTGTGAGGCTTTAATAGCTATATGGGATGTTGAATTTACCGCTTCAAGAGATTACGACAATATGTATGATTGGTTTAATGGAGACAATATAGCAGCTACATTAGAAAACCCTTCAATATCAGTTGCAGGAGGAGCTACAATTGAGTATGTTCCGGGACTTGGTTCCCCTGGTTGTAACTTTAATACCGTATATCTTAGATTCAATAGAGATAACGTGACTAATAGACTTTGGATGAACGTTAGTACAGGATGGGCTTGTGATGGATTTGGTGCTGATGGAAGAAGATTTTTTGTTGATATGGAGGTTATAGTATATAGAGCAATAAATACCCTTATATTTGAAACAGAACCATCTGATGCTTTGCCTGATGTATTTTTTGAGAACAACTTATCTTTCGCTATTGATGCAAATGGTAATCACTCAGGTAATATACAAAACCAAAACATAGCAAGTAATATTCCTGCTATAATAGATACTGGATTTTATAATTGTTTTGCATTTGGAAACGGAGCAGAGAGTTATAAAATACGTGACTCAATTATTGGTAAATCTTTTAATCTTGGAGAAAGAGTGACTACAGTTGCCGACCAAGACTATAAAGCTGCTGATAGATTCTCAGATATTACTTATAGTGGTATCTATAATGGAGAGAGTAACATAAATAAATTAAATGAGTTTAATGCAGGTTTATTAAACTTTAAACATTGTGAGGCTTCATTTGGAGCAATACAATTATTAGATGGCAGAAATACAGATGTACTTACTTTACAGGAAGATAAAATATCTTACGTTTTAGCGGAGAAAAACTTATTATCAGATGCAAGTGCCGGAGGAATCATTACAGCGACTCCTGAGGTCTTAGGAACGCAAATAGCACGTACTGAAAAGTATGGTATTAGCTTTAATCCTGAGAGTTATATTCAATGGGGTTACGATAGATTTTTTGCAGATGCAAAACGTGGAGCTATTATCCAATTAAAAGGAGGAGATAGTCAGAACGAACAATTAGTTGTGGCATCGGAACAAAATATGAGAACTTGGTTTAGAGATGAGTTTAATGCTTCATTTAACTTTCAAAAGTTAGGAGGATTTGACCCTTATATGAATGAGTATGTATTGTCTATGAATGACAGACAACTACCTATAAACCCTCAATGTTTAAATTGTGGAACATCACAAACATTTACTTTATCTATAGGTAATGAGGTTTCAAAAACACAAACTTATTGCGTTGATTTAGGTCCTACTGTTGGTGATGCTAATGTTTATTGGGCATTTACTAATATTCAATCAGGTAAAACTCTTACAGTAAGTGCTACATACGATGGAACCACAGTAAGCTCAGGTGCGGTAAGTACAAATGGACAAATTACATTTAATAAAGATAATGTATCGGTTGAAACAGTTCAAATTACTCTTACCTATACAGGAGATATGGTTGTATCTGTAATTGGAGATTGTTGTAATGCTGAGGAATTAAATGTAGTTGAAGTAGTTTTAACTAACAATTCAGAGGCTGGTAAAACTATTCATACTGAATATAGATATACCAATGGAACCTTTATTGGTCCACTTTTATCTAACTTAGTACAATTTATAGACGACACTACATCACCTGTGGTATCAAGATATAATATTACAACAGGATTAGTAGGAGAAGGAGGATTCCCTCCTGAGTTTAGTACAATGAGACTTTTGTCAAATGCTATTGTTCCTGATGATTTTGTATTTAGTACCGTATACAATAAGTTTAAATTCAGAAGAAGTAACACTCTTTATCCAAATACAAATGTTGGTATTCAATCATTACTTTCTGGTTCTTCTTTAGCAACTCCTATATCAGGGTCAAGCCCTACTTATTATGCAAACTTTACAGTTCCTGCAAGTTCAAGCGGTTCTTACTTGTATTTAATATGGGATTTAAGAAGTGCTATTGAGACCGAATTATGCTTTGGTTCTACAACAAATGATTCTTGCTGTGATTGTACTCCTGGCACTTATTATTTAGATGCTGATTTTAGTGTAGCTACATCTATTTGGACTAACAATACTTTAAGTACTTTTGCTGCAAATGGATTCTATTCATTAGACGGAATAGTTAGACAGTTAGTTGATGGTGTATTACTTCCTCAACAAGTTTGCGCAGGTTGTGCAGTTGAAGTATCTTTGTGCTTTGGGCCAACTGCTTTTGATGTTTGCTGTAATTGTGAAATCGCTTGTGATACTCCTTATAATTCATATTTAGTGACAAATAACGAGTCATTTGAAGTAATAGTATATTTCTATAATGAAAACGGAATATTATCAAGTTTACCTTTAGCAGGGTCAACAGAAGATGCACAGTTTTGTTCTATAGGAACTCCTTTTAGTGATTCAGATATAACTGCTACTTACGATTCTTGTAATTGTTTAACATAATTTAATAAAAAAAATGGCAATAAATGCAACTTATTATTTAGACGGAGCAAATTTATCAGTTGCTACAGCAGTATATTTAGATTCATTGCTAACTTATGTAGCTCCTGATGGATTTTATAGAGACGGTACAGTTGTAAGACAGCAATCAACAGGAATATTATTGGCTCCGGCAACTTGTGAAGATTGTGCTAAACCAGCTTTAAGAAGTTTTGAAAGCACATCAACGCCTGATTTAGTAGATATGTGTATAAAGGAATTAACTGTTCCTGTTTATATAGTAACAGCAAGCGAAGATGTTATTGTTAGTGGAGATATTGTATGTAATTCAGATGATGTTTTAGATACTTTCGATGGAGGTGGTTTATATTATAAGTTATCTTTAGATAGTGCTCCAGCAGGATATGAGTATGTATGTCAGATTAGTAGTGTTGGGGTGGTTAATGTTTATATACTTTGTATTTAATATTATGAATTATACTTTATCATATAGCGAAGGAGTTGCCGGTTGGGTATCTTTCTATTCTTATTATCCTGATTGGATGATTGGAATGAACAATTATTTTTACACTTTTAAAGGTGGCAATCTTTACAAACATAATGTAAATAATTTAAGAAATACATTTTATCAGCCTTGGTGGAATGAAGTGGATAATATGACACCTCCAAATAACTCTCCAAAAGCATATACACCATCTTTAATTACAAGTGTATTTAACAATGCTGCTCTTGAGAATAAATTATTTAAAACCATTAACTTAGAAGGTGATGCTCCTTGGGGTGCTGCTTTTGAAACTGATATACAAATATCAGGATTTATAGACCAGGGTTGGTTTCAAAAGAAAGAGCAATCTTATTTTGCATTTATTAGAAACAACTCAATAGGGCAATTGGCTTTAAGAAGTTTAAATGGTATAGGTAATAGCGTAATAGTTACAGGTTCGGGTACAAATACAGCTCAAGTAAACTTTAGCATAAATCCTTTAATTTCTATTGGAATTATAAGTATTGGAGATTACCTTTATTTTGGAACCAATGCTATTTTTGCAGGAGTTGTAGTTGACATTATAGTTGATTATCCCGCAGGTATAAACAGAATAATTGTAAACAATAATATGTTATCTCCGTTAACTACTCCAATACCTGGAAATGTTAATTATTTCTTATATATTAAAAATTCTGTAGCTGAATCGCACGGAGTATTAGGACATTATTGTACCTTTACACTTACAAATAATTACAGCAGTAAAATAGAATTATTTGCAGCGGAAGCAAATGTTATGAAAAGTTTCCCTTAATTTTAATATCTTTGTATCAATATGGAGTTAAACATTAGACCTCTAAATGAAAATGATTACCAAGAAATTCTTGTAGAGTGGTGGAAACAATGGAATTGGGAGGCTCCTGTTAAAGATTTTTTACCTGACGAAGGTAAAGGAGGAATGATAGTTTACGATGGAGACACGCCAATTTGTGCAGGTTTCATATACATTACAAATTCAAAAGTGGCTTGGGTAGATTGGATTGTTTCTAATAAAGAATACAGAATAAAAGATAAAAGAAGAGAAGCAATAAAGTTATTAATAGAGTCGCTTACTAATGTTTGCAAACAAACAGGGAGTAAATATGGTTACGCTTTAATTAAAAACCAAAGCTTAATCAAAACCTATACAGACCTTGGTTGGTCTGAAGGAGGAAAATACACAAGTGAAATGATAAAAATATTATAATATGGCAGTATTAACAGCAGCAGCAATAGGGTCATTAGCTCTTTCAGGAGTTTCAACGGCAATGTCTTTTACTCAGGCAGGAGAACAAAGAGATAAACAAAGACAGGCGGAGGCATCAGCAGCAGCAGCAATGGCTGAAGCAAGAAAAAAACTTGAAGTAAATTTCTACGACCAACAAGCAATTAAGAAAGAACCTTATGAACTTCAGAGAGAGGCTTTACTTTCTCAGGGAGCATTAGCTGTTCAAGCAGGACAGGAATCAGATAGAGGAGCTGCTGCTACAGCAGGTAGAGTTCAAATGGCTATGAATGAAGGGCAGGCTGGTATAAGAACGGCGATGACTAATGAGATGGTTGATATTGAAAATAAACAAATAGCAGAAGCCAGTCGTTTAAGAGACTTAGGTGCTCAGTTGGATTTAAGTCAAGCTGAAGGTGCTCAGATGGCAGCAGCCAATGCTGAAGAAGCAGCAACAGCAGCTACCGCTCAAGGTATTCAAGGTGTAATAGGAACAGCACAACAAGGTTTAAATATGTTACCTTTATATTTTAAAGATAGTTCTAAAACAGCCGCAACAGGACCTTTAGTTATGGGTAAATCTACAGGAGTAAATGGACCAGGTCCTAATCCTGCATTTCAAACTATGGCATCAACCAGGTATCAATCACAAAGCCCGCAACCGGGTACGCAATATGGTGTGTTTGGAGTTAATTATGGTCAATCTCCACCAGTTCCGCAATTTAATCAGCCTTTTCCACAATACGATGCTTTTGGAAATATAATAAGATAAAATAAATTATGGCAGAATATTATAAATATGTAGCACGTGACGCTGACTCACAGATAAATTACGCTGAGGTAGGTCAACAGGCTGTTGATATGCTTCAGAATTTCAATGAGACTCGTGAAGCAAAGAAAGAGGCTTATAAACAAGCTTCTCGTGAGTCTATTAATAATTTAATGCAAGCTCCTCAAGGTAAAGACCAAGTTGCTAATGACTTTATTAGTAATTATGCTCAAGATATGATTAACCAACAAATGGCTAATAAAAAATCATTTGAAAGAGGGGATATGAGTGAGAGAGATTATACTCTAAGTATGCAGAATCAAATGGATGGAACTAAGCGTTTGTTTAATTTACAGAAATTATACCAACAAGAGTTCGAAACTACTATGCAAGGTATCAATGATAAAAAACTACAAAGTGGATTAACAATATTTAATCAAAGTACTGTTGAAGGTGCTGCTAATTTTAACAACTCAAGAGCTTTTATTGACCCTATAGACGGAACAGTTAGTGTTGGTTTAATGGAGAATAAAGTTATTGACGGTAAGTTAGTTAAAGTTTTAAATAAAAATACAGCTGCATCGGCAGCGGTATGGACAGGTAGAATAATGCAGAAACCTGCATATTTTGACGTTGATGGAAAGACAACTGATTTTGTTAAGAATCTTGGAGATTTAAAAGACGCTGTATATTCAGCTGCATCAACATCAAGAGCTGGTACTATAACTGAGTTAACAGGAATAAATTTCTTAAAAACAAATATAAAAGACCCTGCAACAAGAGCTATAGTAAATAATTTTAATGATGCTCTTAATTTTGAAGCTGAGAGTTATTTAAACCCATTAAATGTAGCATCAATACTAACAGATGATTTGCGTAAATATGATTCAAAATCATTTACATTTGATAGAGCAGAAGCAGATAGAAACCCTAAGAAAATACTTGCAACAATTGACCCTGTTACTCAGATGACAACTCTTGATGAATCAGGTAAATATTATAAACAACAATACGACGAAGCAAAGAATTTTATTAAAACTAAAATTCTAAGCAAAATGGATAATGAGAGAAAAATCTCAACCACAGGCCAGTTATCAGAATCTGAAGAAGCAAGACAAAGAGCGGGTTATAAATATAGAACTGGAAGCGGAGAAGCTCCTCCTCCTGTAGTGCTTGGTGAAATTCAACGTATATCGAGTGAAGATGGTAAAGTTAATGGTGTAGTAGTAGGGCTTGAAAACTTAAAGATTGCTGAAGCTAAAGGAATTGAAAATATAGCAAAGTCTGTAGGTTGGAATCGTGTAACAGGCACAGTTGAACTTAGAGGGTATCAAGCATCGGGCAAAGAAGAAGGAGGTAATAAAACAACAATAGATGATGGTGGTATAGTTGATTCATCAGGTAAAACTGTTGTTGAGCAAAAAGAATTTGTGAGTAGCGATAAGAAAAATTCACGTCTTTTAACTTTATTTGCTCCTAAAATGCCTAATCCTAATCGACCAGGATATAATTTTAGAAATGTTGCTGAATTAAGAAACTATTTAATAGAAAGAGATAAAGAGACTGGAGGAAGTCCTGTTTCTGCCCCTGTAAGTAGGCCTCCTGTTATTCAAAATGGAGTTACTTATAATTGGAATCCAAACACAAATCAATACGAATAAATATGCTACAGCCAAAACCGAAATTCAATCCAAATCAGCCTTTTAAAGCAGTTAACGAAGCTAAGCCTAAGTTTAATCCTGATTTGCCTTTTGATGAATTAAAAAAAAAAGGTTCTTCGGAATCAAACATACCTCAGCCACAGAAAACAAGTACTACGGTATCACCTTCGGCAGATGGTTCATTGGCTACGCAGAAACCTACTAATGTAAGTGTACCTGTAGGTGGTGGATATTCACCATTAGCAATACCTGCATTTTTAAGTGAAGCGACTAAAACAGTTTACCAATTTGCAGATGACGCTTTAGTTAGTGCGAGAAAAAGTTTACAGGAAGAAGGATTCTTTGATGATGATATACCTGATACTGATACCCCTATTTCCGATGCTGTTAAGAAAAAAATAGTTTCTATAGACCCTAAATATAGTAAACCACAAAATGATGGAGTATTAAATCCTGCTCCATACATAAAAAGTGCAGCTGCCCTTGGTTTAAAAATAATTAATTCTACATTACCTCAAGATAAAAAAAATGTTATTATAGCAGCTTTAAATCTTGGAGATGCTACTTTGAAAAGAAACTTAAAAGACATTGATAAGATTCAAGAATATGCTTTACCTAAAGACAATGTAGCTGTAAACGTAGGTAAAGGTATGGTAGGTATGGCTCCTGATTTATTATTAGCAAGAGCTATGGGTAATCCTGCAGCTTCAGAAGGAAGGCTTGCTAAATTTGCTACTGAGGTTACTAAGGACGCAAAACCTTTATTACAAAAATACGTTCCTAAAGCAGCTAAATTTATTGAAGAATCAATAAGAGCTCCATTCACTAAAATAATGGGAGGTAAAGGAGTTGTGTCAGGAATTGCTAATGCAAAGGAAGGTGAGGATATAGTTGAAGCAGGTTTTGAAGGAGGATTAGAAGGAACTGCTGAGGGTATGTATATGCACGCTCTTGGTGTTGCGGCAGGAAAGACTATGCCTGCTATAGCTAAAGGAATATCTAAGACAGGATTGAATAGCGCTTGGTCAACAGGAATAGCTAATCCACTTGCAAATGCTGGTGTATTTGCTACTGCTAAAGCAATAAGAACTCCTATTGAAACAGGAGAACTTGCTACAGAAGAAGAGTTACTTACTGAACTTGGTACAGGTGTTGGATTTAGTTTACTTCACGCAGGTAGTTTAGCTAAAAACCATAATGAACTTAATCATTATGCTGATAATGTTTTAAAAACTGATGAGATAGAATCATTTAAAAGAGTTGCCAATGAAACTAAAGATAATTTAGATTTGGTATACAATCCTGATTTAACTCCTGAAAACATATCTGAATTAGAAGCAGCAAGAGATGAATTAAAATCTGCTATTATTAAGGAACCTGATTTAAAAAACAAACAATTATTAATAAATGAAGCACTAAAGATTCAAAATCAATTAGATGCTAACTCTGCTATTAATAATATTGTTAAAAATAAAAATGAAATCGTTGACGAAATAAATAGCAACCCTGATACATCTGAAGATGTTAAAGAATTTTATACCAAAAAAATACAAGCGATTGCAGATTATTTTGACAACTCAGAATTTGGAATAAAGAAGAAAGAATTAAACGCAAGAATTGAAGTTGTTCAAAAAGAATTAGATGATGCTTCATTAGCTTATACAAATAGAAAAAGTGCGTCTGATGGTATAGAAGCAGACATTCAAATAAAAGAAAGAAAAGCAGAATTAGAAGACTTAAATAATCAATTAACTGAATTAATAACTAATAAAGTAAAAGAAAATGCCGTTCAAGAGCAAAGCACAACAGAAATTCCTGTTCAGTCAGAAACCGGAGTTAGCGAAACGGTGGAGGAAGGAATATCCGAACCAAAACCTGAATTCGTTACCGAGCAAGTTAAGCAAGAAGAAGTAAATAAACCTTCTATTGTAGTTCACGCTACAGCAGATGAAAGAGGATTTGCATTAAATTATTCTGAAGGAATTGAGGAATCAGCTATAACTTCACCTGAAGATGTAAGAGACTTTAAAAGAACAGCAACTGATGAACAGAAAACAGAATTTGGTAAAGGTAAAGCTGTTATTACAACAAACGAAGTAGCGGAAAATGGAGATAAAAATATCTCTTTTGTATCTGAAATATCAGACCCAACCGGTAGAGCAGGAGGTACAGTATTTGATTTTGTAATACCTAAAGGAAATGAAGCGAGTGCTGAAGGAATAAAAAATATTTATGATGAAGTAAGCAAAGGTTTAAAAGGTAAAGAACTTGTAAACGAAACAGTTAAACAAATCAAACAGTATATTGATTCAAATAAACCTACTGAAGGACCACCACCTATGCCAGAGGGATTTAATGTCTTTGCTGAACCTAAACCAACCGAAGAGGTAGTTACTGAAGAACCAAGAATAAAAGATAGTCAAATACCTTTAAAGAGAGAAACTTTTGAGTATGAAACTGATAACGGAGATGTTTCTGATGTGAAAGTAACAACAAAAAAAGATGGAAGCAGAGAAATTACAGCAAAAGATAAAGATGGTAATGTAATAAACGCTGAAAAATTAGGGAAAGATAATTCTTTAACTACTGAAGAGTATATTTCTAAAGCTTATGGAGAAATTAAAGGAGAACCTAAAGTAGAATCAGGTAATGATATAATGAATCCTAAAATGAAAGAAAAGCTAACTGCTGAGCAGAAAGCTGAGTTAGGGATTGAAGAACCTACTAATGAAAGAACAGTTGAAGATATAGAGTCTGATAGAGAAAAAGATTTAAAAAAATATGATGAAAGAGATAATAAGTCATTAGAACAAATTACTCCTAATAATCCAAACCACGAAATATTACAAGTAGGACAAAAATGGGATATTGGATACAATGCAAAAGTTCAAACATTTTTTGATGAAAGAACAACTGACGGAGAAGGAATAGAGGTTGTTACAAAAGTTATTGAAGCAGGAGAATATGATTCAAATGGTAAACTAAAAAAAGCTCCTGTTGTTGAAGTTACTATGTTTGATAGCAAAGAACAAGCTAATAAATATATAGAAGATAGATATAATAAAATAAAAGAAAAAGCAAATAAAAAAGAAGCTCAAAATAAAGTAAATGCTAAATATGACGAAGAGTTAAAGTCATTAGAAAAACCTAAACAAACTCAAACAATTGATGAGGCAATAAAAACTCTTCAAGAGTCAAAAGAATATGCTGAGGCAGATGACATTCAGAAAGAGAATTTAGTTAGAGCTACACGTAAAGAGTTTGGTTTAAAAGAGAAAGCAGCACCATCAGTGAATAGATTACTTGGTAAGTTGAAAGATATTGCTAAAGTAACAATGACTGAGAAAGCAGGACTTGTAAAGCAAATTAAAGATACTGCTAAAGGTGCAAGAGAGTCTATTCAAGAATGGAAAAAACAAACTCAAGAATTAACAGATGAATTAAGTGAGTTAGAGAAATCAGGTAAGATAACTTTAAGTCAGCAAACAGCTATAATTAATAAGTTTGGTAAAATAAATATATTCAGTGAAAAATCAGTTAGCAGATTTACCGACTATATGACTAAGGTATTTGCTGATGCCAACTATAAAGAAAAATTAAATACTGCAAGAAAAAATCTTTCATCGATAAAAAGATTATCTAAGAATGAAGAAAAGAATGGAGACCTTAGAGCATTAGGTACTGAGTTTTCTAAAATAGACCCTTCTATTGTAGAAAATATAGATAAGTATAATGAGTTGTCATCTAAAATAAAAGATGCAATAGACGGTTCTAAAATAAGAAAAGCAAATGTAAAATTTGCTGAGACAGTAGATATTGAAAATGCAACAGAATATATTGAGAAAACTCTTGAAGAACAAGAAGTAAAACTTCGTGAAGAAAAAATAGCAGAGTTACAAGATTTGATTGGTGTAGATGCTAAAGAATTTAGCGCTGAAGAAATAGATGCTTTATTAGAATCTGATAAAGATTTATCTAAAGATGATATAAAAATTGTTAGAGCAACAATTGAAAAAGGATTTAAGGTTTATTCTTCAATTGTAAAAGAAATGGTAAGAACAGGAGAAGACCCTTTTACTGGTGAAGAAGTTTCTTTTGATAAAAAACAAAAAGATATTATAGAAAGGTTTATAGATATAGACCCTAATAAAATTGAGGACCCAAAAGAAGCTCTTAGGACTGTTGATTCTTTAATAAACTTTATTCAAAATAAATCAACAGCAGGTATGTTAAGACCAATTGCTGAATATGAAGCAATAAAAGGAGGAGACGAAGCTATTACAAAAGGACTTAAGGCAATTAGAATTAGAAAATATTTTAGTGAAAAATTAGGTAGAGCACTTGGTCAAAAAACAACAACGCTTCCTGTATTAGGAGAAAAAATGTTTAAAGGAGTTAATCGTTCTTTAGAGTTTGAAGATTTGGTAGGTATATCTGATTTAATAAATAATAGCTCTAAGGCAGAATCAGAAACTAATGTAATTGCAAAAGATTATATAAAAGAGTTCTACAAAAGAAAGGCAAATGGAGAAGTATATAACTCAGCATATAATGATATAGAAAGGGGTGTACTTGCTCATATAACAAGAAATGTAATTGGTTTGGAGTCAAGAAGAAAGAAAGTTTTTGACAAAAGAAAGCAAGAGGTATTAGATACTGCAGAACTGTTATCTTCTAAAGGAAATGAATCTGAACAAGAAATTGCAAAACTTATAAAAAAAGCATACGATAAAGTATTAGATGGTTCTGAAAATATAAAAGATGCTAAATCTAAAGCTGATATTAATAATGCTGAAGGTGTTGATTATTGGGTGAACCAATGGAGTAAAAGATACGAAGAATTAGCTGATTTATCTCTTAATTTTTATAATAAGGTATTAGGAAAAGATTTAGGATATACTCCTGATAAAGTTATAAAACTTCAAGATAAAAGAGAAGATGTTGATTTAGAAGATACTAAATCTCAATTCTTTGCTAATACTGATGAAATATTATACGATAAAAAGTCAGGGACTTTAATGGATAAGCAAGAAGATAGAACAATACCTAAAGATATGTATATTGATTTTTCATTTGATAAAAAAAATGGAAATGCAATGAGCGATGCTTTAACAGATTTATATACTGCTTTTGATATAAGTAAAGTAGGTGCATTTTTAAAGTCTGATAATTTTAAAAAAATAATTCCATCAAGTAAAGACGCTAATCTTTATGATAAAAGAATAAAGAAATTTGTTAAGATAACAAGAAGAAAAACTCCTTTTCAAAATAGTGAAGTATCTGATTTAATAAAAAAAGCAGATAGATTAGCTAAATTAGGGGTTACAATGTCATTAGCATCAGGAAGACAGCCCTTTATTCAGTCAATCCCGGTTATGGTAAGTACTGCTATTAATGCAGGAGGAGTGAATCCTATAATTGCTTTTGAGCCTAAATATAGTAAATGGCTTCAAGATTTAGGATATGCTGTATCAAATAGAGGTATTGAATCTCAAGGACAGCTTGAGTCTATGAATAAACTATTAGAAAAAGCAGCAGATATGCCGCTTGATAAAGCTATCAAATTTATAGAAAAAATTCAAGATAAATCTTTAAAATTATTATTAGTTGAAGGAGACGTTGCTGTTGCTAAAGCCGCTTTTAAAGCATACTATGAACAGTCACTAAAACAACAAGGAAAGGAATATAAGAATATAGATTATAGCGACCACGAACCTAACAAAAAAGCAGCTAATTATGCTCAAAGAATGGTTGATAGACAGCAGAATATATCTAATCCTGCATTAGCTGGTGATTTATTTACAAATGAATCAAGTGCTTCAAAAATATTTATTAAAATGCTTATGCCTTTTTCAAGTTTTAGAATGAACCAATCAGCAAGGTTAGGTTCTGATTTAAGTACTTTAGAATATTGGAACACATCAACTAAAGCAGATAAAATTATAGCATTAAAATCTATTGCAGGATATACAGCAGAATCCGCTACCTATAGAGCATTACAAATTGGAGCTGCTTTATTATTTAATTCTGTTGCATCAGTATATATGGGCAAAGACAATGAAAAAGAAGATAAAAAAACAAAAGAAAATCTATATAAAGGAGCAGCTCAAGGAGCTTTTGTAGATACATTTTCTCCTATTCCATTAGCAGACCCATTCACTCAAGATGCATTAGCATATAGCGCTGAAGAACTTCAAGATATTATAGATATTCCTGAAAAAGATAAAGTAAAACTATTTGAATCAAAAGAACAATCTGCACTTAAAATGTTGGGAACTTATGGTATACCTATCACAAAAGCAAAAGAAATATATGATTTAGGTAAATTAGCATATACCAGGGAGTATAAGGATAAGTATGGTAATAAGAAAAAAATATCTGAAAAAGATGCTGAAAACTTAAAAGTTTTTATTGGACCATTAATTGCAGTTAGCGTAGTAGGAGCATTTAGTCCTGATATTTCAGCTATAACAAGGAAAGCAATTAAGATGTCTCAAACTAAAAAAACAGGTATAAGTAAAGAAGAACTTAAAAAGAAAAATCCTGAGATGTACAAAAGAATTTATGGAGATAACTAAACGAATCTAATATACTTTAAGTCTTTTTGTTTGTTATAGAATATCATAAGTTCTAAATTATTAATGGAGTTGTTAAGTGTGGCATTACTACCCCACTTAACTTCTCCTCTTAATTTATCAACTTTACCATAGATAATACCATCTTCACAAGACCATATTATAACCGGAGCCAGTCTTTTATCTACCAGCTTTACAATCTTTTTGGCTTGAACAGGAAGGGGATAAGCATCGTGCATTGTTCTTATCCTGCTTTTTACCTCAGCATAAGCTATTAACTTTCCTTCTTTATCGAATATTTTGTAGTCAACATCCTGTGGGTCTAATTTTTGGAAAGTACCTCCAAATGTATTTACGAATGTTGTTATTGCTTTATGTTCTCTTTTTAAATCTTGGTCCGTTTCAAAAGTCATCTTCCTCTGTTGATTTTAATACACATCTTAATTCCATAATCAAGACCTGAGTCTCTCTTCTCACAATTCTAAAATCACGGTCAACTAAGTTCTCGTAAATAGTATCCAACAGAGCGTGGTACTCATTTAGTCTATAAGCTATACGAGCTGCTCTTTCGTTTTCTTCATCTAAAATTGGATTCATAAAATTACGATTTATTTAACATCAAACAATGGTATTACACTATTTTTTAAAAATTTAACAGAAGGATAATATCCTGTTTCTTTTTCATACTTTTCTATATAATGTACAAATTTAGTCAAAATTTCTTTCTTTTCTTTAATAATTTCTTGAAGTTCATCATTTAATCTTATTACGGTAACATATAAGTCAGCATCTTTCTTCATTCTCTCTATCATAAGTGGCGCTCTGCCTTCAAGAAATACGTTCTTACAAGCTATGTATTTATCTCTAAGACCTTTATCATAAGCAAGAATAGTATCAACAGAACCAATGTAATGTATAATTGTTGCGTGGTCTCTATCTAATGAATCTGCTATAGATTCAAAAGTATATCCTCTTTCTCTTAATACTTTTGAGTATATTCTCCTGGCATCTACTGAGTTTCTTCTTCTATCTTTTAAAGATATATCTACATTAAAAACTCCGCTTACTATTTCTTTTAAAGTATCTTTCTCTATGTCTGTTTTTTCTTTGTATGATAATTCCATTTAATTAGATTGGTTTGAACAACTCGGCTTTCACTCCGTGTTCAGTTAGTTCTTTTATTCTATATTCTTGTAATTTGGATAGCTTTCCTGTTGGTCCTTTAATTTCATAGAACTCAACGTCTGAGTTAGGAGGTATAGCAATAATGTCAGGAATCCCATTCTTATTGGTCTTCATTAACTTTAAAACATAATAACCCTGAGCCTCAAGTTCCTTAATTTTTTTCGATTGTATTTGGCTCTCTTTCATTTATGTTTGTTTCTTTCATTAACTCATTTACAGAGAAAGTAATGTGGTTGCATTCCTGAATAAACTCAGCTAATTTTTCTAAGTCCTCTTCCCTGAACGCAAATCGGTTTGCGAGGAACCACGTATAGGGGGAACAACTATCATCAAGGTCAATCTCTTGAACTTGGAAAGCTAACTTCTTTTGAGGAAGCACAGTCATACTAAAAGCCAACGTGTATTCTTTTCCTTCTTCCAACCATTTATGCTGAGGTATTTTACTTGGTCTATTCTCAGCATCTATACAAACACATTTTATCATTTCTTAGTTGATTTTCCGTTTTGTCCGTTGCGACCTCTATTTGATTTCATATTCTCTGCAACCATACTACCAGCTTTGGTGTGGCTCATATCTATGTTATCTCCGTTACCATAGGTACCGGCTTTCTTATTAGCTTTATTAAGTTTCTCTCTGTAGTTAACTCGCTCTTCAGTAGCTTGATATTTTTTATCGTAAGCTAATTTTTTTTTCTTTCTTTCTTCTGACATACCTAACTTGTCGTAAGATGGATGCTCACCCGCCATTCTGTTTCTTTTACTTTTCATATTAGTTATCTGCTTTGTATTCTTTTGCACAATGTTGGCTGCAAAATTCACCACTTGAGTCTTCTCCACATTGTCTGCAAGTGCACTCGTTGTATTCGTGTCCGTAATCTCTGTAGTCTATCATAAGTAAAAATCTTTTTTAAAATGGTTTAATGTATAGGATTTCTTTTTTGTTACTGCTTTATAAATATCGTATTCTATTCCACCTTTAGCGAATATCCAAAATACTTGGTTCTCTAATCTTTCTTTGGTCGTCATTCTATCTTTGGATTGCCAATAACTTGTAGCACTAAAGTCAATATTGTAATACACAAGGTATTCTGCTTTCTTTAAACTAATACCTTCTCTACCTGATACAATCTGTAATGCTATGTTCTTATAACTATTATTGAACTCATCCAAATCAATTGTCAATTCATCTCCAAAGACTTGTTGCAAAGCTACTAATTCTTCTTTGAATTTATAGAAGATACCAATCTGACATCCTTCCCATTGAGACTTAATAAACTCTGCTTTAGTAGTGTCGATTACCATTGACTTCCCACTCTCAAACTTAATTGTTCCTGAGTATAATTGATGTATCTTACTCATCAACTTTACCGGAGTATCACCTAAGATAACCTCTTCTTTGCCCTGGATAATTAAATCACGCTTTAACCTTTTTATAAGGTCGTAAGTTGATTCTTTTAACTCAACCTCAAACACTTCTTCAGTGGTCTCAGTGACAAAACCTGCCTCTTGCTGAGTATAGTTGATTGTGAACGGAGCCATCGCTTCAACTATAGTATCTAACCCTTCTGAGTAATCCTTAATGATTAAACCATTTATCATTTTGGTCTTTACTTTTACAAAGGTATTACAAAATTTATAGAAATTACTAAATTCTTTGAAAGGATTTTTAGGTATTCCATAAACTTGATGATACATCTGTGAGTAGGACTCTGGAGTAGGTGTACCTGATAAGAGAATAACATTAGCCATTGTCTTTTTAATAAGGTCTTTTACTTGTACTGCTCTTTTACTTGGTTTAGCAAACGCACCCATTGAGTGAGCCTCATCACATATTATCAAATCCCAATCAGTAGCATCTATCTTATGTAAATTCTCGTAGTTGGTAACTGTTAAATGATACGGAGGATTGAGCATCTCGTAGTCCCTTTCAATACTGCTAATAGCTTTCTTTTTTGTTAAGAACAAAACATTGCTACTGCAAATAAGTTCTGCTATTCCAAGACTTGTTAATGTCTTTCCAGTTCTCACTTCCATTGCAAGATACACAAAACCAAAGTCTTCAATTATTTTAGCACCAAGCTTCATAATATCTAATTGGTAGTCTCTGTATTCAATTTGATTTTTTCTTTTCATATCTTGTTCGTGAAGATTCTTATAATACTCACAACTATTTGCTATTCTATTTCTAACCTCTGATGGTGTATTGTGTTTAAACTCTTCTGTTATTATAACGCCTTTACCTCTTCCTGATTTTGTTTGAATGGTCTGAAATACAACGCTCTTTAATAGTTCGCATTGTTTCCACATCTCTTCATTGTTAAACCCTGGGGTTCTTTCAATTATCTCAATAGTCTCAGTTTGCATACAGAGCATTTAGGTTTAGGTCTATAGACTTCTATGTTTGGATACTCACAATCACAAAACTTTTCTTTATAAGAACCATCTTCGTTAAATGTTTTATCAACATAGTCTTTAAGTTCTGCACACTTCTCATACATTTCAATTCCTTGAAAATAAAAAATCATAAACTCTATACTTTGCATCGCAGCCTCCTCGTCAGGTGCGTGAGCAAAATAAGCCAACCCTGATTGAATAATCTTTTCAATTGTAACTTTACCAGTTAAGACATTAAATGAATTTAACATTCCTATGTGTACTGTTTGTGTATTATTCATATTTTAAAACTTTTAGTGTTTGGCCTTTAGCGTCTGATATAGACATTAAGTTAAACTTTTTATCTAATGATTCAAGTATTTCGTTTAGGTTAAACATATTAAATACCATATTGAATTGACTTAATCCAATTGAATCACCACCATTTTTAGTGAAGTAATCATAGAACCAATTTACTTGGTACTGACCTGAGTTACGCATTTTAATATACTTGTCAATCATAAGTTTACTTGTATTTTCATTGTTGGACAACTCATTTTATGATTACCATCTGATTGATGACAATGTTTACATACACCATTGTGCCAAAACATATCACAATTATAAGCATCTTCTTCTCTTCCGAATGACCCATAAGCTTGTCTATATGGTGATACCGGTGCTGTAAATCTCCAGCATATTTTCTTAGAAGGACATTTATCGTCCGTACATTTACTTATATCTGCCATTTCTTTTCTTGATTTAAAATTTTACGATACAATTCGTTGATACGTTCTTTGTTGGTTCCTCTTTTGTAATAGAACTCCATTACTTTTTTAATTCTTGTTAGTGGTTTAAAATACTTTGACATAATCTTCTAATTAAATATTAAAAAAAATATTGCAGTTATTAGGGTTATAACAGCAACCCAGGACATAACTTCTACGATAATTGCTTCTTTTTTTGGTAATATAACTTTTTTTCTTTTATAAATTTTTACTAACTCACTTATTAAATAAACATCATCGTACTTACTTCCAGCGAATAACACTTCACCTTTAAAGTTCTTACTTCTTATTGGGAAGCTATCGTCTACCCACTTTGAGAATGCAATATCCTCAGGGTCTCTATAGAGTTTTTTTCTTTTTTTTGCTTTCATATTAATTTAATTTGATTTGTGTTTCGTTTTCGTCTCTCTTTTTAATGATTATCCATCTACCAATGTGGTCTCGGTCCTCTTCAGGCATCAACCCTTCTTTGTAAATAGCGTAAGCTATCAACCATTTATAGAACTTAGTTCTGCTTATAGTCATCTTACCTCTTGCCCCATAATCAGGGTACTCATCAACAAAGTTATTGTACAACTCATTCTTATACAGTCTCACATTTACTGGCAACATATTACTTCTATCATTGTTATCTACCAATCCAACCCACTCGATAAACTCGTGACAAGTCTCTGCTGATAATTGTCTTATCTTTAGATTAACGAACTTAGACTTAACCAATCCTTTTGCTAAGTAAAACCTCAGGCAGTTAATCATATAGTTATCAAACTCACACCAGTCATCATCGTTCCAATCTCCGAACATCATCTTACCAAAATCATCTCTCGGTGTGAAACTCATCGTGTAATATTGGTGTAACTCCAACTCCCACTTTCTACGAGCAAATGAATTACCGGCTCCCTTGATAGCGTAGTTAGTAGTTATAGTTACCTTAGGAGACTTTATAAATGGTATCTTAATTGCATCCTTGTTCTTCTTCTCCAAAGTCAAACCCTCTGTAATCACACTAAACAATCTCTCGAAGTCAAAGTGTTTCTTTACGTCATCAAAGCAAAGAATCTGGGTATCAGCTGATACCAACTGATATGGGAAAGACTTCTCAAAGTTGAAAGACTTTCCATCAATCACCACTAACTTCTTCATATTACTAAGTGCGTTCATCACCAATCCTTTACCGGTCCCACCTTCAGGGTTATCACTAATAACCTCATCGTTTAATATTACTGCCGGGCAGAAAGATAAGTTCTTGTATCCGTGCATTAAGAATCCAATGGTACTTTCCATAGTCTCAACACGTCTTTCATCTCCACCATTAATGTTGCTGATAAACTTTTTGAAATCACAATTACCGGTAACATCACAAATGTTAAAGTTTCTATCAATCACGTGGTCTTTCCAAACGTATCCACCTAAGTCTACATAGTCAATAGTAGTGATACTATTTTTCATTATCTTAACCGCACAATTCTTGTAGTACAAGTAGGCTGAGTCTTTACTATCTGCGATAAAGTATATCTCAATAGTTGATAACAAAGTTAAGAACTCATCTTTAAAGAATCGTGTATTGTCTGCAAAGTAATTGTAAATACTATTGTCATCCAATCCTAACAAGTGATTAAGAATAAAATCTTTAATCTCTTTCTCAGAGGTATGGTCAATAAGGTTATTAGTAACTTTAACAAATACATAGTTACGACTGCCCTCAGGACAGAACTTATAAAAACCAGAGTCTTCTAAGAATTTTTTAAATAAGATATGCTCTATCTTTATAGCACCTTTATCGTTCTTAGTCCAAAAGGTCATCTTGGAGTTCTCATCCTCAACTTTATTCAATACTGCATCAATGATGTCATTGTCTAAGTTCGAGTCTTGCATTTGGTATTTAATCTCTTTCTTAGATACCCCTCTTCTTAACTTAGCACGTATCTGATTGATACGCTCTTCATCTTCGTAATACTTAGTACCAAAGTTTGCTGTGTGTCTGTATGCTGAGTCAATAGTCTGTGCTATCTCACCTATTGAGAAGTCAGCGGTAGCGAATTGGTTTAATACATAACCCGCAAGACTTTTATTAATACCGAAGTCATTGAAAGCCATAGCAAGAATATACGCATTGTGATTGCGTTGTCCTTCTTGCATTGGGTATTTCTTTTCCCACCACTTAACAAGTATCTCTACAATCTTATTCTCATCTGTAATTGGAATGGTAGCCTGGTCTCTAATCTTACTTACCTCTGTGTATTCTTGCTCTTCAATTAAATCCCAAACAGAAGAATTGAAATTAACGTGAATTAAAGGGTCATAAGACTCATAACATACTCGACTAAGGTTTTTACTTGTTTTGTCGAAATAAGGGCTATTAAAATGCTTTTCTAAGCTATTGAAGTACTTTGTATGATTATCTGCGTCAGCAGGAATCTTAACCAATACTTTTAAACCATTACCCGAAGGTGAAATGAATACTGAAAATACATATTTGTTTTTCGATATGGTCTCTTTGTCTTGCAATAATTCTTTCTGCTTAGCATACCCATCAAAATCCAAGCAGATAAGTCCTGAGTGTTCTTCTAATGCGTTATCTAATCTTTTCTTAAATGTACCACTGAAACATATAGCCGGTAATAATTTCTTAATCTCATTACGTTCCGACTTGTCTTTCTCTTGTCTGATGCGTTTTACAATATCTTTTGTAGCACCAGCACCAATCTTTATTCTCTCAAGGATAACATTAACATCCCTAAAGAACGGAGTGTCCGTATCTCTTATGTTTTGGAATATTGTTACGTTATGTATCATATATGTCGTTTTTATGTCGTTTTGTTTAATCTAAGTTGTTTATAATCAATACTTCTGTCGTTTATGTCAATTTTAACTTCAAGATATAGTAATAAAAAAAATATTATATATATATTCTATATAGAAGTAATAGGGGGTATCTAATTAACAATATCGACACGCATTGTTGGTAAAAAAAGGGGAAGTGTTAGTTCCCCTTATCTTATTGGTAATCAGATAATTAGAACGGCAAATCGTCTGCTGGTTCCTCTTTAGCTACCGCTTTTGTTTTGGTCTCACCTTCTTTCTTCGAACTATCATTCGCTTCGAATGTGTCCAAGTCAATGTAGTAGTTTCCACTACGAGCAGTCTTAACCCCAAGGTTAACCCAACCATTCTTCTCGTGATTTTTGATAAAGGCAATAGCCTCTTCAACTTTAATACTAATTCTACCCACTACAAAGTCAGGGGCATTTTCGTTTCGTTTGAATACGAAACCGTCTGCAAAGATTTTTTCTTCTTGTGCCATTTTAAATAATTTTTTAGTTCGCCTTAGTCTATTAAACCAACTACTAACCTCTAAGGCTAAGTTTGTAATTGGTATTTTTTTCCATTATAATAAACAAATTTGTTTATTTTGGACTTTATTTTCCACTAAAACAATTCTTTAGTAGGCAATAGTATACCCTTTGAGGTATTGTCATCTCCTCCAGCTATATCTCTGCGTGTACTTAAATACTTTCTGCATCTCTCAGCAAGGTCTGTTGTCTTTATAAAGTGAAAGGTGTCTGCAATTGCAAAGCAATACCATTCAGACTGAGTAGTAGCTATACCCGAAGGTTTACCTCTACTCTCGTACTCTACAAAAACATTTCCAGTCTCTAATGCTTTTAAGTCATACTTAACCTCTATCAGAGAATTGCTTAGAATATCGTGTAACTCTTCCTCTTTTATCTGACCTATCTTTAAGTCAAACCTAAAGTCACTATTGAAATCCATTAATATAAAAACTCGTCTATGTAATAGTTATCAATACTATCCGATGGGTTCTCCGAGAAGTACTTTTGATATATATCAACCGCTCTTGCTACCTTCATCTCGCCACCCTTTACAAATTCTTCAGTAGGTTTGAATATCGCAAGTATACCAGTGACCTTATCAATCACATAGAACACTAAAGGTTTACCGAATAGTATTTGGTATATATAACATTGTGAATCGTAGTTATACTTCTTAGCGTTCCACTTAAACTTTTGAATATCACTCGTGGTCTTTAAGTCAATCACGTGCTCATTAGTTATAATGTCTGCCTTACCTTTCCACATCATACCTTGTATTTCTCCAATAGCTGGTATCTCATATTGGTTGCCTTCTCTGTATATGTCCTCAAAGAAAGCAATGTTACCATTGATAATCTTTACCAAGTTCTTAACATCATCAATCTCTTTCTTTAATAAACAAAAAGGTAAATTGTTATCTCTACAAAAATCCTTGTACTCTTTGTTATTACGTGTAGCCACATCAATAAAGACTACATCTTTAATTTTCTCAGGCTCAAGTATTGATTGGTGAAAGTATCTGCCTTCTGCAAATGCTTTATTGTCCTCACGTGGTGTACGAAACTCTTTCGGGTTCTCTAATAATGTACCTATATCTGAATTGGATAAGTAGTTCTTACCAATACCACCATAGTATTCTTTATCATCACGTAGTAAGTCAAGTATGTGTTGGTTTAATACTGTCATACTATACGCTTAATACATTAGCAATTTCTTTCTTCAATGCTGGACTGATTTTGTATTTACGATTTAATTGTTGACCAATTTTCTCCATACCTAATTCCTTATTGGCACTAACATATTTAATTACGTTGTTCCAATTATCAGTACCTTTTTTCAAGTCCTCTAACACAGGCTCTTCCTTAACGGGTGCCACTACTTTAGTAACCTCTCCCTCAGGTAAGTCCTCACCGGCATAGATATAAATACCCAAGCCAAACATAGCAAGGTTCTTAACTAAGCATCTCATTAATGTTTTATTGATGTCAAACATTGAGGCGGCCTCAACAGACTTCTCTCCGTATCTTGTGGTATAAGTATAAGCCTCAGCTAACATTGACTTGTTGGCTCCGTCCATAACTGGCAACCACATCTCTAAAGTTTTACCTTCGATAGTTACTTCTGTCATTACCATATACCCAAGTTTCTCATCATAGAAGTATGGCTTTTGAGTAATAGGGTCTCCTTTGATTTGATAAGAAGCATCAGGGAAAGCTTTTTTAGTTTCACTCCAAGCCCAAGCCCACGATAAATAAGTTAAATTACTTTTCTTTTCTACTTTGTCGTTCACGTTGATAGCCGACAATTTTTCAAATGTGTTTTCCATTTTGATTTGATTTGATTGATTAAATAAATACTGCTTTGTCAATATCCTTAACGATTGATTGATAATCTTTGTCTTCCTTAATCTTTTGGTCGACTACGTTAATTCCATTAATGATTGAATTGTGAGCAATGTTATATCCGTTATCGTTCATAAACTTTTTGATAATAACTAATTGCATTTGTCTATTGTAACATAAGTAGTAAAGTAATTGTCGTGCATCTACTATATGTCTCTGTTTTAGTTTAGAGAATAGGGTTTCTCTATCAATGCTGAACAAGTCTGTAACTCGGTCAACATATTGATTAAATACGTCTGATTTCATTTGATTTGATTTGATTAATTAAAGTACAAAGATAGTAAATATCTTTTACATACAATACATTTTTAACATAAATTTAATATTAAAGCTAACGACATTCCTATACAAAATAAGAACAAGCACCACATTAAAAATCCATAGATTTTATATTTCATTTATAAAAAGTTAAGTCGTTAAACTTCACGTAAACAAATCCGTCTTGGGTTATCTTATCAGCGTTATCCCAACTCTCTTTGGTAATGATATGCCCGTCAGGGAAGTTAGGGTTTTGTTCTAACTCTGTCTTTAATTTTTGTATGTATAGTGTGGCATCCATTAACTCTTCTTGTAAGTGCGATAGCCACTCAATATAGTTTAAGTCTCCACGTTCTAATGTTACTCCATACTTCTCAATCCCAGCATCAGACCTATCTTTATACTTATCTAATACTTCTTTTACTATTTTATCTTTCATTTGTTCGCTTGTTTAATTAAATAATACCATAACCAAATTACTTTCGGTCGTATCAATTCGTATCCACACCATAACAATAAATATTTCATAATGTATTCGTTATTAAATGTCAAGTTTTTTCCATCATTTACCTGACATATTGTTATTAAAAAATGACGCACTTTCACGTCAGTCAGTCTTATTGTAATTTCAGCTATTATGAGTGCATCAAGAAGTATATATAAATAAACTTGATACAGAGTAGCGACTGATTTGACCAATGGCATTACAACGTCCTACATTACCGACAAGTAAGGATTTCCTTTGCTACTCAATTTATATTATTATATTTTTAAATTCTTCGTATAACTCTATCTTCTTTCTTGGGTATCTCTTGATAAGCATATCCAATAACAATTCATTATCGTACACCTCATAGCCGTCACGCTCGGCATTAACAATAGGCGTTATTACCTCTACAATATCTACCTCATCTAACTCTGTATGTAGATAGAAGTCTTCTTCTTTGTACGCAGTGGTACTTATTCTAAATATATTCATAATTGGTTTAATATAAATTTAACTTTACTTTCTTTATCTTCGTTGGGTATCAACTCATCAATGGTTGCCCAACCACTATTCCATTCAAATTTGTATTTACCTTTCCACACGATTTTACGTAAGAATTTTCCGTATTCATTCACTATATAAATATAATCATTTACTTTCATAATGTTGTTATTTTTAAGTGTCCTACTTCTATTCCAATATCTAAACCATCGTCAATAGCTTTGACTAATTCCTTATAATTTTCAACCAAACTTTCGCTATCGTCATCATACAAAATGTATAAGTCAAATACTTTTTTATCCCATATTTCTTCTGCGTTGTCGGTTACTATTAACCATACAAAATTATCCTTTGTTACTTTCATAATAATTATTCTTCAATACTAAATTGTTTAACAAACTCTGCTCGAAACTCCATTGATAAATCGTACACGTTGATTTCGTTATCGAAAATCTCTTGTGCGTGTTCTGTATTAAACGCATCAACGGTTACTTCCATTTGATAAGTAATTGTAAATGGTTTCATTTTAACTAAATCTTTCCACAAGAATAGCGTTTCAAGTCCAACCATTTTGCAGTTGGTATCTCCATAAATATCTTCGATAACCATTGTACCAAAATCTTTATCTTCGGGGTGTATTGACTTTACAATATCACCAATGTTTAAATCTTTTTCCATAATTATTTTTTCTTTGTTGTTAATTTTTTTCTATCAATCTCTGGAAACTCTGATACATAAGTATAAAATACTTTATCAATAGCCTCATAAGGACTGAATGCAGTTATCGTGCATACATAATTGTTATCGTAAAATACTTGGTATGGTTTCCGTGTTTCCATTATAGTTCTGCCTCAAAGTTACAATCCCCATTTTCCAAAACACAATCCCGTATTTGTATTCCAATACCTAAGTCGGCATAGTCTCGCAACATAGCTTGGCTAATGTTTATATCTTCTAAATCTTTATCTGAATAACCATCTCTCTTACTAAAGAAGTCATCAATAATTTTTTTATTGTCACCTAACTTTTCCTCAATGGCTTTAATTTCATTCTCAACTTCTTCCAAATGGTCTTCGTTGAAATAATAATTAATGTAGCTTGGCTCTGTTTCTTCGCCCCCAAATCTACTTGGTGCATCACTTGGTTGTAAACCAAACCAAAATTTTCCGTTTATATCTCCTTGATAATATCTGCCCATAATTTTTAGCTTAATAGTGAAACTTTGTTTAATAAGTCTTTTGTTGCTCTTTCAATCATTTTACCCTTGATTGTTAAATCTAAGCCTCCTTTTAAATTATCCCAAAGCACGTTAACTTTACGATTTTCATAATTAATAGGTCTATATGCTTGATTAAATAATTCAAACTCTTGTGCTTGGCAAAGATAGTCACCACTACAAGCACCATTCTCTTTTAGAAAATTTCTTATTTGTTCGGTAATACTTGATGAAAATTGTCTGATTTTTTCATCTACTTTTTCTTCGATTAATTTGTCTAATTGTCCCGTTGATTGTGTCATAATTTCTAATTGATTTTTAAGTTGTTAAGTAATTCATAATAATGGTCGTACCATTCGTTAAATACGCCTTGTACTTCTTCAGTATATGAAATTGTTGTATCGGTTACAACTTCATACATATAATCATCATCGTCTTCAAATTTTGCACACACAACTTCGTGTGCTAATTCAGATGCAACTTCTAATAAATTAATTTTTATTTCCATAATTTCTAATTGTTTAATTGTTTAATAAATATTTCCGTGTTTTCTTCAAATGTTAATAAATTTTGATAATGTTCTTCAAAGCACATTAATTCATATTCTGAATAGTCAGATGAATTTAGCATATCGCTAACCCAATCCTCAAAATAATATAAAGTATCCCATTCAAAATCATACAAGTCCTCGTCTAATTCAGGACAATATGCTGAATATCCTTTTACTTTAGTAGGTACTACATAACTACCAGTTCTATTACAAATTCCTATTGCTTCGTGTACCATACTATAAATTTTTCGTTAAGGTTAAACAATTTATCACATAATTTCTTTGCTCGGTATCTGCTTGATACTTGGGCAACAACCTCGTTATTATCCCAATAGTTTAAATAGATTGTGTACATTTTTTCTTTTTTAAGTTAATACTCCCTTTTAGCTTTCTTAGGTCTATACTATTTTGATAAACAATTTCGTATGCCTTGGTCATTTTGTAATTGTCAGCTAAATGAACGCTACCCACTTTGCGTAGCCATTCATAAAATTTGTTAACGTCTTCCATTAGATGATAGTTTCTTTTACTAAGTTATACAATGAGGTAATATCGTGAGCATCATTAAGAGTCATATACATTTCAATATCTTTAAACGTATCATCATCTTCAGGGTCTAATCCATACACATCACATATATACTCATACATCGCCCACTCATCATCTGATTCCATAGTCTCATCATACGAAGTGTCGTATTGATTATAGTCGTAAGTATTACCATACTCCCATACATCATCAAACTTTTTAGTAGTAGTTGCCTTAGTATCTGTCTTAGATACTTTTTGATTACCATAATAATGAAAGTCATTGTACTGCTTGTATGAATCGTTTGAGTACCAGTTACCACTATTCCACTTACCTAAGTCTTCGTTGATAATAGTGTATCTATCTTTGCTATCTAAGAATATAAGTTTACTATAACCTATATACTCTGATATGAAATACTTTGTCATCTCACAAGCAACAAAGTTGTGACTGAACTTCTTAAGCATATCATTGAATTGATAGGTATCTGAGAAACTTTTGTTGCCCAGTCCCTTGATTACTCCGTTGTGTACAAACCCTAAGTCATTGTTAGTTAGGAATGGATGAAGATTGTGCTCACCATTGTAACCACTCGTAGCGATACGAAAGTGTAATACAATATTACCTACTGATTTGTCATCACGTATATCGTTGTACTTCTCTATGTACTCCTCATACTCGTATGTCTTGAATACATTTAACTTGTTATCTTTACTCCATAGAAGACCGGCTCCCATGTCGTTGTTGTCCCAAGAATTTTTGATTTGATTTTTAGGTAATCTACCTGCTTTCTTTGTGTTTAAAATTGCTATGCACATAATGTTTGGTTTTAATTGTTAATTGTTATATATCTAATCCTTCAAATTGTTTTGTATATTTTTTAAATCTTTCCTTAAGCGTTACTAACTTCTCATCTGTATAAGTCTCCTTAAGTAATCGTGTGAACTTTGTATCTACATTGTAATAACCTTGTATCACATCATCAGTAGGGTTTTTAAGTATCGACATAATTAGTTTACTTCTCCACTTCAATGTCTTAACATTAGGTACTGCACTAATGATACGAAACTCTACACGATTGTCGTGTATCTTAATAGCTTGATACTTCTCGTTCTCATATTTAAGGTCTCTGTTGTTCTTACCTTTACAATAGTTCTTATCTACTCTACCGTGATACAAGGCATAGAATAAAGGCGTATAACCTTTTATCTTATCAAACAATTCATTGCCCGATAAACCTTTCTCTGATAAGTTGATATGACCACCACACGAAGTACTATGATTGGCATTGATATGGTTTACAAGTACCTCATTACTCTCTATATATTTGAATATCTTTGTGATATTAAACTCAAACGTAGGACTAATGAGCTCGTAGCCACTACTACTACATAGACTGCCATCGCTTTCTTTACGCCACTTGTACTCTGTCTGCTCTTCAAAGTTATCAATGTCTATACTCTCCAGTACGTCTTGGTCTTCCTTCTCAATCTCGTACCCGATACGATACTTTGACTTGCCATCGAAGTTCTTGGATTGGTAACTACCATTATGATACCCACGTAAGTAAGTCTCTGTATCATCGGGATAGGAATACCAACCATCACCCTCGTGGTAGTAGGCATCATCTTCACTCATTACCTCTTCAATATCTTCACACCACACAAGGTCGTGATAAGATAAAGCATCACCATCATACCACTCGCCTTGATAAAGGTAGTCCATATTACGTTCTGCCCAATCATTACTTCGCCACTCCTCTGAACGATACATATAGCATCGAACTCCATCGTCCTCGTGGTAGTATTCATCGTTTCCCTCACACCAAAATGAACGTTCTCTATCACACAAATCACCATCGTGTAGTATTACATATTCATCGCTTGAATAGTATCTATTATCGTATGATATATACTCACCACGCTCTATCTCATTGATAGATACATAACCCTCATTGATACTCTCAATGGCATTCTCAATGTCAGTTCGGTCATCACTAAACTCATTGTACAAAATTTTTAATTCTGATAATTTCATAATAAATTGGTTTTAAATTGTTTATATTATTCTCTGTAATCATCGTAAATTTCTATCCAACCATCTAAATCTTTTCTCCATCTATTAGTACTAAATACTATTTTGCCTTCATTTTCTTTAGTGATGGCGTATAATTCTTCAAGCGTATTTACTTCTATTATTTCATTAGTTTCTATTCTTGTTCTATGACCAACTCCATCATCATCAATCCAACCTTTGATTACTTGGTCATCAATCCTTATAAAATCTAATCTTTCTTTTTCTATTGTTCTTTCGCCATATTTTTTTACCCAAGAGAAATCATCAGTTTCTTCGTGCGTTATCTTTAGTGTGTAAGACCCATTTATTGGTCTGTCTATTTTAAATTTCATAATAAATTGGTTTCAGTTACTTCTTGTTTAAATGTTTCCTTTAAATCTTCTAATTGTTCTTCGTTGAATATAAAAAACTTTGCAGCTACTTCTTGAAGCATTGTAAAGTCTTCTCTTATTACTGCCCTCATAAATTCTTTGTACAATGGCTCATCGTTTAAAAACATAAGGCTTAATTCTTGGTCTGAGTAATGTGTTATGTCTGTCATAATAATTGTTTTCTAATATTAATTAATTCTTCTTCTTCTTTTTCGTCCCAAGAGTTTATAGATACTGTAGCTATACTTACTGATAAAACATATTCGCCATAACTTCTGTCTATATGTAGTACACTATCTATATTTTCCTCATCTAAAGGTTCATTTGATAATATTAATCTTGAGTAATTCGTATCTCCCGAACGATTACCCATAACTATTTCATAAAGTGCCATGTTAATAAGGATTAATTGTTGGATAATTATCTAATAAAAATTTAGTTCTATACTCTTTGAATTGTGCCCAAAATTCGTGAACCTCAATGTGAAAATCAAAGTCGGTTTCAACATTGAAAAAGATATTCCTTGTTTGAGTGCTTTGTATTGTTAACACTTTTGTTTCATTATCGAACCCTCCGAAGTTCATCCACCTTGGACTTTCGCTTGGTGTTCCTATTAACATAAACATTACACATTGTTCGTGTAGGTTTTTATCTAATTGTTCTTTAATTGGTTCTATATAATTCATAATTTTAATTGATTAAAGATTTGATTATACTTAAGTCTATTGTGCCATACTTACTATGGACTTTATTTAATTCTTTTTCAGCTCTATTAAATTCAGCATCACTTTTTGGATTGCTATATATATAAAGCCACTTCGATATGTCTGTTAATTCCGTTCTCATATTAATTTTATACGTTAACTCCTACATAAAATAATGTAAGAGCATATTTTTTTGTGTTACACATTTCAAATGGTCTGTCATATTTATCTAAACAAACCCACTCATTACTCTCTAATTTGTCAATACTACCTACATATATATCATCAATATATATTTGATAATTTCCAGAATACTTTTTAATTACTTTCATCTTTCGGTACAAATAATGGTATTAAATTAATAATTAATAATAATGTTACTACTATTGCAAAAGTAGTGTCATTGTTAGCTAATAAACCTATAAAAGCTAAGATTGTGTTTAAGGTTGTTCTCATTGTAAATTGGTTTTAAAGTTAGTGCGTAGTAGAGTTTCGCTCTCTATAAACTATTCCAATAGCTACGCAATTATATTCCACCTCATAGGTTGGGTTAAATTGTATTTGTATCTCTTTAGATATTCCATTTTATTCTATTAATCCATTACCTATACCATATTGGAGTACCTACAATTATTGTAGATAGCATTAAGTTATTCCGCCAATAGATACCACTATACACGCATTATGTATAGGCTCGGTCACGTTGGTATATAATATACCTATGCACGTGTAAACGCTTTTAAATATTTTCAGTCGTTTAAAACCTTGAATTAAGTCGTATTGATTGGGCAAGTCCTTTGCCTATCGAAAATTTTCACGTCATTTCATACCTAAAAATTATCTTAATCAATATGTCCAAAACTTTTTCACGTGTTAACAATTTATAAGCATTTCGCTATTATACCATTTCGGCAAATTGTTTTTAGTGTGTTTTTTACTTGTATTTTGAGGGGCTTAGAATTTCGCTTTCTATTAATGTATCACATACAAAGCCCCTTTGTCATTGGCTTACTTTTTCGCCTCAGTTTTATTTTGTCTCTCTACTTTCTTTTTCAGCTCGTTTTTAGTATTGAATTTTGCAAGGGTTAAATATCCTATCCAATTTGAATAGCTTGGCTTAATAGGTAACTTTGTAAGAAACTCCGCAAAGGTTGGCACCTTGTTACTTCCTAAAATATTCTTAATTTCAGGGTTGGCAATACAATTTTTGTAGACTTTCGAAGCCGTTTTATTTTCTATTTTGTCCGTTACATTTGCTAACTTGACAAAGTCGAAAGTACTTTTTTGCTCTTTGTTTTTTAGCAAAGTTTGTTTTTCGGTTAAACTTAATTTAACGCTTGTGTTTTGTGTTTGTGTTTTCATTTTAAAGGTTTTAATTGTTAATGATTAATTGTTTAATATTTATAGTACAAATATAGCACATTAAATTGATATTAAAAAATAAATAATGTTAAAATTTTGTTAATATTTTGTTAATGTTTTTAATAGCTTTTTTAATTACTATATCAATACAGGTACAAATATAAAACATTACTTTCACAATACAAAATAAAAACTCTTAAATTTTTGTTAAATTTTATGAGCTCATATTTTGCCAATGTTTACAAAGGTTTGAGGCAGTTTGGTTATTGTGAAATATTTGAGGTTGCAAAATGTGGGCGTGATGTTAGGCAAAGTCTATTATCGTGCAACAAATGGAAAGGGCAAAGGGAAAACGGGGAAACGGGAACGGGTGCACCAAGGGGAAACGGACGGACGGGTACGGGTACAAAGGTGCCAACCAAAAAAGCCAAAAAGTCGGGGCGAAGTTTTGGAAATGTAACCCCCACCCCTTTTTTAAATATCGACTTTCCCCCGAGGGCAGTTGACGTCAAATGGGGGTATAGCCCAAACACTACTATTATCTAATAAAAATTATATCTTTGTCTAAACTTTTAAAAAACAAAAAGATGAAACAGAGATTAAACTTAGGAAACAGTATATACCAACAAAAGAACGTAGGGTCTTTGAGTGGTCTTACAGTTAAAGATGGTATGTTGATTAACAATCGCCCTGATGGACAAACTGGAATTGCACAGGCAGCTCAAGTTAAAAGAGCAATGAAGATTGCTGAGAAAGTTTCTATCGTAGCAAAAGGAACAGCTATGGGAGAGATGATGTCTGATATGTCAGAGGACTATTCATAGTCAAAATTAAACTTTAGGAAACCCACATATAATCTATGTGGGTATCTTTTTATTAATAATCGACATAATTGGTTATATTTTACGACGTTTTTGCGACGATTTGATTTTTCTAACTATTTGATTATTAATATATTATTTCTTTTATGTCGATAATGTCGAAAAAAAGAAGAGAATATAGTGGAAAAAAAAATATAATAAAGGGAAATTATATATATATATATAGGAATACCTAAAATTGACATTCGACATAATGATAACATACAACCAAGACCCCAATCCTACACCTGATGAAATGAAAAAATTTCTAATGTGTGTATTTTTATACATAATTATTGTACTTCTATCAAATATTTTTTACAAATACGGGTTTAATTAGAATTTATTGTACTATATTTGCACTAAACAATTAAAAATTAAATCAAATGTTAGAAAATCAAGGTTATTCTCCTAAAGATTTGTTCTTTGGTGAGAATGGTAGAAAGAAATTAGTAAGTGGCGTTGTTAAAATGTCCAAAGCGGTTAAGAGTACGTTAGGTCCTGGAGGGAATACGGTACTAATTGAGAGCCCATCACACACACACGGGATTACTGTTACTAAAGATGGTGTAACAGTTGCTAAAGCTATTGATTTGATAGACCCTTCTGAGAACCTTGCCGTTAAAATGATGAAGGAAGCTGCTGAGCGTACTGCATCATCTGCGGGTGATGGTACAACAACTGCGATTGTGTTAACTGAGGCGTTAGTTCTTGGTGGATTAGTTCATATTACTGAGGATTTGAACAGAACAGAGGTATTGAGACACTTAAATGACTTAGGTGATAAGGTGGTGGATAGGTTACGAAGACGTAGCAAGAAGGTATCGAGCTCAATGTTAGCTGATGTGGCTACTATATCGGCTAATAATGACCGTGATACAGGAAAGATTATTGCTGAGGTTTACAAAGACGTTGGAAAAAATGGGATTGTAACGGTGGAAAAGAGTCAGAACGATGAGACGTATGCGGAGACCACTATGGGTTTAAAATTTGACAGAGGATACTTAAGTCCAATGTTTATTAATGAGCAAAAGAAAGACGAGTGTGTGCTCGAGGACGTGATGGTATTAGTTGCTGATATGGAGATAGCAAATATTCTTCAGATTGAGAACATATTAAAACCAATTATTACAGAAGGAAAGAAGTTATTGATTATATCACCTTGTAATGCGAATGTGGTAAATACATTGGCAGCGAATGTGATGAAAGGTAGCGTTAAGATATGTGCGGTTGCTCCTCCGAGTTTCGGATACAAGCAACACGAGTTAATGCACGATATTGCAATTAGTGTAGGTGCTACTTACTTCAGTGAGAAGACCGGTGATGATTTGAGTATTATGAATTACGGAGACTTAGGACACGCTGCAAAAATAATTGTAAGCAAAGACAAGACTGTAATCATTAAGTCAGATGCACGTACCAATCAAAAGCAAGTTGATGAGAGAGTAGCTCAGTTATGGGAGGCACATAAAAATGCAAATAAAAAGAACGAGAAGGACTTTTTATTGGAGAGAATTGCTTCACTAACAGGAGGAATTGGCGTGATTTTTGTGGGCGGACAAACTGACTTGGAGCAGAAGGAATTGTATGACAGAGTAGATGATGCTGTGTGTGCGGTACGTTCAGCTTTAGAGGAGGGTATCTTACCTGGTGCAGGTAAAGCATTGTTTGAGGAGTCTTTTAATTTTCACGATATTGGAGATAATAATGAGAGAAATGCTGCGGTAAGAATCGTAAGCGAGGCATTACAAGCACCTCTTATTCAAATCTTAACTAATGCTGGATTGAAAGTAGATAATGTATACCACGGGACATTAATTAATGGTGAGGGGTATAATCTAAAGACAGGTAAGTACGGTGACTTGATTAAGATGGGTGTAATTGACCCGCTGAAAGTTACAAGGTCAGCATTACAAAATGCAATTTCAGTTGCGACAACTATTCTAAGTACCAATGCTACAATCACATTGGCTCGTAGTTATGTTCCAGCCGAATCATAAATTTAAACAATTTGTAAAATTTACAATTATATGGGTAGCGTGTAACCTATCAATACCATTTTGGATGGTAGGTCACGTTCACCTAAGTTTAAATATTTACGAGGACATATCTGAGATAGTAGCATCAATGGGAATGAACATAGTTGTTGCTGTAGGTTTTTGGTTAAATTGGAAGGACGAATCTAAAAAATAAACAATGAGTACTCTTGAGAGAATAGTTGAATCTTTAGAAAAATTAAGGGCAAAGCATATCATTGAGGGTAACTACGAGAGGGCTGCTGAGGTTAAGGTAGTAATTGATAAAATTAAAAAAAGAATTAATGAAGCTTTGTAAAAAATGCAACAGTTCATTTGAGGTTCGAAAAGGTTTTACAAATTTCTGCAGTTGGACTTGTAGAAACGGAAGACCACACACTTCAGAGACTAAAGATAAGATAAGTAAAAAAAACTTAGCTAATTGGAAGAGTGGTGTAATGGATAAGATTGACTATTATGCTTTAAATAACTCTCCAATAAAGATAGAGAGAACTAAAGCTACTTGGGATAGAAAATCAAACGCCAAGCATTTAAACGGAGAGAAGATTCACGTTCAAACAGTAAGAAAGATAATGTTAAAAAAAGCAGAGTACAGATGTAGTATTTGTAATCTTTCAGACTGGTTAGGTTCACCAATTACACTTGAGCTTCATCATATTGATGGTGTTAATACCAATAACGAGATTTCCAACCTACAAATAGTGTGTCCTAATTGTCATTCACAAACAGATAATTTTAGAGCAAAAAATATAAAAAAGAAAATATGAAACCAATCGGAAAATACATTGTCATCAAAACAATTGATGAAGAGTTGAAAACAGAATCAGGATTAATCTTATCGGGAGAGGATGCAAACCAAATGAGATATAAGCGTGGAGTAGTAATTGAATCAGGTACCGATGTACCAAATATTAAAAGTGGTGATGACATTTACTACGATAAAGCCCACGGATTTACAATGTTAATTAATGACAAGCAGTATACTATTATTCGGGAGTCTGATGTCGTTGTTGTTTTATAGTCTTATTCATTTCTATAATCATATTACGATAGACTTTATCTGAGAAGGATACATTCTTAGCGAACATTTTATTATTAGCACTACTAACGGGGATTTCTTCCCCGCTTAGTTTTCTATATATAGACTGAATCATTCGGTTTGACTTTATTGATAATTGGTATATAGCTTTTCGTGCTCCCATTCTTTTTCTAAAGACAACAATCCAACCGGCTTGTCTTAGGTTCTCAAATCTTTGTTTGTCCCAACCAAGAAGGTTATCAAACTCTTCAAACTTTCCTCTATCAAAATACTTCTCTGAGTATAAGAATAATAGCATATCAAGGTCTGCTTGATTTAAGCCATATTTGATTTTCATAAACTGTCTGATGACTCTCCAATATTTTAGATAATCTAATTGATTTGATTTCATTTAAAATAAATTTACTACATTTGCTACAAAGTTATTAATTAAAATAGACATAACAATGGAACAACCTAATAAAGACAAAAAAGTAAAAAGACCTGATACTCCATTGGCTGCAACTCCTGCACCAAAAATGTTTAACGCAGTTAAAGAGAAATTACCTTCTAAAGGAAAGAGTACTCAAAAGGTTGCAACAGGAGTTCGTATTTCTCCAAAAGATGAGAAAGCCCACCCTGAGGATTTTAAATATTTAAATAGATAACAATGCAAAGACCTGATACACCATTAGCTGAGACTCCTATTCCTAAAGATAGTACAGTATATTTTAGAAATAAAGTTAGAGACATAAATCAAAAAATGCAAAAATTAATACCAAATCTTCCAAAATTTATTTCTAACGATAAGGATGATAATAAAAAAAGTCAAGAGATGAGAAATTTAGTTTCTGAAAAAAACAAAGCAATTTCTAATCAACTTAGACAATCTGATAAAGGAAAGCTCGGTTATGACAAAAACGGATATAAAATAAAAAACAAATAACAATGCAAAGACCAGATACACCATTAGCAAATACTCCTGAGCCACAACCTGTTACCTCAGGATTGCAGCCTATGAATCAGCAGTACACTCAGCCTGTTACTAAGTATCAAGCTACTGCAGATGCGGCTATTCAGCAGATAAATAAACTTTCACAAGAGAAGATATGAAGCTAAAGACAAAACAAGAGAGAAGAGACACTCCGTTATCGGATAGCCCTGATGTAGAGGCTCCGGTTACTGATTTAAAATCAGCTTTATCTGATATAAGTAAACGAAATGCTGCAAGGCAAACTGCTATTAATGAGTCTCGTTCAAAAGTTAATGCAGCAAGAATAGCAAGAAGTAGAGAAAGAAAATCTGCAGCAGATGGAAGCCTATATGGATTGGCTTCATTTAAAGGAACAACAGGAAAATAATAATAATTACTAACACAAATACAAACAAAATGGCAAAATCAACACCAAATTTACCTGCATCATCAAAATTGAAGATGCCAATGGCAGCAGCTAAACCTGCAATTAAAGGAGCAATTAAAGGAGCAGCTAAAGGAGCTGTAAAAGGAGCAATGAAAGGAATTGTTAAAACTGCAATGAAAAAGAAATAATGAAAGATACACCAAACTTACCAGGTTCATCTCGTATGCAGATGCCTATGTCAAGTGGAAATAATACTCCGCTTAAAATTAAAGCTGATGGAAGTGGTTTAGCAAGTAAAGTTATGAAAGCTGCATCAGGAAAAGGAATGAAGGGAACTAATCCTTATTGTTAATTTTTAAAATAGAATTAAGATGGCAAAGTCAAAAGAAGTAAAAGATATTGAAGTAGTAACTCCTGAGGTAGTTACAGTTGAAGAAGTAGTAGCTGAAGAAGTAGTAGCTGAAGAAGTAGTTGCTCAAGCAGGACATTATAGTAGAGACTTTTCTGCATAATGGCTGATAAGGCAAATATGAAATGCAATCGTCCTGTTCCTTCCGATAGACCTGGAAAGAAGAAGATGGTAAAAGCTTGTTCCAATGGAGAGGAAAAACTTCTCCATTTTGGAGCAAAAGGTTATGGGAACAACTATAGTCCTGCAGCAAGAAGAAGTTTTAAAGCAAGACACAGTTGTGATACGGCTAATGATAAACTAACCCCAAGATATTGGGCGTGTAAAAATTTATGGGCAGGACCGGGAGGTTCTACTACAAGTAATCCAAGTAATCGTAAAGGAAAATACTAATGAAAAAAGTAATTGAAAAAGCAAAACAGTACGAGTCTAAAAAATCATTAGACGGTAAAATGAAATTCTTAAAAGGTAATGTAGGTAAAACCACAACTAAAGGAAAAGGATTTCCTGATGTAAGTGGAGATAAAAAAGTTACTAAAAAAGATATTCTTATTGCAAGAGGGGTAATACCTGCTAAAAAGAAATAATATGCCAAAAGATGCTTGTTATAAAAAAGTAAAAGCACAATATGACGTCTTTCCATCGGCAAGAGCTTCACAAGCTATTGCTAAATGTAGAAAAGGTTCAGGTATTGTGAGAAAGACTGAAGCAGGTTCATCTTTAAAAAGATGGGATAAAGAAAAATGGACTGATACAAAATCAGGAAAAGCTTGTGGTGCAGGAGGAAATAATGAATACTGCAGACCAAAAGTAAAGGTGTCATCAAAAACACCAAAAACCATATCAGAGATTAGTAAGTCTAAATTATCTGCTAAAAAAGCAGAGAAGTCAAGAATAGGTATGGGAAATAGAGTTTCAAAAATTTAATAAAATTTAATATCTTTACACAATGAAATCAAAAGGATTAGGAGATACGATTGAAAAAATAACTACTGCTACGGGTATTAAGGCAGTGGTTGAAAAAGTTGCAGAAGCAACAGGAAAAAAATGCGGATGCCCTGAAAGAAAAAAGGAATTAAACAATCCTAACTTATTAGTAAACAAAATATTTTATAAAAATTAGAAATTATGTCAGTATTTAAAGAAACATTTTCGAGAGCATTAAAGGTAATAGCTTCAGATTTTTGCAATGTTCCAACTCCAAATTTATTATATAGTGGTAGCAATACAGGTTACGATAGTGAAGACCCTAATCTGTTAATAGACGAAACCGCAAAATTTTTTGTTAATGCAAGTTCAGAAGCACAGTCTTCACAAAATAATGTAAGATATCTTGTAAACGTAGGCGATGTTGTGTATTGTTACGATACAGGTAAAGCTGCTACTGTTGTATCGGTTAAAGCACCTACAGGACTACAATTAAACGATGATATATTTCAGGGTTCAGGTTATGACTATTTTATATATCAAGAAGGAGCACAAACAGGTTTAGGAAATACAGGAGCTTTCTTGTATATGGGAGGAAGCCAAGATACAGGAACTTTGCACGTAACAACAATAGGTGGAGACGATATGATTGTTGGAAAAATAAGTAAGCCATTTTTTCCTATACAAATTAAAAAAGTTTGGTTTACAGATACAGCTGATTTAGTGGGAGATTTATACGCAGTTTGGTAAGATGGCAAAAGTTAAACAACAAGAGTCTGCTTATGAGGCTAAACCTAAAAAAACAGGTGTAGCATCAAAAACAAAAACAAGCAAATTAAAGTCAAGTAAAAACTATGTAAAAGCATATAAAGGTCAAGGAAGATAATGAAATACTTAAAATATATAATATCGTCTTTGGTTCTTTTATTTGTTCCTATATATGGACTTTTAATTGCTGTTGGTACTGCAATAGCTCTTGATACATTCACAGGTATTTTTAAAAGCATAAAATTAACAGGATGGTGCAGTATTAGAAGTAGAATACTTTCTAATATTATATCAAAGATGGCGCTATACGAAATATGTATATTACTTCTTTTTGTAATTGACAAGTTTGTTCTTAATGAGTTTATTTCCAAGTGGTTTGGATTCCAATATATGTTTACAAAAATATGTGCGATACTTTTAATTTTTATTGAATTAGTATCAATTAAAGAAAATATAGAAGCTACATTTAAAATAGATATTTGGAAGTTACTTAAAAAAGCATTCCTTAGAGCAAAAGAAATTAAATCAAATGTAACCGACTTACAATAATGAAAACAAATCAAGAAGGAATAAATCTAATAAAACACTTTGAGTCTTTACACGATGGTGACTTAAAACAAATTGGACTTCAACCTAAAATGGACCCAATAGGAATATGGACTGAAGGTTATGGAAGAGCAATGAGAGATAATAAAGGTAACTTTATTAAAGGGGCTAAAAATATTGAATTAGCTTATAAAAAATCAAAGATACATACAATAGAAGATGCTTTAAAAGCATTGGCTGAAGACCTTACCCCAAGAGAACATATTGTAGCTCAAAATATTAAAGTTCCACTAAATGAAAACCAATTTAGTGCATTAGTCTCTTATGTTTATAACACGGGAGGTTCTAATACATTGTATAAGTTGATTAATTCAAAAGCATCTGATAAAGACATTCGTAATTGGTTTGAACAACATTATATAACAGCTGATGGAATTATAATGAAAGGATTAATTTTAAGAAGAAAAGCAGAAGCCAATTTATACTTTAAAAAATGAAAAAAATACTATTATTAATTATTTTACTTTTATCATCTTGCGCTGCAAGAAAAGTCAATGTGGACAAAGTAGATAATACAACAAAAGTAGATAGTACTTCAGTTACCAAACAAGAAGTAGTTACTACTCAAGATAATCACATTAGTATTGTAACTAATACTGATGAAGTAGAGGTATGCCCAGTATCTGATTCATTACCTATGGTTGTGAACGGAATAACGTATAAAAACGCCAAGCTACGATACAAAAAAACAAAAAAGGTCTTAGTAGATACTACAAAAATAAAAGTGTCTGAAAAGACCTCTATTAAGGTTGAGGTAAAAAAAGAAGCTAAGGTAAAAACATTTAAAAAAGAAATTGATAAGAAGGCAAACTATACGATATATATATGGTGGATATTAATTATTTTATTACTAATATATTTATATAATAGATTTAAAAGTAAATTCCTATCTTTGTAGAATTAATAATTAAATCAAAATCAAAATGGAACAAGTAACGCAAGAAGAATTAGTAAAAATTCAAGAATTAAACTCTGAGTTTAACAAAGCGAAAATGGCAATTGGAGATGTTGAATTACAAAAGCAACAAATCATTCGTCACATTGAAGAATTAAAGGTAGAATTTGCAGCACACGAAAAACAATTAGTTGAAAAGTATGGTGCAGATGCAGTTATCAATATTCAAACAGGAGAAGTAACCAAAAAAGAAGAATAAAAATGGCAAAGATTAGTACATACGCTGATACCCCTCCTCCATCATTGGATGATTTTTTGTTAGGAACAGATGTAAATAACCTTAATTCAACTCAAAACTTTCTCGTATCAGATGTTATTACTCTTGCTACTACTACAGGGCAATTTGTAACTAAAGTAGGAGGAACTCTTCCTACTTATGCAAACAATGCTGCAGCTATTTCAGGTGGTCTTGCTGTAAATTCAATTTACAAAACATCTACAGGAGAAGTCAGAATTGTTGTTTAATAATTAAATTAAAATATAATGTCTAAAATAGCTACTTATCCTTCAGCGGATACTCCCTTACAATTAAGCGATAGACTGATAGGTACAGAAGCTATTAGGACTCCTCCTACATCTACTCCCCTTGCAACAAAGAACTTTTCTTTAGGGGAGTTATTACAATTATTCTCAGCAAATTTCCCTGCAGCTTCATTACAAGCTGTACTTAATACGGGAAATACTGCTACTCAAAATATTACATTAACAGGTACAATTACCACTACGGTAATTAAACCAAATAATATTGAGGATACAAGCGGAAGTCAAGGTACTGTATTCCAATATCTAAGCAAAGGAACATCAAGTATTAATTGGGTTAACTTACCTATTGATACGCTACAGGCTGTTTTAAATGCAGGTAATATTGCTACACAAAATATAACTCTTGTTGGTAATATTACTTCAACAAGAATAATACCAGGAAACATTCAAGATGATACTGGAGGAATTGGAATTATAGGACAAGTACTTTCAAAGACAGCGACAGGTATAAGATGGATAAATTCACCTTCAGCAGTAACTCCAGGATTGGCGGATGTTTTATCAGTAGGTAATACAGCTACAAATGATATAACATTAATAGGAGATATAAACGCTTCTAATGCAAAAATAACAGGAGCTTTCTACGATTCGAATAATTCTCCTGGTACACTTGGTCAAGTTCTTTCTTCTAAAGGAACACAGACGGATTGGATTGATGTTGGTACTGTTACATCTATAGGAATGACCGTTCCTTCTGCATTTAATGTTACTCCAAGTACTATTACATCATCAGGTACATTTGCAATAACGGGAGCGGGTATATCAAGCCAATATATAAGAGGAGATGGTACGTTAGCAACATTCCCAACTTCAACAGGAGGAGGTTCATCTTTTAACTATTATCTTAATGGTAGTATTTCTCAGGGTACATTTGGAGGAACCCCTTATTACCAAATGAGTAGGACTCCAGTATTTGGAGTTGGTACTAATTTTACAAGAACAAATGGAGCTGGTAATGGATATATTGCATCATTTATAACTGACGCAGGCGACCCTAGTCAATTAAACATACCTGGTGGTAATTGGAATGTAGAATTTTATTTTAATGCGAGTAGTGGTGGTGGTTCGCCTAGTTTTTATGCTGAGCTTTATAAAGTAGATGCAACTAATGTTTTTACGCTTATTGCAAGCGACTCTTTAAATCCTGAAGGCATTACAAATGGTACAGTTGTTGACCAATACTTCACTTCAATTCCAGTGCCTCAAACTACATTACTTATAACTGATAGGTTAGCTGTTAGAATATTTGTAAATACGGGGGGTAGAACTATTACATTACATACTGAAAATAGTAATTTATCAGAAGTATTAACTACATTTTCAACAGGGTTAACAGCGTTAAATGGATTAACCCAGCAAGTACAATATTTTTCAGTTGGAACATCAGGTACAGATTTTAATATATCATCCGTTACTGATACACATACATTCAATTTACCAACGGCATCGGCAGTAAATAGAGGGGCTTTAAGTTCTACCGATTGGAATACTTTTAACGGAAAATTTACTTTACCAAGTTTCACAAGTGGCTCGGTTTTATTTTCAAATGGAACGACAATCGCTCAGGATAACGCAAACTTTTTTTGGGACAATACAAATAATAGATTAGGTATTGGAACGGCAACTCCAACAAGAACTCTTGACGTTGTTGGCCTTGCTCGAATAAGCGGACAAATTGAAACTCAAAAAATCACCAATTTATCTACAGTCTCAAATGTTCCAGCTGATGCGTCTTTGTTATTATATGCACCAACAACAACAAATTATTATGGCGGAATTATAGGTTGGGCTGAGAGTAATATTGCAGCAAGTATATCGTCTTATGACGACGGAAGTGGTGGAGCGTTAGGCTTAGCTTTATCAACTGGAAATGCAACGTCAATTTCCGAAAAAATGCGTATTACCTCAACTGGAAACGTAGGTATTGGAGATACGATTCCTTCAGATAAACTTGTTGTTAATGGAAGAGCCCGTATAAATGGTACAAACGCTTTAGCCTTCGGTAATAATGCAGGTGGATATGCACAAATAGCAGTATCTGGAGCAACTACGGGTAATTTATTGTTTTCTACTTATGATGGAGCTGCTTTAGGAGAGCGTATGCGTATTACAACAACTGGAAATGTTGGTATTGGAACAACAAACCCAGCGGCAATATTGCAAATTAATGCACAAGGAGCTTTATCAACTGACATAGCTTTCAGAGTTAGGAATAGCGCTGACACAAGGGACTTTTTAATTGTAAATGGAACAGGAGATGTTTACAATAACGGGGCTGGTGGCGTTAACACTTCAACTATTTTTGGTGAAAATTCTGGGAGAAATTCATCTGTAGGGAGTAATACTTTTTTTGGGTATTTTGCTGGTAATTCTGCAACTTCAGGAGGAAGTAATACAGCTATTGGTAGAGACTCTTTATCCCTAAACACAACAGGAGCCGCAAATACATCTATTGGGACTTTTTCATTATTAAGTATAATAGGTACAAATAATATTGGAATAGGGTTTAATGCTGGACGGTTTATTGCTGATGGTGCTACTTCTTTGACAACTTCAGGCGAAAGCATATTTATCGGAAATGGCTCAAGAGCAAATGGAAATGGAGAAAATAATCAAATTGTAATTGGGCATAATGCAATAGGACTTGGCTCAAATACAGTTGTATTAGGAAACTCATCTATTTTAACAACTGCTTTAAGAGGTAACGTAGGTATTGGAGCGACAACGGCTAACGCGAGACTTGATGTAAGAGCACAGGGAGCTTTGACAACCGATATTGCTTTAAAGGTTAGGAATAGCGTAGACACAGCTGATTTATTTAATGTTAATGGAGCTGGACAAGTAAATGGAGTATCTTTTAATGCTACAAATGCGGTTATGACTACTCGAGGAGGAAAAGCTGATTTATATGGTTTTACTGGTCCAACTTTAAGTTATTATAACGGAGTTGCAATTGTTCCAGCTTTAACAGTGATAGATACGGGAAGTATTTTAATTGGAACGTCTGGGCCAGCAGCTTCTGCTAAATTAGATGTTTTTTCAACTACTCAAGGATTTTTACCTCCGAGAATGACAACCACACAACGTAATGCAATTGTAACACCAGCAACGGGATTGATTGTTTATGATAATACTTTATTATCTTTGTATCAATTTAATGGAACTGCTTGGGTTGCTGTTGGCGCAGGAGGAGGTTCAACTAAAAGTATAAACTCTGTATCTACAAATACAGCAGCAGGTTCATCAGCAAGTACTGATTATTTTTACTTTGCATCAGGAACAATCAATATAACATTACCTACAGCAGTTGGTAATAATAATTATTACACAATAAAAAATGTAGGAACAGGAACAATAACAATTGATACTACTCT
>Ga0181351_1000011_pt1 | contig 54409 bp, 69 predicted proteins | sample Su13VDMM15SD_FD_170485 | JGI IMG/M metagenome (GOLD analysis project Ga0181351, IMG submission 170485) | Freshwater viral communities from Lake Michigan, USA - Su13.VD.MM15.S.D | ecosystem: Environmental > Aquatic > Freshwater > Lake | place: USA: Michigan | collected 2013-07-16 | reverse complement strand
CTCCTGCTCTGGCTGTGCTGCAAGGGCTTGCTCACACTTCGCCATTTCAGCTTGCAAATAAAGCATCAGTTCCGGATAAGTCGCCCCAATTGTTGCCAAGGCAGCAACATCTTCAAGGGCCGTCAATCGTTCTTGTGTCATGTCCCCTCCTTAATGCCGTGGGCGGCTTCGATGGCAATACGAAGGTCATGCAAATTGCCCCTTCTCGCAATTACAGCAATTTCATCAAGTTGATCGTCCGTCAGAGACTTGCGCTGTGCTGCGGGTGGGGTGGCAAAGTGATCAGCCAATTCCCGTGCCTTGTGCTTGTTGATGCCCTCTCGGACTAGGCTGACCACCACCATGTCGCGCCACTGACTCGGCTCCTGCTCTGACTGTGCCAGTGCGGCTTTCAGGGTGGTGATAACTTTGTGATTGAGTAGGATTTGCATGTCCGTTGGACTGCTGTAGTACCTGTGCAACTCGCCCGTTGATTTAACCAACGCCTCCAGCGCCTGCTGCATCACTTCTCTGTCAGTCATGTGTTTCCCCTTTCGCGGATGAAAGCCGCAGTGCCCGGTTCGCTTCGCTGCTCGGCCACCATTGCACACGCCTCTCGCTCGGCTGCTGCTCCTGCGGCGTAGGCGGCTTTGAAAAAGCGCTCAAGCTGATACGCGGCGTGTACTACCCCTTCAGAATCAGCAAACCCAGCCTCACGCGCCATGCGGATGATTTCTTCTTTAGTCATGTCAAGTACCCCAACAAAAAAGCCAATGCCGCAAGCGACACCAGCGAGATCGCAGTGGCAATTCCAAGTGCCACCCAATCTGGGCGGTAAAGGTCTTCGATGTCGTCGTCGTTCATTTCTTTGCTCCTATTACTGCCAATGCAATTGCGTTCTGTGGAGTTTGTGAACTTGGTTGCCCGTAGCCAGCCACATTCCACCAGCCACCAACACTGTAAGGAAACATGTTGTACCGCTCCGCAATCGGGCCGATCACGTTCCAGTCGCGGTGGTCGAAGACGCGAATAGCCCACTCAAATCTCGGGTCTACTTGCACCCACACTTGTGGGATGCCTTCACCAAGCACAGTTACATAGGCTACCTTGTGCCCAATAGCCAATGCCAGCGCCTTGTCGATTTCAAGGTCAGTCATGTCCGATTCCCCCGGCTTGGCAGGCTAAAAGCCACAAGGCTACCCTCGCGTGGCACTTGGGCAGTGTGATCGCCGTCACCTGTGCGGTAAACCGGACGTTGCCACAAGTCGTTGTCAGATGCTTGCACTTCGCCGGGTTGCTTCTCGCGTTCCACGTACTCGCCCATGATCCGCTTGGTTTGCTTTTGCAACTCAAGGGCTGCGGGGCGCACCATATGGCTGGGGGTGCGGTTGACCCGTATCTCTTCCAAAATGCTCATACTGTTTTCTCCGCATCAGACAAGAACTTCCGCAGGCGTTTAATCCTAGCGTCCTCGTAGCTAACCATACTGCTAGCGTACTCCATTGCCGTGTGTGCTTCAAGTCGGTGCAGTTCGGCTTCTGCAAGTTCAGTAGCCGCCATTTGGGCAGGGGTGAGGCGTCGAAGAGTTTGCTTGGCAAGTTGAATTAAAGTCATACAGTCCTCCAGACAAAGACATCAAGGTAGAGTGTGAGCATTGCTGCCACGTAGGTAAGCGCCAGTGCGACGCGGATTGGAGAGATTTCAGTCATTTGAGTGCTCGAGTATTTCATTTTCGATCCTGGCAGTGTCGGCGATGGTGAGCTTCTTGGCCAACCAGGGGGCGGGGCGGCCTCGGCGGTCGCAGAGTTCCCAGTCGATCTCTGAGTAGCCGTGGTAGTCGTGGTCGCTAGCAGCGTTGTAGTTGTAGCTACCCTTGACCACGTTCACATAGTCAACGCGGGCGGTGCATGGAATGCCTGCGACGCGAGTCTTTATAAAATTGCTCAAAAAAAAGTCCTTACAACATTAAGACGGCGATGTTGCCGTGATTGCATTGTACAACCCTTTTTAGACCTATACAACTATTTTTATTTGACCCCGAGGTCATTAAGCATTGCGTATGCTTTTTTGATGTACCAAGCATGATCAATATCATTGGGCAAAGAGTCAGGCAAAATCATGAGTGGCTTTGCTCCATCTGTCACAGGGACCTTGTTGCCATTCTTCTTGTAGTGTATGGCTCCTAGCTCATCTTTGGCATAGTACCAGCGTACCGCTTTGCCTAGGTACTCATTGTTCTTGACGGCACCTCCGGTGACGGCTCTAACTGAGATGAATTTGCAGATGTCTACACATTCATGGATTGTGGTTTCTATTGGAATGCCTAGCTGTAAGTAGTCCACCACGGCTTGCGTGCATACTTGAGTCGTTGGGGTCTTGGACAGGTTTTCATCTGCGTAAACTCCTTTGACTTTATAGCCACCATTGCGCTTAAGTGCAATGTAGTTGTTGATGTCACGCGAGTAGACCGCCGAATATGGGGTTTCTTCTGTGCCAAAGCCGGTTGTTCTTTCCCAGTTGGCAATGATGGTTTCCATAGCCGCTTGGTTGCGCTTGTGGCAATAGATGATGATGCCATCAGTATTGGCACTCACTACGCTAATGCCTTGCTCTTCAAGGGCCTCAATAAGCATCAAAAGGCTTAGCTGCCCGGTCACCGTGGTTTGAATGAGTAGGTTTGGCCCGTAGAGGGCCGACCACTTAGATCCAAATTTACCAAAGCTCCCATTGATCGTAACTTTTAGTGCTTCATTGACAACCTTGTTGCCTTCTCTTTTTGCCTTGATCCTTTTCTCCACAAGGGATTTGTAGACGGTCAAAAAGTCAGGCCCAATGTGTTTAGGGTAGAGCAGCTGGTTCAGGATGATGTTGGGATAGTAGCTAGTAACATCGCGGTCAGCGATGACATGGTCGGCATCAGCGACATAGTAGATCTTTTTCTCACAAGAGTGTATGCCACCGATTCCAAGTTGGTAAGTGCTAGACCCGACCTTGACTTTAAGTTTGCCAACTTCTGATGGTTCAGCAACGTCGCCTTTTTCATCGAGCGTGAATGGCCTTGTCTTAAAAATGTCTAGGGCATAGCGCAGTTCTGGGTGCTTAAACGCAATGAATGAGGGAGGCACGTAACTGAATGAAAAGTCTTTGGGCAGACTAGGTCGATAGACTTTGTCTCCTTTGATTGCCTCAATCTGCTTTTTGATCACTGACTCTGCTATTTGTGCATCCGACTTTGAACGCAACTCCAAGCCATACTCTTTGCCCATCTGTTCACGCAGCTCAATCTGCCCGCTAAGCCTGCCGTATAGGTCGATAGTTGTGTCTAGATCATTGATGCAATAGCCACTCAACGAGTCTCTTTCACTTTTATTGATTGTTGCATTTGGCTCTATTGGCAAGTCTTGCATGCGCTTACTGTGCAAGCGACCGCCGTAAATCTTAAGCGATGCTTTGCCTGGCGCCACCTCAATCAAGTCAACGTGGTCGATGTACATGCACCTAGGTAGGGTGTACTTTGACTCGGCATCCCAAGCTCTAAGGTCATTGACAATGATGTCATCGGATAAGGCCTTAAGCTTAGCAGGCTCAAAGCCCGCAATAGCACCTTTGAGCAGCAGCAAATCGTAGCGGTTGCCGTTAAAAGTGACAATGGTGTACTTGGACAAAAGACTCTTAAGTTGCTCGGTGTCAAAGTCTTCCCAATCTGAACGCTCAAACGTTGCAATCTTGCCATTAGCAATGGACTTGACGGCAATCAAAAAGTAGTTGACATAACACTCGATGTCAAGTACGGCCTTATTCCGCATAGTTACTCCATGCGCGGCCGGCCAAAAGCCATAAGTCTTTGCCACTAGATGGGTAGTCCTGATCAGCAACTATGCGCTTTATGCTTGTGCACAATGCCAGTTTGGTGCAGCTTATGCATGGCGCCGTTGTGCAGTACAAAGTGTCTGCTTCATCGACTTGACGCAGTCTGGCTATTGCATTTTGTTCAGCGTGAGCTGACATGCAAAGATCTAGACCTGAACCGCTAGGCAGTCCTGCCCCTGCGCATGGTACATCAATGCAGTGCTTAGATCCTGGGAAGGATCCGTTGTAGCCTGATGATAAGATGTAGCCATTGCCCGTTATGACGGCACCGACTTGCCTTCTGGAACACGTTGCCCTTTTGGCAAATGCTCTAGCAACTTGCATGTAAGTTTGGTCTAGTGTTGGTCTTGTCATGATTTTAATTGTACAATCGTTTAGTCTAAGCCGTGAACTTTTAACAAATACTGATCCTTGCTCACTCCGGCTTGTTTGAGCACATAGTCATCAGATGGATGGATGCTTAGATGGTTGAATGACTCGATCAAGCCATGATCGAGCATTGCCTTTTGACGACCATAGGGATGATCGATGATTGTGCTGCTATTCCAAACTTTGTCGCGATTGACATGGCTATAGTCATGGCCAGGTCTGACATAGTTTTCTAGCCATCTGATGCCATCGCAAAAGATGTCTTCACCGTCATAGGCAGTCGAGCCAATCTCATTGCAAAACTTCATAGTGACCTCGTCTAGGAAGTCTTGCTCATTGCCTTTAGACAGCTGGATGGCTGCGTACTTCAAACACTCTTTTGCATTTGTGCCGTAAAAGAATGGACTGTTTAGGTTTGTGAACTGAGGAAAGAAATCAGCAATGTCGCTAACGACTGCTGCGTATTGAAACTTGTAGGCTCGCAACCCTTGAGTCTTGTTCCAGTTGAACATCCATTCACCAATGTCACGAAGATCTTGCTTGCCTTTTGCATTTAGCCATTCGGCAAGATCTCTAGCAAGTTGAGGGGCGTAGCTGCATAAGAAGTAGTCACCGCCTAGCTTGTAGTCTCCTACAGGTTTTGGGAAAGCTGGGAATTGATAGCCTACTGAAGTGTAGATTGATGACGTTCGATTGACAATGACCTTAGCCATTTGCTCAATGGTATCGCATGAGGCAAGTTTTGGCAAGATGGTGTTGTTGTACCCACTAGGCTTTTTTGCGTAGTTGATGCCACTGCCTGTGACCCGATGTAGGATGAACACGTAGAGCCATTCTTTTAAGCCCCACACGCCTTCAACACCTTCAAACGATTTGCAAATTGGCTGCCTTACTGCATGCAGTTTGTGGGCATACGGGTGTTCTGGTGAAGTGTTGTAGAAAAGATCTAAAACGATTTGCGTAAAGCCGGCATACTTACGGTTGACAACGTCATAAAGTTCAACATAACGCATCAAGTCATCTTTGATCGACCCGTGCATGTGAGGAATGATGCCTAAGTTGCATTCGATTTGCTGGACCTTTGCCATCCCAGCATAGCGAACCATCTCATCATAGTAGGCTGTTGTTTCAATTCTCATAGTCCACGCTCCAAGTCAGACATGTCACCCCATTCCCGCTGGCTGCTCAACGGTGTATCTTTGACTTGTTTATACATGGCCACTACTTTGTCATCGGTGCCGACATTGATAAAAATTGAGTCATTGATGCCAAAGTTTTCAAAGTCTTCCCAGCACTTAGCGTCGTAGTTTGCAGTTGATGGGAAGGGCGGTCGTTTGTTTAGAGGTACGTCTTTCAAAAATGGTTGAGATGCTGACCATAACGTTGCATTGCCAATCTCGCCATCGTGCATGTTGCGAGCTACGATTACACCTCGGCAAGCTGCTTTAGGCCAAGCTATTTGCAATGCACGGATAGCTGTTCCAGTAGAGACGGACATCCAAATTTCACTAGGGTCTTTGCCTAGTTTTTCAGTGATGTGTCCTGCAAGATTGACAATCCCAGCTGTCACCGATGGGGTTTTGCCAAGTCCAAAAGGCAGGTACTTTGCTCCATGCTTTTCAGCCCACTTTTTAGCGTAACTGTTCAGAGTTGGCATTGCTGCAATTTTGATAAAGCGCAAGTCAGCACCATAAGCCAATAAGGCTTTTTGATGCATTGAGGGCTCTCCTGATGCTGGGCAAAAGAACACGCAGTGCTTGTCATAAAGTTTGGCAAGGGTTGCAATTGCATCCATAGCCATACCTACACGAGGTGCGCAATAGACTAAGACATCTTCTTTGCACTCTGCTATCAATTGCTCAGCACCATAGCCCTTCAAGCTGCTTGCACTAGCATCGCCTCTGAATACCCATTTTTTGCCATGGGCTTGGACTACAGGGGCTGACAACTTTGACTTAAAACCATTGCGCATTGCAATGTAGTGAGATCTAGCGGCATGCGGATCCATGCCTGCCGGAATGTCCATGTTTGATTTGCTCGTTGTGCACGTAAAGATGCTCATAGTTGACCCCAGTCAAAACGACGATAGAAAGGAGGTGCAATGTGCACCGACGAGTTGAGCTCCATGTAGGTGTTTGCATACTCCTCAGGGCCCATAGAGTACCAATCATCTGGGGGCTTGATCAAACACAGTTGGCTCATTTTGTCTATGAACAATTCAGTCCAATATCGCCTTTGATCTAAGCTGCCTGCAAATGGTGTTCCTTTATAAAAACCTGTTTGAGGGATCTTGCGCTTTTCCCATTCGATCGGTACAGTTGCAGCAATTTCAACTTGAAGATTGAACTCATCGGTTAAAAAGTCAGCCACATCAGCGTAGTTGTTGCATAAGTCAATGACGGCTTGTTTAGGAGCGCTCTGTCGACCGATATGGTGTCGGATGTCTATTGATCCACAGACTAACGTTACGCGCCTTGGTTTGTGAACCAAGCGGCCTATTTGCTCAACAAAATGACCTTTTTGCAATGCCCCATGCAAAGTTAGCCCGTTGGTCCGAATTACACTAGATCCACTAGCTGCAAAGGCTGTTGAGTGACTGTCGCCGATTGCAACCACGTCACTTTTAAGATCCTGTTGGGTCAGTGTTGTTGAGTTCTTCAGACGGGCATCCAAGTCGGCCAAAAGGGCGGGAGTCAGCCTAGGCGAACACGTGGCTTGGCCTAACCTCCTGGACAATTGATGTGCATAGTTTGGCATAGGCCAATCCAAGCTAACCAACTGGCCCTTGTAGTTTGCCAACTCTTCAAGCCTGTCAACTAAGCCTTCGCTGACCCCTCCGAACAGATTGAGCACTCCGCCAAAATTGACACCGTGCTCAATGTATAAAGTTGGGCAAGTTAACGTGTCAGTTGGCCCTGCAACCGGTACGCCAAGGCATTCTGCCCAATGCATGGCCCAGCCACGTACATGACTTTTTGGACGGACAGGTATTGATGCAAAAGGGTTGTAGATCATTTGATAAGCCCGGCGTGCCGTGGATAGATGTGCAAAGAGCCTGCATTCCAGTACAGGTTGCCTTTTACCAAGTCTTGGTAAGTTTGCTGTAGACGTGCAAGTGCAAAGTCATGAACTGTGTCTTGCCAAAACCTATCGCCTTTGTAACCATAGATGGCATCATTGGACCGCATGTTGACAATGTGATGCAGCTGCCCGGCACGAATGAGCAGCTGAGTGCTGTACGTACACATAAAGTCCCTCATTCCATCCATGCAACTGTCTTCATGCATTGAGGGTCGGATGTAAATGATCACGGCTTGCCTACTAGCCTTGTTGGCAACTAGCGAGTCGATTGCTTTATGGAATTGGTAGCCGTTCTGCTGACTAAAGACACACCAACCGTAGTTCGAGTTGATACGACCCTTTTTGCTTGCAACTTGTTGCCAGACTGTAGGCACTGGCGGGGCAATGTCATTGACATTCAATGACTGGCTCATGTACCAACGAAGCTCACGAGCATTCCATGAGTCGTTAACTTCACCAAAAATGGAAGGCTCATCTGCTATGAATGACGCATTGACAATCTCCAACATTCCAGATTCGTCCGGCTTCATAGCTTTGAACAGGTCTCTGATGCTTTGTACGTTCATGACTGTGACCTAGCAAAGCGATCGTCTTTGTCTTTGTTGTGAGTGGTGTGCTCCATCAAGATGAAGAGTTGAGTTCCGGCATGGGCAAGGTGTGGCAAGCCTGATTCTGGATCAGTGTCTTCACCTTTCCAAAAAGCAAAAAGGTGCCTTAAGACAGACCCATATGTGCGTGACCAAACAACAGTCTCGCCGTTGCGGTAAGAATTGGCAAAGTACTTTTTGGCGCCAAACCCAAAGACATCGGCAACTTGCATCATTGGCTCTATTGGCAGCAAGTCCACCCGCACTTTTGTTGCATCAAACTTAGGTGCAAAGCCTTGCACGATGGTTCCATCTGAACTAGGTGCCATTGACTCAGTGCTTGGAACCCGATCAATGATGAGTTTAAGCTCTGCTTCAGGGCCAGTCCAGCCTTTAGGCTTGACCAAATCACGCTTGAAGCCACCGCGCTTTTCACCATTTTGGCCAACCTCTTTGGCCATGTTTGCTTTCATGACTTTCTCAAAGCCTTCAAGCAAAGGCAGCCCTTGTCGATCAAGTGTGCCGACAGCAAACACGATCAAGTCGAGAAGAGCATCATACTCATCGACCAGTGTAGTTGCTGCGTTGTATTCATCAAGTTCTTCTTGAAGGGCTTTGACTCGAAAGGCCTTCTCATGAGCTTCAAGATGGCAAGGTTTGCCAGTATTGGCCAAGTCAAACTTTTTGTGCATGGCCTTGACAAGGCCCATGATCCTGCTTTCCATAACTAACTCCTTCGTATTGATTGGTTGAACGGGCTTCTCACCCGACTGGCACGTTGACCCGTGCTAGCTATTGACTTTAGCCAAGCAAGTCAGCGTCTTCTTTGGCAAAGTCAGCAAAGTCAGCAGATGCATCGGTGCGACCACTGAATGCCTCACCATCTTTGACTTTCATGACATTGTCCAAAGCAATGGACACGCCTTTGCCGCCGGTAGGATGGTCCCAAGCATAGGCACGAATCGATGCACGATAGTAAGCACCGCTGTAGATCTCATCGCCATCCATGATGGGGTTTAGGGCAGCATCAACAATGCCAGGCTTGTTGTTGGAAGTGGCTTGCACGCTGTAGCAACCAGCCAATTCAGGACGCTCTTCTTCGTCACCATCTTTGACAGGTGACTTCATCTTTGCAGGGATTTTGCCCCATTTTGCTTTGGCAGTCTCTTCAACCAGAGCATTGAGTTTGGTCCAGAAGCCGTCCTTTTTTGGCAGCGGGATTGTGATTTGATAGCGTGCTTTGGCATTCTCGACGCCTTTGATGGCATGGGGTTCGAGGATGTGCACAAAAGAACCGCGGAACTCAGGGGTAACAAGCTTTGACATTTTTAGTCCTTAAAACGTTGATGAAGTGGCCGTCTTTCCGACCTGTCATACACGCAAGGCAGTGCGTGTATGCTGTTAAGCTGTGACCTCAACCAGCAGGTCACGAGCTTTATTCTTCAAGGCGTTGCCATAGCCAAACCATGCTGCATTCTGGTTGAGACCGTGATCAACATGCTCAGTCACAGCGTTGAGCAAACCCCAAGCAGTACCTTCAGCTTCAGGCAGCTCATTGCCGATAGCTTGACCATTGAACAATGCCATGATCGACTGGAATGCTTTAGTCTTTTCAACAGGCACTTGCTCTTGGACTTTGATGCCGTTCACAGTCTTTGTAGACATGCTGATAGGCAGCAGAGTCTTGAGGAACTGAACTGCAAACGTGCTGTTGACCTCTTTTGCAGCTAAGCGGCGTGAGTCGATCAAGAACTTTTCAAAGCCGTTGATTGCGATGCCAAGATCAAGGGCTGTGTCTTTGGAGCTGAACTCTTTTGAATGATTGATTTTGACTGTGTCGCCGGACTCAGCTGAGGCATAGCCAAGCGTATTGCTGCACACAACACGGACTGATGTGAATCGCGCCGTGGTTGCAAGAGTGCCGTCATATGATGTTGCCAACAGGACATAGGGTTTGACGACGTCCTGACCAATTATGGTAGCTCCATCGTTGACTTTAGCCATTGCCCAGATGCGCTTGCCGCCTGAAAGTGAACCTGCTGTTTCCAGTTCAAAGTTGTTGTTCTCAGCAAGACGTGCAAAAAAGTCTAACACATCTGCAGGCTGGACAATGTTGTAGTCGCCGCTGACCACGCCGAGAGGTGCAAATGTGTCAGAGCGGTACAACACGTCTTTGTTGGTATGGGGCAACAAAAGGCCGTTTGCTTCGTATTGAACAATTGAGCGCTCCACAGTATGGGACAAGCCTGCAGCTTTTGCCCACACTTCAATGGGCTGACCTGCTTCGAGTTGCTGGCCAAGGCCGTGCCATGCTTTTTCACCCTTGTGGGCAAAGTTGGCTTGGGAGTTAGAGAAATCGAGTTCGTGTGCCATGATGATCTTTCAACAGTGAGACGGCGACGTTGCCGTGATTGAATTGTACAACGCCTTTAAGCGCTGCACAATTTATTTTTGACTTTATGCAAAATCTTTTTTTGCTGACTGACCTTTGTCTATTGAACCCCTTTTGTCTTTTTCAGGTACAATGGTCGGGTTGCCATTGGAAACCTTGATGAAGTTTGTAAAGTCTAAACTTTCAGACTTCATCTTTTTTTCCATCTGTGCAACGCTCAACAGCTCAGACTCAGTGTAGATGTTGTCATAGCCTTGCTGCTTGAACCAAAGTTCGGCTTTTGACTTGTCTAGCCAGTCACGGGTTTTGCGACCCTCTACTACTTTCCAGCCTTTGATTTGACCACCAGCAAGTAGAGTGTCTTTGGCTTTAGCCTCAACCGCATCAATGAATGACTGCAACAGGCTAAGCTTAGGCATCCATTCTTCAATGCTATCTAGGCTCATGTCTTTGAAGTCAACCGCAGCTGCTTCATTGGCCAGTCGTTTCATTTCTGGACATTTGGCTCTTGCATGACACCACTTGCAAGCTTTCTCACTAGCCACAAACTTGTTTGGTTCGTTTTGAATGGCTGCGTAAGAACGCTTTAGTTCTTCAGCAAATGCTAAGAGTTCGTTTAGTTCAATAGTCCAGCTGTCAATGCTGTTCATCGGTGGCTGCACTATGGTCATCGCGATGTTGGCTATATCGTAGACTGGACTGTACTTAAGGTAAGCGCCAAGTGCATAGCAAAGCAATTGGGTGTTGCCTTCGGCTTCTACGCGCACACCACCGCCTGTCTTAAGGTCAATGACCCTCATCAATGAACCATCAACAACGATTGCATCGGCCGTGCCCCAGCAGTCATTGATGACCTCTGCGAGTGTGACTTTTTCTTCGTAGTATTTGTCACCGTTTAGGGCTTGCATGTAGTGGACATACACTTGAACAAGTTCAGCCATTTCATGCGTGACGATGTGGCCATTGACCGTTTTGCCAACAAAGGTGGTTGGTTTAAGGTTTTTGGTCAAACACAGATCAGACACTTCATGCATTGCCGTGCCTTTTTCTGCGTAGACACTTGAACCACCACCTTTGACATCAGGTTCTAGATGAACAGACCCTGGACAAGTCATCCATCTAGAGCTAGCACTCGGTGAGAGCTTAGCGTGTTTCATTGATCAATTCCATGGTTTGATCAAATTGCTCTTCGGCGATTTCACTGACTTTAGCAACGCCAAGCTTGGCAAGAATGGCAAGTGCTTGGTCACGTTTGCCGGCTCCGATCAACCTAGCCATGGCTTGACGGATGTTGTCAAGCGTGAATGGTTCAATTTCCATTTGTTTGGCTTGGTTTGCAACCTTAGGTGCAGCTTGCTCGATGGCCTTAGGTGCAGCTTGCTCGATGGCCTTGAGCTGCTTATCATTTGCCTGCTCGATGACTTTAGCAACAGGTTCCATACCTTCAAACAATTCGGCCAGCTCACGCAGCTTGGCTGCAATCAATTTCTCGTTCATGTCCGTGGACTCCTTAATGATACTGTCAATGACGTCCATCTTAGTCAGAATCTTGTGTAAGATAATTTCATCGATGGACCCGGTTATCGTCAACAAGTCAATAATGACGCTGTTTTGTTGACCGATTCTGTGGCAGCGGTCTGCTGCTTGTTGAAGGTCTGCAGGAGACCATGGTGCTTCAACAAATATGACGTGGCTTGCTGCTGTTAGGGTTAGACCCACTCCAGCGGCTTTGATGTTGCCTACAAAGACCCTACACTTAGGATCATTTTGGAATGCTAAGACTGCTGCGTGTCTGTCTTCGTTCTTGACAGACCCCGTGATCATGACTGGCCCATAGTCCTTAAAGGCACTCATGAGTTCATCGATGATGTGCGTGTGATGTGCAAAGACCACGACCTTGTCGACCTGCTCAAGGCAGTCTTTGATGTAGCTTATAGATTGGTCTAATTTGCGCTCTGCGTTGAGTCGTCTGATGTCACTGATGGCTTCAAACGGGATTGAATCTGGCTTGTCAATCTGGTCTTGACTGAACTGCTTCTCACGCTTGTCAACTGGCAAATCAAGGGCAATAATTCGATAGGTTTTTGAGGGCAGGTCGATGCACTCTTCTTTGGTCATCCTCAGCATGAATGGCTCTAACACGCTGATCAGCTCGCCTTTGCGGCTTGAGCCGCTGAAGTCGTAAGTGTCCCAGGGTGTTTTCCATCCTGCACAGAACCGCATACCAAACTCAAAGTAGCCTAGCTTTGTAGCTCCAATCGAATAGAGCAAGGTCCACAGTTCGATGGGTCGATTGACTATAGGAGTGCCTGTCAATAGGCTGACATTGGTTGTGGCTTTGATCAAGGCCATCAGCAACTTGGTACGCTTGGCTTTGTAGTTCTTGATGTAGTGAGCTTCGTCTACGATCAAAGTGGACGGCGTTGGTAGGTCAAGTTTTCCTAGTATGTCATAGTTGACAATGGTGACGTCAAGGCCTTTGATTGGATCTTTGGGGCTGCGAACAACCTGCACGCTGAGTTCAGGCCGCCATGTCTTGAGCTCGGCTTGCCAGTTGAGCTTGAGTGATGCTGGACACACGACTAATGCAGGCACAGACAGGTCTAGGCTAGACACGCAAGTCTTGCCTAGACCCATGTCAAGCGCAAGAATGGCTTTAGGTCTTTGACCTAGCCACTCGATTGCTTGGACTTGATGCCTGTAGAGCTTCATTTGGAAATGGCCCAATCCCACAACCGCTCTATGGCGGTTCTAGCCCAATAGCCAAACCAAACGAACGGCACTAAGGCCGATATGACAACAAGTGCTAAGAAGACTTTCATTTGACCAAGTCCAGACATTCTTTTGCGCACTGCTTGAGCTCACGCGTTGAGCTGCTGCCAAAACTGATGCCGGTTTCCATCATCTTGTATTGCACGGCAATTGCAAGCTCAACGTCAATGTTGAGCCACTTCATGATGTCTTTAGTGAGTGCGTTCATGACAGTTCCAAAGTAGTTTGTTTTAAGAAGCAACGCCGTTTTTTGCCCAATGGCCAGCAAATGATTCTCCAAGAACGTTATCTTTAGACCAAGACAATTCTTGCTGCTTGACTTCAACTTTGTAGCCGAGTGCTTGTGCAAGCTTGAGTGTGTCACGGCTCAAGGTTGTTTGCCGTGCAATGTCGGCAAAAATCTGTGCGACTGAGTTGGCAGGATAGATCATCTCTTTGCCATAGACGTTTTTGATGGTCACGATGAGTGGGTTGTTTGCAGTGAGGACGGTCATGATAAGCTTTCGACATTGAGACGGCGACGTTGCCGTGATTGCATTGTACAACACTTTTTAGGTGCTGCACAATTTATTTTGCGGAAATCATTCGCTTGCATTCAGCGCAAGCACACGGCTCGACCGAATGCTTGATGTCTGCCCGCAACTCTTTCATTGAGTCATACGCTCGTGTATGGCACAAATCAAATGGGTCATGGTTGAACTTCCAGCCACCTGGCAAGTTCATGATGTAGACTCCAGGTTCATCAGTGTCTACATCCCTAGCTATGTCAAGTTTGAACTTCATCACTTGATACTCATAGCAAGAGTTTTGAATCCCATAAAGTTCACAGTTTGTGTGGCCATCATGGCATAAATTCGACGTTTGTTTTTGCGCATTCTAGATCCTTTACAACATTGAGACGGCGACGTTGCCGTAAGGGCATTGTACAACACTTTTAAGCAGCTTACAACTATTTTGCAACTATTTGCGTTTAGCCATCGGGGTCCAGTCCTTGATGTCGGGCCTTAGGTTCTCCTTGCTCATGCCTAGAGCCTTGATCTTGCCAAACTTGATGGCTGCAGCCCTACCTATCTGGCCTCTGGTGAACCAGTATGATACTGCATTGCGGCTCATGCCTGCTCTTCGGGCCATCTCGGCTTTGGTGCCAAAGTGCCCATGGACTAGATCCAAGGCTAGTTGACATGCGGCTTTAAGTTTGTGGTCTTTGGTCATAGTTGTACAAAAAGTTTTGGGTGCATGATTGTACATCTAATTTTTAGGTTAGAATGATTTTTGGACTTGGGGCAAACCGATGGTTTGACCGACGAGGCAGCTTTACCCTTTCACAGCCGCCGTTCAACCTACACTTGTGAATGGGCAGAGAAAGAAACCTATGGACTCTCCGCAGCCGGCCTCTTCCATAGAGGACCGCGTCTATGACAGTTGTGATGCGGCTAGGATCTATCTAGCTGAGGCCTTAAAAGCCACGTCTAATTTGCCAAAAGGCATGAATAGAAGCTCTTTGATCATTGCGTTCATGGAGGTTGGGGCTGCAGCCCTCATTGCCGACCAAGCAAAGGAACGCAATGTCAGCTAAACCCACTGTCTTACCAGTATTGCCTGAGTTTATCCCTCAATCTTTAAAGGCCATCCCAAGGTGGGTAGTGTGGAAGCTAGTGCTAGATGGCAAGAAGTGGAAAAAAATACCGTACCAAACAAATGGCAGAATGGCAAAGAGTACAGACCCTAGCACGTGGTCAACGTACGAAGATGCACTAGATGCCTATTTGATTGATGGCTTTGATGGCATAGGTATCACGATTGATGGCTCTGGTGACTTCCAGGGAATTGACCTAGATGATTGTGTCGTTGATGGCAAAATGAACCATGCAGCCAAGGAGTTGTTGGATCGGGTTGATGGTTACGCAGAGACTAGCCCTTCAGGCACAGGCATCAAACTGTTCACCCGGTCTAACTTAGCCAGATCAGGCAAAGTCGGTGACATTGAGGTTTACAAAGATGGCCGTTACTTTACAGTGACTGGTCATGCAATCAATGGTCACAGTTCTTTGCCTAGTTCAATCCAAGACGTGTCGTGGTTTGTTGAACGACACTTTGGATCAAATGAGGCTCTTGGTCTTGAGTCTTATAAGCCGCCTCTCAATGATTGGGATGTAGAAAGGGTTGAGACCGAGCTGCTGCCGTTTGTTGGTGAACTTGAAAGCTATGAAGATTGGTTGCAGCTAGGTATGGCGCTGCACCATCAAGGCCGGGGCGGTCCAGATTGGTTAGAGCTATGGGACCAAGCCAGTCAAGGGACTAGCTCATATGATCGCCGTGAGTTGGAATCTAAGTGGGACTCATTCAGCGAACAAAAGACCGGCGGCTCAGGCGCTTTTACATTGGCCTCGATCATCAAACGGGCCAATGACAATAAAAAGGTTGAGCAGACTAAGACCTTTGATCGTTGCAAGGCTTTGATCATTGACGAGACAGACCTTGAGCAGCTTAAGACCGTCGTGGTTGATGCCATTAAGTCCGAGCTTGGTCTTGACCACATCAGCCGCAACGTTTTGGCCGGCATCCTTAAGACCAAATTCAAGGATCTAAACTTTCCCATCTCAATCGGCGATGCAAAGAATCTGATCAAGCCAAAAGTCCATGAGGGCGTGCCTGAATGGCTAGGTGATTGGGTCTATGTCACCCATGAAGATAAGTTCTTCAATGTGACTAGCAAAAGGAAAGTCTCGCAACAAGGCTTTGGGGCAATGTTCAACCGGTTTTGTGGCGATGACTCAGCGGCCACTCTATCCTTGGACCTGTTTAGGATTCCAACTCCAGACAAGATCATCTACTTGCCCATGGCTGATGACTTGTTTGAGCTCAATGGGGTTGAATGCGTCAATGAGTACAACAAGAACAGTCCGCCAGATGTGCCGGCAATGCTTAGTTCAGGCGACGATGAGGCTATAAAAATTGTGCAAGCCCATCTGTCAATGATCTTGGTCGAACAACACGCCGTAGAAATCATGCTCAGTTGGATGGCTTACTGTGTCCAGAATCCAGGGTCTAAGATCCGGTGGGCTCCGCTGATCAAAGGCATTGAGGGCGATGGCAAGTCCGTGCTGGGCAACTTGATGATGGGTGTGATGGGTATGGCTAATGTAGGCATTGTGTCGCCTTCGGTTTTGGCAACTGGCTTTACGAGTTGGGCGGCTGGCCGTTGCGTCAATGTTTTGGAAGAGATTCGCATGGTTGGTCATAACCGCCATGATGTGCTGAATACCATCAAGCCGTACATCACGAATGATCAGATCACAATCCACCCTAAAGGGGTCAATGAGTATGTGGCACCAAACACGGTCAACTACATTGCATTCACAAACCACCATGATGCCCTTCCGCTTGAGGATACGGACCGCCGATGGTGGGTTCAGTTCACCCCTTTCAATGACCAACAAGAGCTGCTCAAAGTAGCCAACTCAGACTACTTCAGCAACCTGTTCAATGCCATAAAAGACCATGCTGCAGGTCTTAGGAAATGGTTGCTTGAGTACCAACTCAGCCCATTGTTCAACCCAAAGGGCCAAGCACCATCATCGTTGGCTAAAAACCAGATGATCAGCCTCAACGTTGCCGATGAGTTTGGTGCTGTAAAAGATCTCATTGCAGAGGGTGGATACGGCTTCAATGAGCAAATTTTGTCGAGCAAGCATCTAGCTATGGCGATCAGTTTGATTGAAGAAATTGAAGTCCCAAAAGGCAAAGCACTTCAAAAAATGCTCTTGAAATTAGGCTTTTCATGCATGGAAAAGCCAGTCAAATGGCGAACTACAAAATGTCAAGTCTGGTTGAAAGGGTCGAGTTCAGAATTTTTCAAAGGATTGGACGACTCGGCAAAAAACGAAAAAGTCAGATCACTTTTGGATAAAACCTCGGACACTGACCTTTTGAGTTGATTTACTCGAACTCGAACCTCAACTCGAACCTCAACTCGACCCTCTCTAAGTTGTTGATTTCTATATACTTTATACCTAAAAGGTTCGAGGTTCGAGTTAATAGTATAAAGTTGGTTGCCGGCAGAATAATATATAAATATGAAAACAGTTGTATATGTTTATTTGTGGGGGCGGACTGGAAGTGAACGCGAACTCGACCCTACCTTCCACACCGTGACACGCTCACACCCACACAAGGAGTAAAAGTATTGTCTACAACTAAGTCAAAGTCAGAGTCTAGCGAGCAGACAACCCTAGTTGCCAGAGTGCGCAACTTCCATCCTGACCTGGTTTTTATGAGCATACCGAACGGAGGAAAGAGAGACCCTCGAGTTGCTGCGCAGATGAAACGCGAAGGAGTTTTGGCCGGAGTGCCTGACCTGTTTTTGGCCGAACCTCGAGGCGACAAACATGGCTTGTTCATCGAGATGAAAAAGGTCGGCGGCCAAACTAGTGATAATCAGGATTTGATCATCGATAAGCTTAGGCAAAAAGGCTATGTAGTGCTGGTTTGCGAAGGAGCTAATGCGGCGTACGGTGAGTTTCTGCGCTACGTCTATGGTGATCAACCTCCTGCGTGGCTTGCGCGCTTCCTGGATGATCCTGGCAAGACCACGGTGCCAACCAAAGTAGTTTTAGATAAAAATAAATACAATACAATCCGTAGAAGACAATCTGACCGAAAGGGTTGATTATGAAATTACGAACCCCTGCTCCAAAGCGAACTGCAGGAGCTTTGCCTGGTTCAAACAATGGCGGCGGCGCTAAACCAGGAAGTACGCGACCAGCTGGTTCTGGACGCCAACCAGGGACCCCTAACAAGGTGACGCTGACTGCCAAACTAGCGATTGCTGAGTTTGTCGACGGAAATGCGCATCGATTGACCGGCTGGCTTGATGCCGTGGCTGAAGGCACTCCAATGCTTGATGCTAATGGCAAGCAAGTCTACGACCAAGATGGCAACAAAGTCTACATAACTCGGCCAAACCCGGAACGAGCGTTCAACTTGTTCCAAAGCGTGGTCGAGTACCATGTGCCTAAGTTGGCTCGCAGTGAGATTAGCGGGCCGAATGGCAGTGCAATACCGATTGCAGCAGTCGACCTCAAAGGGTTGAGTGACGCAGAGCTTGACACAATGCAAAAGTTGATGACCAAAGCCGCAGGCCAATGAACGCGCCACTCAGTCCTGCGGCAATACTTGACATGATCAAGTATGAGCAAAACCGTCGCAGAGCGGAGAGCAACCTTTACGAGTTCGTCAAGCAGAGCTGGCACGTGGTGGAGCCTGGCATTCCGTTCATTCCGTCGTGGCACATTGAAGAGATCTGCGAACACCTTGAAGCCATCTCCAGTGGCGACATTCGTCGGCTGCTCATCAACATTCCGCCAAGGCATTCAAAAAGCACGATTGTGTCTGTCATGTGGCCGATGTGGGAATGGATTGGCAAGCCAGAAGAGAAGTTCCTGTGTGCAAGCTACGCGGGCAACCTCTCTATCCGTGACAACTTGAAGGCTCGGCGGCTCGTGCAGTCGCCCTGGTATCAAGAACGCTGGGGCAATCTGTTTGAACTGTCAGGCGACCAAAACGCCAAGCAACGGTTTGAGAACGACAAGACTGGTTACCGCATTGCCACGTCACCAGGAGGCACTGCAACAGGTGAAGGCGGATCTAGGTTGGTCTTGGACGACCCTCACGGCGCACAGGACGCTCAATCTGATGCGATGAGGGAAAGCACCATCGAGTGGTTTGACATGGTCTGGAGCACACGGCTCAACAATCCGAAGACCGATGCAATGGTTGTTGTAATGCAGCGACTGCACGAAAGTGACGTCAGCGGTCACATCCTAGAGGACATCAAGGGCTGGGAGCACATCTGCATTCCTGCGGAGTGGGACGGCAAGCGCCGCACTACATCGCTCGGCACCTACGACCCTCGTACCAAAAAGGGTGAGCTCATCTGTCCGGAGCGGTTTGGCCCGGCCGAGATTACGGCTCTCAAGCAACTACTTGGCTCTTATGGCGCTAGTGGTCAACTGCAACAAGAACCGGTTCCAAATACTGGCGGCCTACTCAAAACCCAACACTTCCAAATGTGGCCTGCCGCTGAGCGCCGACCAGTGCTGCAGTACGTGCTGCAGAGCTATGACTGCGCATTCACCGAAAAGACTACAGGCGATCCCACAGCGTGCAGTGTGTGGGGATTGTTCACGCACAAAGGTAAGCGCAACGGCATGCTGCTCGACGCATGGGACGAACACCTTGGCTATCCTGACTTGCGCACCAGGGCTGTGGACGATTGGACCGCTGAGTACGGCGCCGATGCAGGCAAAGGCGCTGGACACCAAGTGCGCGGCCGACGGCCGGACAGGATACTCGTTGAGGAAAAAGCCAGCGGTCAAAGCTTGCTACAAGACCTGCGCTTGGCGAAAGTGCCTGCTGTTGGGTATAATCCGGGCAACGCGGACAAAGTAGCCCGTGCGCATCAAGCCGCACCAACCCTGGAGCTGGACATACTATGGATCCCGGAGTCAAGCAAGAACCCAGGACAGTTTGTAAGCTGGGCTCAGCCGTTCATAAAGCAGCTGACCAAGTTCCCTGTGGCCGAACATGACGACTATGTTGACACGTTCACTCAGGCCATCATCTATCTCAAGAATGACGGATGGTTTGAGCTGCCGCAAGCTAAAGACGTTGATGAACCTAGACCACAGAACAAAGAAAGGTTGAACCCTTATGCAGCCTAAGTCTAAACCCGTTTGGGACAAGAAGCGTCCAGCCTCAATTGGACCCAGCAAGCCCCTGTCCTCCGCTGCTAAGTCGAGCGCAAAGGCTGCAGCTGCTAAGGCCGGTCGCCCTTACCCCAACCTCGTGGACAACATGCGCGCCGCAGCTAGGAAGTCCAAATGACCAAGCCCGTAAAGAAGGCCGACATGGCTTGCAACACGCCCAAGCGCACCCCGACCCACCCGACCAAGTCGCACGTAGTGAAGGCCTGCACCGACGGGCAGGAGAAGGTGATTCGGTTCGGCGAGCAAGGCGCTAAGACAGCGGGCAAGCCCCGGGCCGGTGAATCCTCCGCAACCACCGCCAAGCGCGACAGCTTCAAGGCTCGACACGCTGCCAACATCGCCAAGGGCAAGTCCAGTGCTGCGTACTGGGCCGACAAAGTGAAATGGTAGGCCGATATGCCCTCTGACGCACCTTACTTGTACTCGGTCTCGCCTTACGCGAGCTCTGTCGCGCGTGACATGTACGCGGGGCAGTTAGGTCAGGGTGACCAGCAAGACGCCATGCGCCATATGCTCGCTGCGGGTACGTTGGCCCGCAAGTACAACCCGACAATCGCCACCTTGCTCGGGAAAGTCCACGAGTATTCAACTTCACCGCTCTCAGCGCTGCGTTTAATGTTGGGGCTGGGGCAGATGCCTCCCGATTACGACCAAGACATCCACAACAACGCCTTGGGTATCGAATTGGGGCAGCGGGCGACTTCGCAAAAACAGCTAGAGCAGCTGGTGCTGGAGGCCGCTGAGCAAGCTGTCCCGCAACGTATGCCGAGTCGTGCGTGGATAAACAAAGCTCGTGGCGGTCTCGCCCAACTCAAGGAGTGCAGCTGTGGCTGAAAACACCGGTGCCGCATTCGGCGTATTCCCCCAGATGCGCCCCCGGCGCGCTCAGCAAGACAGAACCGCTTCCGCCAATGCCCCACTATCTGCACTTCGTGGCTATGCGGCAGGAACCGCAGGATTGCCAGGGGACATTGAGGGATTACTGCGTTCAGGTCTGTCTCAAGTTCCTTCACAGTTTTTGAATGCTTTGCCTGCACTACGTGCATTTGGCATTGGCAGTCGTGCAGACCCTACGCCGCAATTGCCAACAACCGAGTTCTACAATCAATATCTGCCCGGCGCTGAGCTGAATCAGACCCCAACTGGTAAAGCATTCACTACAGCAGGCAACTTGCTTGGCGGCGCAGGTTCTACAAACATTGCAGGCTTAGGTGTTAAAAGTACAAACGAACTAGCTAATTTGGCCGCAAGGATAGCAGCCGAGTCTCCACGTGCAGGTAGTCGAGCTGCTCAGCGCGGCGTCATCAAAGCCCCGGGCGGCAACTGGTTGAGCGGATCGGTAGAGGACTCGCTTCGGGGGTTGAAACGACACCAAAACCCCGAAGAGGCTCTTCAGTTGTACGCTTCGTCTGCTGCTAACCCGGCCACGACACCGGAAACGCTGGTCCAGTTGAATCAGCGTCTACCTCAATGGCAACGGGAAGCAGCACTCAACAACTTTATTGACAAGCAACTCACCCGCTACGTCAAGAATGAGATGGCGACGCCCGGAGACCCTATCCGCGCGCTGGCTGAGAAGTGGGCTGTGGACAAACCAGCCAAGCTCGCCGAGGTGCAGAGTCGGATTGATGCCCTAGGGGCTAAGGTCGCGCAAGTAGCCGGGGAACGCGGGGTGCCCCCTGAGTACCTGACCTCCATGCGGCAGCAAATGATCGGGCTCGAGAAAGAGAAGGCACTGTTGCAGCTACGAGAGGGGTCGCATGCCTACACCCCTGAAGGCGCACTGTATGGGGATTGGCTGCCGGAGCAAGTGGCTGTGTCAAGAATGAAAGCAGGATTTCCGATCCACGGAGTAAGTGTTTCGCCGGTTGCCCGAGCATGGGAGAATGCTTCTGATGCTGCGCTGGATGTATCCACCGCAGGTAAACACACCCTACCGTTAACGGAGTCTGAGATTCGCCGGGGTTACCTCTCCAACGTCGACAAGAACCCCTGGCTGCTGAAGGTGCCGCCAGAAACCCCTGTCTACTATCCAGAGAAAAGCTTCCCCGAAGAACTCGGCTTCAACCACCTCATCGACGAGCTGCGCAACGCGACCAACCCTGAGTCCGGCCTGCCCGCAGAGCTGCTGCTCAAGTACAAAGACCTGCCCAAGATCACCGTGCCGCAGGCCGTTGAGCGCGTGGCGGACATCAACGCATGGCGCGCGGCGCAGAAGGTTGAAGCCGACATGGCCCGCGCTAACAATGCGGCCACGCAAGTGTTCAAAGAGTACCCCGAGCAGGGGATGAAGTGGGTGGAGTTAAAAGAGCCGGGGGTAAATCCAGACGCAGGGTTGCATGATGCTGAGGGTACATACAAAACCCTATCTGACGCCCTCAAGTACGAAGGCGACACCATGCAGCACTGCGTCGGCGGTTACTGCCCTGACGTAGCTGAAGGCCGCAGCCGCATCTACTCCCTGCGTGACAGTAAGGGTCAGCCGCATGCTACGGTGGAGACAGTTCCGTTTGGACAAGACGTTGAAGACGCGGGTGACATTTACACATTCGCTGAGAATATGGGTTTAAGGCCGAACACACCTAGTACGAAAGCAGCTTACGCGCAGTATCTTGCTGAAAACACATTACCCCAAGAACGCATCGTCCAAATCAAAGGCAAAAAGAACCGCGCCCCCGCCCCGGAGTACCTACCATTCGTGCAGGACTTCGTCAAGTCGGGCAAGTGGTCTGATGTGGGTGACTTGCAGAACACCGGGTTGCGAGACATCTCAGGTTGGCGTGGACAAGTGCTCGATTACGGCGCGGACCCAACCAAGGCGGAGGCGTTCTTCAGCCGGTTGCCCAACCGCTACGCTAGTCAGTCTGAACTTGATGAGCTGATGGGGCCGCTGGGGGGTGATTACACTTTTAGCAGCCTGGCGCGGTACATCAATAACCCGCCACCAGCGCCCGGCATGGCTCTTCCCCCAGAACCAGGCTTCGCCGCCGGTGGTATGGTTGCCACCTCGCCGAATCAAGGCTATAATCAAGCCCGGGTTGACGAACTAGCCGACTCGCTGCTCGCGGAACTGTTTTAAGAGGAGTGCCGTATGGCTACCAATATATTGCCCCCTGAGGACGACGAGGATGTTGCTGGGGAGACGCTCAGTTTGCCCGACGAAGACGAGCTAGACGTTGAGGACACCGAAGACGGCGGGGCAATGCTGCGGATGAAAGACGGCGAGGACCTGCAGAAGAAGCAAGCCCACTTTGCCAACATCATCGACGAGGTAGACCCCTCCGAGCTCGCCGAGGCTATTACCGACCTAGTCACCAAGATCGAGCGCGACAAGGAAGCCCGCGAGAAGCGCGACAAACTCTACGAGGAAGGTCTGCGCCGCACCGGCCTAGGTGATGACGCTCCGGGTGGAGCGCAGTTTAACGGCGCCAACCGCGTCGTTCACCCGTTGCTGGTGGAAGCCTGTGTGGACTTTAGCGCCCGGGTGATGAAGGAGATCTTCCCCGCCAACGGCCCAGTGCGCACCAAGGTCGTGGCCGAGCGCGACAAGCGCATGCTCGAGAAAGCCCAGCGCAAAGCCGACTTTATGAACTGGCAGGCCACCGAGCAGATGCCCGAGTTCAGGGGCGAGCTGGAGCAGCTGACTACGCAAGTGCCGCTGGGCGGGGCGCAGTACCTCAAGGTCATGTGGAACGCTGACCGGCGTCGTCCGAACGTCGAGTTCGTCCCCATTGATGACATCTACCTGCCATTTGCGGCCACCAACTTCTACACCTCTGAGCGTAAAACCCACGTCCAGTACATCACCAAGTTTGAATACCAAAGGCGTGTCAAGTCTGGTATGTACCGGGACGTCGACCTGCCCGACCCGGAGTCTCCCGAGTTCAGCAAGGCCTCGCAGGCCAACGACAAAATTGAAGGCCGCAAGGAGACCTCCTACAACGAGGACGGACTGCGCACGGTGTTTGAGGTCGCCACCCATATAGACTTCGGTGACGGGCCGGAGCCTTACCTACTTACCATCGACAAGAGCACTGACCGGGGCCTGTCGCTCTACCGTAACTGGGACGAGGCCGACGTCACCCGAGGGGAGTTGGAGTGGATTGTGGAGTTCCCGTTTGTGCCCTGGCGTGGTGCGTACCCCATCGGCCTGACCCACATGATTGGCGGGCTGAGCGGTGCAGCCACCGGAGCCCTGCGCGCCCTGCTGGACTCCGCGCACATCCAGAACATCCCCACGCTGCTCAAGTTGAAGGGTGGCCCTGGCGGGCAGACCATCAACATCCAGCCTACCGAAGTGGTAGAGTTGGAAGGTGGAGCGATGGTGGACGATGTGCGCAAGCTGGCCATGCCGCTGCCCTTCAACGGCCCTTCGCCCGTGCTGTTTCAGCTGCTAGGGTTCCTAGTAGACGCAGGCAAGGGTGTGGTGCAAACCAGCTTTGAGAAGCTGAGCGACCAAAACCCTAACGCCCCTGTAGGCACCACGCTCGCGCTCATCGAGCAAGGTATGGTGGTGTTCTCGAGCATCCACTCGCGGTTCCACTCTGCCATGAGCCGGGTGTTTAAGATCCTGCACCGCATCAACTCGGCCTACCTGACCGAGGAAGACATCGAAGCCCAGGCCGGGGGCATAAAGGTCAAGCCCTCGGACTTTGACGGCCCGCTGGATATTATCCCGGTCAGTGACCCTGCTATCTTCAGCGAGACCCAGCGGTTTGCGCAAGTGCAGGCGGTCATGCAGCGGTCCGCCGCGTTGCCGCAGATGTACGATCAGCGCAAGATTGAGGAGATGTTCCTACGCGCGCTGAAGGTGCCTGATGACCTGCTGCAGCCTGCCGCCGGGCAGGACGACTCCGACCCGGTGTCCGAGAACGTCGCCGCTGCAATGGGCCGCCCGGTGTACGTGCTGCCCAAGCAGGACCACTTGGCGCACCTGAAGATCCACATGGCCTTCCTGCAGTCGCCCCTGTTCGGACAGAACCCGGCCATTGTCAAGACCTACATGTACCCTATCGCCTCGCACCTGCGCGACCACCTGCTGAACTACTACCTGACGCAAGCCCACTCGGGCGTGGAGATGGCGCTCAAGAGCGGGGCTATCGAGGACGACGCCAATCAGGAAGCGCAAATCATCGCCCGCATACAGCTGGCTATCGAGCAGGAGCTAGGGGGCTTTGGCCCGCTGCTAGCCCAGGTAGACCAGATGGCGCAGCAGTTCAAGCCCCAGCCGTCTATGCCTCCGGACAACAGCATGCAGGTCGCCCAGCTCAACGCTCAGGTGCAAGGGCAAGCGCTACAGCAGCGCGCGCAGGCCGACGCCTCCCGCATGCAAGTGGAGCAGGCCAAACTCGCCCAAGCCCAGCAGCTCAAAGGCGCGGACCTGCAAGACCGTGCACAGGCCCGTGCCGAGGAACTGCAACGCGAACAGCTGCGCCAACAGGCAGAGAACCAGCGCACTGCGGCTGAACTGCAAGTGCGTCAGGAGATGAACACCGCAGACAACGACACAGCGATGCGCCTAGCAGCGGCTGAAATAGCCACTGGTGAGAAGTTTGCTGTGAGCACTGGCACCGGTATCAACCCAGGCACCCGTTAACCCCACCACCCCGAAAGGACCTTCCCCCATGGCTACCAAAAACACAGTCCCAATGAACTCCGGTGCAGTCCCCCAGCGCAAGCGCATGGCTGCCGGCGAGAAGTGCGACGGCCAGACCCTGCCTCCCGCTCCCCCCGCAGGTAAGAAAACCCCAGCGTGAGCGTAGACTCCCAGTTACTAACCCGTCTCAAAGCTGAGCAAGCGCAGTACGCGCTGCAGGCTCTACGTCAACCTAACACTCGTGACGCATTTGAGTACGGATACCGATGTGGTGTCTTTAACGGGCTGGAGAAGGCCGTTGAAGTATTGCTTAAGTTATTAGATGAAGAGCGCAACGGCAACAACGATTTGTGAAGCCGACTTTGCGCTGCAAAGGTTCCCCAACCCCAACTGCTGAAAGGAGCAGAGAATGAGTGATGCGTTGAAAGAGGCTTTCCCGGAAGCAGATCCAGGAGTACAGCCATTTGGCAGCCGCGTGCTGGTGCAAATCCGCAATCCGAAACAGCGAACCGCCTCAGGTATTATCCTGGACAGCGGAAGTCGTGACACGGAAAAGTGGAACACCCAAGCCGCAAAAGTGGTGTCTGTCGGCCCGCTGGCATTCAAGAACCGGAACAGCCTTGAGCCCTGGCCCGAAGGCAACTGGTGCACTGCCGGAGAGTTTGTCCGTGTGCCCAAATACGGCGGCGACCGGTGGGAGAACATCCTACCCAACGGGGACAGCGCTCTGTTTGTCATTTTCAACGATCTCGACATCATCGGCCGCGTCACAGGTGACCCGCTGGCGATGAAAGCATTCATCTGAAAGGGGTGAACCATCATGGCTGAAATCAAAGAATCTGACGATATTGAAATCGTCGAGACCCTACCCACCGGCGCAGGCGAAGCTGACGTCAATTCCAGCCCGGCTGAGGCCGACGACGTTGACGACAACGACGAACGGGACGTCAACCCGGACGACCCGGACGACTCCGAGCGGGAAGCCATTCGCGAGCGTCGCCGCAAAGAGAAAGTCGAACGCAAAGAGCGTCGCGACCAAGCCATCAGCCGCGACAAACTGGAGCTGGAGTTCCTGCGCAAACGTAACGACGACCTCGAGCGGCGGCAAAATGCCCTTGAGCAGCGCGCACACAAGCAGGACTTTGATGCGGTCGACAGCGGCTTGAAGGCCGCTCTCAACGAAGTCAAGATGGCCGAGGACGTTATAGCTAAGGCTGTAGCTGCGGGCAACGGCGAAGACGTCGCCCAAGCGCTCCGCTACCGCGACCAAGCCATGTCCCGCGCCCAGCAGCTCAGCAACGCCAAACAGCAAGCCTCCGCGCCACGCCCTGAGCCCGGCATCGACCCCGCAGTGGCCAACCACGCGCAGCGGTTCCTGGCTGACAACCCATGGTACGACCAACAGGGGCGGGACGAGGACTCAGCTGTGGTGCTGGCCGTTGACCAGGCCCTGGCCCGCGATGGCTACGACCCCAAAACCACCCAGTACTGGGACGAACTGCGCAAGCGTGTCGCCCGTCGGCTGCCTGAGCGGGTTTCTAAGCCCGAAGAGCGACAAGCCCGGGGCGGCCCCAACGTCGGCTCCGGCCGTGAACACGCCCCCGCCTCCACTCGGCGCGAAGTCTACGTCAGCCCTGAGCGTAAACAGGCGTTGGTGGATGCCGGGGTGTGGGATGACCCTGTTTTGCGCATGAAATATGTCAAACGGTACATGGAGTATGACCGTTCCAACCGCGCTTGAACCAAAATAATTTGCTTTTCAGCAAATGTGCCTTATAATTCACCCTAATCGCTGAAAGGAGCGAGAAAATGTCCGACGAACGCCTCAAGAAATCCGCCGAGAACCGCGAATCACGTGCGATGCAAGATCGCGCTGTAACTGAAACACGCGCACTCACCGAGGATGACCGACTTGAACTGTTTCGACAGCAGTTATTCCAGTCTGCTTTACCAGACTTGCCTCAAATCCCTGGCTGGCACTTGTGCTGGCTGACCACCACCAATCCGCGCGACTCCATTCATGCGCGGTTGCGTTTGGGCTACGAGCCCGTTAAGCCGGAAGACATCGCTGGCTGGGAACACGCAACCGTCAAGACCGGCGAGTACGCAGGGTTCATTGGTGTGAACGAGATGCTCGCATTCAAGTTGCCCCAGAGCTTGTACCAACGCTTCATGCAAGAAGCCCACCACGATGCTCCTCTCCGTGAAGAAGAGAAGCTGACTGACACGGCAGACTTTCTTGAACAACAAGCCCGCAGCAGCAAGAGTCGCCTCGATATGGGTGAAGGTATGTCCGGTTTGGCGGAAAAGCGGCAAGCTCGTTTTGAGCTTGCTTAGTCCATCTTTTAAGGAGCTCCCGCATGTCCTCGACTAGCGCTGCTTTCGGCTTCCGTCCCTCCTACCACAACAGTGGGATGATTCGCCCGAAGGCTTACACCATCACCAGCGCCTACGCTGCAAACATCTTCAATGGCGACCCTGTCAAACTCACTGACAACGGCGTCATTCAACTCGGCACTTCTGACGGTACTCGTACCGGCACGGTGGACGGCATCGCTCTGCTCGGCATCTTTGCCGGCGTGGAGTACAACGACGCCTCCGGCAAGCCTGTGGTCAGCAACTTCTGGCCCACCGGCGCTACCGGCTCCAACATCCGTGCCTTCGTGTACGATGATCCGGAGACGCTGTTTGACGTCGAGTACGCCAACCCTTCCGCAGGCACCACCGTGCAAACGGCTGTCGGCGAAGAGTGCGACTGGACTGCAACTGCCCCGGGCGGTTCGACCTTCACCGGCTTGTCCGCTACCTTCCTGACCGCCATCCAGGCGACCTCAGGCCAGTTCCAGATCACGGGCTTTGCCTATGGTGTGGCCGATTCACTCACTGACGCTTATGTAACTGCGACTGTTCGTATCAACGAACACCATTACAAAGCAGCTGTCAACTCGATCTAAGGAGGGCTAAAACATGGCTACCCCAATGCGTAGTACGGACTTCCGGTCCGTTGTTGAGCCTATCCTCAACGAAGTGTTCGATGGCGTTTACGAGCAACGCGCCGACGAGTGGAAAATGGTCTTCCGTGAGCAGAAAGGCATCACGCGCAACTACCACGAAGAGCCCGTCCTGTACGGCTTCGGGGCTGCGCCTGAGCTGCCAGACGGCATGGCGGTCACGTACCAGTCGGGTGGTGTGCTGTTCCTGCAGCGCTACCTGTACAAAGTGTACGGCCTGGCCTTCGCGCTGACCAAGGTGCTGGTGGAAGACGGCGACCACATCCGTGTCGGCCAGACCTACGCCAAGCACTTGGCCCAGTCGTTGGTCGAGACGAAGGAAACGCTCTGCGCCAACATCATCAACCGCGCCTTCAACGGCTCGTATGTTGGTGGTGACGGTGTGTCGCTGGTGGCCTCCAACCATCCCATCGTGAACGGCACTTTCAGCAACCAGCTGACCACCGCCGCTGCGATGTCGCAGACCTCCCTTGAGCAGCTGCTCATCCAGATTCGCAACGCTGTTGACAACAACGGCAAGCGTATCCGGTTGACGCCCCTGAAGATCGTTACCGGCCCGTCCAACGTGTTCCAGGCCGAGGTTCTCCTCAAGTCTGTGCTGCGTTCGGGTACCACCGACAACGACATCAACCCCATCAAATCGATGGGGCTGCTGGGCGAAGGGCAAGCCAACCTCTCGCGTATCACGTCTACGACTGCCTGGGGCATTCAGACTGATGCTCCTGAAGGTCTGAAGCTGATGATGCGTCGCGGCCTGGAAAAGAGCATGGAAGGTGACTTCGAAACCGACTCCATGCGCTACAAAGCCACCGAGCGTTACACCGTGGGTTGGACTGACCCGCGCGGCTTCTACGGTACCCCGGGCGTATAAGAGCGCTCCCGTGAACACCCCTCGTGGCCACAAGCTGTGAGGGGTGTTTGCAGGGCGCTTTCAGGGTGCGTCAGACAGCTAGCCCGGCTGACGAACATGCAGACCGACGCACTCTTAACCGCATGTAAGGAAAAGTCATGTCAATGTCAACTTTCTCGGGTCCGATTCGGTCCGGCACTGTCCCTGTCTCCACAGGTACCACCGCAGGCACCCTCCGCAACACCGGCGTTATTCAGCTGGTCCAAAGCGTCACGCTTGGTTTTGCTTCTGTGAACGCCAGCCTGACCGGCACCGCGTTCGTCCTGCCAGCCGGGGCAATTCTGCACTCCCTGACGTTCTTCACAACGGACACGTTCAGTGCGGCTACAACGGTCAAGTTGTCAATCGGAGCTACGGACCTGGTTGCTGCCACTACCGTCACCGGCCCGGCCAACCCCACCGCTATGACGGGCGCCACCGCTGCTAGCGCCACAACAGCTCTGTGGGCTAACGTAGGTGCGACGGACGCAATCATTACCTACACCGCCACCAAGGCGGGCACGCTGACCACCGGCTCGGTGACCCTGGTGGTTGTGTACGCTCAGCGCAACGCCAACGGTACAAGCACTCCTATTTACGCCAACTAAGTTGGGACTGGGGCTTCGGCCCCTGCCTTTAAGGAGAATGGCATATGCGCCCAATTAGAGTTTCGGTCGGCTCGGCTACCACTTCGGCAGTTATCCCGATGGACCAGTACATTTCCCCCTTCAATGTGGGTTTGTCGGTCAATTTGACTGCCGGTGCTTCGCTGACTTACACTGTTGAGCACACATTTGACGATGTGTTTGCTTCAAACTTCAGTGCGGCTACCGCTAAGTGGTATCCTCACGCAACACTGGCCGCTAAGACTGCGTCTGCGGACGGCAACTATGCCTACCCGGTCACGGCAATTCGGCTCAATGTGACGCCTTACACCAGCGGAACCGCCACCATGAACTTGGTTCAGGCCGGACTTACTTAAAGGAGTAGCTAGATGGCTATCGACCATAGAGCTCTACAGTCATTTTATGACATGTGGACACCGGTTATGCAGACGCTGCCGGCCGTTATTGATGCCGCCCAGCGTGAAGCTGAGTTGTCTCGTTCTGTAGCCCAAAAAGCTGCAGAATTTGAACGAGTTAACGTAGCATGCCAGGATCGCGAGGCTGCTGCTGAGGTTAAAGTTGCGGCTGCTATGCAGCGTTTGAACGGGGTTAAGGAAGAACACCTCGAACTGCTTAAAATCTTCAAGGTAGAAATTTCTGAGGCTAAAGCTGAAGTGGCAAAAGCCAAAAAAGATGCCGCCGCTAAGATTCAAGAGCACCAGGCATCTACGGCATCGGCCCAGGCTGAAGAAGTTGAAGCCGTAAAGCAGCACGCCTCTGTTATTTCAAGTCTTGAAGCAGACCACGCAGTAGCAGTCAAAGCAATGCAGGCCGAAATCATGGACCTTGAGAAGCGCAAAGCTGCTGCTGAAAAGGCTCTTGATACGCTACGTGCAAAGCTGGGGTAAACGGTGTCGGTCAGTGGTGTTACCTATGTACCACCCTCTAGCCCCTACCTTCTCAACAACTTGGTGGATGCAAATCCACTGTATGTGGGCAAGGTAACCGCTAGGGGGGTTTGGCTGATTCAAAAGTTCAACACTACCTCTGGAGTTATGCTGTATGCAAACCAGTCAAACAACCCAGCGTACACCGACTACGACACCGCTTGGACAAACTACTTAACACTCAACTACGCTGAGTATCAAAATCTGACTGGAGTCTGACATGGCAAAAAGTACGACAACCTGCAACAACTTGCTGAAGTTGATTTTCAACGGCACGGCTTGGACAAGCATAGCGGACAACACCGCTACGAGCCCAGCAACAAACCTGTACTTGAGTTTGCACACTGCCGACCCCGGCGTAGGTGGAACTCAGTCAACCAGTGAAACGTCTTACACCAACTACGTTCGGATCGCGGTTGCGCGTACTGCGGGCGGTTGGACGGTAGTTACCAACACGGCAAGCAACGCTGCTCTGGCTCAGTTTGCACAGTGCGGTGCCACGGGTGCCACGCTGACCTACGTTGCCATTGGTATGCTGTCTACCGGGGCGGGTATCATTTTGTACTCAGGTGCTTTGAACAGTGCATTGGCGGTGGCTAATGGTATTCAGCCGCAGTTCGCGCTAGGCGCACTTGTAGTGACGGAGACTTGAGCATGGATCAGCCTAATATTGCCAAGGGTGAAGCGCCTCTGTACCTATGCTCAGAATGCAAAGAAGCGGTATTCTTGGTCGAAGGAATTGTTTACCGTCCATGCGGCCACAAGGATGTGCCTGTGCTGGCTAACTTAGAGGCAACAGTTTACGGTCAGGGGACTGCCCAGTGATTTCAAGTATGCGCGATCTGGTCAATGCCGAGAATGAAGGCAAGACCAACTTCGCCACTTGGAGAAAAACCGTCAGCCAAAGCACGACAAGTGGTGTGTGGTTTGACCTGAGTATGAGTCCCGGCAACCCCGTGCCAAACTATTACGCTGCCAGCCCATTGGTGGCGGTAGCAATGGCTCAAAGCACAGATGGCGGCATCAGCCACGGGCAGAACGTAGCGCAGTTGGGCTACAAGAAGTTTTTGAAGACCCTGATGGTGCTGGCAACCCAAGCCAACGCAGCGCCAAACCCAATGCTGCTGTGCGATTACCTGATGTATTACCCGTTCGTGGACATGGGCAACACCGACCCGCAGTTTATGACCAACACGGTGACACTGCCCCGCTACACCAATGGTGTGGGTGTGCAGATCATGCCCGTTCAGGTGGCGGCTCAGTTAGGTTCAGGCAACCCGCAGTTTTTCGTGACCTACACCAACAGCGACGGCGTGAGTGGGCGGACTACGCAAATTGTGGCCTGCAACACAGCCACCGCTACGGGCTCTATCATCACCGCAGCCCCAGCCACCCGGTTTAGTTCTGGCCCATTCTTGGGTCTGCAATCCGGTGACAAGGGCGTTCGCAGCATTCAAAGCGTTCAGTTTTTAAGCCCAGACATTGGCCTGATTGCAATGGTTTTGGTAGTGCCAATTGAAGACATTAGCTTCCGTTCAATTGACGCGCCAGCGGAGAGAGTGCCAGTTTTAGACTTCTTTTCTTTTCCGCAAATTCAAGACGATGCTTACCTGAACCTGCTGTGCAACCCGCAAAGCGGCCTTAGTACCGTGGCCTTTCACGGGTATATTCAAACAATTTGGGGGTAGAAAATGGCAATCCAGAGTATGGACCAGCTTATTAGCGCATTGACTGGTGGGCAATCAAATCGGGCAGATTGGAACAAATTGACCCTGCCGGTCACCGTACAAACTGCCGGTCAATGGTACGACCTGTCCACTGGCTCGGGCAACCCTATCCAAAACGCCATCATTGGCGCTGGCACAAACTTGACCTTCCAAGCCATGTCGGACTCAACCAGCACCACCGCAGTCACAGCGGCTTTGGGCGGGTCCATTGCTACTACGACTTTTACCGATACAACGCACGGCAGCGGCAGGTTTACGATTGGTTCTATTCTGTCAGGCACTGGCGTGACGGCGGGTACCTACATCACTGCGCTTGGCACAGGCACCGGACAAAACAACGGCGGCACCTACACCGTCAACATCTCGCAAACTGTTACCAGCCAAACCATTACCGGCACCCAGTTTGCCAATGGCATCCAGACTGGTGGCAGCGTCAGCCCAAGCGTCAAGAACATTCTTAACGTCAGCGCGTTCAGTGCAGCGCCAACCACAGCGCCAGCGGTCATGATGCTCATCGACCAACTGGCAGTAATCCCAATTACCACCACCACACTGACGACTGCTCAGACCATTCTGGGTACGCAGACATTGCCACGCTACGCCGACGGCAAAGGGGTACGCGCTTATTTGGTGCCCTCAGTGGTCATGGGTGCGGGTACGCCAACCTTCACAATGAGCTACACCAACACGGCTTCGACAGCAGGCCGCATCGTCCCGGCAACGCCTTCGCTACCCATCATCAACACCGCTTCGCCGGTAGGATCAATTGCCTATGCCGGGACGGGGGCTGGTAAGTTTGGCCCATTCATCCCCTTGGCGGCTGGCGATCAAGGCATCTTGACGGTGCAAACCGTTCAATTCTCCGCCACCATGACCTCGGGCGTTATGAACTTGGTGCTGTGCAAACCCCTGCTCACCTTGCCCATCACCACGGTGGGCGTGGCTTCTGAGCGCGATCTGGTCAACCAGCTACCATCCATGCCCCGTGTTTATGACGGCGCAAATCTACAATGGCTGATGTATGCTGGTGCAGCTACTCCAGTCAACAGTTCGTTCTTCGGCCACATAGACTCCGCTTGGGGCTAATATGCTGATTGGCAACTACTCTGTCCTACAGAAAGGTCCCGGCAGGTTTATAGCCGGGTCTACCACATCGGTGGAAGGACAGGTACGTTCAAATTTCAGCAAGTCGGGCTCATACCGCAACCGCTTCTACGTTGACCAGACTACGGTGGCACTGTCTTTGTACGCCATACCCACTGGCAGCTATCCAGACATTGCGTGGGTTCTGCCGCAGATTTCAGGGCAGATTGCATCGACCCAGCCCATCCAAGGTGCAGGCTCTGCCACAGTGACCTTGGCGGGTGGTTTAAACGCAGATGCAAGTTTGACCGGCGCGGGTGATATCACCAGTGCAATTGCCCAACTCATCATCAGCATGGCGGCAAACCTTGCGGGTGACGGCACAGTGTCTACTGCTGACCTGCGGGGGTTCTTGCAGGCAGTAGCCAATCTCTCAGGCTCTGGCGACCTTACCGCAACAGCAGCAGCTTTGGCTTGGATGCAGGCAGCTGCGGACGGGTCTGGAACAATTACCAATGCAACGCCATATGCCTCAGGCAATATGTCTGCCGATATCCTTTCTTATGGTGCGCTGACCCCCGAGGGCATCCGAGACGCCGTATGGAACGCCATTGCGGCAAACTACGACCTTAATGCCACCATGGGCGAGCTACTGCACAACGCAGCGGCGGGTGGTGGCGGCGGTGGCGGTGGCTTGACACTAGGCCAATTTCTTGCTTTGCAGAATCCTTAACATTTTTACACTAAGGGGCTATCATGGGTTGCACATACGTTAAAGAGTTCTCCTTCGGCGGCAAAGTCGCTGCTCCCGCCAAGTACGCCAAGGGCGGTCCGGTCGTTGAGAAAGCCACCGGCGAAAAGTACCCGAGCCGCAAGGCGATGGTCAAACATGAAGCTGAAGAGACCCCGCGCATGCGGCGCGAAGAGATGGTGAAGCGTTCTTCCATGAAGATGCCTGTAGCTACGGCTTCCCCGATGGTGATGAAAAAAGGTGGCTCCGCAGCTAAGGTCCGCTGCTGACGCTTTGCTTTCCCGGCTATTCGGGTTATAATTACCGCATCGCGGGCGAGCTGTGACAGCTGCCGTTCTGACACAACCAACTATGGGTTAGAATGGCTACTTCCGGAACCATCAGCACAACCACTTTCCAGACAGTCAAGGTCGTAGACCATGCTTTCCGGCGGTGCCGCCTTGCTGCAGAAAACATTACCCCTGAAATGCAGGTGTACGCGCAGGACCTGCTGTACCTTCTGCTGTCAGAGCTAGCCAACCCTCGCCCGCCTTCGTGGTGTATTGAGCGACAGGTGTACCCCATGTACCAGAACCAGCCGGTGGTCACCCTGGACACCGGCACGGTTGAGGTGCTCAACGTCAACTACCTCACGCTGCAGCAGCTCGAACCCGCTGCTTCAACTACGACGGCCACCCAGTACACAGCGTTCTTCAGCAGCGCCACTACCGTCAACTCGGTCGGCATAAAATGGCTGTCTGTCGGGCTGGGGCAAGTCGGTTTGAACTTTGAGGTCTCCAACGACGCCGGGGTGACCTGGACTAACGTGGGTAGCCTGACCCTGGACACCAGCCCGAGCGCTGGTCAGTGGACTTGGGGCAACATTGCTGTGGGGTTACCTCATACAGGCTTCCGCGTTACCTCTACGGTAGCGTTTTCCGCCAGTGAGATCTACCTCGGCAACATGCCGCAGGAAATCCCCCTCGGCCAGCTCAACCGTGACACCTACACCGCGCAGAGCAACCAAGTGTTCCCGGGTCGGCCGGTGAGCTACTACTTCCAGCGCCAGCAGATTAACCCCATTCTGCGGCTGTGGCCTGCGCCTAATGTGGCCGCCGAGCACGGCCAGCTGATTGTCTGGCGCCACCGCCACATCATGGACGTAGGCACGTTGGCTCAAGAGATTGAAGTGCCCCAGCGCTGGATGGAGGCTGTTGTGGCCGGGCTCGCCGCTAAGGTTGCGCTTGAGACCCCCAACGTGGACATCAACCTAGTCCCGCTGCTGGACCAGAAAGCTGCGCAGGCGATGCAGTCTGCCCGGGACGGCGACAACGACGGCTCGCCCACGTTCATACAGCCCTATATTTCTGTCTACACGCGATGAGTACGTTTCTCGACCCCTCGGGCGGTGCGTCTTACGGTATTGCGCTGTGCGCCCGGTGTTCGCGCAAATTTCGCCTTGATGAGCTGAGCCCGGACCCGAATTACCCGAACCTGATGGTCTGCCGGGAAGACTCAGACCAGTACGACCCTTACCGGCTGGCGCCCCGCGCGCCGGACAAGATCGTGCTACCCTTTGTGCGCCCCGACACCGACATCGCCACGCATGATGCCGCAGCGCTACCGGCCGCGTTGTCGGTGAGCCCTGACGGGCAGCGCTTTTTATATGTGTTTGACTGAGGCGCAGCTATGATTGAAAAGATGATTACCCGCGCCTTTGAAGCCCGCAACGCGGCCCACATCGAGCATTGGAAAACCAAAAACGGCGAGCAACATCGCGCCCTGGGTGAGTTTTACGACGGGGTCATAGATGCAGTTGACAAGTACGTCGAAGCGCACCAGGGGCTCTTTGGTGTGGTCGGTAAAGTGCCTGGTGAGAGCAAAGACGCTACCGAGCTGATCCGTAATGAGATGTTGTGGTTGTGCGAGAACAGAAGCAAGATCGCCAAAGACATTCCTGCGCTTGAGAACTTGGTGGATGAAATGTGTGCCTTGTATCTGACTACGTTATACAAGCTAGACAACCTGAGGTAAGACCATGGCACAAGTCGGCTATACAACCATCCAAATATACCACAGCAGCACTTCGGGCAGCCAGCCCTCGGCGGGCAACTTGGTGGAGGGCGAGCTCGGCATAAACACGACCGACCGCAAGATGTTCACCAAGAACTCCAGCGGCCTCGTGGTGCCGATTGGAGGGGGTGCTGCGGGCGGCGGGGCTAACCAGGTGTTCTACGAGAACGACACCAACGTCACCGTCAGCTATACGATAGGCACAGGCAAGAACGCCATGTCTGCTGGGCCGATTACGGTTGATTCGGGTGTGGTGGTTACCGTGCCTTCGGGCTCGGTCTGGACAATCGTCTAAGGATAAATTATGGCTCTCATACTAAGCGGCAACGGCGACATCACAGGACTGGACCCAGCCCTGTTCCAAAGCAACGAGATGGGCTACACCCCCGCAGGCACCGGAGCCGTGGCTACGACTGTGCAGGCTAAGTTGCGCGAGAGTGTGAGTGTGCTGGATTTTGGTGGCGTTGCAGATGGTGTAACGGATTGCACGGCTCAAATTATTACCGCTGCCAACAGTGGTGCAAAAGTAGTAACAATCCCGTCAAACGTACTTTTTAATCGTAAAACTTTGCTGGCGACTTTACCTTCTGGGGTGGTGTGTTTTGACTTATCTCAAATCAACGACTTTACATCTCCCGGCCAAACAACCAAACACGTTGGTATTATTACCTCGGACGTTGCCGCATCGGATACACATTGGGCGATTGATAGTGGTCATCACGCCATTTTGACCACCAATAACTTTGGCACTTCAGGCACAACATCAGCAACAGAACGCAAAGCATCGTGGTTATGGGCTGCGGGTCAATACCAACTCGGTGGGTTAACTAACCGTGGTTTTAGAGCCGCTGCTATTCAGCAGTTTACAAAAGAAACCGGCGCTACTTTCTGGAAATGGCAGATTCGCTCATTGGCTCCGTGGGTGTCAATTGCTGGCGAATATGAAGTGTGGGCAACGGGACAAGTTATTTCTGGTGCTGGCGTATACCGCGAAGGCCCAACGTCACAGCAATATGTTTCTACAGGTGCGGGTACAACCGGCGCTACTCCACCAACACACACAACCGGAACGGTGTCAGATGGTGGCGTAAGCTGGACTTGGATTGATTCAGCAGATAGAACATTGTTTCAATGCGACGAGTATGGCCGTTGGATTATCGGGGCCGGGACAACCGGTAATGCAACTTGGTCACATAAAGTTTCCACAGTTGACCCATCTGGAAGCTACCGATTCAACGGAATATCTACAGGTCTTACAAAAATAGCGCAGTTTAGGCTCACACCGACAGACGGTGCTGGTGTTGAAACAGATATGCCGTTTTTGAGGGCGGAAGCTGGTGTTGGCCTTAGAGTAATGAACAGCACGGCAAGTAGTGATGTTGGAATTTTCTCTGATGCAGGGGGCTTTACTGCTAGAGAGTTTGCATCTACTTTTACAACTAATGCGGCAACAGGTGCAACTCCAAGTGTTGCGGGTATCGGGACGTTACTTATCAATAACGGCAGTGCCCAAAACATCACGGCATTGAATAGTGGTTCGGACGGACAGATAGTGCAGTTGGTATTCCAGAACGCAAACACAACAATGGTGAGCAGCGCCTCACTTTTAATGGCTGGTTCGGTGAACGTTACTCCTACGGCATGGTCAGTCATCACCATGTTAAAAGTTCCTACAAGCACTTCAGACCGTTGGATTGAGTTGTCTCGGTCTATTAAATAACATGATCCACACCGCCACCGGCCTAATCCTCGCGTATATGCGCTTCTGCGGCTTCCACGGCTGGACGAGCTTCTGGGGCAGCATCTACCTTGCCCCCGGCTACGAGATGCACCAAGGCCTGATCCGGCACGAGCGCAAGCATCTTGAGCAGATGAGGCGTGATGGGAAGCTGGTCTATGCTATCAAATACGGCTACTGGCTGATACGATACGGCTACCGCAACAACCCATACGAAGTCGAAGCTAGAGCCGCAGAGACCCTTTAAGGAACCCACATGTCAACAGTAAAAGCCGTCCAGCATCAGGTAGGCAACAACGCCACCGACAGCAAGAACATCGTCCTGACCGCTGACGTCTCCACGGGCGATCTGGTCATCAACAAAGGCGTGTACGACGGCACCCTGACCGAGATCAGCCGCATTATGAACGCTGGCGGCGGTGCGCAGTATGTCCCAGCCGGTACAGGTGCCGTGGCGACGACTGTGCAGACCAAGTTGCGGGAAAGTGTGAGTGTTAAGGATTTCACTGGCTTTGATCCAACAGGTGCTACTGACAGCACGGCAGCGGTTCAGGCGGCAGTCACTTATATTGAAACACTAGGCAGAGATGCGCCTGTTGAATTGCTTTTCCCGCCTGGAGCAATCGTCGATTTGAAGATGGTATTTATCACAACGGGCGGCATTAAGCTCAACGGTAACGGCTGCAAGATTGTGCAAAACCATGACAGTGTGAACTCCGTCACTGTGGGTGGTGCAGGGCAATACAAAATGAGTAGCGCGTTTTTTATTAAGCGCGGTGCTGTTGCCGTAGAGATAACAGGGTTTGAATTTACAACCGATGATTCGTCTTTCCCTGCGCTTGCAGCAGGGTTTGGCTCCTACTTCGCCAGTATTGGCGGCCAGCACTTTGATGATCTAAACATCCACCATAATAAATTTAGTGGTGGGCAGGATAGGGCATTATTGGTGCAGGCTGGAGAGAAGTTGCGATTTGTTGCCAATGATCTTGTAAACAATGGCATTACTGTCCACATCGGCTACTTGTTGAATATCTATTTTTACGACGGATCAAGCGACACCAGTACCAAGTATTCACCCCTTGATGTTTGGGTGGTTGATAACGCTGTGGACGGTTATTCGTCAACCGATCCAAACACCTGTTTAAGCCTTACCGGAGCCAATCGGTTCACGTTTACAGGCAATAAATTGATAAACATGAACGGCGCAGCGATGCGTCCAATCTATATCTACTCGAACGATTTTGGGCCGTATGATTTTGATGGAACAGCGCGGTCTTATATTGAAGGCGTGGTTACTGACAACGAGGTTTATGGCACGTTTGATACGGGAATAGAAATATCTGGAGACTCTACCAGCGCAACCGTTGCATGGACAAATAGCTATCGAATGAATGTCAAAGTGTCGGATAACACCGTGCGCGGTACTGGTCACGGTATCAAGCTGGTTAAAGCTCGCGGAACGTCTATCTATGAAAACAAGGTAACAGTGTCTGGTTCACCGTTTTACTTTGATTCTAATATTCACGAAGCCTCTGTTCATCACAACTATTTCGAGGGGACTACATCAGGGCAAAACCTGACTACGATTTATTGCAATTGGGCTGCATCATCTACTGATGTTAAGTTTAATGACAACAAGATCGTTACACCTTTGGCAGACCAATATGGGATGCGTGCAACCAACAATTTGATTGGTTTGGAGTTGTTAGATAACTATTGGGAATTTAACGGGGCCGTTGCGTCGTGTCGTGGTGTTGTGCTGACCCTCGGCGGCAAGAACGACATAGCACGCAATAAATGGGATGTTGACACCACAGTGAGCTATGTGACTATTTACGTGTTAAACGGCAACAGCAATGTCGGAACTCTGACCGTTTCCGACGATGCGCTTATTGCTGCTACAGGGGCAGGGGCGGCATCACTTCGCTTTGTAAATGCGTATAACTTTTTGGTTGCAAGAATAAAAGACTGCGACAACATCGGTGCTGTGTTGATTGAAGACTGTGAGCGAACATTTGTCAGAGACAACACGATCATGCTTCCAGCGAGCAACACGCTGAACGGAATTTTGTGTGACAACACTGGGTATGGAGTAAAAGCCCTAGTGCAAATACACGGCAACTACATCATCCAGCCATCGGCAGTCAATGCGGCGGGGATTGATATTGCATCGAACAACAGTGCGACATTGAACACGCTTTCAAAAGTGACCATGAACCGGGTGGAGGGTAACTCCACTGGCGTATTGATTCGTCAAACAGTACAAGGCGTTATTGAAACCATCGGCAACACCATCGTGAACAACGGGACAGGCGGCGCGACTATCGGCGTTACTGGTTCTGCAACAAATACTGCGCTATGACTCACACCGCCACGGAGAAATGACATGTCAACATTGAAGCTGAACACAACCTCGGGCGGCTCGGTCAATCTGGTACCAGACGACACCGCAGCAAACCTAACCATCTCCCCCCAGACTGGGTACTACCTGCCAGCCGGTACAGGCGCTGTGGCAACTACGGTTCAGGCCAAGTTGCGTGAGAGTGTGAGTGTCAAGGACTTTGGAGCCGTAGGCGACGGGGTTGCTGACGACACGGCTGCGATTCAAGCTGCTATTGACTACGCAGTAACGCTTGGCGGTCTTTGTTTTGTTGACCTTTGTGGGGACGTTTATGCCGTTGCCTCAACAGTGCAAGTCAAACAGAATGTTATTCTGCAAAACGGAAAGCTAATTTATACAGGGTCAACCGCCAATGCAGCAATTGTGTCGATTGGAACTGGCACATCAACATTGATACGGCCAGCCGGGGTGCAAGATGTTTACGTTTCTACAGCGTCAACAGCATCAGGATTGTGTGGAATCCGCATGAATGGACTTGTGCGAAATTCATGGATTAAAAATTGCGTTGCTGAAATGAACGAGGCCACCAATGGATCTCGTCAACAATATGGTTTTGAAATAAGTTCTGAGCGTTTGGTAACAACCTCAAATGCAGGGGCGTATCAAAACGCAATTACGGATTGCGTTGGCATTAACTGCTACTCAGCATTTAGGCTTTACACGCAAGGCACAGCCGCAGAACAACTTGCCGATCCACAATCTAATGCCAATCGAATTTCTGGGTGGGCTTTTTCTTGTGTCCGGTCTGCAATTATTGTTGAAGAAGGCGCAAGTGAAAACGAGATAGATATTCGCGCAGATACGTTTGTAACCCAAACTGGACTTGGAACGACAATTTATGTCGGTGACGTTCGAGGTTTGTATAACCGAATCATTTTGGATGAGGAAGTTGGCACTCGCGCAGACACGCAATACACTTTGTATTTAGCTACTAATGCGGCTTTTAATCAAATTAAATACCACACGCAAAATGTAGTAACCGCAAGAATGCTGAATAACTCAACAACAAACAGAAATACTGTTGAGTGGCTACGCCCAAATACAAATCTTGGTGCAGCAATTATCACTCATTCGCACTACACCCAGGCAACCGCTGTGGCTTCAGGGGCGACCAATGACATAAGAGATCAGTGGATTGCCCCATGTCCTTGTGTTGTAGTGCGCGTTACATCAAAGCTAGATGCAAATGTTGCCACGTCTGGTAGCTTTTTTTCTTACGCAGCAAAAAACGGGGTGGTCAGCACAGGAAACAGGGTTGAATTTTCTGTTGGGGAAGGAACAACAGCGGAATATTTAGACACTGATCCATCCGCAGGAACGCCTATAAATGCGCGTTGGGTGCTAGCCAAAGGGGACACTCTTTCTTTTGCATTTACAAATAGCAGTCCAAATGCAATCAAGGCAACAACAACTGTGGCAATACTTTTTCAGTCAACGGATGTAAACGGCTGAATAACATGACCCACACCGCCACGGAGAAATGACATGGAACAACTGCTCAACCTACTCAAAGGCTTCGCCCCGACCCTAGCTACTAAGGAATGGATATGACTGACGACGACTTCCGACGCCTTGAAAGCAAGGTTGACAAGCTAACCGATGCCGTTGGCAAGCTGATCCTCTTCGAGGAAAGGCAGGTCAACCAAGGGCAACGCATAGGCGCTGTTGAAGCACAACTCAGCGTTCACGACGATAGGTTGCATCGTACTGACCGCAAGATCGACCAATGGGTCAATCGCGGGGTCGGTGTCTGGGCTGCGGCGGCCATTGTCTATTCACTTATTCAGTTTTGGAAAAAATGATCTCAGCACTTGTTTCCTTCCTCGGTGGTTCAGTGTTCCGCATGCTGTGGGGCGAAGTAAGCGCGTGGCTAACTAAGGCTCAAGATCACAAGCATGAGATTGACCGCATGCACCTGCAGGCTGAGCTGGACCGGGGTCAGCACGAACGGCAGCTGGAGTCGCTGAAGGTGCAGGCGGCGCTGGGCGTCAAGACTATCCAAGTACAGGCTGAGGCTGCCATAAGCGAGCTGGAGACTCAAGGATGGCTAGAGGCAGTCAAAGGCACTACCAAGACCGTGGGCATCGCCTGGGTGGATGCCTGGAACGCCACAATCCGCCCAGCGGTTGCAACGTGGGCGGTGTTGATGATGACTGCCGGCGAGTTTGGTCTTATGGTGCTGAGCGAGAACACCCTAGCAATCACGGGTGCAGCACTGGGCATTTACCTTGCTGACCGCAACTTGATGAAGCGTGGCAAATGATTGAGCAAGCCCTGCCGGTGGCACTGGCGCTGATGCGCCGGTTTGAGGGTTTCTACCCTCGGCCGTACATGTGCCCGGCTGGGGTGCCGACCATCGGCTACGGCAGCACTTACTACGAGGACGGCAGGCGCGTCACGCTGACCGACGCCCCAATCACACATGAGCGAGCAGAGACCCTACTGCTATGGGTGGTAGCCCATGTGTACCTGCCACAGGTTATCAAGCTCTGCCCTGGTATAGATGGTCCTGACCGCCTTGCCGCACTCATCGACTTCGCCTACAACTTGGGCGGCAACGCGCTCAAGAACAGCACGCTGCGGCGCAAAATCAATGCCGGCGAATGGGATGCTGTGCCTGACCAACTACGCAGGTGGGACAAAGCCGGGGGCCGGGTTCTGCGCGGGTTGACAATCCGACGCAACGCCGAGGCCGGGCTGATTTAGCGCTTTCTGTTTGCTTTTATCCGTCTAGAGGTTATAATTCAACTCGACGCGTGCTGAAGCAGCAGCTTACTCATACTCGGAGTAGATTGATGGCATACGTAATGACTTTCACCTCGCTGCAAGAAGACCTGCGCCGTTACCTGGAGCGCGGTTTTACTGCCGAGAGCGACCCCATTGTCTACGATCAGTTGCCCCGGCTCATCAACATGGCCGAGCGTCGCATTTCGCGCGAACTCAAGCTGCAGGGTTTCATTCGTGTTGTAAACACCCCCTTTGTGAACGGTCAGCCCGTGTACCAGAAGCCGGACCGCTGGCGAGACACGGTGTCAATGCGCGTGGCCGGAACGCCAATCTTCACCCGCTCGTACGAGTACGTGCGTAACTACTGGCCAGATGAAACCCTGACCGGCACCCCGACGTACTACGCAGACTACGACTACCAACACTGGCTGTTTGCGCCCACCCCGACCAGTGGGTTGGAAGTGGAGATCATCTACTACGAGATGCCTCGGCTGCTTGACGAAGAGAACCAAACCAACTGGCTCACCGAGTATGCGCCCAACTTGATTCTCTACGGCGCGCTGCTTGAAGCCACCACCTACGTCAAGAACGACGAACGAATCCCCACCTGGCAAGGCGCGTACGACCGGGCGGCGCAGGTGTTTAATGGAGAAGACATGCAGAAGATCATGGACCGCACGGCTGCGAGGACCTCCGTATGACCACCTATATCGACGTCTTTGGTGGCGCGAACATCTACCCGAGCGACATCAGCTACAGTGCCACCACGCTGACCGCAGACCGAACCCTGTTCTGGCCAGAAGAGACCTCGGCAATTTCCAACTATGCTACGCGCATAATGGATGTGTCGGCGGCTGTGGCCGGGTGGTCAATGATACTGCCGGACGCCACCGGGGCGGGCACTGGCGAAACGATCCTGTTCAACAACACCGGCTCAGCCTCGTTCCTAGTTAAAAACGCTGCTGGAGTCCAGGTCGTCAACATCGCTTCGGGCGAGGCGTGGCAGGTCTATCTTGCCGGCAACGCCACTGCGGCCGGGGTGTGGCGCTCATTCCAGTATGGCGCTGGCGTTTCAGCAGCTAATGCCTCCGCCCTTGCTGGCACGGGCATAGTGGCGGTGGGGTCGGTGCTTTCCCAGTCAGTGCCAATCACAACCCTGAACACAAACTACAGCGCCTTGACCACAGACCGGGCGAAGATGTATGTCTGGAACGGTGGAGTCGGCACCCTAACTTTACCCAACACCGCCACAGTGGGTGACAACTGGTTCATGCTGCTGCGCAACAGCGGCTTTGGGGCACTCACGGTTGACACTTCAGGCGTGTCGCTGATAGACGGGCTATCCAGCAAGACGTACAACCCTGGCGAGTCGTCAATAATTGCGACCGACGGGGTCAACTACTACACCCTAGGGTTTGGGCAGGCTATCGAGTTTGCATTTGACTACACCTCGATCAACGTGGCCGGCACAGGCAACTACACCCTGACGGGTGCCGAGCTGAACCGCATCGCCTACAAACTGACCGGCGTGCTGACCGGTGACCGAACTCTCATCGTCCCCGCCACCGTCCAGCAGTACTGGTTCAACAATGAGACCACCGGCGGCTACCTCATGCGGATTGAAACCACCCTGGGCAACGGAATTTACCTTGACGCCTTGAAGACCACGATCGTCTACAGCGACGGCAACACCATCATCCCCGCCAACAACGCTAGCAGCCTGTTGAGCGCGGTCTCGGGCGGGGTGTTCTAAATGCCGGTTCAGACCTCGATTCTGAAAGCCAACCCGGGCATCAAGCGCGACGGTACCATATTTGACGGCGACTTTTACACCGACGGACAATGGATGCGGTTTCAGCGGGGGTTGCCCCGTAAGATCGGCGGTTACCGTTCGGTGGTGAAGCTCCTGACTGAAATCTCCCGGGGGTTCACCAACTATGTTCAGCAAGGTCTTGTGTATTGCCACTCTGGCAGTGCTAATTTGCTTCAACGCTTCACGCTGGACAGCTCCAAAAACAGCTCCATAATTAGCAACCGCACACCCTTGAATGTCTCAGCCACCGGCAGCGTAACGCTGACTTCTGGTTCTTCGGGGCAGATCACCGGCGTCACGGTGAACGGGGTGACGATCATTTCTGCCCATGTACCGTTCAACACCAGTTTGGCAATCACTGCGACCAACTTGGCCAGCAACATAAACGCTTACACCTCGGTGCCGGACTACACCGCAGTTGCGGTTGGAACCACGGTGACCATAACCTCAGTTGCCACGGGCTCAGCGGTTAACGGTTACGTAGTACTTTCCACACACGCCGGAACTTTGGCGACTACAAATGTCAATATGTCTGGGGGTGCAATTGGTTTAACCGCCTCGGCTGACAACCGCTGGATGTTCGATTACGCGTATGACGCCTCGGCGCTGAGCACACAAATACTGGCGCACGTGTCACCTAACGGGTCTTGCATTTGCAACGACACTGGCGGGCAGATCTTCCATGGCGACGTTACCGCAACTTCAACTCTTGGCAACGTCCCCCTGCCAGCGGGGGCTAACGCCACCGGGGGTATCGTCATGCTACACCCGTACCTGTTCTATTACGGCACGGGGGGCATAATCGGATGGTCAGTGGCGGGCACGCCGACCGACCTGACAGGTTCAGGTTCAGGTATAGCGCGCGCGTGGGGGCAGAAAATAATTAAAGGTATGCCACTCCGCGCCGGTGCGGGGTCTGCCCCTGCCGGGCTGTTCTGGGCCTACGATGCAGTTATCCGTGCCTCGTTTACGGGCGGCAGTACGGTATTCCAGTTTGACACCATCGCCACCGACACCTCCATCATGTCTGCGGACAGCGTAGTTGACTACGACGGCATCTTCTTCTGGGCCGGGGTGGATCGCTTCCTCATGTTCAACGGTGTGGTGCGCGAAGTGCCCAACCAGATGAACATGAACTGGTTCTTTGACGGACTGAACACCGCGCAGCGCTCTAAAGTCTTTGCGTACAAAGTGCCTCGGTTTGGCGAGGTGTGGTGGTGCTACCCCCGCGACGACGCAACCGAGTGCACGCATGCAGTCATCTACAACGTGCGCGAGAACTCTTGGTATGACACCACGCTCCCCGCCAACAAGCGCGTGGCCGGGGGCCACTGCAACGCGTATGCAGCGCCAATTCTGACCGGCGACTTACGGGGCGGAGGCTATCCGGTTTGGATCCATGAGCAAGGAGTTGACGAGATTGACGGGCAGAGCCTGCAGCCTATCGAGTCTTATTTCCAGACATGCGATCTTTCTTCCGTAGCTACAAAAGGGATTAACGCCAAGCTGCGCCTAACCCAGATTGAGCCTGACTTTGTACAGTCTGGCGACATGTATGTGCAGGTTACGGGCCGGGCAAATGCCCGCTCTCCGGAAGTCCAGAGCCGGGTCTTCACCTTTCCCGAGTCGGCCACCGAGCCTTACCAGCAGATCGTTGTGCTCAAAGAGCAGCGGCGGGAACTGCGCGTAAAATTCGGCTCAAACGCAATCGGTGGAGATTACCAAATGGGTCAGATCATTGGTCATATCGACATGGGCGACCATTCGTCACTGGGATGATAACCATGCCCTACAACATGACGTTGACCGACTGGGCTGACCAAGTCGTGCTCGACCTGGACCAGTACGGGGCCTTCAGCAAACTTGAAGGCGAAGACTGGCAAAACTGGGGAGTACAGTTCTTGAACAACAACTCCCTCGGCCGCTACATCCCGATACCTTACGGGTTCACAGACTGGAAAGAATGGGCAGAACGGTTCTGCGGGGCATTTATATGAACACTCAAGAATTGCTGGACAAACTTCAAAACTCTCCCCAGGTGCGGCAATCCATTGCGCAGGCCGTGGACCGTTTGTCACAGAACTCTAAGCTCACCCCTGAAGTCATCGACGAGATGATGAAGATGTTTGAGTTTGTGATGCAGCAGCCGGACGCTTACGCTGATTTCAGGCAGCAAGCTATGGAGTCCGGAGTGATGGGCCCTGGTGACCTGCCTGAACAGTTTGACCCCGTGGTTATTGGTATCATCTTGCTGGCCTTGCACATGCTGCGCCAGCGGATGGCCGGTGAGCAGCCTATGCAGCAATTTGCGCGCGGGGGTTTGAGCACCGTGGCTGCGAAGGGTCGGAATGGTGACACCATGCTCGCGCACATCAATCCGTTTGAAGCGAAGATACTGCAGGCTTACGGGGGCTCGGGCGGGGTCAACCCTCGCACCGGGCTGCGCGAGTACGGCATGCTAGATGACTTGTGGGGCGGAGTTAAGGACCTCGTCAAAACGATAGGCCCTGTGCTGCCGCTGGCGCTGAACTTTATTGCCCCGGGGTTTGGAGGCGCCATCGGAAGCGCTCTAGGCGCGTCGAGCGCGTGGGCTCCTGCCCTCGGCGGCGCTGTGCTAGGCGGTGGCCTATCGGCGCTGACCGGGGGCTCTCCGGTAACCGGAGCGCTCATGGGTGGCTTGGGCGGTGGAGCAGGCGGTGCCGGCTCAGGTCTGGGGCTAAACCTCAAGACCGCTGCGATGGCCCTGCCCGCCATTTCAGCTCTTGGAGCAATGCAGCAGCCTGAGAGCCCCCAAGCGGCTGCTCCAGGGCGTACAGCAGCGCAAGAGGAATACTTCAACCGCCCGATGCAGACCTTTGACTGGGACCGCATCAACCGGGAGGCCTCGGCTGCTGGCCTGGACCCTAACGCTTACATCTCACGAAACTGGAACAAGTTTAGCACCGGAGCTTACAATGTTCCGGTGAATATGGCCCACGGCGGCGCGTTGTCAAAAGTAGCCTACTTGGCGCAGGGTTCTGGCTCTGGCCGAGATGACACCATTGACGCCCGGCTGTCGGATGGGGAATACGTGTTTGATGCGGAGACTGTGGCCCTTGTGGGTGACGGCTCAACCAAGGCCGGAGCACAGCGGCTCGACCAAATGCGGGAGCAGCTGCGCAAGCACAAGGGCGCGGCGCTTTCCAAAGGCAAATTCAGCCCTGATGCAAAATCACCACTCTCATATTTGAAGGAGGCCGCATAATGGCCAGCTTGTTCCAGGGTTCACCCCAGACCGCCACATCCTACACCACCAGCACGTCTGAGACTCCCAAGTGGATGCAGGACGCGATCTACAACCAGATCCAGGTGGCACAGGGTATTGCGAATGCACCCTACCAGCCTTACACAATGCCCACTGTGGCCTCGTTTTCCCCGCTGCAGGAGAAAGCATACTCAGACATCGAAGCTAACCAGGGTGCTTGGAGGCCGGGCTTAGAGCAAGCGCAGACAGGTATGCAAAATCTGGCCGGGGCGACTTCGGTTGGCAATATCGGGGCATACATGAACCCGTATACCGCCAACGTCACCGACCAGATTGCCAAGCTCGGTGCGCGCAACTTGAGCGAGAACCTACTGCCCGGCGTGTCGGACGCTTTTGTGCGTGCGGGCCAATTCGGCGGCTCGCGAATGGGTGAGTTTGGTTCGCGCGCGTTGCGTGATGTTGGCGAGTCGGTGTTGGGTCAGCAGTCGCAAGCGCTGCAAGCAGGCTACGGTCAAGCCTTAGGGGCGTCGCAGGCCGACTTAGCTAGGCAACAGGGCGCACTGACGCAGATGGCTAACCTTGCCGGAACGCAACAGCAGATGAGCACCGCCGACGCTGCCGCGCTCGAAGCAGCTGGTCGCGGCCAACAGGCGCAGAAGCAGGCCGAACTCACCGCCGCCCAACAGCAGTGGCAAAACGAACAGCTTTACCCGCGCCAGCAGATGGACTGGCTTAGCACCCAGATTCGGGGCATGGCGCCAATCACACCCACCACGCAGACGCAGTCGGGCAGCAGCACCGGCGCCACCTACTCAGCTTCTCCGCTGTCCCAGTTGGCTACGGGTATGGCCGCAGGAGCAGGCCTCTATAACCTTGGGACCAAGTAATGAACGAGTACCAACAACTCTTGCAGCGCTACGGGGTCAGCTCACAGCAGCTCCCCTACGCCGGTATGGTAAAGCCCGTAGACACTGCAGCGCCGGACTACGCGGACCTGATGAGCAAGTACTCAACCGACCGCTCGGCGTACGACAAATGGCTCGACAGCTACAAACAACGAGTTGCTTCGCGTAGCGTGTACGACCCCGCATTCACCGGCGAAATGCTCGATACCCCGACGTATGAGTATGGCGCAGGGTACACAACGCCTAAGGTACCTGCAGCGCCGATGGCTCCAGCAGTTCCGGTAGCGGCTTCAGTGCTTCAGCGGCTTGCGGACGGCGGGCAAGACTTTGGCGGTGGTGGTTTCCGAGCAGACATGGGCAATTGGGACACCAGTGGGCGTAGCCTTACCGGCGGGCTTTTAGCGGGGTTAATTGGTAGCCAAGCCCCAGCACCTGTTGTAGACATGAGTACCTACTCGGACGCAGCACAAACGGCGATTGATGCGCAAACGGCTGCGGATAACGCTCGAGAGGCTAGTATGTCGGTTGGTGCTCCGACCTATTCCGATTCGCGCATGGAAACAAATGCGCAAACTGGTGCGTACTCGCAGGGGGCGCAAGACCAGCGGGCGGCCGAAGCAGCTGCAATGACTTCTACGCCAAGTACTGTTGGTGGGCCAATAGGGCCAGCACCAACCGGCACGCCCTTAGGATCTATATCTACCGATATGGGTAGTTTTTATGGCGACTCAGACAGTGCAAACACGGGTAACTTCGGTAGCGTTACAGGCGGTGAGGGCGAAGGGGGTGGAGGAGGCTTTGGCGGAACATACGCTCGGGGCGGTATGGTTCGCCGCAATTACGCTGAGGGAAGCTTAGTTGACTCAGCGCCTATGGCATCGAATGAAGACGTCATGGCTATGTACAACAAGTACCAGCCCGCAACACAACCTTATGCCCAGGAGTTGGCCGATGCGCGTAAGGCCGCCTCCGAGCAGACTGAAGCCTTTAACCAGATGCTGCAAAAGGCGATTGCTGCACCCGGCGAGGCAGCCCCTTCCAAAGCAGAGATGTACTTCCAGCTGGCTGCAGCTTTTGGCGCCCCTACGCGCACGGGTAGCTTTGGTGAGAGCCTGGGCAAAGCGGGTGAGGTCTTGGGTGAGCAGCAGAAAGCTCAGCGCGCGGCCGAGAAAGCCCAACGCACACAAGCCTTGACGCTGGGGTTAGAAGGTCAGAAGATGAAGATGCAAACCGCCAAAGAAGATCTCGGCGCACTGCGCACTTTGGCCGGTGAAGAGATGAGAGATGTACGTGCGCGAGATCTGGCCGACCTAACCGACAGACGCGCTCGCGACCTAGAGGCTCTGCGTGAGAAGTACAAAGCAGGAACCCCGGCCTCCGAAGCCGGTAGACTGGCAGCTGACGCAGGGCTCGTGCGTGGCACTCCGGAGTTCAACAAATTCGTGAGCAAGTACATCGATGACAAGATGTCCCAAGGTAATGAGTACAAAGCAATCATGGCTAGCATCGCGCAGCAGGGTCTAGAGTTGAGGCGACAAGCCGGAGAACGCGCTGCCGAACAAGCCAAAAAGCTCACACCGCAGGAGTTGAAGCTCAAGACGGACACTGAAGACATGGTCGCTCAAACGGACCAAGCCCTTGCCAACCTGAAACGAGCCTATGCTCTGAACCCGACCACATTCGACACGTCTGCGGTGGACGTGGTGCAACGTAAAGCGCTTGAGGCTGTTGGCTCTAAAGACCCCAAAGTCGTCAACACACGCGAGATGGAGAATCTGCTTGAGAAAGCTGCTCTCTCGCAGCTCAAGGCTACATTCCCTGGCGCCATCTCCAACGACGAGCGCAAGGCGTTGCAAGATGTGCAGGGTCTCAGCTCGAAGAGCAAGGAAGAGCGCGGCCTCATCATGAAGAACGGCTACAAAGCGCTCCAGTCTGTAAGGGAGCGCTCGGCCAAGCGACTCAATGAGATCAACCAAGGGCTGTACCGAGACACCGCACCGGCTACGGGGGAGATTGAATAATGGCTGATCTGACACTATCTGACCTGGTGACAGGGCGTAGGCGACCTGACAAACTTACCGGCGCAGCCCGTGCCGTACTTGGGCAAGGCCTTGCCATGGGCTGGGGCGACGAGGCCGAAGCATGGCTACGCTCCAAGCTGGGCCAGGGCTCGTACGAGCAGAACCTGTCCAAGATCCGGCAAGAATACGGTGAATACTCTAAGGAGTCTCCGTTCGTGTCCGGCGCGCTGGAGTTTGCTGGCGGGGCTGCGCCGGGTGTTGCCGCGATGTTGATTCCGGGCGGCCAACCCGCCGGTGCCGCGCAGCTCCAACGCTCAACTATGGGCGCGCTGGGCCGCATGGCTGGGCTAGGTGCAGCCACGGGAGCAGTCTCGGGTGCTGGGTCCGCCAAGGAAGGTGAGCGTCTTTCAGGTGCCGGCCAAGGCGCAGCTTTAGGCGCGGCAATAGGCGCGGCGGCACCGCTCGCGATTCGGAGTGTTGGGGGTGCGAGCAAGTGGCTCTTGGACCGGGTTGCGCCGACCGAGGCCCGCATCCAAACCAGAGCGGCTGAGAAACTCAATGCAGCCCTACAAGAATCCAATCTGTCACCCCAAGACATTGCCATAAAGATGGCGCAAGACCGGGCAATGCGGGTGCCTTCGGTTACAGCCAACGTCAGCCCTGCGCTGTCTGACCTAGCCGAGGCTGTGGCGCAGCGTACAGGCTCAGGGGCGCGTAAGGTAGAGAAAACCCTGACAGAGCAGAAAACAGGCGCACGCGAGCGTACCTATTCTCAGGTTAAGAAGGGCCTGCAGCCCGGTGACTACTACGCCGACGAGCAGAAGCTGGTGCAAGACCTGCGTGACCGCGCCAAGACGCTCTACGACAACGCCTACGCACACGGAACGGTAGATGACCCGCGCATCAACACAGTGCTTAAGGACCCCGAGTTTGCAGGTTTCTTTGCCAAGGCAAAAGAGATCGCCAACAAGGAGGCTATGGCTGCGAAGCTCCGTGGCGAAGACCCTAGCAGGTACCAGCTGCAGGAGATATACACCCTTGGTAGAGACCCCGCAGGCAACACTATCGTCATCAGCACCCAGCTCCCTGATGTTCGCACGCTGGATTACATGAAGCGGGGTATTGACGCCACTATTGACAGCATGTACAGCACCGGCAAGTCTGCCGAAGCAACCGCGCTGCGCGACTTGCGTAAACAGTTTGTGAATGCGATAGATGAGAATGTTGGCGCCTACAAACAGGCGCGTGGCGCATACGCGGGTGAGATGGAAGTGATTGACGCAATGCGCTCGGGGCTGGCCGACTTTGGCAAACTGGACCATGAGCAGATCGTCAAACTCGTTGCCGGCATGAGTCAAGCTGAGAAAGAAGCCTACCGCACCGGGGTGGCGCGTAACCTGTACAGCCGCATAATGGACCCCTCAGGCAACTTCAATGCCGCCCAGCGCATTATTGGTTCGCCCGAGATGCAGACTAAACTGCAACCCCTGTTTGACAATCCAGGCCAATTCCAGTTGTTCAAGAATGCGCTAGAGCGCGAAGCTCAGTTGTTCGGCCAAGCTAACAAAGTGCTAGGGGGTTCACAGACAGGCAAGCGTACGCAAATGCGTGAGCAGTTGGAAGAGAACAGCGACATCGCCCAGGCGTTTAATCAGGCTGCGTCCGGTAACTTCTGGCAGTCACTGACCGGGTTAGCGTCAAGAACAATAGGCAAGGCGAGCATCAACGAGAAAACCGCCTCCAAGATGGCCGATATGCTGATGAGCAAAGACCCACACGAGGTTGCGGCCGTTGTGCAGCTGCTAGAAAAACAAGCTGCTGGAGCCCCGCAACGGGCGCTGGGTGCCGGCGCTGTTGAGGCCGGTACCACAACTGGGACAGCTGGCGCAGTCTGGCCAGCCCCGTCCCCAGAAAGCGCGCCGGCAGACATTGAAGCCGATGCGAACGCAGTCTCCCCAGTAGTCGGGCCTGACATCGAAGCTGATATCGCTAAGATGAAGTGAGCCGGGGGTCGCGCTGCTTTTCCACCTGCACTATGTTGCGCCGGGCTAGTATGATGCGGATATGCTCGGCGGCATCAAATTGACAGTCTGCCCGGGCTTGCTCTATAGCCTGCATCAGCTCTTCTTGTGACTTGTCCCAGTGCAGACCTCGCCCTAGCAGGTGCTCTATGTAGGCCCAAGTCATCAGGAACCCCCATGCACGGGGTGCGGGCAATTTTCAGGTACCTCTACCACGCACCAGACGGCTTGATAAGGGGACGCGCCCACCGGGGGCTGCCACCGGTCGATGTAGACGTCGGGCATCTTGCTGACCGCCCGGTGGACAGCTCGGTAAGGTACGCCTGATCGGGCAGAAATCTGCGTCATAGTCAGACCGTCGTCACATTGGCGCAGGGTGTTGCGCACGAGGAGTTCGGTCTTCACGGGCGCTTTCGAGGTAGTGGTGCCCAGTGCGTCCAAAACTGCGTACCCGGCGTGTTTTCATAGTGTCCCATCGTCGCTACTCCTGACCGCCCAAGCAGCAGGATTTTGACATTGGTGGGCGTTGATGCGTCGATGGGAATCCAGTAGTAATTGTCGGACACCACTGCCGTGCGGGTGCTGTCCAACTTGAACTTAATCTCACGTTCGATCCTCTCGAACTCGTCGTCTTCGTCAGTCATGTGTTGCGCTCCTTCAGAATATTTTGAGCTACGTACATCCCGCTGTGGAATGCCAGCTTCATTTTTAAGTCAATCATGGCGGACTCCTTGTTTACATCTTCATCCGTCAGACCTTGCCACTTGCGCTGTTGCGGGGCTTTACCTGTCACCGTATTTGGATACGCAAGATCGCGCAGTACATCCGCTCTGTGCATCCCTAGATAGCGCACCCCTAAGTGCCCACTATTTATCTTTTCCTGCACCCACTCTGTTTTGTCCAACCACTCACCAAAAGCTAATTTGTAGTCAAACTCCTGCTCTGGCTGTGCTGCAAGGGCTTGCTCACACTTCGCCATTTCAGCTTGCAAATAAAGCATCAGTTCCGGATAAGTCGCCCCAATTGTTGCCAAGGCAGCAACATCTTCAAGGGCCGTCAAT
>Ga0181351_1000010_pt1 | contig 57336 bp, 71 predicted proteins | sample Su13VDMM15SD_FD_170485 | JGI IMG/M metagenome (GOLD analysis project Ga0181351, IMG submission 170485) | Freshwater viral communities from Lake Michigan, USA - Su13.VD.MM15.S.D | ecosystem: Environmental > Aquatic > Freshwater > Lake | place: USA: Michigan | collected 2013-07-16 | reverse complement strand
ACATAGCCCAACAACGCGCCAAAAATCCAAATGTAGTCATCACCGTTAAAGGGATGGATCAGGTTGGGTTAAACAAAGCAGAGGTAGCAAAAGCGGTAGAACGACTAAACACTCAACCCGCACCCGCAAAACCTTCATCCGTGGGTCAGCCTGTTCCCGCTACCGCGCAGCCTTACAGCAAAGAGGCGTTGCAGAAAACGCTCAACCTGACAGCAGAGAAAGCCGAATCTTTGCATATCATAGTGCAGGCTATGGGGCTGGATGAGTCGAGGCTTACATTCGATTCCACTAGAAGCGGGGTAATGCTTTATCAAAAAGGTGGAGACAACAAAATTGATGCTCAGATTTATTTTGAAAACGGGAAAGCAGTCATTGAGGGATTCAAAAGTTCTAATGTATCAAGCGGGGCGCATGAGATTTTTCACGCAGCTAGGAGGCAGCTTTTCGACAGAAACATACCAGCAGAAAACCGCGAGGGAATCACGGATGAAGATGTAGCCATAGCCGAGAAATGGGCTGGTGTTAAAGACGGAAAATGGAGCGTAGCAGCCGAGGAAAAGTTTGCCCGTGGAGGCGAAAGATACCTTGCAACAGGAGAAGCCCCATCCCCGGAACTTGCGGCGGTGTTTGGGAAGTTCAAGAACTGGCTGTTGAAGATTTACAAGGGTATCTCCGGCAGCGCGATTGACATCAAAATCTCGCCTGAGATGAAGAAGGTGTTCGATAGATTGCTCACCCGCTCAGAGCGACTAAAGGGCGAAGGAGAGAAGCCAGCACCCGTTGAGTCGAAAAAGCCAGCACCCGAAAAATCCGACATCTCAGAGCATCAACGGGAAATCGAGACAGCGATGAAGCCGGATCATCTGGCTATCCTTAAATCCGCCAACGAGAAGCTGGCGCGTGGGGAGCCATTGACGGAAATCGAGCAGGGGATGAGGGATTCCGTGGAGCGGCAGTTGCTCGATAAAGGGGATGTGCTTAGGCAGGAGTCGCCACTTACGCCAGAGGAAAAGGCCAAGAGGGATGAAAATGATGCCGCCTACGCGAAAGCGGCGGAAGCTGGCGACACGGAGACGGCGCAACGCATGGTGGATGAGGCGGCGAATAATGAAGGTCTAAAAATCTTGTTTCATAAAACCGAAGGAAAGTTTGATGAGTTTGATCCGTCAATAGGGGAGGGCGGGACGCACCTAGCAACAACAGAGAGGCAACTTGATAATTTACGTGGAAACAAAGGAAAAACAATGCGACTTGCTGTTCGCATAGATAATCCAATCCGTATAAATGACGGGAATTACAACAGCCTTCGCTCCCTATGGATTCAAGCCGTAGATGCGGGTAAGCTGAAAGCCGGAAATTACATTGGTAGCCAACAAGACATTCTACAAAGACTTCGCACAGAAATGCGAAAAAAAGGTTATGATGGATTTGTCTATGAGAACATCCACGAAGGTCACGGAGACTCGTATATCTCTCTTGAGCCATCGCGGATAAAATCTGCCGAGACTATTGTTGAAAAGAACGGTAAAGTGATTCCGCTATCTGAGCGGTTCAATCAGGAATCCACAAATATACTGCGTCAAGAATCGCCACTTACGCCAGCCGAGCTGCGGGCGCAGCAGGAAAGCGACTCAAGCGGATTAAACGCCGAAATTGTGGACAGCATGAAGAAGGACGTTGTTAAGGCGCAGGCGGAAAAGGGCGGCGACATAAAGACATCCAGAGATAAGTGGGTTCTGAGTGAGTTGAAGAAAAAGAAGGGGATGTCGGATGCTGAATACAGCGATTACAAGGACAAGCTGAACGCTGCTTACGATGCCGAGGTATCGGCGCAGGAACTCCCATCAATTCCTAAGTCTGAATCTATCAAAGGGCAGCGCGACAACATTCGCGGTTATGTAGCCATTCGACTGCGAAACTTTGAAGCCGACAACGCTGATTTGATTGAGAAATCTCCCGATGCGGCTAAGGCCGAATGGAAGAAATTGATCATGCGCGAGATCAATGAATCCGGTGCAGCGAAGAAACTTACTTCCGGTCAAATAGAACACGCTGCAAACGAGGCTTGGAATCTAGGCAGGGACACAAAGGGGAAGCGCAGGGCTTCATCTGATGATGCTTTTCCGACAGAGGGAACAATCTCAGAAGCCATACAGAGCATGGGCGGCATTAGCTCCAAAGACAAAGCTCCGGCGGGAATTGCGGCGGCTCATCTTTCCAAGCTATACGGCGGCGAGGGGGCTGATTCTGCTGATTTAGTAGCATCGGCATTGAAAGACCGACTACCAAAGGGTTCGCTCGGAACTGCCGAGGAATTATGGGATGCGATTAAACGCGAAAGCGATTCGCATTTAAGGATGAAGGCGCAGGCATCACAGGCGAAAGCCGAATATGATACTGCCGTTAAGTTTAGAAAGTTTGTGCGAGAAAATGCGATTCAAGATATTCCCGGTCTGATACCAGCCCGCATATCAACCGACATGATCGGCGCAAAGGTTGTCGTGGACGGTGAGCCGATGGAAGTTACGGTTAATGCTAATGGCGATTTCGTCCTCAAAAGCGGAAAAGATTTTGACGGGCAGGGCAAGTTCGGGACGCAGCGCGTAGAGGAAGGCGAATACGTCTATATTGAAAGGGTTCTCTCCATGCCCGGAGAGGGCGACGGCAGGGCTACCAGCGCAACCAATAATGCCGTGATGAAAGCACTAGCGGCTATTGGTGCGCCGGACGTTGAGCTTGGGCCGAAGGTTAGCGATGCAGAAATTTGGAGTCGAGCGAAAGCGGAACTCGCCTTGAACCCAAGGGCTGCCGATGAGCTTGTTACGCGGATCAATAGTCCGAAAGAACCCGGTTCTCTCGTTCTATCTACCCATCAACAGGCGTTGCTTCTCTACAAGCACATTCAACTACAAGTTGAGATAGAGCCTGTTAATGCCGAATGGGTGGAGGCTATGTCTGTGAAAGAGGGAACTCCGCTTACCGCTGCAATGCGTGAAAGGAATGAGATATTGAGCGGAAAGCGAGAGGACTTGCAGCGCAGATTGTTTGAGTTTGCCAAGGCCAATGCCGCCATTGGTAGCGAAGCGGGAAGGGCTTTACGCTTCCGTCGCGTGATGGCTGATTACAGTTTCAGTTCTTCCTCTGTGCAGGCGCAGATGATGGAGAATCTTGGTCGCCCGCTTACAGAGGACGAGATCAAGGACTCAATCCGGCTGACGGGACAACTTGACGGGCTGAACCGGCAGTTGGAGGAACATCGTGGTCAGATAGTCGAGAGGCTGGTTGATGCTGGCGCAAGGGATGCGTTCGACATGATGAAAACCGAGATGACGTTGGGCGGGGCATTGGGCAGCATTTTCAAGAGCGGCAACAAGAAGGCGTTGTCGGGGATTTTTAGCGCAATGAGAAATGAGGCGCAGGCGACTTTCAGAGAGTGGTCGGCAGCGAGCAAGAAAAGGTTCAACGAAATAGACTCGCTCGCTGTTGAACTTGATCTGGAAGCAATGCCGTCAAACAAGCTGCAACAGGCGGAAACCGCTTGGCAACGTCTCGCAAGGCTTGAGGCAACAGATGCGGCAGTTGCGATAGCTTCCGGTGCTTCAAAGGAAATCTGGAAACAGGCGATGATCAAGAGTCACCCTGATGTGTATGGCAGGTTCTCAGCGAAAGAAGCCAATGAGCGGCTGGATCAGGCGTGGAGCGATGGGCCAGCTGCGCTTGCGGAGAAAATCGCAGAGAACACAAAGGCCAAGAACAAAAAGAAAACGGTATCTGATGCAGAGATTGAGAACGGCAAGAAGCAAATCGAGAAAACCCTTGTCCGTAAATCCAAGACAGCCGAGCAGCTTGCAGAGGAAGCCCCGAAGAAGCGCGAAGCAGTCCTCGCTGGTGTTGAGGCCGCGAAAGCAGAAGGCGGCGAACTTGGCGATCTCAAGAAAGCTGTCCGCAAGATTGCTGAAACATTCATCGAGGAAGGAGAGCGCGATTATGACACTTTGATCCGCAGAACCACGCAGGAGATTCAGAAGTATTTCCCCGAAGCGGTGGATCACGACATCAAGCGGCTGTTCTCCAACTACGGGGATTACAAGGCAGCAACCACGGACGAGATCAAGGTGACGAAGGCGCACATGAAGCAGCAGGCGTTGGTGGAGTCTCAGCTTTACGACATTCTGCAAAAGGGCAGGCTTCCATCCCGCACGGGTAAGGCGCGTGTGCTTTCGCCGGATGTGGTTCGGCAGGCTGTAATCAGAAGGCGCGAAGAAATGCGCAGATTGAATCTGACCGCAGATGATCCAGCGCAGCAGATGAAGGACTCGCTGGATGTCCGCAAGACCTACTATCGCAACAGGATTCTCGACTTGGCGCAGGAAATCAAAACCAAGCAGAAGATTATCGAGCAGAAAACACCAGCCCGCACCGACCCAGAGCTTGAGAAGATGAAATCGGACTACGCACAACTGAAAGCGGAGCGCGACTTGATATTCAAGGAAGGGCTGACGGATGAGCAGCGGCTTGCGCGTGCTATGCGGGTTGCTGAACGTGAGTGGCTGAACTCCCGTCAGAAGCTCTCAGATGCCCGCCAGCAAATCTTTCCGCCGAAACAGGAGAAAGCCCCGTTGCCGTATAACGAGAACCTAGAAAAGCTGAAAGCGGAGACGGAAGCCTATCGGGATGAATACAGGGCATTGCGCGATCTTGATCCAACCATTCGCAGGGAGAAAGCGTGGAAGGCGAATCTGTCCATGATTGAGCGGCTGCAAAAGACCATCGCGGATTACAGGACAGGAACGGAGCCGCCTAAAGCCGAGAAGGAGAAGCTGACAGACCCGGAACTCAAGCAGCAGCGGAAGCAGATTGAACAACTCAGGGCTGATCTTGAAGATTTGAAAGCCCCGATGAAGGAGTTGGAGCGTGCAAAGCAGGTCCAGGATGACATAGACGCGCTGACCGACAAGATTGATACGGGCAACATCTCGATGAAGAAGCGTCCATCGCGCAGGGAATCGGCTGAAATCGAGGAACTGAAACGTCAGCGCACCGGATTGCAGAATGAACTGAATCAGATGCGCAGGGATAAGAAGGGCAGGAGCGAAGCTGAATACATCAAGTCGCTCGACAACCGGATTGCAGAGGTTCTGCGTAAGCTGGCCGACAACGACATTCTCAAGAAAACAAAGACCAAGTTTGACAGCGAAGAAGTAAAGCAGCGCGAGGAAATCTTGAAGGAGTTGAACAATGAGTTGCAGACGCTCAGGGATGGGCCAAAAGCACCTTTGGAGGAACTTGCGCTCAAGCGTCGTAAGGCGCAGTTGAGCCGCAACCTTGCTGAACTGGAACGGCGCATAGCCGAGGGCGACATTGATCCGAAACCACGGAAAGAACCTACCCCGCTGGATAAGGAAGGGGAGGAAATGCAGAAGAAGATTGAAGTGTTACGGCATCAGATTGTCGTGATGCTTGAGGCAAAGCGGATTGAGGGTCAGACATGGCTGGGTCGCAACGTGGATAAGTTTGTTGCGTATGCGCGGTGGGCAAAGATTACAGGAATTGCGGTGCTTGGAAAATTGTCAGGGGCGGCGGCAGCGCGGCTTTTCCTGACGAACCCCACAGAGATTGCGGCAGGCAAGCTATTGGAGGCTTCGCCGTTCATTGGCGCAGGGATGAAGCGGTTGCAGATGCTATCGCAGCGGGGGCGGGATGTGATGAGCTTCACGGAGTATCTGAGGAACTTCAAGAAGCTGTGGGCGACTACAAAATCCGAGATCGGCAATGTCGTGAAATACGGAAAAACAAGTCAGGAAATGGCGTATGGAAAGCGGGTATATCCGCCTCTGCTGCCGAAGTGGATGGAGTATGTGGCCGCGCTTCACCCGCTCTTGAAGCTGCCCGTTTTTATGAACGAGTTCAACCGCAGCTTTGATTCCCGGATGAAGGATGCGCGGTTGCGCGGCGAGGACGTTACCAACGACAACGTGATAGACCGGATCAAGAATGAGGCGACGATTGACGGGCTTCGCTCAAAGTTCCAAAACGATAATTTCCTGACCAAGCGATTCGCCATGATGTCGGCTCGGAGAGACACCAAGGGCAAGTCGAATATCCATGCCGTAGGTGATGCAGCTATTCCAAGGCTGATGAACTTCCTGTTTCCGGTTGTCAGTGTGCCGACCAACTATTTCCTTGAAGCACTAACATGGGGGCCATTAGGACTTGCCAGCGGACTTACGAGAACGGCTGGACGCCCCGGATGGGAGGCATTAAAAGGCGTATTTAAGAAAGGCGGAAACGCGAAGGAGGCTTGGAACGAAGGATGGGAGCGCGTGTGGGCTGAAATGACACCGGAGAACGCAGACTCGATTCATCGGCATCTTGTGCGCGGATCAATCGGAAGTGCGCTATTCCTTTTGGGGCTTGCCGCGAAGGATTATATCGGCGGATTTTGGACTCGGAAAAAGAAGGACGAGGATGAAGTCGAATACGGCGACATTAGGATTTTCGGGATCAACTTTAGCCATACTTTTCTGCATTGGCCGATGGTGGAAGCATTGAATCTTGGTGCATCAACCGCTCATATGTATGAGGACAACAACAGCGAAAGTCGGGCTGTTGCTGCCATTCAATCTTTTTTCAATTCACAAGGGTTGGAATTATTCAACAATCCGTATTCACAAGGCATAAAGCGGATTTCAATGATGATGGAAAATCCGGTAGTTGGTAGCGGCGATCTTTTGTTCAAAGGCAACATCCCGCAGTTCATTCGTGAGATTGCGAAGGGAACCAGCAAGATGCGCGATTTGTCGGAGAAGAAGAAGCTGGATTCCGCCTTCGATCACTTCAAAGATTCGTTCCCGTGGTTCCGCGATGAATATCTTGATGATGCGGGTGAGAAGAAGCCGCCAAAGCCAAAGAATTATTTTAAATAGCAGGCTGAAATATCAACGCGCCTTAGTAATATACTTTAGTTTTTTTGCATTTTTCTATTGACGATATTTCCCGTCTATGGTTTAAGTTCTCCCCGCAATGAAACAACCCAAATCGAAACCCAAATCGGGCAAGACCATAAACATTGATGAGAATCTTCATCAGCGTATCCGAATAGCTGCCGCCCGGATGGGCGTTAAGCTAAAGGACTTCGTGGAGCTTGCTCTTAAAGCACTACTCAAATGACTATTAACATCCAAACACTTGCCGCTACACCGCGCATGAATCTCGTCGTCACGAAGGCGGCGAAATATCTGCAAGAAACCAAGGAACCGTTTGAGGACGTAATCAACCACGTTATCAAGATGCTGCTCATCGAGGGCGGCAAACTTGAAGTCGAGAACAACGGACTCAAGTCGCAAGTTGAGGCATTTAAATCCATCCTGCAATCGCTAGAGGATGGCGAGATGCTTCATTCCGACGACCCTGTTCCAGATATGCCATTCAACCCAAGTAGAAACTAACCAACAACAACCAAAACACAACAACCATGAGTAACATTGTATTACGTAACGTCCGTCTATCGTTCCCGCATCTGTGGGAAGCCAAAGCTGCGCAAGGTGGCGGCACACCCAAGTTCAGCGCATCCTTGCTGCTGGACAAAGCAACCAACGCCAAGGACATTGCCGCAATCCGCGCTGCAATGACCGAAGTGGGCAAAGCCAAATGGCCCGCTGGCATCCCGAAAGGCTGCATTCCATGCCTCAAGGAGGGCAACACGAAAGACTATGACGGCTACGACGAATCCAATATGTTCGTCTCCGCTTCATCCGATAAACGCCCTATTATCGTGGACACCGATCCTACGGTTGCGCTGGTCGAAGCTGACGGAAAGCCCTATGCGGGCTGCATCGTCAACGCCTGTATTCGGCTATGGGCACAAGATAATCAGTTTGGCAAAAGGATAAATGCCCAACTTACGCACATCCAGTTTGTCGAGGATGGAGAGGCATTTGGGGATGCGCCCTTAAATGCGGTGGATGTGTTCGGCGCGGTAGCAGGAAAACCCTCTGCCAAGTCTGCCACTAAACCCGAAGCAACAGAAGCCGTTGCCGACGACGACATTTCTTGGTAGAACTTTAGCGGGGTTGTTCCCGCTGAACGGATAAACGCAATTCGTGTGTTCATAACAGCGTGACAGGCCGGAGAGACGGCCACTTACTTTTACATACTATGCACATCACTAACGGAATCCATAAAGGTCTAGCAGACCCAACCTACCGCGCAATCGAAGGACTATCGCAATCCGCGATGAAGTCTCTCATGCGCTCGCCGGGACACTTCAAACATCAGCAGGAGAACCCGCGCACCGGAACTCCCGCTATGATTATGGGACGTTTGTTCCATCATCTCGCTTTAACCCCTGACGTTGCCCCGTGGTGGGCTATCAAGCCTGACGGCATGAGCTTCGCCACAAAGGAGGGTAAGGCATGGCGGGCAGAGCAGACAGGGGAAATCGTGAGTCAGGATCAATGGGAACAGAGCAAAGGCATGGCTATGTCCGTGCGCCAGCATCCCGCTCTACCAACATACGAAGCAACCGAAGTCTCCGTGTTCGGGGAGATGGACGGGGTGAAGGTCAAGGCACGGCTGGATGCGCTGGCTGGTGACATATGGGATTTGAAGTCCACCGATGACGCGAGGCCGGAAGGATTCGGCAAAAGCATATTCACATACGGCTACTACATCCAAGCCGCTTTCTACTTAGACTTGTATAACGAGTTTGCAACGAAAAAGGCTGAATCGTTCTACTTTGTAGCCGTGGAGAGCGAACCTCCGCACGGTTGCCGAATCTACCGTCTATCCGATGCTGCCGTGGAGCAGGGGCGCAACGAATACCGTCGCCTGTTGCAGGTGTTCAAGTTCTGCGCCTCGCATAATAGCTGGCCTATCTATGCCGACGAAGTATCTGAAATCGGGTTGCCGGGGTGGGCTGTAAAGAATCTCGACATCAATCCATTCGCATGAACAACCCTGACACCGATTGCCGCAAATGCAGTGCGCCCATGAACCTTGTCGCCACATCCAATTTCACGATTACAGGGTATCTCTGTGAAAAGTGCGATCACTGGAACAACCTGACGCGCAGGAAGCCGAGGAAACAAAAATGACTGCTACACACCTAGACGGACTCGACAAGTGCGACCTGCACAAGCGCACTCCATACGGCATCACAAATGTCCGCATGACGCAATTCAGTATTGCCCGCCACTACGGGGTAGTCACGTTCAACGGTGACACGTTCATCTACTTCCCCGACACGGATGAGCTTGTCCGGGATGATGTTCTCAAGTGGAAGAAGAAATCACAGCAGAAGCCGAGGAAGCAGAAATAAATGCAATCGCAACTGTCTATCCCTGATTCAGTTAAAAACAATGTTCAACTTTGTTCAACAATCCACTTGAACTCACGACAAATCTCACATACAAGACGCTCTATGTTCGCCAAAGTTTTCTCTCAAATCTTCGATTCCTCCATAGCTGAAAGCCATACAGTCAGGCATATCTTTATGGACTTGCTGGTTCTGGCCGATGCAACGGGAGTAGTGGATATGACGATGCACGCTATATCCAGACGCATCAATGTTCCGCTGGAAGATGTTCGTGCGGCAATCGAGAAGCTGGCAAGCCCTGATCCGCTGTCGCGCTCGGAGCGAGAAGAAGGGCGCAGGATTGTCTTGATTGACTCACATCGGGATTGGGGCTGGCAGATTGTGAACTACGAGCATTACCGCAAAACACAGGACGAAGATGCTCGCCGCTCTTATTTCCGAGATTACCGCAAGGCTGAAAGAGACAAGAAGCGTGCAACCCTGTTCAATGATGTTCAAGTCGGTTCAACCGTGTTCAATAAAGTCACACAGGAAGAAGGAGATGTAGAGGTAGAGGAAGAAGAACAAGAAAAGAAGAAGTCGGCTACGCCTCCTGCAACTCGCAAGCCCGCTATGCTTCTTGATGCAGATTGGATTACTGGACTGCAACGGATGGATGCTTATCGCGGCATCAACATTCCCGCTGAACTGCAAAAGGCTCAAGTTTGGTGTGAAGCGAAGCGTCGTAAATGCTCCCGTCCTTTCTTTGTGAATTGGATCAATCGTGCGTGCGCGGATCGCGCAGTTGTCGCGTCTCCTGCTATCAAGCCTCAGAAATCCCGTGGTCAATGTATCGGTGAAGCGGGACAACGCTATGCCCTGTTGGAGAATTACAACGATTGGCCGAAACGCGCTGACGGCAGCAACCAGACACCCGATGAAGTTGGGGATGCCGATTGGAAGAAACAACTACCTGCGCTATGAACGCTCAACCCGAACTCGACTTTTCCGGCCCCGCGCTGCGCGATGCAGCGGCAAGAAGGACAGACCCAACAACATCGCATGAAGCTGCTGCTTCGATAGAGGGAACTGAGGCAACGCGCTTGCAGGGTATCGTGCTTGATGCGCTGAAACACAACCCTATGGGGCTTACGAATCATGGGCTAGTGCGTGTCACTGGCTTGGCTTGGAACACCGTGTCCCCTCGCATCCGACCCTTGGTGCGAAAGGGTCTTGTATGCGACACCGGAAGGCGTGAGCGCGAAGCCGCTGGACGCAGATGTATCGTTTGGGCGTTAACCGAAGGAGAGCTATGAGCGAACAGACCTACCTACCCGACATCCACCGGATGCTCCCTCAATCCGAAGAAGCCGAAAAAGGGGTGCTGTCGTGCTTTGTTCTTAGCCCAAACGAGGTAGGGGCTATTTGCTCCAAGATGGGCATTGACGCGAAGCACTTCCTGATTCCCGCTCACTCCCTGTTGTTTCGAGCGGCAACCGCGCTATGGAAAGCAGGGAAACCCCTAGACTTCATCACCTTGACGCAGTTCCTACGGGACAAGGGCAAGCTGGATCAAGTGGGTGGGGCTGCTGCCGTTTCTTCCCTGTTCACGTTTCTGCCGACAGCGGCTAACGCTGAATACTATCTCGGACTTCTCACAGAAAAGGCGATTGCTCGCGCTTTGATTCACATCGGGACAAAGTATGCGTCCAAAGCCTATGACGAGCAGGGCGGGGTTAATGCGCTCGCGGCTGAACTGCACCGTGAAGTCTGTGAACTGCTAGGGCAGGGGCGGATCAAGGATCAGCCTATCAAGGAAGTGCTGAAAGAAATCCTGCAAGAGATAGCCAGTGGTAAGGAGGATGAAAGCAATCTGCCGACCTACATCCCGGCACTCGATTCCAACCTAAAGCTCTATCGCTCTGACTTTGTAGCTATCAAGGGCGGCACGGGTAGCGGTAAATCCTCTCTCGGTTCACAGATTATCGTGGAGACGGCTATCAGGGGTAGCAACAACCTGTTCTTTCCCCTGGAAATGTCAGCGAAGCAATGCCTTAAAAGGGCTATCGCGGGCATCTCCGGTCACAATATGGAGGCTGCACGGTTCCAGATGAAGGTTGCTCTCAGAACGGGCGATATGTCAGGCACGCAGGAGATGCAGAGGGATGTAGCCAATGCCGTGCAGCAGCTTGTATCGAGCAACCTACGGATGCCGAAGTCGTGCAGGACGCTCAACTCGATTATCGGGGAGTGCCGTAGCGCGAATGCGGAGAAGCAGCTTGATTATGTCCTCATAGACTACATCCAGTTGCTACATATCGAGGGCACATTCGGGACTCGCCAACTGTCCATCGGTCACGCGACTCAGACATTGAAGCGGCTGGCTGACGAACTCAAGTGCATCATCATCACCCCGTCACAGGTGAACAAGGATGGGGTATCGCGGGAAGCAGCGGACATCGAGAACGACGCTAACTCTGTAATCGCCATTGACTACAACAAGGAGGACGGGGAGCGCAAGGTGCGCGTGGAGAAGCAGCGCGAGGGTGCATCGGGTATCGAGATACCGCTGGAATGGAATGGGCCTTTAACCAAGTTTGAACCTATAAAATAATGAAAACATACATCATAGATTGGGGTGCTGGATGCACCGCAGGCGGAAGATACGCGCTGATACAGGCTAAATCACTAGATCATGCAATAGTGGATGCAGATCAAGTTGGTTGGCCGTTCACGATTGCGGAACTCAAGATTCCAGTGGACGAAGGAATCCGATACATGGAAATAGATAAACCGAAAAAGCACTATCAGGGCGCGAAACTTTCGGACATCAAAATGCAGAAAGCCGATTCTTGGATTAAAGATAAACCCGCGCATTATGGACAGGGAAACAATTAAACGCCTATTCCCGAATGCCTCTGCATCCCTGATACAAGCCAACCTACAAGACTATGGACAAGCTCACGTTGAAAATCCCCGGACGACTCCCGTTGTGGAATCAAATACTTGCGATGCACCACTGGAAACGAAAGAAGTTCAAGGACGCGCAGATGGACGATTTCTTGTCCGCGTTATCAGTTGCCGCAAGCGACTTGCAGATGAGGACGGGCTGTGCGAAAAATATGTTTTGGATTGCTGCCGATACGCTGGCCTCATTCCAGACGACGCGCCGGGCATCTGCAAAGTCGAAACGAGCCAAAGGAAAACCGCGAAAGGCGAAGCGGAGCATACGATCATCGAAATAACACGACCATGAGCAACAACGAACTATTCACCCTACCCCCGTCACAACCGTCACCCCTGCAATCCGCTCGCCGCGCATTGGCTGATGCTGAACGGGATTACAAGGCTGCGCTGGAACGCTGTAACGGGGATGACGCTGAACTCACATCACACGAACGCGCTGTAAATCGCTACACGGAACTCGTTAAAGCCGAAGAACTTAAAGAACTTAATAACCGCGCTGTGCATACTCGCCTTTGATATGTCTCTCAATAGGCATCTGTGTCCCTGTGAAAAGAGTCCGCAGATGAATAATGGTGGTAAAGTTAGTATCAAGGAAGATACGGTGATTGCCGTTTCTTGCGCGGTTATTATTCCCTTCAACCGATGGAACAGGATTTCGTAGCAATCTTCAAAGCCTCAAAGCCTAAGCTGTCCGACTTCCTGATCCGCCATGACGTATGCACCTACTACTCGAAAAACTGGACAATCGGCAACCCGTGGATCGCGTGGTTCAATCACCCCGCATCCGATCCAGAGCATCGGACTTTCGTGCAGCTTGTGGAGCGGTATAGCATGGAAGCGTGCTCCCGGCGCAACCTGTGCGCCACTGGACGGGATAGGGAGGATGCGTGTCGGAATCTAGCCAAGCTGAACAACCTGACGTTCCCGTAATACGGATATACGGTCACGGGTTGTTCTTCGTCCACTCGACTAATAGCGGGAAGGATTATCTCGTTGATCTGTCTGATCCAGAGTGGCCGGACGGTCAATGCGATTGCGCTTTCTTCCGATATAAGCTGTATCCCTTGATCGTGCGAGGACTGCCCCCGGCGAACAGGGCTTGCAAGCACATCGAAGCTGTGATTGAATCGGGTCTATGGAACAACAAGTAACTTCTGTCCCCGAAAAAAACGAATATTCGTTAGAGCAGAAGGACGCTATCAAGATACTTGTGATCGAAATTGGCGTTGCGCAAACGTCCCGGCGGTTGAATATCCCCGTCTCAACCGTGCAATCGTGGGTGGATCGTTATGGCTGGCTCAAGAACATCCCTAAGCACCTGCTGCCGACTCGCCGGAGGAACAAGATGCCGATGAAGCCAAGTGATGCGCTGGTGCAGGAGTTCAAGGAACTGGATGGAGATTCTAGGATTAACCTAGCCCGTGGGCTGAATAAGGGCGCAAAGGCAATCGGCAAGATGAACGGGCATGAGGTTATTGATCGGGCGACTGAGGTTAAATCCGTGGTGCAGAGCATCGCCCTTACCCATGCTTGGGATTCCACTCGTCCCGTCAACAAGGTGAGCCTGTCCATCACGGGCAACGGCAAGGCAATCGAGGGTGCGATAGATGCGGAGTGGTCTGAGATAGGGGATACGAATCTGTTGGAGGATTAGCGTTCAAAGTTACAGCGCGGGAAGCAGGAACTTAGTCACAACGCAAAACCGCCGCACCTTTTAACTGCAAAAGATGCGGCGGCAAAAAACAAACTTCGGGTGTGTTGATTACTTCTTCATGGCTTTCCTCCTTTCGGGCTTTTTAGTCGGGTTACGTGCTTCCGTCAATCGGGCTTTCTCGATTGCCTTCTCGCGCAGTATGGCGGCAGCGCGTGCGCGGTTGTTGGTTAGGATGAAATGGAGCAGGTTCATCGTTTGTAGTAGTTGGCGATTTCAAAGTTCAGCCCTTCCAGATTGTCCTTGGTGAAATTGTCCATCAGGAACGCGACGGCATCGGATGAGCGGGCAAAGCGTAGCCGCGCAAAAGCTCCTTCTGGCCCCACGTTTTCGCTGATACACATCTCCACACATTGCACGGGTTCGCCGTCAATAGGGAGCGGAGAGACAAGCGCATCAAGGTCAACGGGGCATCCGGCACAACCTCGTAGTCACCCCATCCCCACGCGCCTTTGCCAGTGGTTTCTAAGTCTTGCAGGAATAGGGCGGCAGAGGATAACATCCGAGGATAGTCCACGGGGTTGATTGCATAGCTGCCAAGCGGGGTTGATTGCAGGTCTGCGAGTGCATCGCGCAGGGTTGCGCCCTTGCCGATGATGGTCTTGTTGGTGTCGCCGTGGCGAACGGTGAAGCGTATGGATTTCATAGATTAAAAGGTGATTTCATTGTCGTTGTTGTCCCAAGCGCGTCCATTGTAGGAGATGCGGGCGATTTGGGTTTTCTTGCTGCCGCTGACTTGATAGACTTTGCCGCCCGTCCAGTTGCCGCCGCCGAGTCCATTGCTTTCAAGGTATTCACGGCATACGCTGGATGCTTCTTCGATGGATTTGACATCCACCAGCTTGCGCTTGGGGCTATCGGTGGGTTCGATCCAATAGCCTCCGCAGATGTCGGGGTTCTTGGCGTGACTGAGTGCTACTTGTAGTTTCATAGGTATTTTTAGTTGCTGGTTTATTTGATGAACTCGCGCAGGATGCCGGAGATGTGCCATTTAACTTTGCCGTTTCGGAGCATTGCGCGAAGGTGGAGAAGGATGCGGGTGATCATTGGATGAGTTGGAGTTGAGCGGGATCGGTGTCCTCGATGAGCATCGTGATGCTGAACGGCTCGCCCCGATCCACGGATTTAGCGAGACTTGCGATTTTCTTCCTGTCTGCCCCGTATTCAACGAGACGGTCAGTGACTTGATCCAGAGTATCCCCAGAGCAGCGTATAAAGGCGGCGTGCGGGGCTTTTTCTAGGATTTGCCACCCGATACCCTCAACGCTGCCTCCTGAGGGCCTAGAGACGGTTCCGGCGTTGTCGGGTTGCAGGGCTTTGAGGGCTTCCGCGCAATCCCAAGGTGTCGGGAAGCTCAGAACGATGTCGGCGCAGTAGTCGCCCCAAAAATGGTGAGCGAGTTGGCCGGATGCGGTGATTTGCTTTTTCATGGTCGTGATTAGAGGTTTGATTTGAGTGCGGCGGCGATGAGTTTCGCCTGTTCGGGCGTTGCGCTGTTGATTGCAAAAGAGACGGAGCCGCCAAAGTTTGCCGTCCATGATGCATTTTTGAAGTAGCCGGATGTTTCGGGCTTCTTGGTGTGGTAGTTCTCGCCAAGCGGCTTACCAAAGCACTTAGCGACGGCTTGCGCGGACTTCGCTTGTGCATCATCGGCAGCATCGAGTTGCGCGATCTTGGTGATTGCCGCCTCTTGCGCGATTTCTGAATCAGGGAGCAATCGGGATGTGATAGCCTTGGCGATTTTTGCTGGTGGAGTTGTGTCGGCAACCGTGATCGAAGGTGCTGCCAGCTTGGTATTGCCTACCCAGAGATCGAGATAGCTGCCTTTGTGCCGTGGGCGTGAATGACTGATCTGGATGCGCCCTTTCTTGTTCCAGCCGCCGCCGCCGATGAACAGCGCGAGTCCGTCCTTGCGGGTCAAAAGCCAGTTGCAATCTGCATACTCATCAGATTGCGGGGTTGCCTTCCAATCTGCGCCAAGTGCGGCAGCAACCGCTGCATAGCAGTCGGCTTTCGGGTATTCCAAGGTTTCGGTGCGGAGATAGTCGAAGTCTGCGCCGTCATTGCCGAAACGCTTCTGCGCGAGTTCGGGGGTTTTGCCGTAGGCGCAGAACTCTGATGCCATTTGGTCAGTTGGTTGCTTGTGCTTGAATATGTGTTTTAGGATTACGGGTTTCATGGATTTGGTTTGTTTTTCTGTTCGGGTGATTCCGTTCAGTGGGATGGAGAAAACAGCATCCTGCCGTTGGAGTCAATAACTATTTTACATTTTTACACGATAGCTTCAAGTTACAGGGTAATCCCGGCTTCAACCGTCAGGACGATACGGGTGATCAACGGCAAGCTGCGCAGGGTGGGCGTTTCGCTTCAAGTTACAGCGCAGTCGGGATAGGTAGGATCAGGGATGGTCAGCGCACCAGCGGCAAGCTGCACAGCGACGGGGATGCCAGGTTCAGATGTATTGATTATCGGGTGCATTGATAAAAGCGGCGTCGGGTGCTGGGTCTGCTGGAGGTGCTGGAGGTGCTGGAGGTGCTGGAGGTGCTGGAGGTGCTGGAGGTGCTGGAGGTGCTGGAGGTGCTGGAGGTGCTGGAGGTGCTGGAGGTGCTGAGGGTGCTGGAGGTGCTGAGGGTGCTATTTATCCCGGTGCTATAAAAATGTAAAAAAGAGATTGCCAGCGATGGCGATTTCTGTTTTTTTCGGGTTCCCGCTTTGCGGGGCAAAAAAACAACAACAACAACAAAAAAACAAAGTCATGATCAATATATTACAACTAACAATTCAAAGCGTGCGGCGGGTTCCTCGCTTCACGGGCGTGCTTGCTACGGTTCTGCGCGTTTCGGCGTTGGACGTTTCACCTGCGCTCCGTTCGTGGGTGGAATCCCGCGAAGATGTGGAACTCTGCGAAGTGCAGGACGATGACACTTTGCGCATTTTGCACGATGGGCGCGGAGAGCGGGCGTCGGAATTATATTCGTGCGGGTGTTGCGAGTATAGGTTCGCAAGCTGTGCCGATTTTTCAACCGTGCGCACTTCGCGGGGGCGAGTGTCGTGGTGTTCAACGTGTGCCGATGAGAACGCTGGCGTATGTGCGGATTGTCAAACCTTGTGCGAGCCGCTGCCATATATTAACGACTGCCGCGAGGCTATATGTGCGCGGTGTGTGGAGTCATACGGAAACTGCGAAAATTGTGATCGAATCGTGCGTCTATGCGATACGGAGAGCGGCGAGTGTGCGGCGTGCGCAGACCGTGCGGCTGCTGACGTAATACCTGATTACCACACCCAGAAAAGACCTTGGCGGCATTTGTCGTCATCGGCTCCATTGTTTGGCGTGGAGCTGGAAATCTGTGCGAAAAATAGCGGAGATTGCGCAGAAATACGCGAGATCGCAGAGGGTGCGGGGATGTTAGTCGAGCGCGATGGCAGTCTTGACGGTGAAAAGGGTGTGGAGATTGTGGGATCGCCGATGTCATTAGATGACAATTTAAAAGCGTGGGTATCGTTAGCGGCTCAACTTCGCCGCTTGGCTTCTGGCTGGAATGCTGGATCGGGGTATGGTATGCACATTAGCATTAACCGCCTTGCAATGACGCGATTGCATCAAGGGAAGTTGCTCGTGTTCGTGAATAACTCACGCGAGCTTTGCGAAAAAGTAGCCGGAAGAAAAGAGAACAGTTGGGCGAAATTTCACCGCAAGATCGTGCGTCAAGGAATGGACGATTCAAGCGGTAAATACGAGGCTCTAGCTTTGCGTTCTTTTCAGCGTATGGAGTGCCGCATTTTCCGCTCCACGCTGGCGGAAAAAGGCATTCGTCGGAACTTGGAGTTTGTCGCTGCTGCTGTGGAGTTCTCCAAGCTCGCCAGTCTGCGGTTGCTGGAAAATACGGGGGCGTTCTTTGCGTGGTTGGATGAGCCTGCGCAGAGCAAGCGGTTTGAACATCTGCGCAAGGCTCTAAAGTTACGCCCAGCAACTAATCCAAGATCGCACGCTACTGCCGGAAAGGGGGGAAAATAGTATGTGCCTTGCCATTGCTCATCCGGCGGGTGTCACGATTCCAGCGGATCATTTCCGCGAGGCGTTTAGTTCAAACTCCGATGGTGCGGGGTTCGCTTATTGGGATGGTTCCTCTGTCGTTATTAAAAAGGGGTTTTTCAAGGCCAAGAAACTGATTAAGGCATACATGAAAGAGGCGGCGGGGAAACCTTGTTTGATCCATTTCCGATATGCGACGCACGGCAACATCACGGTTGCGAATTGTCACCCTTTCCGGCTTACATCGGGTGCTGCTGCAATACACAACGGGGTGCTCGATTACACGTCCAGTGTCGAGAAATCTGATACGTCTCATTTCTGCGATGAGATTCTAAGCCCTTTGCTGGCTGTGCTTCCGGCTGATTGCCAAGCCGTGCGGCATCTGGTGGAGGAAACCATTGGAGCGGGTAACAAGATCGCAGTTTTAAGTAACGGCGGGGACATCGTGATATATAACGAAAAACGGGGCCATTGGTTTGGCGGTGCTTGGTTTAGCAATGACAGCTATAAATTTCGGGCTAGTGTCTACGAACAGTATTATTCGTCAATGATGAGTGAGGGCGGCGGTTCTGGGGTTGATTCTCGGCTCCCGTTCGTCTATCGGACAACGATCAAAGATGCGTCAACCTTGCCAGTGATCAAAGGGGTTTCCGTTCGTGCTTCGGATAAGTATTGGAAAAAGGAAGCACTGACGTGTCAATGGTGTTCGTGTGTGGTGGACAAGTCATCGGGGCAACAAGTGATCGGGGATGATGGTTGGCTATGCGAGTTTTGCGCGTCGGATCCTTCGACTGTGGACTATATTAACGCATGTGCTGAGAGCGAAGGGGGTGCGCTGTGAGTCGCTTAATCGCTGATCGGGGTAGGTTCCTCGTTGCGGATGTTACGGGCGGCGATGGTGCGCGGCTGCATCGGCAATTGCTGATAAATGGCGACGGCTACATCGAACACGTGGAAAGCGGGGCGCGTCATGTCTCTGTCATGGTTGAAAACAGCGGCGGGGTTTGCGTGTGGCAGGGTGATCGGGATAAGCTGGCGACGTTGCTAGTCCATCACTGATCCGCTGTTGAGCATATAGGCCGCATCCGTCAAAAGCGGGTGCGGCTTTTTGCTGTCGGCGTGGTGCGGGGTAGTCGTGGTGCGGGGTGGCAGGGTTCAACGGGTGCGGGTGATTGCGTTAATGAGGTAAAGCAAGGGTGTTTCGTCTGTCGGCTTTGCTGGTATCGTGTCGGCTGCATCGGCTCAACCTCATCCCCTTTTCCCCTGTTCTCCTTCTTCCGCTGTTCCCCTTTTCACCTGCTCACCTGCACCCGTGCTTCTCTGTGTGCGTTGTTCCGGGTAGTTTCGGGTTAGGTGCTAACGTTTCCGCTTTTCCGCTTATACCGTAGCACCAGGGGCGTGCGTGCTGCTGGTGCTGGTGCTGGTGCTGGTGCTGGTGCTGGTGCTGCTCTGCTGCTCTGCTGTCCGGCTGTCCGGCTGTCCGGGCACCGGGGCCAAGGAATCTCTTTTCCACGGGCATCCTCGGCATCCACCACGGCGGGGGAGGGGGGCAGCCGGGGTGACGGTTCCTCGACAGCCCCTCCGCAGATTTTACCTCTGAAACCGTTTTACGGCTCAACCCTGCAACCCTGCAACCCTGCAACCCTGCAACCCTGCAACCCTGCAACCCTGCAACCCTGCAACCCTGCAACCCTGCAACCCTGCAACCCTGCAACCCTGCAACCCTGCAACCGCTAACCACGACAACCCTGTATCTCGACACCCCTACTACCCTGTATCCGTTGTTACGGCTTATATCGTGGTGAAGTGGATCACGGCAATGGCTCTACGCTGTATCCCCTATTCCCCGATATAGCCAGTGACCGCTTCGCGTTTTATGATCTTGCACGCGAGGCAATCTGGAAGATGGAAACGTGTCAAGATTATATTTGTCTAACAGGGGAAAATAGATCAGGTGGTTAGGGGGATTGATTGTTTATATGCGTGTATTATCAATGGATGAAAGTAAGTCGTGTTCCACCTGATTTCCCCATGCAGTCCAGCCGGGCCTTTGGAGTCTAGCGAATAGCTCAACCCGATCCATGCCTGATGTGACCGACTCGATGATTTCGTGCATCTTGTCGGGTTTCGCGCTATGCCTGCCGACTTTGTTTCGGATGAGGTTTTTAACGGGAGAGCGGAAGGCTTTAACGTCACCCCTGATTCCGAGAAGGCAATGCTCGGTTACTCCGCGAAACCAATAACCCATGCCGCTGCCGTTTTCCTTTTCCCAAGTTAGAAGGGTTTTATACTTGAACCCCCATGCCTTCATCACGGCAAACGCATCTGGAAGTAGTGGGTTTGTGGCCCAAAGGAATAGCACAGCATTGTCCTTGCTGATTTCCTGCACGGGCATAGCTGCGATTTGCTCTGCCGTCATGGTGTTGTAGTAGTGGGTGACGCTGCCGGGATGTTCGCCTCTGGATATACAAGGTCTAGGTGGTTCTGTCGGCTGCTTGCAGTCATACTCCCAAGGAGGGTCAGCTAGGATGCAGCCGAACTTACTGCCGTCGAGATTGCGGAACGGGCTATTCAAGGAAGTTGAGTAATGGTGTTTTGCCCTTTTCGAGTTCCCGGCAGGCTGCACAGACTTTGCGGTGGTCGAGTAGCAGAGAGTCCCGTTCAAGGGATGCGGCGATGAGTTTGAGTTCAAGGGATTGGGCGAACTGGATGAAGTCGGCCTTGGACTTGAGGGTGGACAGGGCTGCGGTGGTGAGCGGGGTTGCTGTCATATCGTTTGTTGGATTTTGAGGCACAAGGTATCGAGCTTGCGTCTCAGGTCTTGGTTGATTTGAAACTGTTCCTTGTCGTCGTCGTGTGCGATTTTAAGGAACAGGGAGTGGCAGTCTTGCAGGAGATCGGATGCAGAGGTGTCAGTAATGCGTTCGATTGCGGCTGCTACCTGATTACAGTTGTCGGAACCAGCGGCCCCTAGCTTGGCTGCTTGGATGATAAGGTCGAGGTCAGTCATTTGGTAAGGTCGTTTGCAATTTTCAGCGCGGACAATAGCCTGTTGCCGTCCTCTACGGTTATCGGTTGCACAAGCCCACATCGGCTATCGGTTGCACTCGATTGGTCTGCCGCATAAGCCTCCGCTGCCGCCTCAAGTTCAATCAGCGCGTGTTTAAGTGCATCCCGCTCGGCGGCAATGGCGGAAAGCGGCGTTAGATTATGCTCCTGCAAAATGCCAAGTGCCTTATTGCGATCTGCCTCTGACTCAAGCACGCGCAGACAAAGCGCATCCCGTTCGGCGGTGACTGCGAACTTTGCGGCTATCACGTCACGCAACGATTGATCGTTTCGCATCACGGCTTCTCTAGCTTCCTTCAGATCAGCGGCCAAGTCCGCGTTTGCCGTCTCGACGGTGCTTGCGCGGACAAGAAGCGCATCCCGTTCGGCGGTGACTGCGGCGAGTTCTTCCTTCGCTTTATCTATTCCGCGCTGCTCGGCATTACGCATTAGCCGATGCTGGCTGGCTATGATTTCTTTGCAGTCGTTTAATTCCACATTGACCTCAACGGCGTTGTCCCAACTCACTGACTCGGCTTTCTTGGTTTCCTCCTTAATTCGGCACAGGAGATCGAAAAGCTCCTGCTCGTTGCACGTATCAAGATTTTCTCCACGCAGTATGTTGGCGATGGTAGCGAGCTTGGCGAGGGCGATGTCGCGTGTCTCGATAGCCTCGCGTTCGAGTCGGTAGATTCTTCCTTTTTGCAAGTCCCTTTCCTCCGTCCGCTCTGCAAGCATTTGTTCGATTTCGCGGGCAAGTTTGAGCACGTCCCGCGTATCGGCGGAGACGGCTAGTTCGCACCAATTATCCACAATCGGCGTTGGTCGTTCGTTGAGTGGTAGGTGGTCGGATGGATCGATAGTAAGTTCGTGCGGTGTAGTCATAGTGTCTCCTTCCATTCTTCGCCTTCACTGGATTTTGTGATTTCGGCAAACATTCTGTTGTAGCAGTCAATACAGGCGGTGTCGGTCTTTGCTGGCGATACAATCAGCAAATGCTTTTGCCCTGCTGGAATACCGTTAGACGGAAGCCCAATAGCGGTGCATCGGAAACAGGTTTGCGGAGTGTTGGATGTAGTTTCAGTTATTGTCATTGGAGTAGTTCGATTGGGTAGGCTGCGAAGATTTCGTTGATAATTAAATTAGAGTATGGACTAGTTAGCTGACGACACATTGCGATTGTCCGAAGCGTGCTTTTCCAGCCAGCTTCGGCGTTTCCGGCACAGGCGGCGATGAAGGTGGCGTCCTCTTTTTCATTCGGATTGGTTTGTTCCTTGAAAAATCTAGTATCAACCACGACGATAGCCTCCTGCGTTCCATCGAGCGCGAGAACTTCCGTTTGATGCTGTCCGATTATCTCCCACTTCCCATGCGTCCGATTCTCCGCAATCGCGAGGAGCTTTTTAAGGTGAGACTCGATAAGTAATAGGTGTTCGATGATGGAGAGGTTCACAGCGTCCCTCCTTTCACGGCTGCGAGTGCGGTGACGCGCTGCTGCCATGTGACAAAGAAGGCTTTTACTAATGAAGAGAAAGGCCCGTTTTCGTGCCTGCAAAGCAAGCACAGGCGATCAATGTATTCTCCGCGCTGTTCGCCCGTCAGCCCCGCTTCCGCCAGCGAGCAAATGTGAAGCAGTTCGGTGTCGAGGACGGAAATACGCGCACCCCTTTTGCCATGCCAGAATAGATCATTGGTTAGTAGAGTCCCTAGGCGCACCGTCTCCGGCAGCATCTTGGCGAGGATTGTTTTTAGTTCGTTGTCGTTCATAATGTTCATTGTGGTTTGGTTTCTTCTAGGGTTTTGGCGATAGCGCAGTAAGTGCATCGAGCAGCCAGTCTCGTTTGACTATTGCTTCTGACCTCACTGCCGACCTCACTGCCGACCTCGCTGCCAACCTCGTTGCCGACCACGCTGCCGACTCCGCTGCCGACCACGCTGCCGACTCCGCTGCCGACCTCGCTGCCGACCTCGTTGCCGACTCCGCTGCCGACCACGCTGCCGCCCTCGCTGCCGACTCCGCTGCCGCCCTTGTTGCCGACCTCGCTGCCGACCTTGTTGCCGACCTCGCTGCCGACCTTGTTGCCGACCACGCTGCCAACTCCGGTTCATCTCCGCTAATGGCGCGATTGAGTAGCTCAATAGTTTTGTCAATAGCCGTGATTGCCTGCGGATAGTCCTCACCATTGAACTGAGTTTTTTGACGCTTTAACCAAAAGACTTGAAACTGATCGAGTAGTATCATCTGCGTCTGCTCGTCTATTCCTTCTGGCATTGCTGACAAGAATTGCTCCGGCCAATTCATCGCGTCGGCTGGTGCTAATGCTTCAAAGATATGGTCTTCAAGTCTGGCCAATCCTTCGACCATGCCTAGCTCTATTGGGTATCTGGAGTGGTCGTAATTTTCTAGCGTGCAACCAACTGCACAGCCTTTTCCATTCTCCCATCCCGTTTCCTGAATCAGCTCATCAGCTAGTCGATGCGCTTTTACTCTAGCAATATACTTGGATTTAATGGACGGGTCGTTGTGGTATGTTTTCATTTTAGTGTTCATAAGTTTTTGTCGAGTAGCGCGAGAATTGCGAACCAGTTTTCTTTGGTCTTGAAGTAAATTTCCATCGTCGTATCAACTAGGTAGATGTCTATGCCGAATAACAGAGTGTCGTCCTTGTAGGCGTAGTAGCCCTTAAAATCGATCTGGTTGAACGTGAACATTACGTAGCCGTCCACATAGACCTTAATGCGTCCGTTGTAGATTTTGAAGTCGTAGGTGTGGTTGGTGTGGTCGGTCATAGTTGAATCAGCACATTGCTTATTGTTGCGATAACGTGAGCCGGAACAATGACCCAAACGGCCAAGGAAGCGATTAAGACAGAGCGCGTGCGGCGATACAGGAACCATGTGCCAATGATTGCCAGCGGCACGGTGACAAGGAACTCACGCGCTATCATGCCGTTTAACAATCCGTAGCGTTGCTGGAAAACAAGCGCGATGTAGTTTGCCTCGGTGCATCCGGTGGAGATACCGCTCATGGTTGTCGCTATGTCGGCTATTGCGCTGACTGCGAGAGCAATGGATGCGATGAAGATTGGATTCTTGAGCATCATTGTCACTACGGTTGTTGTGTTGTGGATTGAGCTTTCAATTTTGCCTCGCGCACCTGCAACCGCTGCGCCCGGCGACCCGCTTGCATCTTTGCGGCCCATTCAAGCCGTTGTTCCTTTGTCATACCTCGCCAACGGAGTTTCCCTCCATCGGAGTAGCATTTTACTTTCCAAACGAGTTTGCAGCGAGGACATTTCATAGATGTGTGGACGTAGGTAATATGATACTTTGCTAGTAAAGTCAAGAAGATTTATTGAAAAAAGATTTGACGGATGGAATGGGCATGGCAATATCCGCTCAGTTCGCAGATCAAGAGCGATGCTAATCTCTTGGGAGTAATCCCGAAACCGCGTTGTGCTTGATCCACAGCGCGGTTTTTCTTTGGCCTTATGTCTCGGCATACGCACAAAGAGCCAAGCGGCGACCTCGATAGATTGCACCAGCGTGAGGGGTGCATAAGCAAGAGCGGACAGCAACGATAGCCGCGCACAGGGGACGCACTCTAAAGGATGCGCGTGATAGCCTTGTGGTTGATAAATCGAGAAGGGTTCAATTCCTTTCATCTACCGTCATTCCTGCGCAAGCGGGAGAGTTCATGGACCAAGCCATTACCGGATGACCGAGTGGCGGGTGCTGACGAGTCTATGCGTCCTTCGGGACGGTGTTACGGAAACCTTAGCGGAATACCTCAGTCGGGCTGTTTCTTTCAACATTTCCAACTCATCTAGCAATAGGTGAGTTGTGCCCGTATTCCTATGCCGTGTTCCTCGACAGGCTATCCCCTTCTACACCGGATACACCTGCTGCCCTGCATCCCTATAACCCTGCTGCACTTTACCCCGATAAAAGGTATTGACGTAATCGTTAAACCCCGTAAAAGGTTAATGCGTATATGGGATTACCGTTTGACATTTTGACCGGGGATTTGACTGATGAGCAGTTGAATGAACTGGCTGACGAGCAGATTCGGCGTGAGCGCGAGGATCGGTTTCTTGCTGCATTGGAGCAGGAACGTGAACAGCGTAACGCTGAACCTGTTTTTTCGATTTAAAGGTTATGCCGTCACTTGCTGAAACGCAGGCGAAGGACAGCATCGGGCTTCCCCGATTCGAGGAACAGCGATGCGGGGCGATGGTGAATCATGTAAGGGATAAACGGCTGCTGGAATCGGAGCCGCCTGATTGCACGGGATGCGGTATTGTGATAGCGGGTGGAGGGAAATATCTGTCATGGAGTTGGGTGTTATGCCGGAGGATACGGGAATTGGGGTGCGAGTTGCCGATACAGGTGTGGCACATAGGAGAGAAGGAGATGCCAGTATGGGCCGCAAAGAGTTTTGCAGAGATGGGGGTAGAAACGGTCAACGTATTCAACGTCCTAAAGAAGCATCCGGTTCGGCATATGAGCGGCTGGGTGTTGAAGAATTACGCTGTCACGCATAGCCCTTGGCGTCATGTTATGTTCATAGATGCCGATTGCTTTCCCGTGGTGAAGCCGGAAACGATATTCCAGTTGTGCAAGGGCAAGACGTTATTTTTCAATGATGTGAAGCCGTGTCATCCGAGTCGCTGGGGATACACCTATTGCGGGTTGCTGCCGGAGATCGAGTGGGAAACCGGGCAGTTCATAGTGGACAAGGTTGAGGGATGGATGGGGTTGCGGTGGACGGGCTGGTTGAATGAACACGCCGACACATGGTTCAATATGCTGCACGGCGACAAGGGCACGTTTGAGCTAGGTTTTCGGATGAGCGGGGTTCCGCTGCTGATGGGGGATGCGCCAAGATGGGGTGGATTCGGTATCGCGCATAGCTATAAAGGGGTTGCCTGTTTCGAGCATTGCATGGCAACCAAGAGAAACGAGCATCCTATGTTCCCGTGGATGAAGAATCTGTTTAAGGAATGGGATGCGGTGAGTCTAGGGAAGCAGAAATAGCTACCGCCCGCTATACACGCTCCGCTGCTGCACCCCGTATTTCCCTGCTGGTTGTCCCTTCTTCAAATAGTCCTCCGGGTTGAACGGCTTTGCTTCCCGCTTCTGCTCATACCCTGCAAGCCCGTTACGCATTGCCAGATGGATCAGCAGACAAGCGGCATCAGCGTGATCCGGCGAACGACGAATCCGTTCCTTCATGTCCTTCTTCCGCTCAATCGTCATGCGCTTTTTCTCGTCTGTGCCCATTTTGCGGGCGCATAGTTGCTTGGTGGCGTTTGATTGACTATTCATCCCTCCAACCGCCCTATTCATCACCGCAAGACGGGTAGTGCCCCATATCTGACACACCATGTTGGCGAACATCTCGCGAGCCTTGCGCTTCTCGCCAGGAATCACGATACGGTTTTCAGCGATGCCGGAGAACGAGATCGCGTGAACGGTGAGGCTGTAAGACTGCTCACGGGCTTCGCGCTCAATGTGCTGCAAAAGGATACCGCCGTCGCCCGTAACGTCCAAAGCGAGTTCGTGGCAGCTTCGGCTACGGCATTGCTCGATTACCAGCTTGGCGATCTGCACTTCAAAGGCTTCTTTCGATTGCTTCGGGACAAGCGGCATCGCGTCACGCTCAAGTGAGATCATGCGCTTGTAACGGGCATCAATGTCGTCCTCATGCCTGCCGGAACCCATTTTACCAAACTGGATGACAGAAGGATCGCCCCCTGCGCGGAAGCCAAGGTCAAGTCCTGCAAGGGTGGACAGGTTGTTGTCCTGCCAGTTGATTTTCTGGAATGCACCGCAAGACTCCATGAGTTTTCCCGTGAGAACCTTGTCCGACACATCCACGGAAGGAGGGAAACCATAGAATTGCTTCCAATACATCGGCGCGTCCTCGCCTCCTGCATCCGATAGAATCTCTTTACGGAAGTTCTCGTTCATCAAGCGCGGGAACGGCATCTTACCTTCCTCCTTGAAGTTTGGAGACTTCGCGCCATTGAAGTAAAGGCATAGACCGGATGAAGTGGGCCAGCTATCCATCGTATCCTTGTCCAGCGATTTCCAGCCATCGGGATACTTGTCACCAAAAGGGGCGGCATCAATATACATAGGGTCGCCTTCTTCTGGCGCATTGCCGAGTCCGATGAACTGCGAGAACGGGTTCGTGTTCAAGTTTACGCGAGCCGTCAATACGCCAACGTCCATAAACGGAAACTCGTCACAAATCCAAATGACATTCTCGTTTTTACGTCCAACGATGGATGCGACTACATTCTTGCCCTCCTGCCCCGGCTTGATGTTGATGCATTTGATAACGTCCCTGAAGTCGCGCTCCTTCACCCCGTCATCATCGCGCACTTCTTCATCCAGCGTAATCAGGTGGAGGGAATCAATACGCTTGCCGATTTTAAACTTGTCAGCTTTGTGCAAATCTTTCACCGCACCCCATGTTCTCGATTCGCCTGCTTCCGCTGATGTGGTGGACAGGAATACGGATGTGTTGAAAGGTCGCGCCTTCCAGATTGTGTAGGCGTAGGCTGCTGATGCTTGGGTTTTGCCAGATGAGCCACAACCCATGAGCAGCAAACGGCGGGAGAAGCAGAACCCTTTTGCCATGCGGAACAGCCAGTGATTGAGGATGCCGTCATTCTCAAACTGGATCGTCTCCGGCCATTGCTGCATCCAGCATAGGATCAGGAACTCGTATTTGAGCGGGTGTTTGTGCGGGAGTGCGCCGAATGTCGCCAGCAGGATTTCGTATTCCGTCGCATCCCGCCCCTCCTGCCGCCGAACATCCGGCGACAGGAGTTGCATTTGCTCATCGTAGAGCGATTCAGCGGCGGCAGAAGGTCGCCAGAGCTTTGTGATGCACGGTATCAAGAGAGTTTGGGATACTTGGCATCATATACCATGTGAACGAGTTTGCGCAGGGATTTTCCATTGGGGTTGATGCCGATCTTGAACGCTTCGGCTGCAACACCGTCAAGCCCCATAGCCATGATCTGCTTGAACTCCGGCGTCATCTGCGGGGCAATGCCCTTTGGACGAACGCCGGGCGCAGGAAGCGTGGGATGAGTCGGTGGCGGGGTTGGTGCGGGAGTCGGGGCAGTTGGGGTGATTGGTGCGGGCTGCGGGGCTGCTGCGGCTGGCGCGGGTGCAGGTGCGGTAAAGGATTCCTTTACAACTGGAACAGTGGTGGCGGCAACCTTGACCTGTTTCGTCTCCGGCAGCGAAGTCGGCCAAAGGATTGAGAAGGTTCCCGGCGTAAACGGGGCAAACCATGCGCCCTTCAGACTGTTTAAGAACTCAATCCAACTTTCGGGTTCGTAGTGGTCGCTATGCTGCGTCACCTTCATGTTCGCGGCTGGCGGATTCTTCACGAAGTCACCGAACACGCGCTGAAAAGCGGATTCCTGCTCGGCGGCAGTCATCTTCTTGTAAGCGTTCTTTACGGATTCCGCTTTGTCGAGGATAGCGGCATCCAGCTTGAGCTTGTATTGCCCGGCTCCGGCGAAGTCGAGACGACCAGCGCAGGCTGTCATCGCGTCGTTGATGTCGCGGATAGCTACGTCATGCTCCTTTGCGGCAGCAGCGGTATCTACGAGGACGGCAGGGCTGAACACCAGCCACACGCCTTCCGTGTTGAGTTTCTTGATTTCCCGTGATGCCGTGGCTAGTGCGGCGATGTCGGGTTGAGTTTGAACGAGTAGGATTATGTTTCGCATAAGGCGGGAAAAGTGACAAAAAAGAATATTTAGTGCAATTTGTTATTGACGTTCATTGAGTAAAAGGGTAATCGCGTAAATATGAACTTGTTCAAAAAGTTGTTTTCAACCGACATTCTCGACAAAATCCCAAATATCCTTAGCGACGATTCGGAGGGTAGAAGGGAACGAATGAGGGAGTTGCTTGAATTGCTGCCGATGCAATTATTGGTAAAAATCGAAACAATAGAAGATTGCGAAGGCGTTTTAATCGTAACATGGAAACATAGCTCCACGGAAAGTCAGCGTAAGTTGATAGAGATTATTTGGACTTACATTTTTGCACAAGGATTGGACTCAACAAGACATAACGGCAAGCCCCCGATGCGAGCCAGAACAGTAGCACAATCTTTTCTACGCGACTCACATTGAGCAAGCTACCCACATACGAAGAAAAGCCGATCCCGACAAGGGTACCGATTACCAGCTTCGGGGAGATCATTGATCCGCGCCTTGCGCTAACACAGTGTAAAAGTGGATTCTCGTTTGTAGTGGATACGCACAAGTTTCGGCAGCGGGTTATCGCGTATGCTCGCAGACTTGGAATTGAAGTGAAAACCGCAAAGAACGGCACAGGGAGATTCGACATCTGGCGTATATGAAAACCACTTGGACGCATAACCACTACAACCTTGGCGACAATATGCTGTTCCTGCATCTGTTGCGCTCGATTGCGAAGTCGCATCCCGATCATTGGTTCATCCATTTCTGCAACGGGTGTCACTTGGAGCCGCTACGCGACATGGTGCTGGATTTACCGAACGTAATGCTCGATTCATTCGATGCAAGGTCGCTATGGGACAACATCAAGGACGTTTCGATTGATACATGGAAGAACGCTGGCGCGGGTGAAGGGAAGCTGGGGTTTTGGGAAAGAAGCAAGTTCCGTTGGGACTTCTCCAATTTCTATCTTGAGCATTACGAATGGACGGCAAAACGGATGGGCTTCAAGTCGCCATTTGCGATCAAGGAACATTTGTTGTTCGATTATCCGGGGTTGGAGTCGCCAGCCACAAGGAATGCGTTTGACTTTCTCATCATCAACTCGGAGCCATGCAGCGGGCAATTCGGCCCAATGAAGCAACACGGCAGCGGGTATCTCGATGAGCTGATTCTCGACTTGGCAACAAGGCATCGCGTGATTACCACGAACAAGGTCGGTAATCTGCCATGCACCCGCGCACCTTTTGTCGCTAATCTAAGCGTCACGGAAATCGGGCAAATGTCATCGCGCTGCCAGCATCACCTTATGGTTGCATCCGGCCCTATGTGGCCCACTATTAACACGCACAACAATCACAACAGAAGCGGCAGGATGCGAATTGCGCTTCTGGACAACGGGGAGCAACTAAATCTGCCGGAAATCTATCAATGCGCGACAGTGGATGAAGCGCGACAACTCTTATGCAGGGAAGGACTGTTATGAATTACAAGGAATCGCTCACAAATCAGATAAACTCGTTCGCCCGCGATCCGCTTGCCCGCTTTGTCGGCTACGGGCTGCTCAACGGAAAGGGGGGTAACGGCACGATGAAGGAAATCCCGAATGATAGGATATTTGAAACAACGGTAGCCGAAAACCTGATGATGGGCATGGCAATGGGACTCGCGTTAAAGGGGCTTCGGCCAATGGTGATACTTGAGCGATTCGATTTCATCGGCAACTGCTTTGATGCGCTGGTCAATCATATTGATAAAGCGGCAATCATCAGCCGTGGTCAATGGACTCCCGGCGTAATCGTTCGCGTGGTAGTCGGGAATAGCCGGAAGCCTCTGTTTACGGGAGCAACTCACACACAGGACTTCACGGCAGCGTTTCGCAAGATACTTCGGATGCCAGTGTATCGGGTTACAACGCCCGACGAGGTTGCTGCGGGATACGAGGCGGCAATTGCAGATCAGAAGCAGAATCGCAGCACGATGATCGTAGAACTGAAAGACAACCTGTAATGGCAAACTTTGACGCAAATAGGTTCGCAAGCAAAAAGGTCGAATGGCCTACACCTGATAGCGTATTTGAGCCGCTTAACCGCGAGTTCGGATTCACGATTGATGTATGTGCTACTTTGGAAAATGCTCGTTGCTTGAACTACTTCACCGAGGAAATGGACGGATTAAAGCAGGAGTGGAGCGGGGTATGCTGGATGAATCCGCCATACGGACGAAAGATGCTCGATTGGCTACGAAGGGCAGCAAAGGAACGCGACAACGGGGTTACTACGGTTGCCCTGATTCCGGCCAGAACAAATACGGGGTGGTGGCATGACATCGTAATGCCCAACGGGGAAGTGCGATTCGTGCGTGGTCGCCCTAAGTTCGGTGGTGCAGATCACGGGCTTCCGCAACCGCTTGCTATTGTCGTATTCAGAAAAACCAACCCATGAGCCACAAAGCCGCAATCCTGACACAACTGAACTCGCCCTTAGAGATATGGGACATTGAACACGCATCAACGTCATTCGGCAAAACCTGCGCCACTGGACAGGTGCGCGTGGAAATGCTGATGAGCGGCATCTGCGGCAGCCAGCTACAAGAGATTGCAGGCAACAAGGGCAACGCCGGATTCATCCCTCACTTGTTAGGGCATGAGGGATGCGGGATTGTCCGCGAAGTCGGGGCTGGTGTTAATGTTCAACTCATCGGCAAGAAAGTCGTCTGCCACTGGCGCAAAGGCGAAGGCAGCGATGCCTATCTGACCGCTCGCTACGAGACAGGCGGCGGCAGAACCCTTGGCGGTGGTCACGTAACCACGCTCTGCGAATCAGCCGTGGTCAGCCGCAACCGTGTTACCGTGGTTGACGACGATGTGCCTATGGAGCTTTGCGCGTTGCTCGGATGCGGACTCAGCACGGCACTAGGAACCGTGGAGCAGGAAGCCAAGTTGAAGTTTGGCGAGAGCATCCTGATCATCGGGTGCGGGGGTGTGGGGATGAATCTCATCCAAGCCGCAAAGCTGTCATGCGCCTTCCCGATTGTTGCCTGTGACGTTAATTTGGATAAAAAGTCAGCGGCAATGTATAATCAAGCTACCCATTATATCAACATCAGTGAACCATTTGAACATCCAGTGGAGAAGTATGACGTAATCGTGGATACAACAGGCAACATCCAAGCAATCGAGGACGGGATACAGCGGCTCGCCAGCGGCGGCAGGTTCATCATGGTCGGACAACCGAAGCCGGGACAATCCTATCGCGTGTTGTCTGCTCTCGATATGTTCTTTGGCGAGGGCAAGACGATTATTGCTACGCAGGGCGGCGGGTTTCGACCGCATCTCGACATCCCGCGCTACGTGAATCTCTGGCGTTCGGGGTTGCTGGATTTGACGGGAACAATTTCGCACAAGTTGCCGCTGGAACAGATTAACGATGGAATAGACCTAGTTCGCAACGGATTGGCTGGTCGAGTAATGATTTCTCTGAAATGAAAACAATACCGCTCACACAGGGGAAAGTTGCAATTGTGGATGACGAGGATTACGAGATATTAAACCAGTTCAAGTGGTATGCGGAAAGGCAAGGAAAGACATTCTACGCAAACAGGAAAGCTCCGCTATCACAATCAAGAATTACAACCGTGATGCGCAGGGAAATCAGGATGCACAGGGAAATAATAAATCCGCCCACTGGTTTTTTCTGCGATCACAAAAACGGGGATGGCTTAGACAATCGCCGCGCTAATTTGCGCATTGTCACCAATGGACAGAATCAGTTGAATAAAGGGAAATACAAATCAAACACAACTGGCGCAAAAGGCGTTTTCATGGATCACGGAAAATACAGAGCCGAAATCAGGAAGGACGGAAAAAGAAAGTATCTTGGTATGTTCAAAACAGTAGAAGAAGCATCAGCCGCATACCAAAAAGCAGCTAAAGAACTATTTGGAGAATACGCAAGAGCATGAACTTACACACGAAAGAAAGTCTGATCGCTTTTGAAAACCGAATCAAGGGCTTATGGGAAGAAGGGGAACTGCCTTCCCTCCTGCACTTGTGCGGAGGTAACGAGGATGAACTGATCGAGATTTTCAAGCGCATCAATCACAACGATTGGGTATTCACCAGCCACCGCGCACATTACCACTGTCTCCTAAAGGGGATGAGCGAGAAGCAGCTTGAGCAGGAGATACGCGAGGATCGTTCCATGTTCGTGTTCAGCAAAGAACTGAAAATCTATCAGTCGGCAATCCTTGGCGGCACTTGCGGCATTGCGGCTGGCGTTGCTGCCGGAATCAAGCGGGCAGGCGGGAATGAACGGGTGTGGTGTTTCCTCGGTGACGGGGCATACGAGAACGGGCATCTGTTTGAGGCCGCGCTATACGTCACAGGCCATGAATTGCCATGCACCTTCATCATCGAGAACAACAACAGACAGGTGGATACCAGCATTAAGGACAGGCGCGGGGATAACTCGCTTGCCTTCTCCATGAACGCGCCATGTGTCGAGGAATACTACTACGATCCAACGTATCCCCATGCGGGTAGCGGTTGTAAATCCATCATCACTTTTAATCGAACCACGCCGCTACAATGAAAACGCTCATCGGGATAGTCTCATACGGCAACCTGCCATTCCTGCAACTTGCTGTGCGCGGCATCAAGGAAACACTGACAAAGGATGCTGATATTTTGGTGGTAATAGCAAAGCCAGATGATCATGCGATGGAGGAATGGCTGTCAGCCGGATTTATCAACTACATCCGAAACACCGAGAACATCGGGTTTGCCGGAAGCATCAACGACATTTTTGAGTATGCTTATTTCGCCAACCAATACGACAACGTGATCATCATGGGGAATGACGTTATTCCTTATCCCGGCGCACTAGATGCCATGATCAACTGCGCAGAAACAACCGATTGGGAATGGATATGCGCCTCACAGTTTGACTCAAAATCCCTTGTAGCCCGCTACCCCGAATCCGCGCAATACTTCAAGGGCAACACGCTAGAGTTCACAGACTTTGACGCAAGACCGTGGGAACTGCACAAGGAAATCCATGCACCGAACATTGAGCCGGATTCGCTGAAAGACGTTCGCAATCTCGCGCTGTTTAAGCGAAGCGTATTCGATAAGACGGGATACGCCGATGTGAACTTCTGGCCGAACGCATATTTTGAGGATAACGATGCCGCGAGACGTGCGAACCTATGCGGGGTGAAGGCGTGCGGACTCAGCGAGGCAGCATACTTTCATTTTTGGAGCCGCACCATCCATCAGGGCGAGAATCGGCAGCACTCCAGATATTTTGAGCGCAACCTTGCTCACTACATCCACAAATGGGGCGGGGCGGTTGGCGGTGAAAGCTATTCACAGCTTTATGACGGCAGGGGTTTTCGGTTGTCACCCGATATCTTTCTCGCGCCTGACATGAGGATCGCATCACGGGAGCAGGAGCAAGCGATTATTCAGTATTGGTCAACGCTATGATCCCGAAAATCATACATCAAATCTGGATTGGGAATAAAGTGATTCCAGACAGGGAGTTCACTTGGGTTGCTCAAATGAACGAGATGAACAGGTCGTCTTGGATTCATAGATACCACGGCAACGAACTACTGGAACGCTACGGGCAAGACCCCTTCATCAAATACATGGTCGCTAAAAAAGAGCGCATAGCCTTCATCACGGATCGCCTGCGCGTGCTGCTGCTTCAAGAGGAAGGCGGCATCTACGTGGATGTGGACAGCCAGCCGATACGCCTTTTTGATTCGATTGACGTATGGAATCGGTATGACTTCGTAGCTGGGTTGCGCTCGCCATTCCGCAAAGACGTAGCACTTCATCGCGCCGTCCCGATTGTGGACAACACCCTCATGGCATCCGTTCCAAACGGCAGGATGATAGGGATTATTGCCGCTCTGTGGACTCCTGCGCAAATCACTTCTGCCAACCACGCGATTAACGGTCATAGGACAGGGCTTGCAATTATCGAGAACTGCGATTACACGACTTGTTTGCTTAACCATCGTTACATATATTGCGAGCAAAAATATCCCGAAACACTGATATTACACGACACGCACAACCTTGGAACATGGGCAAAAAACTGATATGCCACGCATCAAAAACAGATCAATGGTTCCGTCAATCCCGATTATATGGAGGGACGGAAAACACCTTGTAGAATGGCGCACCGTGCATGAGACGTTCAATCAGTGGGTCGGCAAAGTGAACTCCTATTGCGCGGCAAACGGAATCACCGCGCCGACAGAGGATCAGCTAGACGAACTAGCCTGCACGCAATTTCCGCATCACATATGCACCGGATACAGGAATTACCATGCTCCAGTAATGCACCGGAGCGGCGGTTGCTCAAGTTGCGGAGGAAAGCGATGATCGAGTTCCTTCTACGCATCGTTATCGGGTGTCTTGTTATTACGGGCGCATGGGCGGCGTGTGGCAAGGACATGATTCTTGAGCCGATTGCCGATGCGTTAGAAGTGATTCTGCCGAAGTGGTTCTGCAAGCCCCTGTTCCTCTGTCCTGCTTGTATGTCGAGCGTGTGGGGCACGACTGTCTATTTTTACACGGGAGGAAATGGTTATCATTACCCTCTCTACCTTTTCGCGCTTTGTGGCGCAATGCACCTGATCTCAATCCGCCTGCTCTCCAATGACTGACAATAATTCACCCGCTGACACAACGCCACTCAGCGTTCAAACCGTTGATTCAAAAGGCAAAGCACCCAAGCGCAGGGTAGCGACTACTACCGCTGCATGGTCGGCATACGTTGAGGCGCGTAACGCCAACATGAAGCGGGATCAGCGGTTTGCGGACATTGCAGGCATCTATGCAGGGTTTCCGCCAACGCCGCCAGCGACACAAGAAGCAAATGGGCAGGCGGATATGCCCAACATCAACACGAAGCAGTTTCAAGCTAAGGTGGACACCTACCGCTCAACGTGGATGGCTATGTCGGCACAGGGCGACGGCTATGCCGAAGTCATGGCAGAACATGACGACTCAATGGAAGCTGAACGTCGCGGCAAGGTTGTTACGGAAGAAATGAACTCGGCTATCCGGCGATGGGACAACCCTGATTTTGAGCAGGGCAATCAGTATATCCTAGAGTCAGCAGCACGGGATACGCAGATGGGGCTATTTGGTATTGGCATCGCGTTCTTCCCTGATTCCATAGATTTCCGGTTCAAAGTGATTCCGACGCGCAGAGTGCTATTACCAGAGGGAACGCGCCTCTCAATGGACAACTGTTCGGCAATGTGGATCGAGGATCAGATTTCAGTGACAGACCTTTACGGCAGATGCGGGATGGCGGGATGGAATGAAAAATCAATCCTTCGTAATCTTTATGAACACGTAGAGCTAACGTCGCAAACCAGCCAGCGCAGGTTCACGTATAGCGAATGGGTCAATCAGATTCGCAACAATGACGCATGGCTTCTAAGCGAGTTCCTTCCGATTCGGTTGATTCATATGTTCACCAAGGAGTTCGACGGGAGCATAACGCAAGTCACATTTACTGACCTATTCGGCACGGGACGCGCCGACGAGACAACAAAGGACGAGGATGCCAATTCGTTCATCTACGAAAGAACTAAAATAGCGAAACGCTGGCAGCAGATTATCGTTCCGTTTGCGGACAATGCAGGGCCGGAGAACGATTGGCACGGGGTAAAGGGATTTGGCGATCTCATTTTTGACGGATGCCACTTGAACAACCTGATGTTCAACAGAGCGGCAACGGGAGCCGTGCTGACGAATATGCTGATGTTTAAGGGAATGTCAGAGTCAGATACGCAAAAGCTGGATCAAATCACCCTATCGAACCTTGGCATTATGGCTCCGGGGCTAGAGATGGAGCAGCAACGGTTTCAAGCGGACATTCAAGGTGCGCTGTCTATTGTGGGAACGGGCAGTCAGTTAATATCGGAAAACACTCGCATCAGCCCGCAGAACGACAAGACGACAACAGGGGAGCAACCAACGGCAACACAGGTAACAGCAGATAGGGCAGACAGGGCGCAGTTTTCCACGTTGCAGATTATGGTGTATCGGTCAGTCGGACTCGATGTGCTTTTCAGCGAGATGTATCGCAGGTTGGCGCAACCAGCGAGCAAGTATCCCGAATCATGGGGCGGCGGCGAAGTCGCAAAACGGTTCCGCGACAGGTGCAAGAAGCGCGGCATTCCAGAGGGAGAGTTGATGGATGTGAAGTGCGTTCGCGCTAACCGCAACATTGGCAGCGGAGATTTGTCGCTTGATTTGATGAAGGGCAAGGAACTCATGGGCGTAGCAACTCCAGGCAGGGGGCAGTTGAACGCAAGGAAGGAAATCGTGGCTGCACTCAAGGGAGTGGAAATGGTATCGGCATTCGTGGAGGAAGAAGAGCCGCAGCCCGGACAGGATGCAGTTCAGATTGATAACGAGAACAACCTGATTCATCTCGGTCAGGTTCCGATTGCCTACGGATTCCAAGATCAGGAGCGTCACGTATCAAAGCACATGGAATTGCTGTCACAAGCATCACAGGTAGTTCCGCAAATCATGGAGCAAGGTGTCAATCCGCAGAACCTAGAAGGCGCGAAAAAGCTGAACATACTCATGGACGCAGGAGTGCAGCACGTAGGCCAGCACGTTCAACTTATGGCTTCAATTCCACGCGCAGGTAATCAGCCCGCGCTTTACGAGCAGATGGTTGCCGCAATTACTAAGCAGTTGAACAACCTGCAACAGTTAAGCACATCGCTGGCGGAAGATATTCAGAAAGCAGACGTTCAGCAGCAACCGCAGGCATCGCCGGAAATGATGAAAGCGCAGCAGGATATGCAGATTAAGCAAGCGCAAGCTCAACAGGAGATGGCACTCAAGGATCAGGCTCACAAAGCCAAGCTCGGCAATCTCGCTGTGACGACACAAGCGCGGACTCAAATGAAGTTGTCGGATCATCAGATGACGCAGGCGCAAAAGGATGAGCAGAAACGGCAGGATTTGCTTCACCAACAGGCGCAGGGAGCGCAAGACTTGACTCTTGGAGCGGCAAAGGCGCAGCAGGATATTTTGGTAAAACAAAAGTCTGATGAGATGAAACTTACGGCAGAAGCTATTTCGACACGGCAGGACATCGCCAGAAAAGAAGCAATGAGCAAGCCAAAGAAAACCAAATAAATGCTACAAGAAATTGCAGTTCAACTAAGATTCCTCCAACTTTTTACGCACAACGCGCACAACCTAATCTCAGGAGTCACGTTCCTTGCGGATCACAAGTTTTTTGGAAAACTGTATCCTATTTACGAAGCTGCTTACGATAAAATCGTAGAACGAGCTATCGGAACAGATAAGGAAATTGATCTATCAACCGTAGCCATGAATGCAGCAGAAATGGTTGAGAAGATGGAAGAAGATAATACTTCCGAAGATTGGTTCTACGCAATTCTCGCAGGCGAACAAGGGCTGTGCGGCATGGTTGAGAAATGCTTCAAAGAATCGAAGAAATACAGTCAAGGAACCTTGAACCTTCTAGCTCAGGTTTGCGACGACTCCGAAGCACGCCAATACAAAATGCAACAACGCCTAAAATGACAAAAAAGGAACTCCACTCTCACATTGGGCCGCAGGTTGCGGTAATGATTTCCGACACCACGTTCGCACATCTGCTTGAGTGCGCCCGTGAAGAAATGACAAACGTAGGCGCAATCACGGATGCCACAAGCATCATAAGAAACGAAGGATATATGCGTGGATGGATTGGCTGCATCGCCTTTCTTAAAAACATCGGGAAACTTAAAGTTGAAGAAGCCCCAAAACCACAAGTGCAGCTTTATTCCGATCCAATTTCAGACAACAGACCTAAACTTTAATCTATGGAAACTACAACCGAAAAACCAGCAACAGAAACCACACCGGTAATCCCCGCTGCGCCGCCAGCAGAGGAAAATAAAGGCCCACTTACGCCCGAACAAGTGGATGCCGTAGTTGGCAATTTGCTCAAACCGAAGGTCACAAACCTGCCGGAAATCCAGAAGCAAAAACCGAAACAGGAAAAAGCCAAGGAGCCGGAAGCTAAGATTGAGAATGATGCCGACAAAAACTTTGCCGCACTTCGCAAGAAAGCAGAAGAAGCGGAGAAGCGTGCAACTGAACGCGAAGCAGAATTGACGAAGGTGCGCGAGGAATACGACACCTTCAAAAAAAATCCTGTTCCGAAGGAATACGAGGAAAAGCTGACAGCATCGGAAAAGCGTGCGCAGGAGTTGCAAACAAATCTACGCATCGCTGACCTTGCCCGCGATCCAGAGTTTCAAGGCAAATACAACAAGCCCATTGAGGCATCCGTGCGCGTGATGAGTAATCTTTTTGTAGAAGCCGGGGCTGATGCCGCAGAGATTAAAACTGCAATCGCCACATGGAACGAAGAACAGTTTTCGGATTGGGCGGATATGCTACCTGCATCTAAGCGTCTCCGATTTAATGCTGCATACCAAAAAGCAATCGAACTTGATATGCAGCGGAATCAGGAGTTGGCGGATTCCGAAACCACTTGGATCAATCTCCAAAAGCAGCGGCAAACGGATGCAGAAAATAATCAGAAGCAGTATCTTGCATCGCTCAAGTCTGAACGCAATTCCGTGTTTGCCGAAATTGAAGCAACACACAAAGAGCTTTTAGCCGACCCTGACATCCGTAGGCAAACGGAGGAAATGCTGGATCGCGCTATTGGCGCAGACGGCAAAGGACTATCAACCCGCGATATGCTTTCCAGCCTCGCGCATACGCACACTCTGGCACATTACTTCAAACGTGTAGAAGGAGAACGCGCAAAACTTGCAGAGGAAAATACAGCACTCAAAGCAAAGTTGGAGGAACGTGATTCTTTCATCAAAGGCGTCAATGGTAGCATCCCCGTCCCAAGCGGCTCTACACCTTCGCACAGCGCGGCTGATTTAGATTCGATTGTCGGGAAACTTCTGCGCCCGACTGTTAGGGCATAGAAATAATCAGCAAAAATAAATATTGACGGTCTGCTGATATTCTGCTTTTACAGAAACCAGCGTAGCCTTTTCTTCACACCGAAGGGCGAGCTAATTGAGTTTCTGATTCAGCCGTTATGAACATCATGGTAGTCCGGCAACTACCTCGGAAATGAGATTGGAAGGGGCGGCCCGCAACCGTCGCTGGTGAAAAACTCAACTCACTTAACCAACTCATTTATATGTCAGAATCCGTCATTGGCTCCATCGGCTGTTCAGCCGACATCAGTAATCACTTCTCGCTTGCGCAGCATTATCTCGATCCTATCTTCAAACGTCTTAACGGACGTAATGGCGTGTGGGATGGGATGATTCCTGACGGCGGGCGTTTTCCCGTTGGATCGGGTTTCTCATCCCGTGTCACTACACTCGCTCAACAGCGTCTCGGCTATGAGGACTTGAACCTCTGGCAAGACATGGTGGGCTTGCAATCCGATTGCGCCGTTACCTGCGACCCTCCTAACAAGGTGGTTGATCCCGGCAACGCGAATCATCAATGGTATCGTCTGATGAACATCTCCTACAATACGACTCCGTATTGCTTGGAATCCATGTTTGCAGCATCGCTTTCGCTCGATCAGCAGATTGAGCAAATCTATAAAGACCTCATGTATATCCGCTCGGATGTCATGGATGAGTTCTACCGCAACAATCAGGTTGGACTTTCCGCCTTCCGTTGGATGGGCTACGACCCTGCCAGCACTCAGGCTGGTTCTCCTGCCTTGCTTAATGATCAATGGCGTTTTGCCACGGATGCAAACGGCATGGTGAACACGAAATACATCATCCTTGATTCGACGGTGAACCCAAACAGCATTGCGCTGCTCTCGACTGATATTCTAAATCGCGTTCGCAACTACGGCATCCCGATGGGAACTTTCAATCCAGAAGGCGAAATCAAGCTCCTTACCGATTACGAAACATTCAGCGCATTGCCGTTGTATGACACCAATCGCCGCGAGGACAATCGCTTCCGTCAGCCTGTTTCACTCAATCCCGAATACGTCGCAACCACGCATTACGCTGGTTACGCGCTCAAGAATGACTACTTCGCGCTGCGCTACAACTGGACACTCACTGACCCCCTCTATCCAGCGGGCGTTCTCAAGCGCGTGTATCAGTGGAGCAACCGCGCAATCAGCGAAGGCTGCTTCTCGCAAACCAATCAGGAATACATTGATGCAGATTTCAGCCTGCACATTCCTTGGAGCGACATGGATTCAGTCTTTGAAACCCAGAATGGCGAGCAACCGCTTTCCGCTGGTTCTGGCGCAAACTTCGCCGCTACTGCCTCTCCTTGGGATGGCACATGGCGTTGGATTAACGAAGTGAACGAAGTCACCCCATGCAACCAAGACCGCAACAAGGGTTACTGGCGCATGGTGTTGAAGAAAGCTGCAAAGCCCCTGATGTTTGGTCAGCGTGGTCATGTGGTTCTCTCACGCCGCTTCCCGCTTCGTGGTGTCACCCGCGCTTGTGCAACGCTGCAAGTCAGCGTCACTGGTTCGGTGGATTGCACAAACAACTGTCCCGCACAGGACTTCTACCCACCAGCCCTTGTTACACGCTACACCTGTGGCGGCTGGAACAGCGGTGGTTCCTGCGCATCGGCCTAACTGTAATTGTCCAAACCCCTCTGCCGTCATAGCGGCAGAGGGGGATGGGCCAACTCTAAAACTTATATGGCACTACCTACCTGCAATCCTTGGACAAGCAATACGGTGCGCGACAGTCAGCAAGTCGCCGCCTGCAAAGAAAAGAGCGCACGCGCTGGCGGACAGGAACTTCAAGATGTCACGTTCCTGCTTGTGGTTCTTGATTCCCTTCAACGCCTTGCAGTCAAGGGCGCAACCGGGTTCCAGAATCTATCGGGATACAACCAATGCGACGGCGAGGCTAACGCCCACAACGCATACGTTCAACTCAACGAACTAAGCCCACCGATACAGGCAAACTCCGCAGAATTGAAACAGTTGATTCTGTGGCAGCTTGCCAATCCGATGTGCTCACTAGGAGCATAACATGGCCGCACTAACTACTTGCGATTGCGTTAAGACGCAGACACCGAATGAGGTTCAGCAGAGCATTTATTGTGCGCTGCTTGCGCTGATAACGGCATCTGGCGGCGACACGACAACCGACGAATACACTTCCGCTCCTGCTCTCGTAGCTTCCAGCGGATCAATTCCAGCCGGGGTTCTCGGTTGGAGTATTACCGCTATCTCCGGCACCGTCACGGTCAACGGGACAGCCCTTGCCGTAGGTAATTCCGTCAACGGCGGTGGATATGGCGGGCGCACCCTTAAAACAGCAATCGCTTACACTGTTGCCGCTGCATCCAGCGCACTTGTAACCTACGACACACCAAGCTAATGTCCGCTGGAACTAATCGCAGTATCCCGACTCCCGTAAGTGTCCCGAACGGGGGCACGGGATTAGCGGCTGGCACAAGCGGGGGTATCCCTGCTTTCACAGCAACGGGCACCATCGCCTCATCGGGCTTGCTCGCAGCGAACGCGCTTATGATCGGCGGCGGTGCTGGCGTTGTGCCTTCTACTACGACCACGGGCGCGGGCGTGCTTACTGCACTTGGCATCGCCCCAAACGCATCGGGCGGGTTTTCTACGCTTCGCAAGTTCAGCGGCAGCGCATCGCTCACTAGCTTCACAGCATTCGGTGGCAGTGAAACCTCTATTGCAATTACGGTCACAGGCGCGGTTGCCGGAGACATTGCTGTTGTAAATTTCCCATTTTCTGTTAATGGCATCCCCACCCTTGGGCCTGTCGAGGTCACTGCTGATACCGTCACTGCTTACATTTATTCGGGGCCGGACTTGGATGGTTTCTATGCGGACTCAACTTGGGCGAGCGGAAAAACCATCACCGCACAAATTACAAAATGAGAACCCACGAACAATCACTTGCCTACAATGCGGAACTCAAAACGCGTAAGGCTGCTATGGCCGGACTGGAAACCATCTTCGTGGATGAGTTTTCAACCGTCCCCGGCGGTCTTATGGCACCGCTTTTCGCTGGCCTTGTCGAACTTATCAAGCGCGGGATGTTTGATCGTGCAAAAGTGCTTGTGAATAGCGTCACGACGCCACCTCCCGGCATCACGGAAGCTCGGATGAACACCGTAAAGGATCAAATCCTCTCACTGTTCTCATGACACTTGAAAATGCTTTGCTCATAGCCGTAAGTTCCGTGACTGGCGCTTTGTGCTTTTTGGCGAAAATCCTTTGGCATCGCAGCGAGCAATGCGAGTCTGACCGGAAAGAGCTACGAAGCGCAATCGAATCTGTGCGGACGCAAGCTGGTGAAAATCACGGGATGCTAATGGCTTACAGGATGTGTCCCGGCAAGCCCTGCCCTTTTAAAGAATCCATAAATTTATGAACAAAATAAAGTTCATCTCACTCGTCCTTGCGTTTGCCGCAATCCCGCTTTCCGTGGATGCTACCATTATTAAACTTCCAATCATCCCTGCGTCCGTATCTATGTATTGGCCGCTAATTATTGCAGTTGCTTCCGCCCTTCACAAGTGGGCATCAACAATACAGGAAAAACCAAAACCATGAGGCCGAAGTATTTTGCTTCATTTATCCTGCTCGCGCTTTTTGCCGTTCTAGCCACGCTCTACCTTACGGGCTGCTCCGCTATCCCCTATCGCGTATCGTTCCGCTACGGGGGTGCTGGTGCGTCGTATGACGGCAAGCGGGTGCTGCTCGACGTAGATGGAAATGAAATTAGAAAATCATTAAAAGGATATGCCAAGTGATGAAATACGTTTGGCGATTCTTACGCCAGAACAAGCACGGGATGCTCTGGCTAGGATAGCCGAAAAGGAAATCGGTGTGCGCGAGATTGGCGGAAACAATCGCGGGCCAAGGGTGCGCGAGTATCAGTTGGCGACTTGGACTGAGCCTGGAGTTTGGCCTTGGTGTGCTGCGTTCATCTGCTGGATTATCCGTGAGTGGCTAACGTCGCCAAGCGTTAAGGAGATTGCGCAATTCCACCGCCCGAAAACCACGGGTGCGTTTGACTTTATTCGTTGGGCTAAGGACGCAAAATTGCAAGTAATGGGCGAGAATAATCCGTGCAGGCGTGGAGACATTGTGGTTTTCGATTTCTCGCATATTGGGCTTGTGACAGCAGACAGCGAGCGCGGAGAAATTGAAAGCGTAGATGGAAATACAAACGGCAAGGGCGAACGCGACAGTGAATCTGGCGATGGTGTTTGGAGGAAGTATCGTCCGCGATCCGATGCCAAGGCTTTTATCCGTCTCGTATAAACCTTATGTCCATTGATATTCCGTGATTGCTTTATTCTGAAAACCAATTAAAACACGCTTATGTCCTGTAATTCATGCGGTTCTTCTCAACCTTGCGGGTGCAACTACATCGTAGAGCTACCGGACAACCCCGTAGTCGCCTACACCTGCGCAAACATCAACCTGACAGGCATCGGCGTTTATGATTCGCAGAACGGCAACGAGTTCGACTTTCGCGGAATTACCAGCGGCAACAACTCCTTGATCGTCACCTTGGATGCGGGCAACAACTCAATCCTGCTCACGTTCAACATTCAGCAGATTATTGACGACCTTCCTGATGCCACGACAACACAGCGCGGAGTGCTTGAAACAGCAACGGATGCAGAGGCAATCGGCAAAGCTCTTAACAACAAGATTCTTACGCCAAGCAATCTTGCCGCAATCGGTGCGACAACTACCTTTTCTGGACTAATAGAGATTGCCACAAATGCAGAGGCATTAACGGGAGCATCAACAAGCCTAGCAATTACTCCTGCGAATCTGGCTTACGTCAATGCAACGCAACTGGCAACAGTGGTGTTTGCTGATGCGGTAGCGCGTGGAGCAGCGGTTCCGGCGTTTAAGGGGCAGTTCGGGTATCAGTCTGACACGACTCAAGCGTATGCAGCTTATGGCACAGCGGCAGGTGAATGGAAATTAGTCATTACTCAGGGAGCGACAAATCCCGGAGCATTTACGCTTGATGGAAATGGCAATAATTTACAACTATACTCCGAAGCTGGAATTACGCTTGGGAATGGAGCCGATACAAGCTATCTAAATGTTTCGGCTCTTTCGGGTGTTATTTTTAACGGAAATACACTTCTAGACATTTCCCAAGACACTCAACTTAGGATTGAGGGTGCGCCTATTCCAGCGAATTGCGTATTGATCACAAGCGGGGCTGGCGAGTATCTTGCGGCTTCGCTCATCAATACCTTCGTTAGTTCCGCCAACACGCAAACGGGCTACACGACATTCGGCACTCCTGCAACCCTGCGAACCTGCGACACCGCAACCGTCACGTTGCAACAGCTTGCGCAGATTGTCGGCACAATCGTTGAAGATATTAAAGCGGTCAAACTTCTAGCCACGTAACCTATGTCCTGCTCCTGCTCTAACTCTCCTTGCTCCTGCTCACCCTGTCAGCCCGCCAACACGGTATATCAGGGCACTTGCACCGATCCCGGTTCCGCTACAACCCTGCGTCACGTTCTCGGACTCGACAGCAGCTTTTGTCAACGTAGACTACTTCCCGGAGACGGCGGTTATCTCGTAGCTCGCGCCACGGGCAGCGGCGGGTGGCTGATTGATTTCACCACGGAGCCAGTGATTCCGCTTTCCAACATTACAGCCGTCCAGAGTCAGACTTTCGGGCAGTTCATTGTGCAGGGCAGCGACGACATCATGCGGACGTTGACGGGGCCAGCGGTTGCAAATCTTTACCCGCGCACCAATGCGGCGGGGCAGATTACGTTTGAAACGCTTCCTACTGCTACGGTTCCCGATCCGCTGGTAGTGAATGACCTTACGGTTGTCACGAATGCGCAGATTGCGGACTTACAGATTACAGGGACAGCAACGGCAACGGGGCTTGCCACTGGAACGCTAACAAACGTGCTTGGGCTGAATACCTCCAACGAGATCATCAAAGGCACGATTGCAGATACAGGAAGCCAATGCGCGGCATTCTTTGAAAACACGGTTTCCCCTAACCCGCAAAACAGTTATCCAAACGCTAATTCATCTCCCGGCAATCCTCTTGTAATTGGAAATATTCTATTCGACTCCACATGGCCGAATGGGGTTCCCGGCGCAGGTGGACTTTTTGCTGTATTAGACCAATATACTCTATCTTGCGTAACTCCCGGAACCTATGTGGTGGATTTCTTTGGAATGACGAGGGAAAATACGAATCAGGGTGGAAGCGGAAGTCAGGCGATCTCATTAAAGGTTAATGGCATCATTGTGAATAGCGGCAATAGTAATAACTGGTTAAATCAGAACAATCAGGAGAATCTAGCGCATCTCGCGGGTCAAGATATGCGAAGATACATCCAAGGGCAAACCATACAGCTTGTTCTTGGTTCTGGCGCAACGGCAAATACAAAATGCTATGAAGTTCGCTGCAATGTAACCCGCCTCGGAGCGTGAACCGATGCCCGCAACATACCATTATGACGGGCATCAGCAGCTAAAGGGAGTATTCGGCGGATCGCCGGACTCGGTTCCCGCCAACTACGCGCATCAAGCCGTCAATCGCTTCTTCCGCGAGGACTACAACCGCGCCCGTCCGTCCATCCAAAACATTGAGCTAGAGTTTGAGAACGACGATGAGCGGGTTTGGTTTCAAGGCGCGAATGGGCAGGGCGCAACATTCTACAACGGTTATCCGTCTTACCTGACAAGCAAGTTGATTGCGAGTGTTGGCGGCAGGATTTACACGGTGGAAGTGAATGGCAGAAAGGGCGTCGTAACCAAGCTGTATGACGGCAACTCGCGCCAGTTCATGCACACATGGTTCGCGCAGGGGTTTCAATGGCTTGTCATTCAAGACGGCATCCATACTCCCTTGTTTTGGGATGGTGTGAATCCTCCGCGCAGATCAGATTTGGCAAAAAACGAGATGCCAATTGGCAGCGTCATGGCTTTTATCCACGGCAGGTTTGTGGTTGCCAGTTCAGACGGCAAGAACAGCATCTACGTTGGCGATATTGCATACGGAGCAACTCTTACCCGTCCCGACGACATTCTCAGCTTCACCGAGCAAACGTATTGGGCGGAAGGCGGCAGCTTCGGCACTCCTGTTTTTGTAGGCGACATCATGGGGATATACCCGATGCCGTTCCTTGATACAGGGACAGGGCAGAATGAATTGGTTATCGGTTGCACCAACGGATTTACGTCACTCGATTTATCGCAACCACGGGATCAATGGATCAATACTTCTGTTCAACGTGTTGCGCTTATCGGCTCCGGCCTTGTCTCGTCTCATGGCTTTGCAGGATTGAACGGGGATATGTTCTACCGCTCGCAGGCTGGCATTGCGAGCTATCGCAATTCGCGTATCGAGTATTCGCAACGATGGAATCAGACGCCCGTTTCTCGTGAAGTGAATTATTGGCTCAAGCCGGATCGGAAAGATTATTTAGAGTTTGCGCCGATGGTGAGTTGGCAGAACATGGTGCTGTGCGGAACGTCGCCGCTAATTGCTTCACCCAACAACCCTGCATTCGGGAAGCACCGATACTGTCGCGGCATGGTAGTGTTTGATGCTGATGCAATGTCCACGGCTGGACGAGACGGTTCTCCCGTGTGGCATGGGATGTGGAGCGGGGTAAGACCTTGGGCGTTTTCGCAAGGCTACATCGGCAACGCCAATCGCTGTTTCGCGTTTTCATATGACAGAGACGGCAAGAATCGCCTTTACGAGTTCACGCTTGCTGATGGAGATGATTTCTTTGAAGGGCAACCGAAGAAGATTGAAGGCAATTACACAACTTCCATATTTGGGAATGTTGAAGGAGTCACCAACGCATTTGCGCCAAAGATTATCAACGGTGGCGTGATTGAGATGTCTGCCATTCGCAATGCGTCAAACTTTACCGTAGAATATCGCCCTGATGGTTCGCCATGTTGGGTTTTTGTGGATCAGGGAAGTCCGGGATGCGATTGCCCGACAAGAGAAACCTGCGAGGAAAATCCAGAACGTCCGATGACGGCTGCACCGCAATGGGCGCGGAAGTATCTGCAACAGGTTCCTTCCAACAAATGTGTGCCGGGATCAATCCAACCAGCAAACAACTTTCATCATTGTCAGGTGAAAGTGAACGCAATCGGCAGCTTTACAGTGGATCGAATGAACATCCGTTTTGAGATTCGTCCTGATGGACAGATTGCGGAGTGCATGGGCAACAACTGCGCCCCGATTGACTGCTGCCCGAACATCAACGATTACTCTTACTCGATTGCTCCTATTGGCGTGAACAACGAGATACCGTATCCGCCAGAAGAACCACCTGCCGGAAAGGTTCTCATCGGCACGGATGCAAACGGCAACCCTATTTACGGATGGATTGCCACTAGGACGGCGCGTATCTGTTGCAATAATTTTCCCTCAATATGTTCAATTTCGGATGGTCAAGCAACATCAGCAATCAGTCAAATAGATGCAATCAACAAAGCGCAAGCAGCAGCGCAACAAAGCGCAGCCGCAGGGTTGCAATGCCCGCAATGCGACACCGCAGTATTGTCCGACGCCTACGTTGTCTCAGGTGATGTTGTGGATTACAGCGGGTTCTTTGTGGCTGGCGAATATCTAGCATACGCGCTGCAACCGATACGCCTAATTAACGTGCTGACCGATGCGGTGATTGTCTCTGGTAACGTGGACATTACAGGGACACTGGTTATCACGCAGGAGCCTATTTATCCCGATGGAACCTATGATACGGCAACCAACATTTACACGGATGCAGGGGTTGGTAGCGCGAGAATACAACTGCAAATTGGTTGTAGTATTTTCAATACAACTACATGGCCGGAAACCTTTCCATACGGAAGCTAGACATTTATTAAAAATCAACGTATAAGAAATATATGGCAACAAACACTCAGATCGTCGCTTCTCTAGGATGGACAGATGCGCCCCCTGACCTTGCTTGTATCCCCGGCGACTTGAATCAACTCGGAAGGGTGATGGCGCAATTCTTTAACGTCAATTCCGTCACTAGCGAACTCGACACAGGTTCGCAAAACAATACCGCAGACCAAGCACTTACAGTAGCCAATATTGCGCTCTCAACCGCCGTTTCGGTTGAAAATTCGTTACCCGACACACGAAGCAGCGGGGCTACCCCGATTGCCATTCAACCAGGGGATTCCATTTTTACAATCCCACTGTCGCCCCCAATGCCGGATACGAAATACATTGTTCTGGGGTGCTACTACGCGCCCGATACTCCGATTGGCACATATTACAACTGGCACGTTATTACAGGGACGCAACAAGTTGGTTCATGCACGCTACGTTTTGACAACACCCCCGCAAACACAAGTTTCGCATACATCGTCCGCTCTCTTACGTGAAAACTCAACGCACCATAGTCCGTGACATCATAGAGGACATCGCGCCAATGGTGCTCGACAGCGGCGTATGCCCGACGACACCAGAGGGGATTGAGGTCGTTCTATCGTTTCTGAACAAAGCCTGCTTTGAACTGCATACGCGCATAGATTCAGAGGGAACACTTTTCGAGTGGTATGTTCCAGTGGATAGCGGTTGCTTTTCGCTGCCGCAGGATTGCCGTGAAGCCCGTCAAATCGGCATCAACGGATTGCCATTGCGCCAGCGCAGCGAGTTCTTCATCGGCAAGGTTGCGACTGGCGGCAGCTACGGCGGGTGCGCCCCATACGAGTGCCGCGATCTCGGAGACTTCTACATCCCGAAATATCTACCCAAGACACAGGGCATCAGGATTGCGCTGGTAGCGACGGAAGATGCTGATGCAGGGAAGGAAGTTATAATTGAAATCACGAACGAACACGGGGTTCCTGTGCGGCAGACGTTGACGTTGCTCAAGGATGCGCTGCCCGTGGTGATGGATTCCGTTGCATTCGACGTAACCTTTTTCAAGAAGCCAAAAACTACTGGATCGGTTTTGCTTCAACTGCACTACGACAACGGGCAACGGTTCAACTTCTGTTCGTATCTACCGGACACAGAGGAAGGGTTATTCCGCAGAAAGCAGCTTCCGCAAATGTGGTGGGGCTGCAACCTTGTTCGCATCCTCGGCAAAACAAGATTCGTGAAAATTGATTCCGTGGATCAGATTCTTCCGTTCAATCATCCAGTGGCAATCGGGTGGGCGTGTTCAGCGATTGCGGCATGGCGCAGGCGGGACGACGAGACGAACATAAAGCACATGAACCTTGCGCTGGAATCTTTAAAATCGCAGATGCGGGATGCCGACAGCGCAAGCAACGAAAAGCAGGTCAAGGTTCGCAGTAACTTCAACAACCCGTCTCTGGCCGGAAATTACAAACGCTGGTCATGAAAAAGCCTTTCATCATTCTAGCCATGCCTCGCTCGATGACAGCGTGGACTTCCTGTTTCCTGACAATCGGCAACGTGTTTTGTCAGCATGAGATTCTTCGCAAGGACAGGCGCACGGATATTGCGGTTCAATCTATTCTCGGTCAGCCCTACAAGTATAGCGGGGCAGCGTGTCCAGGGTCGCTGATGGTGTGGCAGGAGTTGGTTCATCGGATGCCCAATGCCAATTACATCTACATTCGCCGCTCTCCGGCACAGTCATTAAAGTCGTTGGCAAAGGTTGCGGGAGTTCCAGTGGAGATGATGGAGGAAGGATATGAAGGGCTGAATCAGAAGGCGCGGGAGTTTATGCAATTCGTGGAGCCAAAGGTCATAGACTTCGCAGAACTCGCTACGATGAAGGGGATGCGGAAGTTGTGGAATTGGGTCTGCCCCGAAGAACATTTGCCGGATCAACATTTAGTCAAGATGCACTCGCTGCATATCGAACAACGAAAGGAAATCATTCATGCACAAGTATTGGGAAAATAACAAATCACTCACTGAACCCGAAATGCGCCTGCTCGGTGCGCTTTATCATGCTCACGCGCAATGCGTGTTTCGTGAAAACTGCTCCACGATGGCACTTCAACAGGCGGCTTTTGGTAGTCGTGATGTGGTCAATAGCTACATCGCTGCACTCGCAACGCTTGGCGAGGTTCACGGGCCGATTGTTGAGGCTTACAAGGTCTTGACGGGTGAGCGAACCAACGGCGACAGGGTTGCAGGTTTTGGAAACAGCTTCATCAAGGGTGAGCCAGATGCCGCATTTGCCAAGGTGCATGAATTGCTGAAAGAGCAAGCACCGCATCTCGTTGATCGGATTGAAAAGATTCAAGAGAACTTACTGCTTTCGGGGAAGAACCTGTTCCCGAATCCAGCGTGTTACACAGCGGCGGTTGCTCTTTCACTTGGGATGCCCGCAATCGTCGCTCCTTCTTTATTCGTGCAAGCGCGTATCGAGCCTTGGTCGGTTCTCTTTTATCAAGTCGTAAAACCAGACGTGAAGGAGGAAACGTAATATGGGCGCAATTATTGCCGGGGCCGTTATCGCAGCAGGAGGCGCAGCCTATGCCGCTAACGAATCATCTAAAGCATCCAAAGAAGCGCAATCGGGCATGGCGGCACTCGCTAAAAAAGGCCAGCTAGACGATCCCGAATTAGCGGATTGGCAAAACGCCGGAAAGTTTGCTACGCAATCCAATTTGCAGAATTGGGGAAGAACCAAGCAGCTCGCCAGTGGCGTCAATGCGTTCCAACAGAATCAAGCGTTGAGGGGATACGAGAAGTTCCAGCCTTACTTTCGGCAAAATCAAGAACTCGTCGGGCGCAACGCTGCATCGTTTGCTCGCGGTGAACTGCCAAGCGATGTAGTCGGCAGCATTGGCAGGGCAGCAGCACAGCGCGGCATCCAAGGCGGATTCGGCATGAGCCAAGGCGCAGGTGGCGGCGGCACGGCATTGGGTTCATTGAATCTGCGCAACCTTGGACTTTCATCGCTCGACCTGAGCAAATGGGGAACGCAATTCGCTCAATCTGCAAATCAAGCAGGGGCAGCAATGATGCCGGGACTCTTTGATCCAAGCAGCCAGTTCCTTAATCCTGCTCTAGCAATGAACGGGATGCAGTTCAACGCGAACGCAATCAATCAGACGAATCAACTGAATGCGGGGTATGAGAACGCAATGGGCATGGGCATGATTGCCAACCAGCAACAATCGGCATTGCAACAGGGTCAGATGGTGCAAGGCGCAAGCAATACCGTTGCGGGCATGATGGGGCAGTATGCACAGATGCAGCAGGCGCAAAAGATGCAGGACAATTACAACAATCGGTATTCCAGTCCTGATTTAAGACAATACGACATAAATACTAGGGAACAGATAACCTCATAATATGCCACTAGGAATATCAGAAGGAAACCCGATGGCGATTGCCGCGATGGGCGAACGCTACGGGGATCGTCTTGTCAGCCAACTTGCACAGGCTGGCGGCATGATCGAGAACGGACTGAAACAGGTGACAACTATGAAGGAGTTACAGAGTCTCGGTCAGAACCTTTCGCAGATTTCACCGGAGTCACCCGATTACCAGCAGCAGTTGATGCAGTTGGGTGCAGCGCATCCGTTCGCCATGCAAGACCCGCGAGGTCAGGCTTTAGTCAGCATGGGCAACCAGCAACATTTACAGTGGCAGCATCAACAGTATGCGATGCAGGCGGCAGATCGTGCGGACGAAAGGGCTACGCGACATGACGATATGGCGTATCGCAGGGCTGTGGCGGTTGCGGGGATGAAAGGTAAGCAGGATGCTGTTAGGGTTCCGTTTAACACGGGAGAAGGTCAATTCAACGAGTTTTCGGCTATGCCGCAAGCTGGATTTTCCGGTAGCGCAGCTATAAACAATACTACGGGTCAACCGGGTGTCGTGCTAGATGCAAAGTTAGGAGATGCCATTCCCGAAAAAGAAGAACCGGGATACGAAGCACCGCCGCCGCCAGCGAACTTTTCCGGTAGCGCAGCGGCTTCTAATTCATCAGACACATCGCCCGATTTACGAACATTACACAATAATAACAGGAGTATAGCGGCTCAGGCTTTTCGGGATAAGGAAGGAAATGTTGACCCGAAGATGCTAGCGCAAATAGAAGCGACGGCGCTATCTCTGACAAATGGGCAATTATCAAGAATTGCAAAGACCGCAACTGGTTCTGGATTTGGCTATAAGTCGAGAGACGAAGCAATTTCTGATTTCGGCGGGAAGCCCATTGGTAAAGGGTTATACGAAACCGACGATGGAACCGTGCTTACTGTGACTCAATCAGCAAGCGGCAAGTGGCATTGGAAAACACCTCCAGCAGATCATTCAGCATTGCCGGAGTTCGATAAAAACGGGAACGCTAGACTCGGAAACACAATCTTACAAAAAGGCAATGATGGAACAATCCGAAAGGTCGGAACCATCCCTCAATCAAAACCTATGGCAGAAGGAACGTTGAGTGAGCTACAACAATCTTCACTCAGGTCAGCCGTATCATCTAGGGATAAATCCGAAGCCGCATACTCAAACTTCAAGGGCGAGTATGATGCTGCAATTGCAAGGGAAGATAAAGACAAGGACGTAGCGGCTGCACTAGCGAAGATGAATAATGCCAATGATGCTTATAGGTCGGCATCGGCCAAGCATGATGCGTTGGTGAAATCATTCAATTCGTCATCGTCCTCAAGCGCACCAAAAAAGTTAACTTCCGAAGTGAAGGATCGACTTTTAAAGTCGGCAAATGGGGATATAAAGAAAGCCGCAGAAATGGCTAGAAAACAAGGCTACATCCCATAGCATACCTAAATGGGATCGCAAATCACTGAACTTCCGCCTATCGAAGATTACGAAAAGGCGTTTTCCGATAATTCAGAATCCGTTGATTTACCTCCATTAGAGGACTACGAGAAGGCGTTCTCGGATACATCTTCCGCGCCAAAGGCCGAACCGAAGGATGAAACTATTCTCTCCGGCTCACTCAGCGGAAGCACCCCGATACCAGCGGAACCGAAGCCCGATCCAATGGCTGATACATCGGCTGGCGATTACGCGCAGTCGTTGAGCGATTCATTAAAGCAGCCAGCGAACATGGCGGATACGGCGATGCAGGGATACGAGGATGCCCCTGCATACAACATGAGCGGAATAGGGATGCCTGCCAGATTCGTGCCACAAGGTAGCGTTCTTAGAAATGACAAGATGCGCCAAGCCGCGCTTCTCGATGTTAAGAAAGCGCGGGAATCACTTTATCTTCGTATGCAAGAGATTGGCGTTGCGGACTACCCCGCTCCGGCTGGCGAGGAATTGGATCGGCGCATCACACAGCAAGACAAGTCAGGGGGCGACATTTTCAAAAACGCGCAGGAGCAAGCATCCATTAAGCGCGGGCTGGATAGTAACTATGAGTTGAAGTATGGATTGCAGCCAAGGGACTTAGCGGCAGAGGCGATTGCCGATGAGAAGGAGTTGGCGGCAGCACGGCTTCAACAGTCAGATAATGTTTCCGCAATAAAGGACAACGAAAGCGAGATATACGCGATTGAGCAGCAGTTGAAAGAGCCGGGAATATCCGATGACTTGAAGAAGTCACTTAATCTCAAGCGCGGTGCGCTGGTCGCTGCTGATGCGCAGAAAACACGGAATCTGGAATCACTTTACAAGAGTCAGGAAGAACAAGTCCCCGGAAGCGCGGAATGGATGAGCAAGCAGCGCGAGATTGATGTGGAGCATGAGAAGCTAGGCGCGAACTCTGCGTTGTCGGGTGTGCTTTCATTCACTTCATCCCTCAACAAGCAGATTCTCGGCATCTACGATGTCGCTTCAAAAGCACTTGGTCACGATGTAAGCCAAGACAACCTGCATGAGTGGATGCTTGGTCAAGCCATGATGCAGGGAACGTATGCCAATGTTAATCCTACTGCGCTTGCTGACTTCGCAAGGGGCGTTGGTGGCGCGTCTGCGCTGATTATTGGCCCTAGTAAGCTGGGTAAGATTGCCAGCATTACTCAGATGAGCGTTCGCGCTATGGCTGAAAGCTACAAGACTGCCAAGATGCAAGGTGCATCCGAAAACGAGGCAGCGGCAATCGGCGGACATACTGCACTCGACTTGGCTGCGTTCATGGTTGGAGGAAAAGCCCTTGGTGGGCTGATGTCAAAATGGATTGCTCCAATGGCGAATCCGGTTGCGCGTGGAGCGGGGTCGCTTGCAACACAGATGGCGGCGAACAGCGCAATGAGCGCAAGCCTGCGTGCCGTTAATGGGGGTGAATGGATGCCGACAGCGGGAGAGTTCGGGGCAGACCTTGCGTTTGCGGGGCATCACGCCGTTGCCGACTACTCAAACAGCGTCAAGTTCGTTCAGCAGAAAAAGCAGATGACGACAACCCGCGATGCGATGTTTCTGAGCGGGCTGGATAAAGTGAATGTGAATGGGGAATCCGTTCATCTTGCGACTTATTCGGACATCGTGAAAGAGGGGAAGCGCAGGTTCGATGAACTGAATCAGAAGGACAAGCTCACTCCCGCAGAGGAAGCAGAGAAGAAACGGCTGGCGTTTATCGCGTCTGATCAGTTTGAGAGAAAGCATATCGAAGATGTTGCCCGTGCTGCCGGAATTATGCCTGTCGAGGAAACAACTGCCAAAGAGTTTTCTGCCGACATGGAGAAACACAAGGCGTTGCTGCGCGACAAGGTTCTCGGCCCTGTTATCACCAACGAGAAGGGGGAGCAGGTTCGTGATAAGGATCGGGCAGATGCCACGGACAAGGAGAGGCGGGCGTATGAGCTATTGAACGATCCCAACACAACGCTTGCAGAAAAAGCTGCTGCATTTGGGCAGAAACTCACAGACCACGATTACGGCGCAGAGACGGAGACTGCGCCTGAGAGTCAGGCAGGGATGAAGCAGGAGCCGATTGATATAAACATCGAGCCGGGGCGGAGGTATAGCAATTACGGAGACATTAACCTTGAGCCTATTGATGGAACGAACAAGCCAGCCGCCGCTGCCGCTCCCCCTGCGCCAGCCGCACCAACAGCAGAACCAACCGCGCCCACATCGCCACTCCATGAAGCAGGAGCAAGCCAAAGACTCTCGGCAATCGAAGTAACGACAAAAACCGTAACTGCAACAGGTAGTAGCGGTGGCTCCACGACATTCGCAACCGAGGCGGAAGCAGCGCAACACATAGCCCAACAACGCGCCAAAAATCCAAATGTAGTCATCACCGTTAAAGGGATGGATCAGGTTGGGTTAAACAAAGCAGAGGTAGCAAAAGCGGTAGAGCGACTGAACGCTGAACCCGTAGCTGCACCAACTGCTGAAAAACCAGCACCAGACGAAGGGAAGTTCTTTAATGTGTCGTTTTCTCCTGAGAAAAATCAATACGTGATTGAGCCTTCCGATTCCCCTGTTAGCAGGGTAGTGTTTTTAGACCCCGAAAAAGGGCGCGTATATTCCGGCTCTAATCATGGAGAGATTCAGGAGGCTGTGAGGATTAACGAAAACAGGATTCTAAAAGCAGACGGGAAAACCAACGGCTTCTATATTGACGGTAAATACGTTGATAGAACACCCGAAAGAAACGAAACAGACCTTTCGGAATACAAAATCAAGCCGCCGAGCGAACCAAAACCAGCATCACCCGCACCCGAAAACCTTCCGCCAAAAGTTGAAACCGCAATCCGCGAAGTCGAGGCCAAGCCTTCCGACATTCCCGCCCCCGTGGTGTCGGAACCCGCCAAGCCAGAACCCGCACCCGTTGCGAAGGATGAGCCAGCGCGGGATGTGAGCAACGTGGAGGCACTAACAGGAGAGGCCGCGATGACTTTTCCAAAATGGATGAATCAAGGGCGTATCCAGTCGGAACTTTCAAATACGCCGGAAGTAGCGCAGCCGACATTCAACAAGTCGGTAAAAATCAGCACGGAAACAATGAGCGGCCCCAAGGACGTAAGAGGCAGAGAGGTATTACTTCCCGGATATAAAGGAGCGCGTCTAGTTGTTGCTGAATACAAGGCACCGAAAGGGCGGGCGCAGGAAAAAGGATACCGCATCTATTTTCGAGACAGCGGCGCACTTATTCAAGATAGCAATGGCGTATCATCACTGAGCGACACACTCAAGCAGGCTGTCGGCAGGATTAATTCCGAGATGAAGGGGCGCGGACTTCAAAGTAGCTACGAGCTAGTTCACGCGCAGATTGTGGAGCGAGCCAAAAGGGGCAAGGCGGCATCCATACGCCCGCCAGTCGCGCCGCCTGCGCCAGAACCCGCCGCGCCCGCACCGCCTGAGCCAGTGAAGCCAGCCAAGGGCGACTTCGCGCTTGAGCCGCAAGCAGTGAATAAGCCGCGTGGGCGTCGCAAAAAAAGCGACCTACCGCCTGCGCCGGGCGGTCACGATATTATTGATGAGATACTGGATAATCACGGCAAGATTCAATCTCGCGGCGCGGCGCGGAAGAATAAACTGAAAGCGGCAGGCAAATCGCCGTTCACAAAGACTGAGATGGGCGGCGAACACGATGGTTGGAGCAACCTTCCGT
>Ga0181351_1000009_pt1 | contig 57731 bp, 87 predicted proteins | sample Su13VDMM15SD_FD_170485 | JGI IMG/M metagenome (GOLD analysis project Ga0181351, IMG submission 170485) | Freshwater viral communities from Lake Michigan, USA - Su13.VD.MM15.S.D | ecosystem: Environmental > Aquatic > Freshwater > Lake | place: USA: Michigan | collected 2013-07-16 | reverse complement strand
AAAAGAGACCCGACGCCCGTAGCCATGCATAGAGGGACCCATTGCCCCGACGTAACTAGTGATTCTCTAGCCCAGGACCTGAGCTACAGGGGGTTAGCTCCATGCATGTGATGGGTAACCAGCAGGATGGCGCGCTATGTGTTTGATAGCACGGCCCATGTAGAGGGGCTAAGAACAGACGCTATCTATTTCATAGCGCTATAGAATTGATAGCAATGAAGGCAAAAGAAAACCCGGCACAGTGGCCGGGTGTCTGGGGTGATCGATTGCGATGGCCTAGGTGTGCGTACTACCTGAGCTGTGCAGTCGTGTATGCGTGCTGGTGCAGTCCTGCGTGAAGCACTCGTGACGGCCGAACATGCGGCACATGATGACTTTCAATTCATAGGTTTCAAACGGAACGCGCTTGCTATCAATGTAATAGCGACGTGCACCCGTTGAATTTGTTATGACCACAGTAAACTGATGATGCGCCATGATTATCTTCCCTTCCCAGGTAGAACGAGGGCTGCACCCACAATGCCGATGAAGACATGGGCGAAGAAAGGCAGGATGGTGCCCGACTTAACTGAGGCATTGGCCCCCGCGATGATGCCTGCGGCTAGGCAGAGGATTGCGAGTAGTGGGCGCATCAATACTCCATGTCGCTGTAGTTGGTGGACAGTTCAAGGCGCGCCATGCGGATGCGCTCGATGCATTCGTGCGCCTCGTCGGTATAGCGCGCGTCCCGATGGCGCAGGACGCGGCATTCACGCAGTCGATGCATCGCGTCTTGCACCTTATCGTGCAGCCGCTGGCCTTCCTGCCATCGTGTCCGATACTCCATCTCACGTTCAGCCGCAACTCGCGCGTGCTCATCGGCCATGTAAGCGGCATCTACCTTGTCCGTATGGAGTTGAGGCCGTATGACCCGTTCATCATTCATGCTGAACACGTAGCCGGCAAGATAGCGGGCATGAGGCAGGGAAATAACGATGCCGCGCATTGTGTTTTCGCCGTAAGGGTCTGTATACCATCCCGTGTGCCGGATGTGATTCACTTGTTCAGCGGCCCCCATCTCGCGCATGGAGTGGTTATCGCCGTGCATGCAGTAAACGGATTCTGTTCCGTTCTTACCTGCGTGCCATGCGCCGCTAGCGGTTTTGAACGTGCTGTAACGAACGTCGCGCCAAGTATGCCCGGGACGCTGCAAGGCCGCGCGCTTTAGGGCCTGCAGACGCGCAGGCGCACCGATTGCCAGATTCAGGTACTGATACATGATCGTTCCTTTTTAACGAGGGGTGCGCGTGATGCTGACGCTGAAGTGCCGGGTAGTCGGTTCCAGCGTCACGCGCTCTAATTTACGAATGTCGCGCACGTTGAATTTTGTAGAACAGAGCGCGTCGATGGTAAATAACCGCAGCGCTCCGTAGGCGAGGTTTGCGGCATTCACGGCGCTTTCTGCCGTGAGAAACCTTGCGTCAGGCCAGTTATCGCGCGAGCGGTCCACGATACTGACGCTTACGATGTATTGGTATTTGGTCATGTCGCTTTTTTGTACATTTGAAACCTGATCCATCCACCCTCAAACCAATGATCGAGGGCGTAGCCGCAGGACCTGACGGCCTGAGCCATTGCATTCCCGGTGCCGTCGCCACGCAAGGCCTCGCGGTCCCAGAACCCAGTTCCGTGCCCTTGAGACGTAAGCCACAGATCATGGCCGAAGGCTGCAGGCGCATCGCGTCGTCCGTTGTCCCATCCGTATTCCTGGTTTTGCAAGATGCTTGCAATCAGTGGTTTGAGTTTCGGATCACTCGTGAATGCGCTGACGATGTAGGCAAGCGCGCATTGCTTAGCCTGCGCGGTGGCGCGCGGCCGTGTACCCTCCGGGGCGTCGGCCCAGATTGCGCATGTGATGAACGCATCGCGGATTTTGAGAAGGTCTGAGCGCTCCATGGTCAGTTCCTCACGACATAACGAACAGGACCGCATCCGATGGCGTCAGCAATGGCGTTCATGGCCGACTCCATAGCGCCGTCCCCTCGGCCCGCGATTTCCTCATCAATGCGGATGCCGGCCTTCTCCAGCGCCGACTGAAGGGCCGCGCTAGCTCGGTGATACCCGTAACCGCCTACTGCGGCATAGCCCACGTAGTGATGCTCTTCCCAATGCACGAACACCGTGCAATGCGTGCGCCCGCCACTGGGTGCCATGTAGAAACGCGCCGTGATAGGGTTGCGGATGCGCCCATCATGCAACACCACGAGATTCAACACGCTACGCAAGCGCATGCGGTCGACGGACTCGGGGATATGCCGGCCTAAGCCTTGCGGTTTGATCGTTGCTTTCATTGCGCTTTTTCCTTGATCTGTTGCGCGGCTTCCTTAGCGATACAAACAAGGCCGGCAAGGGTTGCGAAATCACCGCAGGCTTCGAACGATTGAGCCATAACGAAGCCCTTACCTATGCAGTCCCATTCGCGCAATGGAATATCGTTGAAATGCTCATTGGTCGATTGGAGAATGCGGCGCTTGCCGATTGCTTTTGATACCGCTGCAATTACATGCGGGCTCACGAACTGGGCATAGTATTGGCGATGGGTGCATTCGCCGGCCATGTATTGCTTTCTAGTGAACATGATTAAACCTTTGTGTATTCGTAAAAGGACAGATGCCGATACTCACGGCCAGCGGCAAGCGCCTTGTTTGCCGGGCCATCGGCACAGATCGCCCGTGCTTCTTCGATCGTCTCGACGTTTGCAATGTGCGTTTTGCGCGCGCCCGGGTTCTGGGCGAAGCGCGTCCCGCCCCAAGATGTGTGCACCAGCTTGTAAACCTTGCGGCTGAAAACTTCATAGCTCATACTGCTGTACTCCAGGTAATGCCGTGTTCGTCGACGAAGTAGCCGCGCGCAGGGCGGATGGTGATGACGACCGAGACGCCAGCCCCGCGCGCCGTGTCTCTGAGCCAGCAGGCCAGCGTTATGCATGCCTCGCGGGTCTTGAACTCCCACACTGACAAGCCGTCAAAGGGAACAGTGGTGCATACCTGCCACGGCATGCCAGGGGTGGCGCGGACAATCTCCAGCAGACGGCCGCGTGATCTGTGCATGTACGCCATGATTACCTCCAGCCCGTGATGCAGACCATCGAGTCACCGCCTGAAAGCATGGGGCAAGTGTAGTTATTCACGGTTGCACCTCTTCCCAGTGGATGGTGGAGATGGGTGCTGTTCCCTGGAGCATGCCGATAGCACCCTTGAGTTTCGAACGCACCTCTTCGGTGTCTCCTTCTTTGGAGACGAACGGCACGCTATCCAGTAGCGCCCAGGCGGAAACCAGGGCGTCCAGCAGCGTGCCTTGGTTGTATGCGGCAGGGGACCCGATGCGCAGTTCCTTTTCCACGATGGTTTCCCTTCCCTTTGCATCGGGCCGCGCGCCTTGTTCCTTCAGAATGCGCACTCTGTCGGGGGCGACCAGCACGCGCGCCGCGATTTCGGTACTCATGCACCCCGTCGTTTCACGAGACAACATCTCCAGCGCGCGCTGGTCGCTGAAAGTGAAACCATCGGCCACGTACAGTGCGGCAACATCGTAACGGACAACCCAGGTATACGGCAGAGTTGTTTTCATGATGCCAACTCGCGCATCAGTTGATCGTCTGCAGGATTGGCCGATCTGAGTTCAAGCGCACGCTGAAGAACGCGCCAGCTCACGCCCATTGCACGCTTCATTTCCAGCGCGCGGCCAATGACAGGCTGGGGATAGCCAGCGTCCGCCCAGGCCGCGAGGGACGGCAGATCGTGCGGGGTGCGGTCCATGCGGCTGTCGGGTTTCGGTGGCTTCGTTGGATAGATCACGGCCAGCAATTCGGCCCCCGCTGCAGCGCGTTTTCTTTCCAGCTCGGCGCGGTATTTCCGCACCGCGCCTTGACGCAGGGCCAGAAACCAGCGGTAGGTATTGCCGCGCTTGTCTGCAGCGCCACCCTTGCGGCAGTCCACAGCATTCACCTCGTGCCACTTTCGCGCGGCCTGATCGGCAGTGCCGATGAATTCATAAACGCGCCCGCCATAGCCGACTTGAGCGTGGGCTTCAGCAAATGCTGGGCCAGACTTCGGGCCATCGGCCCCGGTGATTTCAATCATGATGTACTCCAGTTGAGTTATGCCGCAAAGCGCGGCCGGAAACAATCGAGCAGCTGTCCGCATGTGGGGCTGCTGTCGTCTCGGTCGATATGACGCTGAATTCCAACTATGTCTTGGGTGAAGTTGAAATTGTCGGCCGCCAGCAGTTCGGCCAGTTTGAGCGGGCATCCGTTGAGATGGCATGCCGTAATGTCCATCGACAATGACACAACACCCCAATTTGCAGGCGTGATGCCCAGGTTTACCGAACGCTGCACGATTCGCGCGATTAGTTTTCGGTCCTTCGTCGACGCGGTCCATTTGATTATTTTTTTCATGATCAGTGCGCCTCCTTACGTTCATTGCGGATGGACCGGATGGCGTCGGCAAGGTCCCAGTTTTCGGCCTCCAGGGCGATGCGTGCGCTCATGTGGGAAACACCCGTGCGGATGGCAACATGCGCGATTTGATCGCGGCGCACATCGGCGCGCCGGGCAATGCCGGTGCCATGCTTGATGGGGTAGGACTCGATTTGCATTGTGATGCTCCAGGTTCGGGACAATCCCCGCGCATGCCCCCTGTCACGAGGCAAGCTGCTGGTGCTGTCAACGATATTGTTTTGCCATAAATTCCCGTTCGTCGTACCCAAAAAGTTTTGCGTCATAACTTGGGTGATTTGGGTTTCCTTCCGCCAGCATGCTGCGCGGCTTGCGCGAAAGTTCTTCGCAAGCCGCGCGGTGGCCTTGACGCACAACGCGCTTTGCGTCTTTACTATCAAACACTGATTGATGAACTGTTCGCATATGCTCTCCAGTGTGGTTTCGGTTCAGGTTGGTGGCGCATGCCCTCTGTCACAGGGCTGGCGGCTGGGATGGTCAGGATGCTTTTGAAGCCTTGATTTTGGCCGCTTTCAAATGCCGTCCGTGCGCAGTTATGACAACTCCGAGGCGCGCCCGCGTGCTGGTGGAATTGAAGGGGCCACGATCAGGTGCGACCCCTTCCCAATTTCCGCATTCACAGCGCCAGCGCTGCTGCGCAACTGGCAAGAGCGCGTTTTCAACCAGCAGCTTATGGCCTAGCGTGTACCGTGTGTTCATGATGCTATCCAGTGTGGTTTCGTGTCATTCGAACGAAACGAAGTTACCCAGCGCGTCCATGGTAAGAACGCCCTGCCACTGCCGGTAATACCCGCGTGCCCACAGATCAGCGATAGCCCACGGGTAAACAAGACCGATCACATCTGACCACTTCGCAAGGGTGTACATGGACAACCCCAGGTCTTTGATTTCTTGCGCCGTCATAGCGCGCACATTGATAGTCGACATTACAGCACCCCCGCCCGCTGCAGATCAGTGATAGCCATCATGACAACGGCCGCGATGATCAGAGCCGGGACCGTGATCACTACGGACCACGCAAACCAGTAACTGGCCGGCTTGTTCTTGCGCTTCGACATTTCAAACCTCTTTCTAAACAGGCCAGACCGCCTAGCCCGTGCCATCTATTCTATCCATTTTTACGTTATACAAATTGATTCTGAAGTGCTGATTTCGGATGCCCATAGCAATCGCTAAATCAGAGGGAAAACTGTTCCTCTGCAGCGCGTCAGGCTATCGATCGATGCGGCCTTTTCCTAACGGAAAACAACACCCCACTTTCGCTTTGCCACCTTGGCCCGTCCTAAAAATTTGAGATTTGAAATCGTGCGAATGGTGAATCGACAAAACCTGACTGAACTCGTTAAACAAGAAACTTTCTTTCGCTTTGCGACCTTGGCCCGTTCCAAATTTTTGAGATTCCGTCCGCCGTTATCTAGCGCATCCGGATGGCGGTTAGCTCTTAACTCTCCAGCCCCCAACCAAACCCCGTAATGACCTCAATCTCCAATCTACACCCGACGCCGAGTTGATTCAACAGCCCACCTATCCAACCAATTTACATAACAATTTCCAATGTGATATAGTTCTGTGCATTGCACAACCACAGGAGAATCGCAATGCCGAAGAAACCAGCCCCCAAGACTGCCGCCTTGCTCAAGGGCGGCGCACCTCGTCGCCAATCGTCCTTCATGGCCGTGCTGGCCGACTTGGGAGTCGGTGAGAGCGCCAGCCGCGCCGTTCGCTGGGCCGATCTCTACAGCGACGAAGCGGCTTACGAAGGTCTACGTGCCGCCAAGGAACGTTTGCGCGGCAATTGCAACGCATCCGCCACTGCGGTGGCCGCACGCGACGGCAAGAAGTTCTCGACCGAGGTGGGCGAGCTAATCACTCACAGCGGGATTCTCTACGTCGTCGCCATCGTGACCCGCCTCTAGAACTCCTGCCGCCACCCTCGTTCACACCTGTAATACAGACCCTGTTGACAAGCTGTATTACACTGTCATAATGCACCAAATGTTGCAGTGATTCAGGAATGACCGGGCACTGCCTGAATACCGCTACCACCCTATTTGGAGAAACTATGAAGCAAACCCACAGCTTGAAGTGCGCGCCCGAGCCGTTCAACGACTTGATCGATGGTGTCAAGGTTGCCGAGTTTCGCAAGAATGACCGGGACTTTCAGGTCGGTGATCTGCTCTTCCTGCGCGAATGGCAGATCGACAGCGGTTACACCGGCCGTATCTTGACCGTCGTTATCAGCCACATCCAAACCGGCTTCGGCATCCCTGACGGTTACGTGGTGCTGTCTGTGCGAAGGTTGGCTGTCAGTGGGTCAAACCTCAAGCCTCCCATTCAGTTCTCCGAAGGAATCATGGCGAGCGTCATTGAGAGTGGGCGGCACGAGCTTCGGCAGATTCTGAAGAAGTTCGAAAACCGCAACTACGGTCCGATCGCACAGCAGGCACCGGAACGAGCTGGGGTGTGGGCCAACACGAAACCGCTCAACTACGAGTTCAAGAAGCCCGACTGCAGCGAGGGTGGTCATGCGGACTGAACTGACATGCTGGCCGGAAGTTTTCAACCGGATCGCAAGCGGCCGTAAGACTGGCGATATTCGGGAGAAACGCCATTCATTCCAAGAGGGCGATGAAATCATTTACCGTGAATTTAATCCCGGTACTCAAGAGTTCACAGGCAACACGGCCATAGCTCTGATTCGCAAGGTCCACGACGTTGACATGATCAAAAACACGCGTGTGCCAAATGTGATGCTCCACATTCGTGTGCTGTCCACTTCAATCAAAGGTGCGCCAGTATGAAACACGCCCCGTTCATCCTCTGCATGGTCTGCGGCAAGCAAGTTGACCGCATTGAGCACTACAGCGAAGACTTCGGAGAGACGTGGCAGTTGCGTGCTCATTGCCACGGTGCCGTTGATCAGATGACAGTGAGAGCCGCCGATCTGGTCAACAACCCATCCTTGGCACGCCAACTCAACAATGCCACCGAAGGCGTGGCGTTCGGTCAGAAGAGGATTACGCAATGACCTGGCATCACGAAATTCCCAGCAACACCAGCATCTTCTGTGTTTACGCAAGGCGCGTTGAGCATAGCCAGGATATTCTTTACTGGACCAGCTCTGACGCGGCCTTTTACCAAGGCGACACAGTCACCTTCTACGAGGTCAATCCGTCAATCGAACGGCGCACTGGCCGAAGAATCACAGGAACTGTCATCCGTATGGCACATCAAGAAGGAAGGACTGGTCTGATGATCCGAGTCAACAAACCCATCCAACTCAAGACCGGCCCTGTCACTCGCACCGCGAACTACGTGCTCAAGGGACTCGTCGGCTTATTGGGCATCGTCGTTCTGTGCCTGTTGGTCGCATCGCTGTTCAAACCTGGTCCGCCGCCAGCTCGTGACCCTGGCCCCGAGCCCAAGCCTGAAACGTGCAACTACCCTGGCTGGCGCACCGAGGTGAAGCGCACCGAGGATGGTGAATGGGTCTGCGTGATGGAGCGCGGCAAGGTCATCAAGATTTTCTTCTACTGAAAGGAACTCCGTGAACATCATCGAATTATTGGACGAGGTTGGGCACACCAACATCAAGCTGCAACTGCTGAACTTCTCGATCACCCGCGCGGCGATCCGTGCCAAGATCACGAATGTGACCTTCACGACGAACGAGTTGTCGCCTGCGGACATTCTTTGCCGCGACGAGGCCGGCAAGGTCGGCATGATCCTTTGGATGACGTGGGCTGATTACAACCGTGCCCTGCATACGGTGCGCGAGCGGAGTCTGACCACTCCAGCCCCCGCATCCGATGAGCTGGAGTCCCTGCGCGCCATCGAACGCCGTTTCAACGGGCTGCGCGAACTGTGTGGGCACGTCGAGGACGGCTCGTCACAACCCATCACCATCAGCCAGGACGACGCAACGAAGGACTGGTGCGTGACGTTCGGTGCCACGTTCAAGCGAACGGCATTCGACTCGTCCTTCACCGGGGCAATCGACAAGGCGCTGGAGATGATGAAATGAGCGATCCTGTTCAACGCACCTACCCGCGCGTGCCAGTTACCGGCTGGACCGCCCAGACCGCCGACGAGGCGTTCGCAGTGTTGTTCCAATTGATGGAGATGCTGACGGACGAGAGTGCACCTGACAACCGGGCACCGATGATTCAACTGCTGGCGCGCGTCTGGCGGTTCAACAGCCCGATCTTGCGCGCCATCGACAAGGCCCCTGAGTTGCAATGTCCGGCACGGGGCGGTCCGTTTGCCATCGAGTTCACCGAACTTGCACAAACACGCGCTGACACGATGCGCCGCAAGTTCGAAGACGCGATGTTCTCTGAGCGTTTCATTCACTCCATCCGGCACACCGGCCTGGGTGGACCCTGTGAACTTATGCCGGTTGACTGCCCAACCGAGGAAGAGTTCACGGCGCGTGATGAGAAGGATGACTACAAGGACGAACACTTGAGCGCCATGTGGTTCGGCTTCAACAAGGCCGTTGAACTGATGCGCAAGGGGGAGCTGGCATGAGCGTCTGGAGACTCCCTGCGATGACTGACCCGATGGGCAAGCATTGGGGTCAACCAAAGAACATGCATCTCCGCGTTCGGCTTTACGAAACGCATGCCGTGGTCGACGAGGTTGACTTCTTCTCATTGCCCAACTACGCCAGCAGTATCCCGAGTGGCGTCTACCCCGGTAAGGTGTGGCGGCAAGGACGCAAGTTCCTTTGCTGGTATGGCCCTGAGCGCAACAAGAAATGCAGGGTGTGCTGTCTGCGCGTGCTGCATCCAAGGGAGCGGGCATGAGCACACCCATCCAATCAGGTGATCAGGCCGAGATCATCGCGGGCGCACTCGGTGACAAAGGCCCGAACGTCGGCAAGAAGGTTCGAGTTGGCCTGCTGCGCGGTGAGCATTCCAAGTTCGGTCGCATCTGGCGCGTTCACGGTGAGGGCTTGATCACCGAGTACGGTGCCGTTGGCAATGAGGTTGACTGTGCGGCCGTGTGGCTGCGCAAGATCGAGCCTCCCAAGCAACCGGACAGCGCCATCGTGCGCAGCAAGGAGACAACGTGAACTTACCCCCTCTTCCTGCACCCGACGAACGCACTCGCAAGGGGGGTCTGGCGTTCTCCGGCTTTGCGATGAAGCGCTACGCCCGTCAAGCCGTTGCCGAGATAGTCATCGACATGGTTCTGTACTGCCCGAAGTGCGGCATGCAGCACATCGACGAGCCTTACAGCGAGTGGACCAACCCACCTCATCGCTCGCATCTGTGCGCCGGCTGTGGGCATATCTGGCGTCCGAGCGACACGGCGACGAACGGCGTGTTGCGCACCGCATCGGGCAAGGATGCGGATACGGTGCCTTCAATGCAAGTGGAACAGGAATCGCCTTCACCTGGGCTGCAAGACTCCATCGATGAGCTGCGCAAGCAAATCAAATTGGGGATAGACACTCTGAATAAGAAGCCCGGCAAGGCACTTCGTACACCCGAACTTCTCATTCGAGAGGGGCGTAAATTTATGTGTGGCGAACCGTCACTTTGTGATCAATTGACGTTTGACGAAGCACTGCTAGTTAAATCTCTTATATAAGGTGTAGATCATGACGACACAAAATGAACTGCTGCGCGAGGCGCTGAACGCTGCCGACGTTGTTCAAACACTGATCGATCAAAAAGCATTGGGTGCCCCTGCGCATCAGATTTTGGTGAACGCGGTTCGGACTCTCACCCAACCAGAGCAGCCAGCACCGCAGATGGCCGACCCGATCCCGGAACATATTTCGGCTGACCTGGAGCGCTCTGACTGGACACCCGAAGAGGCGTTGCGATGGTATGCGGCAGGCAAGCATTACGACACTGTGGGCGGCCGCGCCCGCATTCTGGACAACGGAGCAGTGGCAAGCAATGCACTGAAAGCCATGTCGCTGGAATACGCGAAGCACAAGGGTGATGTGGCGTTGCTGGAATCCCCCACACCCCCGCAGGTAGAGCAAGCCGAGGCCGCGAAGCCTGTCAATGCGCTCAATCAGACGCGACCCGTCACCTTTGGCGGATGCCCGTTCTGTGGGCGACAAGATTGCGTGGCTGGATCATGCATGCATGCCGCGAAGCCCGCAACCCTGAGCGAATTTATCCGCTCCGACGACAGCACCAGGGATGCAATCGTCGCACGAGTGGTGGACGCGGCGGTGGAAATGCAGCGCGAGGTGCCGGCGAAGCCTGAGACGGAGCGGGCGAACCACCGGGATGAAACGCCGCCAGAAGATGTGCCTGGCCCGGACGCCGAAAAGGTTGCTATCTTGTTGGACGCAGCAATCCGGCAGCTTCTTGCGTCAAAGTCGCCCGCACTTGATGCCCTGCGCTTGGCCCGCCGCATTGTGTGTCGGTACACCATAGAGGGTGATTCTCCCCTCTACACCCACCACCAAGCAGCAGAAGCGCAGCCGCTGACGGACAAACTGCGCGACGATGTGTTGGATGCCGACGAGGCGGAAGCTCTGATTTCCGGGTTTCGAACCGCCATCGCCAAAGTCACAGGAAAGGGCAATGCATCATGAGCAAACCACCCAGCGATAAAACCACCATCGCAAATCTGCGGCGCTGGCTGCGCGAAGAACAAACGACACGGAGCCAGATACAAATTCAGTGCGATGCATACCGAACCCGTGCCACGCTTGCTGAGCAGGCCGTGGTCGAGTGGAAAGAGCGATTCGACAAGCTGTTGGAGCGCACCCCGAAGGAGACTTAGATTCAATCTAAGTGCCCGTACCAAGTTCATCAACCGAAGGAGAAATGAAGATGCGTTATGGAAGAAGTACAGCCCTGCTCGCGGCATTGGCCGGTCTGAGTGCGATGGCATTGCCGCCTACGGTAACGAGGGCTGCGAGTGAAACCCAGGCCCGCAGTCCGGTCAACAACGGCAAGTCAGCGCCTGCCGCGACCCTGCTCGAACGTCTGGCCCTCATCAACTCACGACGGCTTATCAGGGGCGCATCGGGCCTGACTGGAAAGGACTTCCGCCGCGCCGGCCCGGGCTGGAGCAACAGGCATGTGCAGCGCATGGCCCTGAAGAAGCGCAATCAGGCCAAGCACCGCAAAGCCTGCAGAGGCTAAGGAGACACCATGCTGCCCAACTATCACGGATTTTTCAACGGGATGCGCTGGTTCAGCGGCCATCCCCCTCGCCCGGGCTGGTATCAATCCAGCATCATCGGGCGCTATCGGCAAAACATCTGGCGCTGGTGGAACGGCCTGCATTGGTCTGAGCCGGTGGCGGCAGATACGGACGCAGCGCAGGCAGCAGAGATCGCCCTGCTGCCGGCCGAGCTGGAGGCCGCGCAGATCGTTTGGACGCTGTACTGGCCCGAGGGCGCGCCGCCGCGCATGACGGACGAGGGGGGCGAGCTGTGATGAGCCCTGACTACCATGAAATTTGGAACGCATCCCCGGTAGGACAAGCCTACGTAGCTGTTCGCAAGGCCGAAAAAGAGTTGACACTTGCTCTGCGAAACGCGTACCCGTTGAACAGCACTGTCGAGGTTAACAGCCACAACAACGTTTGCTTCCGTGGCGAAGTTGTCGGCCACGATTTCTTCGGTGCGCGGTTGTTGGTTCGCAACTTCAAAAGCGGCAAGACCAACAAGTGGTGGTCAGCACACGTCACATTGATTGATTAATCACTGGAGATAAGCATGAAACTAACACAAGGCGACAAGGCGCTATTCGTCAAGCAAGTGATGCACGCACTGCCCAAGGTTGACTATGAAGAGCTGGCCTGCAAGCTCATCACGGAAGACCTTCACGCGATTTTGCCCAAGGAATTGGCTGAAATGCTGATCAAGCATGAAGATTTGATCGCGTATGAACAACACGTCTACCACGGCCTCTACCTGATGGTTCCGTACAACAACAATGTTCTTGTTCCCAAACAGATCATGGCGAAGATACAAAGAATGGGCGATCTCAAGCGCAAGCAAGATCAGCATCACGGACTGCTGCAGAGAACCCTCGAACAATCTCTTCGTACCGTCAGCACCTGGGCGGGCGTTCGCAAGCGCTGGCCTGCGTTCGAGCGGTATCTGCCCGAGCCGATGGCAGTAGCTGCCACTGAGAAGAAGGCAAGCGAAAAGAACGTCGGCGAGGTCGATGTGGTGAAAATGTTCAAGGCTGCTGGCTTCAAGGAGTGATCTATGAGCTACCACGTCATGGCAGAGGTTGCCAAGCGCCGCATCAACCGTGGCATCGAACAGTCGGCCCAGAAGGCGTTGGCTGAAATGGAGCGGGAGTGGGCGATACGCTATTGCGTTCGGGGCATGGTCAAGGGCATGGCCGACGCCTTGCGCCTTTCCTACGAAGATATGTCGTGCTCTTCGTGGTTTGCATTCGGTGGCGGCGGGTCGGGTGGACAATTCCATCCATCATTGGACGGCGTTCATCGCGGCGGTTTCAAGTCGATCGATCCCCACATCGGAGCTGAACTGATCCCTCACCCGACAATCCCTGGCGTGCGATACAACCCTCGCATGATCAGCCCCGACGCCATTCGTTCCTGCAGCTAGGAGAATCTGACATGCAAAAATGGGCACAATTTTCTGCTGACCAGCGGCATCGCTTCACCCTCGGTCGTAGATGGGACCCGATGCTGCCGACACTTGGTTTCGTCATGCTCAACCCGAGCACTGCGGACGCTGACAAGAACGATCCTACGATCATTCGCGACATTGGCTTTGCGGATCGTCTTGGTTTCGGCGGCATCGTTGTTGGCAACCTCTTCAGCTACCGCGCAACGAAGCCGGCCGATCTTCGGCAGGCTGGGTATCCAGTTCATCGGGACGATGATGAGATGCTAGAGCGGATAATGTGCCAGGTTCGCACTGTCGTGTGCGGATGGGGTGCAAACCCTGTTCCAGAAGAGCGCGTTGATCGAGTGATGGGCATCATTCGAGGAACTGGCGTAGAAGTCAAGTGTCTGGGACGAACGAAGAGGGGCGCGCCTCGTCATCCGCTCTTCGTTCCGTACTCGCAGGCGCTGGAGGACTTCTGACGTGTACTCCAACCTCGACATTACCCGCGCCTCCATCGTTCGCAAGGGCTCTACAGTTCGAATGGCGGACGGACGAGAGGTGCTGGTCGACAAGGTTCGAACCGGCTTCTTCGTTGGCAAGGGCCAGCAGTGGACTCGCTGCAATGAGGTTGCCGTGGTATCCAACCCACCGAACACCCGCCTGGCCCGTCCTGTGTTGGCGAGCGGCCATCAAACGCACTGGGCTTGGCAATGAAGCATCCCTGTGAAATCTGCCACCGTAATCATGAACGCATGAACGGAGCGCGCTCGGAGTGCAGCCACGTTGATTGCCCGCATCGTCGTCACGCATGGTCCGATCGTGATTTGCGCTCACATCTGCCTGAATGTCAAAAGCACGGGGCTGACAACATGGTTCTGTTCGCTGACGGCACCGGCTACTGTTCAATCTGCAATGAAAGGTACGGTTCAATATGATCAAATACGTCTTAGGCTTTGCCTTCACTCCTGAAGTCGGTCTGTATCGCCGTGTGGCCTTGATCGAGAAGAAAAAGCCGAAGTGGCAAGAAGGCCGTATCAACGGCATCGGCGGCAAGATCGAGCCTGGTGAAACTGCTGTGCAAGCCATGTCACGCGAGTTTTACGAAGAGACAAGTGTGTTCTTGGGTGTCGAGCATTGGCGTCACGCCGGCCGTCTCATCGGAAATGACTGGGCCTCCGAGGTTTTCACCGTGGTGCATCCACACGTCGCCCTGGTCAGAACGAATGAGTTTGAACAGGTCCGTCTCGACAACGTTTTCATTACGAGGTCTCAGCTAAACCCGTGCATCGAGAACGTCCTGGCCCTGATCGACCTGTGTCTGATCCCCGCCAGCGCACCGTCGAACACCATCCCGGTCTTCACCTTGGACTACCGCACATGCGAACGTTGACCGAAGCTGAGCTGCGCAACTACAAGGCCAACGGCGTCACCTGGGCCGAGGTTGCGCGGCAGACTGGATGGCCGTCCGTCTCCATCCGTATCACTGCGTCGGTATTGGGGCTGACCGATTTGCAATCGGACGCCAATGCCAAGGACAAGTTCGTCAACGACGTGATTCGATCGCTGGCGTTCGGTGCCTCACTCAAGGAGATCGCCAAACAGCAAAAGATCGGCCTCACGACGCTCTATCAGCGCATGTACCGGCGCGGTCTTCCGACAACATGCCATGAGGCAATCGAGTTCATCACCAACAACGGAGAGATGTTGTGACCACCTTTACGGATCAAGAGATGATCAACATGCTGGCTCTCGCCAACTGGCATTCGGCACCTTCATCTACACCACCGCGATAGTCGTCGGCATCACGCTTGACGGCAACGGTGGCAGCACCTACGAACGTCGCTATTGTTACCCTCATATGAGCGATGCCGCCAAGGCTCTGGTGCAGTGGGACGGCAAGAACCACCCGCCTGGGCCTTGGGTCAAGCTGACGGGTACTTACAACGGCGAGTTCGTCGATATGTTGAACCCTGACTTGACCGCGTGATATACTGCACCAAACGGAAAGGACAACCAGTGCGACGTTTGAACTCACAGGCGAAATCGGCTTTGAAGGACATTCAGAGCAAAGGGCAGACGGCCTACCTGGACGGCATTTCCTCACTGCGCAAACGAGGGCTCGTCATTGCCGTTGAAAACGGTCAATTCCGAATCACACCTCAGGGTGTCGAGGCCCTGATCAAGGAGACGAAGAAGTGATCACCATCAGCAAGTCTTACAACGATCTGAAGACAATGCAGAGCACGTCAGTAGCCTCCCTGGCTGTGTGCCAGGCATTGAACGAGGCTGGTGTACCGTTGATCCACAAGACCGCGCTGCTTGGCGTCAAGCGAGGGCGGCTCACTCTCTCCACTGAGGCCAACGTATGCATCATGCAATGGGTTGACGCCCATGAGTTCGCAGCTCTCGGGACTTACAAAGGCAAGTGGATCGACAAGAAGCGCAAGGAACTGTCCAACGGCTTTGTGATGCTTGAGACGATCATGGAAGGGGACGACGAACTATGAGTCGCATCGTCATCATCGGAGATATGACTGTCATCTCACCAGGAGGGACCGACGACGAGCTGATCGTTCGCAGCTCAACCCTCGGCAGCATCACCTTACACGATCAGCAGGACGCCCGCGTGCCGTTGCGTGACAAGATGACTTACGCGCTGGCCCGCGCCATCGTGGACAACCACATACCGACCACGGAGCTGACCTGGCTCCCCATCGACGACTTCACACCTGTCGGGATCGCCATCTACTTGATGGACCACAGCGGCCGGATGTTCCGTGGAACATATAACCGAGGCGACACATCGGTTGCCCGCTGGAGTTCCATGTCGTGAGCACGCTGGCCCAACTCGAACGACGGCTGCAGGAGCTTCGAACGAAGCATGCGACGATGGTTCGTTTCGGGTTGACCGCCACCGCGCTACAGATCGAACGACAGATCAAAAACCTGGAGACGAAATGCAAGAAGATTGCTCAATCGACATTGAAACCCTAGGCACCGGCTACAACGCCGCAGTGCTCTCGGTCGGCGCGGTGATGTTCAACCGCACAACTGGCAAGCTGGCCCAGGAGTTCTACGCTGAGGTCGATTTTGCCGAAGCCGTCAAGTACGGCAATGTCAACGGCAGCACCGTCGCCTGGTGGATCACGCAAGGTCCGAAGGCTAAGGAACTGTTTTCGCAGTCATCGAACAAGCTGCCCCTGCGTGACGTTCTGATGGGCCTGGCTGATTTCATGCGCGCACATGGCACGGCCAGTGTGCGTGTCTGGGGTAACGGAGCGACGATCCTGGAGCACGCTTACGACGTGGCCGGCAACGGCTTGATACCACCGTGGAAGTTCTGGAATATCCGTGATCTTCGCACGCTGATGGACACGGCGGGCGATCCAGGCATCGAGTTCTCAGGCACACCTCACAATGCCATGGACGATGCCAAGCACCAGGCTCGACAGATCGCCGGGTGTTTCAAACGACTTTCAACCACCAACGAGGACGATGAGCTATGACTATTCAACTTTGGACACTGGTCCCAATCTTCTGGACAGCCTTCTGGCTTGTCATTCTGATCGCCAACATGGCAACAGGTCGAGCCAAGAGCGCGGCATACGCCGCCGTCTTCACGCTCTACGCCATCGGCATGGCTCTCTCGCTCTTGTCGCGCTGGCTCCCGTGAGAACACCCACGGCGGTCGTCAGGTGCGGCAGTTGCGCCATGTTCGAGTTGACGGACGCAAAGGCGGGGATTGGCCTTTGTCATCTGGTCTTCCCACCTTGGACTGAGCCGCGCAACTCGCCCACCGGCAACCACCACCTGATTTTCAAGGCACCAATTGTCAGCACCAAAGATGGGTGCCACTTCGGCCGAGAGGATGATGAACTATGAGTTCTGAGACATTGGCATCGCACATGATCCAGGTCGAGGTGATCGGTCTGTTTCACAAGCGCACCAACGGCTATGCCCTGGACGCCAAGGCCGTCACGGTGCAAGACGAACATGGCGTGCTTCAGTTTGCGGTGATGTGCAACAACGGCAAGGACGTTGAGCGTGTCAAAGCATTCTTCGGCCTGACAACTGACAAGATCAGTGAGAACGTCAGTCAGGTCGTTGTCTTGTCGCAAAGCGACGTTCAACTCAACGAGGACCTTTAATCATGTACCAATCACTACGCCGTGTCCTCGACATGGCCTACGCTCAAGCCGCCGAGGGCAAGGGTGCAGAGCGTCACGCAGGCGGCTTGCCGTTCGAAGAGCAGCCCATGCAGACCATCAGCCGTCTGTTGCGCAGCGAACGCGGCATGGCCTTCCAGGCTATCAAGAAAATCCAGGAAGGGCTGAACCTGCCCACGACCGATCGCAAGATCAACGAACTGCTTGGCGCGATCAACTACCTGGCCGGGATCGTGATCTACCTGGAGGCACAGGAGCCGCCATCTGACCAAGGCCGGCTGTGTATTGTGGCGAACGACGGTCAGTTCGCGGGCAGCGGCGGCGGTGGTAACGGCTACCCAAAAGCACCTTCTCCGCCGCCGCCGAGAAACGTGACTGGCGGCATCGTCCCCAATGCACAACCACCTCTCACCCCGGAACCCAACCCTCATTCTTAAGGAGAGCACATGAGCACCATTTCCACATCCGAACTCAACGCCAAGCTGAACGTCGCGGTCACGTCCGACCTGATCAAGCAGCTTGGCTTCACCCCCGTGGCGCGCCCCGATGGCAGGGGCTTCCGTGGCGTCTACTGGGACACCTCGCAAGTGGCCGAGATCAGTCGTGCCGTGGGCCAGTACATGATGGACCGCGCACCCGAGCTGGAACAGGAGGCCGACGATGAACTCTGAAGCAAAACCAGTGAGCACCTTGCTCATCGTGGAGCAGATCAAAGCTCTGGAGGCACTGCTTCCCGCAGAGCCAATCAAGGACGAAGAACTGCACACGCACTCGTTGAGGGTGCATGCGGCCTACGTCATGGGATCGGTGCTGAACGCGGCAGCGTTCAACCTGACCCTCGAACAGATCAACGAGCGGATGACCGCTTTGAACTCACCGCAAGGTGTGACGGACGCCGCCAAGGCCGCGTTTACCTGGATGGTCGGCGTGTCGAAGACGACTCCTGTCGACTACCTCAAGTTCTTTGACGAAACCAAGGGAGACAACATGGCGCAACGTAGCTTCTTCTCGTTCGAGGCGCTGCAGAGCGAGGTGATCCACTGGGCTGAGGCTCGCAAGATCATCCCCAACAGCACGCCGACTGCACAGTTCATGAAGATGGTCAGTGAGATGGGCGAGCTGGCCGACGCCATCCAGAAGGGTCGCAGGGCCGAAACCAAGGACGGCGTCGGTGATGTGCTGGTCTGCCTGATCAACACCTGTGCCCTGCTGGACATTGACCCAGTGGAGTGCCTGGAGCTGGCTTGGGACCAGATCAAGGATCGCAAGGGCACCATGCTGCCGTCCGGGGTCTTCGTGAAGGAAGGTGACGTTGGGTCGTGACCTGTTTCAGCGGCCAATAAAAAAAGGGGAGCATCGTGCTCCCCTTCTCTTTTCTAACGCGTGGTGTGCTCAGTCGGCAGGCGTGAAGTCCGCGTAGTGAGTCTGGCCGACCTGGTACTTGCCCAGCAGCGTCGGGTTCCGAATCACCATGACCAGGTCGGCGGTCGGCGTGAACTTGGCAAACGTGTTGTTCTCGTCCGAGCCGTCTGCGGGGTAGGTGGTGTTGGGGCCAACCGCCGCGAAGGTCACAGTCTCTTGACTCTGGTCAGCGTTGTTGACCACTACCACATTCGTCACCTTGAATTTCGCACGCATGCTTACTTCTCCTTGCCTTGGTTTGCAGGACGTGTACCGAACCACCAAAGCGTCACGGTCGTGAACACGTACAGGATGGTCGCCACGATCTGAAGCAGCAGATTCTCGACCTGAGGCTGCGACAGCGTGACGCCGTTCTGTTGAGCGAGGTCCTTGGCCCAGTAGAACAGGACCGTGACCACATAGCAGAGGTAGACCGTCATGCCAGGCCGGATGGAGCCGCGCAGGAAGTCCACCGTTGTCATCATCAGCGCGGCCAGCCCTCCGACCCAGCCCTTGCGGCCTACGGCCTTGGCACCGCCGTAAGTGGCCTTGTCGTGCTCGTAACTGGCGACCAGGCTCTTCGCTGCCGCCTCGTCGGCCCGTGCGTTCTCGTCCGATCTGGCAACTGCCATGTCAGCTTCGGCGCGCACCGTGGCGACTTGTTTGGCCGACTCACTTTCGATCTTGGCGAGCGCGATGGCGTTCTCGTGGTTCAGCTTGACCAACTCAAGATCGTTCTTTTGTTTCTTGTTGTCGAACCAGCGCTGCACGATGATGCCAATCAGGCCAGTCGCGCCGCCGCTCAGGACGCCGCCGATCAGGCTTCCAATAATGTCCATGATTTTCTCCTGTCAAAGCGCAATTATCGCGCGGGTATAAAGAGCCTGCCGGTGTGCGAGGCCGTTGTAGCCTCCATTGATGCGGCGGGTAAGCTCTTGGAAGTCCAGGCTATCCGCCCAGCGGTTCAAGTCCTTGACGCGCCAGAACAGCGCGGCCGACAGCGCGGCCCAGCGTGTGAGCTGCAGCAGTTCCGGCCGGGCCTCGAAGTCGGGCACATCGTTGGTGCCCAGGAGCTGGCGCAGCATCACCGTGGTCAAGGCGTAGTTGGCCCGGCCGGTGGTCTGGATGAGCCCCCGGCCCATGTAGCGCTCGCCGTCGCCCGGGTGGATGTTGCCAAGACGCCCGGAAAGGGTCGTGACCGGGTCGTAGCGCCGCTGCTGGCTGGTGGGACCCCACAACTCCTTGGTGTAGCGCAAACAGCCGCTCTCGTGGCCGATCTGGGCCAGCCAGCAGGCTTTGCGCTGCATGGTGGTGATGGAGGCGAAGGCCAGGGCTTCCCGCATGTAGGGTAGCCACGCAGCCGCGCGCTGCGCATCAATTCCGTAGACGGCGCGGAGTAGTTCGATATTCATTTTTGATGAAGGCAGTGAGCCGGCTGTCGAAGAAGAAGAGCAGGACCAGTCCGATCATGAAAACCAACTCGAACACGGTTGGCACATGATCGTGGAAGAGGATTTCACTGATCTGGAATGCAGCAGTGCCGGCCATGCTGACAAAGATCATTCGCACTATCGTGCGAGTCTGACGGCCCATGTTCTTGATCGCACTGTCGGCACGCAGGAGCATGATGACGGCCGCGATCAGGGCTACGATTTGAATGATTGTGTCGATCATTTGATCCTCTCATTCAGCTTGCGCTTGACGAACTTGATGGCAAACGGGCCGATCACCGTGTGGACCAGCAGACCGAAAATCACAGCGGTCGGCAGTTCCAACAGACGAGGTGAAACACCTTGCAAGAAATTGAAGTGCGCGGTCATGACCGCCACGACGGCAGGCGTGAACCACCCACTGACCAGTGAGGCGATCAAAGACATGCCGATCCGTCCGAAGAAGCTCTTGGACGGTGCGTAGGTCTGTGCCCACAAGCCTCCGATGAAACCTGCGATCAGCAGAGCCGGGTGTAGGCCGGTTGCGATGTTGAGAACGCTGATCCCTGACGCGCTTACTGCGATGAATTCGATTTTTTGGGTCATTGGAGGTGTCCTGCGGCGACTGCCAAAGTTGCGGAACGGAATAGAAGAGTGACTTGTCCGTGGGCCATGACCGTGACGGCACCAGTGAGTGCAGTGCCCCCCTTACGCAACGTCAGGCCAGCGCCGGGTGAGATGGTAAAGGTACTGCCTCCGGTGTTGTCGATGGTGACGACTTGGCCCACGGAAAACACGTTGGCAGGTACTGTACGGTTGGCGGTGCCTGAGCAGACACGTCCTGCATCGCTGGCTATTAAGTCACCCGTCGACGAGCCTGTCACCAGTCCTTGGATATTGGCAACCAACTGATCGGTCGTGACCCCTGATCCGGAAACAACGCCGTCGCCTTGCATCGCCAACAGGCCAGTCGGCGCAGTGGTCGGGTCGAAAACGAAGACAGGATCGCCGTTGGTCTTGAACCATCCGATCTGATGCACGGAGCCACCGTTGAGACGATAGCCCGATTGGACAGAGTAACCACCGTCGAGAATTGCGTAAGAGAGTGTGGCGAAGTCCGCAGCGGCACCAGATGCCGAGACAACCGCTGCTTGTGACGAGTCTTCGCTGTACGACGCGCGTGATGACGAGAAGGTCTTGCGGCCGGTGATCGTCTGTGCTGTGTTTGTGACAACACCGTTCTCAACAGCAATATCCCATGTTCCGGTGGCATCTGTGCCATCACGCTTGGGCACATCAAGTGATGCGCGTATTGCGGCGAGTTCTTCTGTGCTTATGGTTGAGGTCACGTATCCCATCAGCATGTTGGCCCATGTGGCAATGGCGTTCAATGCCGCTCGTGCGAGGCGCGGGAAGTCGTCGCCACTGTCCAGGTTGGTTTGGTCGATCTGTGCCATGGTCTGTTGTCCTTACGTGATAGCGCCGAGTCGTGTGCCGAGGTTGATCCAGGTGATGAACGAGTTGCCGATGACTGCTGCACCCGGCGCGCCTGCAGTTTCATACAAAGGGTAGTAGTAGTAACTTGAGTCTTGGCCAGCTTGGCCGAGGTCGCCACCCTTTCCGTTGTATTGAGTTCCGTTCGGATAATAGACCCTTGCTCCACCAGAGGCTATCGAACCTGGATTTCCCGGGCTCTTACCTGCTGAATTAGCAATTCCGACTTGTTCGCCTGCCCCTCCGCTTCCGGTGATGAAGTACGGACTTCCGCCGTTGCCATAACCTAGATTTCCACCGCCGCCACCGCCGCCAATCACACCCGAGTTATTTATCCCCATCGGACACCTAGCCTGCAAGGCAGGACCCCCGGGGCTTCCTTTGTAAGCAGAAGACCCGCTTGCTCCACCGCCGTCGCCGCCCTTTCCAACCAAATACAAACCAGAGTTGATCGTCAGCAAAATGTCGCTTCCAAATGGGCATATTCCGGTATCAAAGCCAGCGATTGACGCATTGTTGGAACCTATGCGACCTGATCCTGAAACGATGACCCTAGACTTTAAGCGAGTCACTGAATCCCACCCAGCAGCCACCGCACGAGCTGCCAGGTTGTAGTTCAGAACGGTAGTCGTCACCGTTTCATTGAACTCGAAGAACTGACTCGCGGCACACGAGCCGACGACAGATGCGTGGATGGCGCTCATTTGTTTTCTCTTGATATTTATTGACAGTCAATTCCAGTGTTCATCTTGATGTGCTGACGCCAAACTTCAATGCGGTAATACCTCGACACATGAGTGTTTGCTGAGAAGTGAACGCCATCACCAACAACTGCACCAGTTACTGCATAACCGCTAGTCACTTGCCCGTTGTTTGTTGAGCCGTAAATCGTGATCGTGTTGGGCCAATACCAATCCCAGTAGGCTCCACGAGCGCTTGCTGCGGCTTGGGCTGCTGCATTTATTTGGTCGCGTCGGGTGTTGTCAGTGCTCCAATTCGATGTGAACGGCGCGGCAGGCCAAACGACAACCTGCGCTCCATAAGCCTGGAACGATGCAATGATGGTTTCAATATCAGCCTGCATCGTCGCCAATTCCGCGTGGCCTGACGGCAGCGTGACGTTGTTGGTGCCGATCATTAGGTGCACATGCTTGGGCTGCGTGACTGCAGCAATCGCTGCGGCCCGAGTTGAAATATCCCGAATTCGAGCGCCACCCATGCCTGCATTGATCGCAGGACAACCGCTCAGATTGTTCCACCAAAAAGCCTCCGTGTTGGAGTCGCCAATAAGCAGAGTTTTACCTGTGCCTAATGTCTGAGCGTGGTACGCCGCCATTGCGGAACGAGCCTCAAAATGAGGCTCCCAATAGTTTTGCGCCATTGCCGAATGAACGCAAAAAAATAAAAGAAAGATTGCTTTTTTCATGATTAGTACGAGTACGTGACGCTGGCATTTCCGCCATCAAATGCTCCAACACCGCATCCAAGAGCCACTATATTGGCTGCCCCTGAAAGGTCGACGTAGCCTGCAACTAAGTATGATGCAGCATTGCTACCCGCTAGATTTGCGCTGCACGTCCATATGTCAGTCGACGGATCGACCAGTTCAAGAATGAAGGTCCCAGACAATGTTGTGGCCGCTGTAATTCCAACTGCAATGAAGCCAGTCGTTGCAGTTGTTGTTGCCGTTGCATTTGAACCGTTAAAGACACCGCTCGTCGTGGCATACCCAGTTGTTGCAACTACACCACCTGTCCCGATTCGAACGTATAAGACTGAATCAACGCTAGGAGTTACGGAAAGTAGATGAATGGCAATTCGACGAACACCTGTTGGTACTGACCAGGTTTTCTCAGAACCACTTGTTGTAGCTTGCGTGCTGACAAAAGCAGTTCCATTCAAAGCGTTCTTCTTGAAAATCTGAATGTTCAATGCGCCTGTGCGATCTCTTGTAAAAAGAACAGCATCGCCAGCAGAGCATGTATAGCTAGCGCCACCAGGCAACGGCATGTTCGTTGCGTGATAGGTGAGCGGCAGAGCGCCGTCCGCAATCACGAAAACCTGCTCACCGTTCGGCAAAGTGACGGCCGTGATTGCATTGGTGCCAGTCACTCGAACGACATTGCCGTCCCGAGTTGTCAGGTCAAGCGTGGACGCCGATGCGATATCTGCACTCGCGCCTTGATTCAATCGGCTGCTCTGAGAACCGAAAAGTTGAAACTCAGCCCCGTCAAACCAAACGAGGATCGAACTTCCCGTGACAGTGACGTTGTTGCCGTTTGCACCACTCAGCTTCAATGGATAGGCCGAACCGCCATTGATCGCCAACGTAGGTGACGCGGCGGTGTTCGAGTTGGTGAACTCAAGCACATAGACGCGACCTGACACCGCATCATCACTTGCCGTGCCTGTCTTTGCCGCTGTCGCTGCTGCTGTGCTGATCGTCACAACCACAGGGCTCAGAAACTCACTTGACCCGATTGCCAATGCGTCAACGTCCGCGCGCAACCCTGACACCTGAGCCTGCAACTTGCCGATGCCCACAAGCACGGTGTCGGTAGCCTCGACAACGGTAGCGCTGAGAACAGACAGGCCGGTCAAGGCCGTACCAAGCACGTCAGCCGCGAAGGCCACCCAGGTCTTGTCACCGCGCCAGTATTGAGCCGTGCTCCCTGCCGCGATCGAGGACTCCTTGCTGCTGTTCAGGGCCGTCACCTGAGCCTGCAACTTGCCGATGCCCACAAGCACGGTGTCGGCTGCAGTGACAGCAGTGCTAGTGACGAACGATATGCCGGCAAGGACAGTGCCGAGCACCCTGGCGGTCGTGAAGTAGAGGTTTGAGCCCTCTGCTACAGCATCTGTTGAACCGGGTGCTGAGATGATCGGGATGTACGTGCTGCCACTCCAACGGAACTGATGCGTCGTACCCTCGACCGTCGTGTGTTCTTCTTCCAGGACGTAGATTTTTCCAGTCTCGCCTGTCACTGGCAACGAGGCGAAGTCCTCAACTTCAACAACGTCGTCAACATAGGACGGCAAGTTTCCTGCTGGAACAAATCCGCCGACCAACGGTGCCACGCCGTTGGTGGCCCCCTTCTCAGCAGCGTCAAGCGGTGTGAACCCAAGAGCGTCCGTAACGTGCCCTGATGTTATCGACGTGACCGTGGAGGCGTTGCCTGAGATACCAATCGACCACGTACCTGTTGCGCCACCACCGCTTTTGCTTGGCGCGTTGATACCGTTGCGAAACGCAGTTTGTTCATCCGCGTCCAACGGCGATGACAGGTAGCCCATCAACCCATTCAGAAGCGTTGCCATGTAGTTGATGGCCGAACGAGCCTTACCTGCCTTCTTGACAGGCTGGTCCATGTTCGATTGGTCGATTTGTGCCATGTCTTAATCCCTCGGATAAACGGACAACCTTGCAATTTGCAGGTTGGGGTTGGAACCTGTGACGGTCACGCGCGTCTTGATGTATCGAGTCGTGGCTTCGAAGCCCGCGAACTCCCAATCGCCGAACGTAACACCATCGTCGCTCAGGGCGACTTCAGCCGACACTGGGCCTTGAGCAAGTAAGGACACGGCCACATACCAGAGTCTTTGTTCGCCCAGGTCAACGACAGGGTGCTCGTAGGTGATTGGCGTAGAAGGTGTGTTGGCCCAAGTTTCAGAACCAAGGTCTGTCCACGAATCGTCTCCGTAGCCTTCCCAAGTCTGAACACCTTGGTTGTCCAAGATAGTCCCACTGACGCCGCAGTTGGTCTTGACGCCGGGCCAGCCAAGATCACCGAACGACACGATCACGCCGTCGCCACCGAAGATGAAAATCTCAGTTCGGTATTTCTGCAAAGACAGATAGCCGTCACGCGCACTGAAGAGATCGACGTAAGCCTCCTGCGATGTGAAGCCGTCGTCTTCGATCATCTCGCGGGTGTACGTCCAAGTAGTACCAGTCAGTCCTTCGACAATTCGAAGAACGTTCTCATCCACGTCCCGAACTTCGATTCGATATGTCGTACCAATCTCAGGACCGATGTTCCCCTCTGTGTGTCCAACAAGCTGGTCTGCCTGCACGAGTCGGTCACGATGAGCCCAGTTCCAAGTCAGAGTGTTGGACTCAAGTGGCATCTCCTTGAGCGAGTCGAACCACGGTGTGCCTTGACACAGCACGTTCCCTGGTGGGTACGGTCGATGTTGCCGCCAATTGAAATCGATCTGATGAGGCGGCGCAGCCTCGGTTGGGATCGGATTGCCGGTCGGCGTGTACGGCAACAACTTGACACCTATGGTGTCGCCAGCCGAGTAGGCTTTCCAATCCGATCCGATGGATTCGTTGAAGAACCAAACGTAGGCATCGGTGCGATGAATGGCAGGCACTGTGTCAGCGCATCCACGCATTGTGCCAACAGTGATGACCGGATATTCGATGGCCGTGACTTGCATGATCTCATCGTCGATCATGACGGCCATGCCCACCTCAACGTCCTCAGGACGCGTGTTCAGCAAGCCGCGAAGTTGGAATGAGCTATGGGAGTAGCCCATGTCTGCACCCAGCGTGCCAAGCGGGCAGAAGGGCATGTCGGAGGCGGTAAGTTCGTAGTCAGCAGCGCTCATGGCACATACCCGCAGAAGTAGTCTTCAGTGTTTGGTTCATCGTCAGGGGTCGGAGCACCACTGCGCGCCGCAATCTTGTAAGCCCCATTCATGGGCTTGCCGCGAGCGCACAGCGTGCCGATGATGCCGTCATTCTCTCTGACAAAGGCCAAATCTGCACGCCTGAGCGCGCCAGCCAAGATGAAGTACGGCATCTCGAATACACGGTGAACGTCAAGACAGCCAGTGCCTGTGTCGGCCGGAACCCATGTGTTCTGCACAGGTGTATTCCACGGCACTTGAGGCAACGAAAAAACGTCCTGCACCGCAGTAATGGTGATCGTGGCGTTCTTGGCCTCACCCTCGGACACCATGCCCGCGCGTAAAGCAGTCAGTCCTATGGACCGGACTGGGTCCTGGATGTAGAACACACTACCAGGAACGATAGAGCGACCGCGACGATCGAGCGTGACTGTGTACCGACGCAAGTTGACGCTAGCCGCGCGCAGATCACGCTGCGCGACCTTCAGCGCAAGGTCAGGAGTCGGCAGTCCAATGTAGCTCTTCTTCAACGTGTTGACGATGGCACCTGAGGCTTGGAACGCTGCGAGATTGAAAGCCTTGACAGTTCTATCCTCGTTCAACTTAGGATCGCGGTAAGTCACCTCCACCTCGTTCACGCCTTGGCCGACAGTTCCGACGATCGCGTCCTTGATCGAAATCAAGCCGGTTTCGTTGGTGAAGACAGGCGAGTTTTCCGGAGAGTAGTCAGACCGAATCAGTTTGATGCTGAGAAGTCCCGTGAAGCGGTCAAGGAAGATAGTTGCTCCGATGTGGTCTGCAACGAACTGAATGAAGTTCTCGATGACTTCACTGTTAACCCAGCGCATGCATAGGCCAAACTTCTCTGTGTAGAGAGTCTGGGCAGCATTCAAAAACGCAGCATCGTCGATCAGATCACGCGACAGACCGCGACCCCATTTACGATTGGTGATGCATTCATAGATGATGTGAACGCCATTCATCGCTTTGATGTTGCCATATGCAGCATCTTCATGCGGAATGTCGATGCTGCAAAGCTCAGGATGCCAGACCTCGCCGTCCCAATCTTTTTGACGACGAGTGAATCTGAATTTCCACGGCTTAGGGTACGGATTATTCATCGATACCACGCCATTGAAATACGCAGTGAACATCTGACGATAGCCCGGCATCTTCTCGTATTCGCCAGAGCAGGCCATGTTCACTGAGAAATAATTTTCGATGATTATTTCTTGACCAGTTTCATAGTCCCATCCGCTAAATGTGAAAGTCACCTCTCTCCATCGGTTGGGTGGGCAAAGATCGGGCGACTTGAACGAGTCCAATGTTCTGAAGAAACGGCCTCCGACTGAAACCATCCAGCGACCAGCACCGTCGATGTTGATACCTGAGCCTGCTTTGTTGTATGAATAAATTCCGTTGGTGTAGCTGCGAGCGTAAACACCCGGCATTGAACCAGGCAAGCTAACTCCGGAAATCGTTACGTTGTAAGGCATACCGCCGTCAAACAGCGCTCGCAACGCCGTAGGCGCAACTTGAGTAGGTCCACCCATCAAAACATGAAGCGGACCTTTAATGCCACCTTCCTTGTCTTCACCTCCAAACAAATTCGGAGCATTGATATCAATCACAGCGTTGTCGGTAACTGAGCCCACCCAGGCAGTCCGATCGCCTACCTGAATCTCGCTCAGCTCATCGACAGGACCACGTCCGAGGCCCATGTGGATGCCGAACAAATAGCGATATCCACTGACATATGACTTGCCGCCGCCACCGCCGCTCATTACTGTTCTCCTTTGGCAATTGCCACAACTCGCTTCGCAAACACATCGTCAATGGCTTCGATCTCTTCGATCGGATAGCCTTGCGTAAGCGCTTTTCTGAAGTCCAGACCGTGACGTTCGCACCAATAACGAATCCCACCTGGACAATAGCCACCGTGCTTTTCCCGCGCCTGTCGGATATGTTGAATGGTCACGTTCACTTTTTGCCTCCACCGCGCTTCACGATCGACGTGGTTCTGTAGTCGCCAACAGCGAGAACACACCAGTCTGGCGTCCAGCATTCACCGAACGTAACGGCCTGGGGTGTGCCCTCTTCAGCCCGAGGGAAGTCAATCTCATCAAAGGATTGTCGGGCTGCGTCGTCAGGTCCTTTCGGACGAGGGGTGATTGCGTAGCTGACGATCCACGCAACGACCATCCATATGAAATACTCGTAACCCATGATGAATCTCCTTAAAACACAGGGCTGTCAACACCGTCGAATGGCGACTTGCCAGGCATGTTGGGTATGCCACCGTAGTTGTCGTAGTTGTTGAAACCTTGGCATGCTGCCGGCGTCCTGGCACAACCTGGATAGGCTTTGATCTGCAAACCGGCGTACAGATCAACCGTGTCTCCGAACATCAGAATTTGGGACGAATTGATATCCTCAATGGTCAAAAATTCAGTGCCTTTAACCGGATGAACCCATTCGATGAAACCGCCAATAAAATTGGAAGTGAGATTGGCACCCGATAGTTGGATCAGGAAGCCATTCACAGACGTTATTGTCCGTTGAATCATGTAGACAGACTTGTCGATCTTGCAGGTGTTCAGATCGTAAAGGGCATACGGGCACGCACGTTGCCACGACAAACGAAGACCTGTTCGTTTGAAGGTGGCACTCAAAGTTTCGCATGTGATCTTGGCTGCACCTGGGGCAGTAGCATTGATCTGAATCACCTCACCGACAAAGACGGTAGCCATCTCATTGTCGGAAGCGTCTTTGTGAAAAATGCGAACTCCGATCATGGACGATGGAGCACGCAAGTTGAACAGTTGAACAGGTGCAACACTGCGCGGGCATTCAATCTCCAAAGCATCGGACACAGTGTCTCCACTTTGCTTGATACCGTTGTGCGAGATAGGCATCGGTTCCCAGTAGTGGCCGTCGATTTCCAACGTGATGCCTTCTTGAGCTGACACGTACCTCCACTGCTTTCCGTTCAACGTGAACAGATAGAAGTAAAGCGGGCGGGCTTGGCCCAGTGAGTCTTCGTATTCGTCAAGTGGCATTTCAAAGCTCCCAAGATTCATCTTCGAGCTGACTCCAGCTCACGTCTTCCCAGTTTCTCCAGCTATAGAGAATCTTCAACCAAGTCCCCTCATCATCAGTGACAAACTCAATGCCGTCGAAATCGTTGACGTTCGGGACAGAAACAAAGCTGAGAGACGTTTGTAGAACAGCAGAGTTGTCAACGTGGTGCTTCAGTTCAAAGCCATCCTGGTCGAAACGAGCGTAGACCAGGAACTGGATTCGCTTAATGCGACTACCAAGGATGGACGGCAACGGCTCGTCGAGCTGAAGACGTTCAATCTTCTCGCCTTGCTCTGTTTCCTGCTCATCGACACCAAGGATCACACGGTAGATCACTTCAGACCCATCGTCTGGCACGATTGCAATGATCTTGCGAACCCATTGCGGGTTCGGCATCATCTCCAAGAAACCGATGTGCTTGATCTCAAGGAAAACCGTGCCACCGAGATCGTATGGATACACAGGGACCAGATCATGAGTGTAGGTTGGCACGTAGAAGTTCAACGCACGACCACGAGCCCCGCTGATGAACTTGCGAAACGCAATCATCTGGTCACGACCGAAGAACTTGAAGCCACCACGCTCAGACGTGATGGCTCGGCTTACCGGCTCCGTGTACTCAGGCATCGCTACGTCATTGTCCAGGACGTGCACGTATCTGTCGTAACCAATCTCAATGGGAGTCTGGTAGTCCGCCTTGAAGGAAAAAAGCGGTATCCGTTCATTCCAGTCATGTGAAAAGAACTTCATCGGCTCCATCACATCGAATCGAAGACTGATCTGTCCAACGCTGTCATTCGGGTTGTTCATCGTCGTCTTCTCAGCCAGCAAGGCACGAACGACAGGGATCAGCTTGGTCGATCCGGCAGGCCAGAATCGTGTCGGCCGATGGTTGGTATCCCATGCCACCATGCCAGTCTCAAGGTTGATACCGCCGACAAGGCACAGGTCGTATTCAAGCGGATTGCCCTGGGTGATGAGAATGATGGTGCCAACCTCGATCTCACGCTTATCCAGCGTGTCACCCGTGACGGTGTAGAAGTGATGTGTCTCAAGCTCGACCACAGGGTCTGTCGAATAGAACTGCTCATGCCAAAGCGGCAGCAGGAACTCCTTGTATCCGACACCAGTAAAGAACGCATCCAGCCTTGACCGCTGCATACTGGCGCGCAAGAAGTCGGCTTCGATCGAGCGGCGCGGGTAGACACGCATGGCGCGGCGTTGCTCTGCACCACTCTCACTGACCATGACATTGGTCAGGTAGGTGAAGCGTTCCGAAATTCCGTTTTCCCAGTTGGGTGTAAACGGAAAAACACTCATGGTGAATCTTGGGTCTTCGGCTTCCGGCAATTCGTTCTCAAGAACAACCGAAGTGTCTGTCACCCAGCCTTCTGCCCGTGATGCGTAGATCGATAGATCGGCATAGAACAGCAGGAATGCAACGAAGCACGCCTGTCCTTCAGTGCTCTTGGTCAAGGTCACGTCAATACGTTGCTCACCGGCAGGCACGTTGATCTGCGTCTTCAACAACCCATTGATGCTGTTCAACGTCACACCGTCAATCGTCAATGTGCCTGCTGGATAAATCCAAGCCTTGATGTTGTAAACGCCTGACTTGAAAACGCGGCGAGTCGACAGGTAGTGAGTTCCGATAGGTGTGTCTGAGGGGATTTCCGAAGGCGACAAGGCCATCTCCCCGTTGACGAATTCTTCGCCATATGGAGATGGGATCGCAGATTCATAAACTTGGGAAGCCACGCTTAGCCTCCCAACAGTTGCTTGAACGTCGGCAGATTGCGACGGACGCTTTGGATGATCACCTGGTCGCCTTCAGCGCCAGCCATCGCCTCGGGAATCTTAGAACGATCGTCAACAAGGACGATGCGCTGAGACTTAGAGCCCGATGCGCTGCCGCCCTGCATCATGTTCTGCAAACCACCATTGAGAGCGTTACGCGGGCTCTCCTTATCCAGAACCTCTTCTCCCTTCTCAAGGATCGTCAGCACCTCCGACGAGTTGATACCAGGAAGGCCACCCGAGTGGTAGCGCGGAATGGTGTAGTTGGACGGGTTGAAGTTCAATGCACGAGTGCGATTGGATGTGCCGCCAACAATACCACCTGAGTGCTTGACTTGCGCGTTTCCACCGCCTGATCCTGCAGCGCCTGCATTGCCAACAGCAGCCAACCAAGGGTTGCCGCTGTTTTGCATCGCTCGGAAGATCGCCAAGCGCGCCATCATGATGGCAAGATCACGAAGGAACTGAGCAGCGAACTCTTGGAACGCCTCGCCAATCGCATTCCAACCCTCACGCATGCTCATCTGGCCCTGGTAGACCTTCTGCAGGTTGTCATAGACACTGCCCAAACCTTCGTTGATGGCCCCAGCACCGAGTGAACCGACGATCAATTGCATCTCAGTGAACTCGGTCTTGACCTGTTGGGCCTTCAGTCGAATGGCCTCAAGGTTAGCCATGAAAAGTTGGAAGTCCTCTTCATTGGCAAACACCTCCTTGTGCACGATGGCCCACTGCCGCGTTGCCTCGTAGGCGTCCTGGATGACAGGAATCGACTCGCGGTTGATCCGATTGATTTCCTTCGCTGCTTCAACATCGTTGATGGCACCAGTTTCACGCTTTGCATTGATGACCTCGATCTGCGCCGTACGGACTGCAAGAATCTGATTCAAGCGCTTCTCACGGTTCTCCAGCTCGTTGCGCGAATCGTTGAGTGCTTCTGCCTTTTGCAGCTCACCAACGGCAGCCTCAAGACGGGCGTGCATGGCGATCAACGGCGTTGTATCGAGGCCGTTATCGATGAAGGTAATCCACAGAGCATTCAACTCGCGGAAATAGCTCTCGTACTGCTTACGAATGGCAGCTTGACGAACTTCCAAGTTGTTCAGTTGCTTCTTACCTGCTGCTGACTCAACACTCTCAACGCGGTCAAGCATTTGCTCAGTTTGATCGGCAAGGTCCTTGTTGAAACGCTCAATCGTCACAGCGCGAAGCTCGTTGGTCAGTGCGGTCAGTTGGGTTGCGAACTCAACCGCCTCAGCCCGACCGAACAACTTTCCGAAGCGATCGATCCTGCGACCGAGCGTCAGGTACTGAAGATCGATAGCCTTCAATTGCGCGTCAAGACTGTCGGTCTGCGAACGGTTGATCTTCGCTTCCAAGGCTTCGAGTGAGCGGCGAATGTCTTCCACCGCACGGCGCTTCTTCTCCAGATCGGCGTCACTGGCACCTTGCGGGGTTGTCGGAACGAAAGGCGGAATGGCAGTTGGATTGGACAGTGCGATTTGATTGTCGATACGACGAACATCAGCCTGGGTTGCAGTCCGGCTCATGTCCTCACTCATTCCTAGCGCCTCTGCCCGAACTCGGCGAATCTCTCGTAGTTCCTTCTCCATGCGCTCACGCGCCGTCTTGGTGGCGTCGTAGATGCTCTCGTAACTGACCTCCAACGAATCGGCAATCGTCTTCAACGCATTGCCCATCGGTGTTGCGCCAACGGCAAACGCAAACGAGGCGAGCACTGTCAAGATGCGCTTCAACACGTTGGCGACTGAGTTGTAGAGAAACTTGAAGGCATTGACGATCATCGTTGCGATGGCCGTCGACGCAAGTTCAACACCGCCAGTGATCCAAAGAATGGCTTCGTCAAGCCACGTCTTGAAGTAAGTCAGCGCCGTTTTCACGTCGTCAAACTTCTCCATGATCCACGAACCGAGTTGCCACGCGGCAATCGCAAGACCGATAACCCCAAGAAAACGAACGATCAACTTGGCAGCAACCGGAAACACCCGAGCCAAAGTCTGCACACGTTCAAGCAAACCTGCCAGGTAAGCAGCTATGCGGGTATAGCTGGTACGAACATCCGCCGCCATGCCAAGAAGGTCTTTGCCCAGGCGGCGCAAGAACAGAGCACCGGCTATCGCTGCAATGGCGACCAAGACCGTCTTCACGGCCTCCAGGTTCTTCAAAGCAACGATCAACGTGTCGGTAAACGCCTTGAATGCATTGCCGAGTTCATTTGCGAACTTCTTCCCATCGTCGCTTTTGAAGAAATTGGTCAGCAGAACAATCGCCTCGGTGAACGAGTCGAGAAAGCCGCTGTCACCAACTGCAAGACGAAACTCGAATAGTGAATTGTTCAAGCGTGCCTGTTGAGCCACAAGCGAGGTGACTGCACTCGGCAGTTGATCGCCAACCATCGAACGGTATTTCTCAGCAATCAGCAACAGATTGTTGGCCGAGACTTGACCTTGTTCGAGGGCCTTGCTGAGATTCGGGAATTGGTCCTCCAGAGCCTTGGCTGCAACTTGGAAAGCACCAAACAAGCGATCACCCAACTGGCCGCGCAGTTCTTCCGCCTGGATGGAACCCTTGGACATGATCTGCTCAAGGGCTTTCAGCACCCCATCTAGGTCATCGGTGCTAAGGTTGGCTACACGACCAACTTCAGCAAACGTCTCGAAGATGTAGCGAATCTCCTGACGTGCCCGTCCGGCCAAAGTCGCCGATGCTGCAAACTTGGCATAGCCGCGTGCCGTACGGTCGAATTCCAAACCAATACGATCGCTCTGTCCTTTGATGTAAGCGTACTCAGCGTCGATGGCATCACGGTCACTGCCGACAGAGATAGCCAGTTGATTCCGAATTGCCTGACGATCGTTAGACGCCTGGATGACTTGATTGACTTCTCGAATGGCACCGAATAGACCAACGTAGGCCGCTGTCACCGAAAGAATCTGGCCGCGAATCCGTTGGTAAAGATCAAGTGTGGTGCGCCCACGACCGTTTGCTTCATTAGCGTCGTTGGCTGCTTTCCCGTACTTCTTCATTGCAGCAGCCAACGATGTTACGTTGGAAGTGCTGGTCTTGGCAGAACGCGTCAGGCGTTCCTGAGCATCAGCCAAAGCATTCGTCGCAATACCAGCCTCACGCGCTGCATTACGAGCTTCACGAGTTCGGCCGATCTGTTGCCCGAGGGCGGATGCCGCAGCACTGGCACGCTTCTGCGCGTCAGCAAGCGATCGGACGAAGCTCTGACCGGCCTCACCGCCCTGGGCCACTGCTGCCGCATAGCGAGCAACCTCAGTGCGCGCGGTCGTGTATTCACTTCGTGCTGCACGCAATGCCACAACTTGAGAATTCAAATTGTCGACCAAGCTGCTTTGAGAAACGATGGCCTTCTGTGTCACCTCAAGCCGACTGAGGGTAGCTCGATAATTCTCAACAGGGCCATTGATGGCAGATACCGACTTGGTAAGGTCCTCGACTTCCTTCTCCATGGAAGCGAAGTTGCCAGTGACCTTACTCGTCGGATCGATAAGCGAATTGACCGCATCTCGCAAACTCTGCACGCCAGGGCGAAGATTGTTCGATGCGCGAGCCAGACTGCTATACGCGGTGGCAGCGGTCTTGGCGTCATTTGCGATCTTGAGAAGACCGCGATTTGTAGCGGCCTGTGTCTCAGCACGGTCAGCAGCTTCGAGGGCTTCTGTCCAGAATTGAACGTAGTCATGCGCCTTCGCAAGACTTGCCGCGTCTACCAGCTTCTTCTGCAGCGCCTGCTCGGCACCCAGCTCACGTTCAGCATCACGGGCGCGGCGAACGTCATCGCCGTAGCTGCGAATTGCGCCACGGACTTTGGTCAGCTCGTTGCCATAGCGAGCAAATAGGTCAAGGATGCGTGCTTCAGACTCAGCGAAGTTGTCAGTCGCAACGCCAGAGTCCTTCAACTGCTTAGCGAGATTACCTTGCTCTTTCTGCAGCAATGCCACACGTTGGGCCGCACGTTCGGACTTGGCCGATAGGCTGTCCAACTTGACGTTCTGCGCGTCCGTAGCGCCGCCAGTCTCGTCAATCTTCTTGCGGTACGTCTCGTAGGCCGTTGCAGCAGCCACGGCGCGCTCTTGGGCTTTGAGGATTTGCCCGTCCAGACGCTGGAAGGCATTGATGACCCTGGTGTTGTCCTCAAGGCCGCGCTGCACCTCAAGCAGTGCAGCCTCAGACGCCTTGAGCGAGTCGATTGACTGCTCACCGCGCTTGGCAGCGGCAGTTTGTGTATCGATGGCCGATGCGATCTCTTCGAGGCTCTTGGCGATCCCCGACAGCTCCTTCTGGCCTTTGATCTGAGAGGTGACGCGCAGCAGGACTTCTTTAACGTCAATCACTTTGGCTCACCTTTTCCAGAATTTCTTTCAGTTGCTTGCTTGCCTTCTTGGAAAGGAGAGAGCCGACAACCATCTGCATGACAGCGGCGTCTCTACGTCGCCGAATGTCGGCACGCTGGCGAATGATGTTGACCTCAGACCAAATCATTCCCAGCGGGTAACGACGGGCTTCGCGGTGTCCCGACTCAAGAAGCAAACTCACGTCACGGCGAAGCCCGCGATAGAGCCTGATTACTGGCCCTTCATCGTCGTCTTCGAGAGAGTCTTCAGACGGTTCTGACCCAGGAGCGCCGTGACTTGCTCCATGGCTTTTTTTATGCCGCCAACATCTCCGAAGGTCAGATCGACAACGTGTGTGACAGCCTCGATCTGCACAGGTGCCGGGAGGCGCATGGCGTTGTCCGCGCCTTCAGGTTCGCCCGCTGCCAACGCAATCACATTGGCAACAAAGCCAGGTGCCTGGGTAACGACGGTCGGAATCAGTGCCTTGAACTGTTCCGTCGTGCCGCCCTTCTCGAACAATTCGAAAAGAGCTTGCAGATCGTCGAGATGTTCTCGAACGAGAATCGCAACATCCTGAAGGGAGAGGCCCCCCACGTCAAAGGAGCCTCCCTTCATCTGAATGCTGCGCTTCTCAGGGGTGAAGTCTGAGAGTGGCATTTTGTCCCCTTATGCCGCGACCGGACGGCCGTCGATATAGGTCGCTTCGATGTTGGACGCCTTCTTCAGGATTTCCATGGTGAAGCCCATGGTCATCCATTCCTCGCCCTTGAGGTTGTAGTCGCCGTCCGGTGCCAGCTTCACGTAGGGGAAGAAGTAGTCCTGGTTCGTGCCACGCGGGTTGTCGGAGACGAAACGAATCGCGCCGTAGATGGAGTCGCTGGAGGACACCACGTAGCTGCGCGTGGTCGCGGCCACATCGTACGTGACCTGGATCACGGTGTCATCGGGAATGTCGGCCGAATCGGGATCGATGAAGATACGGCCCAGGTCCTCGTCGACCTCGTAGTTTCCGGAGGCCGTCACGGTGACGGCGAAACCAGGCGTGCCCTTCTTGACCACCACACTGCTCACCTTGCGCACGCCGGACGGATTGCTCTCGGTCGTGCCCAGTTGGTAGAACAGACCTTTGCGGACGGTGAGGGTTTCGACCGCGTCATCAGCCGAAGCCTGCGACTTGGTGCTGGCCGAGCCCAGGAAGAACAGCGCCACGTTCTCGGAATCCACGTTGTCACAGGTGAACGAGCCGGTGCGGTTCAGAGAGAGCTGCACGGATGCGTCCTTGACGCGCACACCGCTGTCGCTGTCGAAGTGATCCAGGTTTTCGCTCTCGCTCGTGGTGCTGAACTCGGGCGTGTTGCCCAGGTAGCGTTCGCCGGTCCCGCGCGTCGATGCGGTCACGGCGTCATTGGAGGGGAAACGGTCGAAGAACACGCGGCCACGGCCGAGCGTGTAGTTCTTGCCGCCGAGATCGGATGTGATGGGCATGATTGACTCCTAGAGGAAGTAAAGAAAGGTTGAAAGCCAAATTATCACAAAGCCCACCCTACCCTGCACGCTTGGCCTTGACCAGGCCAACGTACACAGGCAAGTAGAAGAACGCTTTGGACGAAACCCCCTCGGAAGGAGGGCGCACCACGCCAGGACCGAACGTGAACGTTGTCACGCGCTTGCCGAGCATATATGCCTCGGGATACAGAGGCAGCCCACTCGCAGGACGAGTTTCGACAACCTTCTGCAATTGATCTTCGACAACCTGAAGCAACAGGTACAACGGGTCGGTTGGGTTCGCCGGATCGTCAGTCGTCCAACCTTGAATGAGCAGAGGCCAACGCTCAGAACGCTCTTCCCCATTGTCACCGGCCGTCGAACCAACGTCGGGACGCGGAGATTCGAGAATTGCAATCATGGTGTCAGGAGACTCTGCACCGAAAAATGCACGGCCACGAAAGACGGCATTGCTCAAGTCGAAATCGTGCTCATCTTCCACAGGCACGATCTGCTTCAACAGAGCGGTCAATGCCAACAGAACGTCAAGACGGTAAGAGGTGATCATTTGGACAGCCTTATCAATTGTCGGAAAAACTGCTGAGACACCATTTCTCCAATCTCAGGAGCCCGGTACTCGGCAACACCACGAAACACCTGATCAACGGAAGGTCCGTAAAGAAGATAGAGATTGTTCGCCAACTTCACAGCACTGTCGCTGTTGCGCAGACTTTCACCAGGCTTCAACCGAACTGCAAGACCTGTGTTCCCGTTCTTCAAATTGACCAAGAATGAACTGCGCAGATGACGAACCTGACCACCGCGCAATTGAACCCGAACCCCTCTCCCTCTTGTGTTTTTTGGCGTCTGCCCTGCGGCAAATCGAGCGAGGGAGGTTGCACGATCCCTGCCTGAAATCAAAGCCTCCATTGACCCTTTAGTGGCTCTACGCTTGACCGTCATCCTGCTTTTCAAATAGCCCGCAGGGAAATCAATTTGTTGCTGCATGTCCTTCTGCATGATCGCCATGCCGTCACGTTCGGCAACCTGGTTGATGGCAAGGACCATTGCTGTCTCAGCCGTCTCAGGGAACGCATCGAAAATCTGAGCCATCTTCTTCAAATCAGGCGATGCAATAAGAACACTCATACCCTGGTCACTTGCCAAATCTGCTCAACAGGTCCGGTAATCTCCATCTTCACTTGCAAAATCACAGTGAAGCCCAGGCTTGTAAGCTCTACACGCCCACCTCGATTGAACACCAAATCAGGATAGTCCGAATGGATTAAGGCTACTTGTTCACTGCCCTGCTCGATCTGTGCGTAGCCACCGTTCTGCAAATCGCCAACCTGCATGCTGTTGGGATTGATGAAGCGGGCAACGATATCGACAGGTTCAATCAACAAGGAGTCCGAATACAAAGCAGCAACGCCGAAGGTCTTTTGGACCTTGCGGCGCAGCTTCGCTTGCGCAGAAGCGAAATCGAAGCTCACAGCTTGTCGTCCTTCTTCGGAACGACGGCCGGGGCCGGGGCCGCTTCGCCCTTGGGCATGACAAGTGCCTTCGGCGTCATGCTGCTGATCTCGGCAACTTCCTTGTCCGTGAACTCGAAGAGATCGCCGATTTTGGGCGAGACGGCTTTGCCTTGACGGTAGACCGTCACCGGCTGTTTGACAATGCGCTTGGGCATGATGAGTTCCTTTCTGCAGTTGATTGAAAGAAGGCCCTAGGATGGGCCTTCGAGTGCTCAGAGCTGTTGCTCGTCCGAGGGCGTGCCCTTGCGTTTCTTGCCCGGTGCGGCGGCTTCCGTTTCCGTGGCAGGGCCGGAACTGTTGGGATCGGTGATCTCGCCGGCCTTCAGAGCGGCAGCAGGGTCCGAAGACAGGTCCACCGTCACCTTGGCGGTGATGGCGTTCTGCGGCATCAGCTCGTCGATTTCTTCATCGGTGAAATCGAAAATCTGGCCGGGCGGAACGACGACGTTCTTCTTGTTGCGCACGACCGTGATCGACTGGAGGGTTTGACGTTGCGGCATGATTGAAATCTCCTGAAAGAGTTGAAAAGGGACGGCCTTCGGGCCGTCCCCGAGGATGCAGCCGGTTGGCTGTTACGTCGCCGTCTTGATCTTCCAAGAGGCGTTGGGCCGCTTGGGAACCATCAGCGGCGCAGACTGGCTCATGATGAACTCGGAGCTGGGGTCCTCGGATTCCCACATCTTCGTGAAGATTTCCATCGACTGGAGCCCGGCCTTCACGTCCTTGATGGCACCGAAGCAGCGGACGCCCTCGATGTTGTCCGCCACTCCGACGACGGTCTTCTGATCGAGGAAGAACTGCTCGGTGTTGGTGTCGTCGACGTACTTCGACGTGTCGACGAAGCACTCCATGCGGCCACCACCGTTCCAGCCCTGGATCGTGCCAACGTACTCGACACCCTCGACGCCATCCGTCATGGTCTTCACGCGGCTCAGGCTGTCGGCGTAGTTGGTGTTCATCAGCTCCTTCAGGTCCACCTTGTCGGCGAAGTAGCCCCACGCATCGCCACCGAAGATGACCGTGCGCGTCACGCCGCCACTGCGCGCGCTGGCGTTGGAACGGGCCACCTTGATATCGTTCAGGCAGTCGCCCGTGAAACTGCCGGAGGCCGTGTCCCACTTGGCAGTACTCGACAGCGTGTAGCTGAGGGACGCATCACGCAGGAAGTTCACGGTCGTGGCCGGGTAGTTCTCGCCCTGGATGGTCACTTGCGCGTCGATGATGGCACGAGCGGCCAGCCATTCGTTCCGGTTCGTCAGCATCGTGCGGTGCTGACGCAGCCGCTCGGCGATCACGGCATCGCGGCGCTGGCCCAGCGTCAGGGAGCCGGTCGCAAGGGCCTCACCGGGTTGGCGCGGAATGGACATGGACGGATCGATGTTGTGCTTGGGCTTGACGTAGGCCGGCCGGAAGCTGACCGTGTTGAAGCCCGAAGCGCCCAGGACCTTGCCTTGGACGTTGGGGGCCACGAACGGGGCCAGACGCCGGTAATCGCTGTTCACGCGGTCAAAGTCGATGCTTTCGGTTTCGAAGTTGATCTGCGATGTGAAGAACCGCAGGTAGAACGGGACGATCACCCGTTGGTGTGACATGACGCTCAAGAGCGTCGAAGTTTCGTAGATGCCAGCCATGATTGGCTCCTTTCCTGAGTTTGATTGAGACGCTGAGACGCTTACTGCGGGGGCAGTGCGCCGAAGCTGATGGGCGTGCCGCCGAAGAAGGCGTTGGCCGCAGCCACCGTCGTGCACGGGTTGCTGGCATCGTCCAGAACGCCAAAGGCGATCGCGGCGTAGTTGAAGCAGCCGCCCCTGTAGAACGGAATGTCGCCGCTCGCCACGCCAGGCTGAGCTGCGATGACCAGCCGCAGCGCATTGGTCAACGTCGTCACGCCCGTGTTCACGGGGATCACCGTCGTCACCTCGCCGTCGTCCTGCACGTACAGAACCTGCCCCTTGCTGATCGCAGCAGAGCCAGAATCGGCTTTCGCCGCGCCCGTGATGACAGGCGCATCGCCAGCAAACAACAGCTCGGGCGTGTAGGTGCCGAGCACCTCACCTTTTGCCAAATCACTCATGATGAACTCCTTGAAGTTGAGTTAAAAACCTGATTACTCAGGCCGTGTGCTTGATGCCGGTGGCAGCAGACTGCGCGGCCAGGATGGCCGAGATTTGAGCCTGCTTCTCGTCGGGCTTGTCGCCATTGCCGGAGTCGCCGCCGACGTTGGGATGCTGACTGGCGTTCATGGCTGCATCGAAGCCATTGGCAGCAGCGGCAGGCACGGCGGCTTGCTCGGTGGCCGAGGCGGCGAGAACCTTCTTGGCGTCGTCAACGCTCATCTCGGTGTTCATCGCCAAATGGCTTGCCAGCTTGGCCCGGTCTTTGGCTTCATCGCAGCCAGTGATGGCGGCAATGCGGGAACGCTCGGCATTGCGAGCTTCGGTGGCCGCTTTCGCGGCGTCAGCCTGCGGGGTGGTCGCTTCGACATTGGCCCCCGGCTTCGTTTCAGGTGCAGTGGACATTTCTGTTCCTTCTTCGGGTTGATGATTCGAGCCGGAAAGCTCGTCCAAAAATGCGCGAACCGCCACACTCGGCGTATCCATCGCATGAATCAGGCCAAGCGAAACCGCTTCGTCGGCCCGGTAGCAACGCGACTTCGTATCGCGCACTGCCTGTTCGGTGATGCCCATGTTCATCGAAATGAGCGAGCAGAATTTCTCGTAGTAGTAGTGAATGTCGGCCTGAAAGTCCTTCTTCACATCGGCGCTCAACTTCTCGTATGCGTTGCCGTCGACCTTGTGATCGGACTCATAGATGAACGTGATCTTGTAGCCATAATCGGCCAGCATCTCGGAAATGTCGATGTGCATCATCACGACGCCGACAGAGCCGACACCACCACTCGGCACGCAAACGATGCGAGAGGCTGCAGACCCGAGCCCGTAGGCCGCGCTGTAGCAGTTGGTGTCCACCACAGCCAAGCTCGGCTTCTTCGAACGACTGGCGCGAATCTCATCGGCCAGTTCAGTCAGACCTGCAACTTCACCGCCCGGGCTGTTCACATCAAAGACGATGCCCTGAACCTCGTCATCGTTGATCGCATCGTTCAACTGCGAACGAATGAAGTTGTAGCCGGTCACACCGTAGCCGCTGTAGCTGTAGCGATTGATCAGAATGCCGGTGATCGAGATGAAGGCGAGCCCATTGGCAAAGGGAAAGCTCTTACGCTGCTCAGGTGCGTTGAAACCGTATGCGGCACAGATTTCAGATCGACGCGCATTCATCGCTTCGATCATTTGCTGCTGGCTCACACTGGCTGTTCGAGACAGGTCCGCCGCCACGCTGATGCAAAGCGGCGACAACGCAACCGCTTTCATGTGCATGCGGGTAACGGCTTCGTGAATCACCGGATTGTGTTCTTTCGGCATTTGGTTTGTTCCTTCAAATCGAAGTTTATTTGCAATGCAATCTTTTTGCAGGGCTTACTCTTCTTCGGTTTCCTCGGCCCGCATCGTTTGTTGCGCATCGTTGGCACCAGGCTTGGTGCCCTTAAGGTCAACCGACAAGCCCAGCTTCTTCAGCATTGCTTCTTCACGCGCACGCTGCGTGAAGACTCGACGGAAGTCTTCGCCAAGACGGGCGCACTCTTTTTCGAAGGTGGACAGGCCGGACTTGATCTTCATGATCGCGGCCTGAGTTTCTTTCAGCTCATCGATCTGTCCCATCGACGACCCGATCCATTCGCACTGCAGCAGGGCTTCTCGGAAAACCGGGTCATAGAAAATGGAACGGCTCTTGCCACGAGGAACAGGAATATTCCCGGCGTTCCATTCCTCTTCAAACCACAAAGCAAAGATAGCAGACGCCCAGCGGTCAGCAATCACCTTCTTGCGTGCCTGCATATATCGGCCGGTATCAGAACGCGAAGCGCGCGCGCTGCTGTAGTTGGTCTTGGTGTAATCCTTGCTGAACTCTTCGAACGATAGACCGAGGGCGGCGGCGATGTGACGAAGGAGGCTGTTCTCGTAATCCGTTCCGACACCACCAGGGGTGCCCATCGGCTTCAAGTTCAACTTGGTGCCGGGAAAAAGGTGAGGAATCCGAACGCCGTCGATGGCGATGTTGTCCGAGGTACTGGTGTAACTGCCGAGAGCCTTCAGGTACTCTTGAAGCACACCAGACAAACCGGCCTGTCCGGCACCAAGCGCGCCAAACACCATTTCCTTCGGCAGCTCAGATTCGATGGCAGCGGCATAGCTTGCGTTCACGACTGCGTTCTGCAACACAATCTCGTTGAACTGCTTGGTCATCTTCATCTGCTTGAGCACAGACACCATGTCACTGACACCGCGCGTCTGTTCCGGCTGCATCTGCTCAATGATGTGTATCACTTGGGCGCGGCCCCACGGCTTCTTCGCGGGCACGTATCTCCAACGCTGCTCTTGTGTGAAATCGAAAAAATCGTTCGGATAGCTCATCCGAAAGTGGTAGCCCTGAGCTGCACCGTACTGGTCAATCTCAATGCCACGACGCAACGTGCGATCGTCCATACGCATGTCAGGATTGCTCAGGCGCGTCGGTGCGATCATCTGGACTGCCGTCTTGAAAGGTCGGTCAACCTGACGAATCCATTCCGCCGTGGCAAGCACTTCCCCCGTCAACATATGCTGGCCGACGCCAAGGCGAATCAATCCAGTGAAGGTGTTCTTGCGCTGGGCATCGAACCAGCAAGAATGGCTGTCCGCCATCAGATTGAAACGCCCTTCGACAGTCTCCTGAAACTCTTGTGCCCACGTCTCGTCAGCACCGAGGATGGCCCAATTCGGCTGTGCGTTCAGGCGATATTGCGCACCGACAATCGAGTCCTTGTGAGTGTGCATCGCGCCCATCGCGTAGCCATCGTTCTGCACCATGTCGGCAGAACGCGCGTCGGCCATTTCCTTCACAGGATTGATCTTGCGATCAGGCGAGATAACCGCAGGGGACCACGATGCAGTTTCTCGGTTGCTCCGTTCAGCACCTTCGATGCCGCCACCAATGGCCTTGGTGGTCACTCGAAACAGATCAGCCGTCTTGATGGTCATGTTGTGCAACCTCAGAAAATGAAGCGAGCGGGACCGTAATTGGCGACAGTCACTCCAGGCGCGCTCGGGCACAAAGCCTGCAATTGAAGGATGTAGGAATAAAGCGCACCCTTGTTGGCGGCTGTGAATTCCACACGTTTGCCGTCCAAATCCACGACCACACGGGCCATTTGACCCGTAAGCAGTTCGTGATAGGCAGTCTGTGCTTCAGCCAGACGGGCCAGGGTGATCGAGTCGCATGTTGCCATATTGATTCACTCAGCCGAGTGCCTTGCCAAACGAAGAAAAATCGAGTTCGGATTCTACGGAGCTTCTGAATCTGGCGCTTTCTTGGGCTGCACGCACAAGTTCATTCTTGTCGAACTCAGCCGCCCAGCCAGGAGGATTCGCCCAATCCAGATGCTCAACCCGAATGAATTCTGAGACGCAAATGGCAATGAAGTAATACCCCAAATCCCATGCTTCGTTTCGACTATTGCTCGGGTTCTCCCAACCCTTAGCCGTGCGAATCTCTGCACACAACTCTTCATAGAACTTGTCCGAGAGCCACGATGGGAAGCGGATCATGCCTTTGCCAGGAATCAGGCAATCAAGCCGGCCGCTCAGTTCATCCTTCACGATGTTGGAGTTGATGAGCAGAACTGGAACATCACCGCGCGCGCCGCTGTTGCGATCCTTGCGGCTGCTGTCGGGATAGGTTATGCGAGTTCGCGGATTGTTCGGGGACGGATCACCTTTGGTCAGTACGAAACGACGGTGCTTGTTTTTTTCGCGCAATCGACGATAGAAGTTGTAGGCGCGCGTCGTAACACCCTCTCTACCACCAGAATCGCAGCCGACAAATCTGATGCCCATCATTCGCCCGCTGCCATCGCCAAGCACGTACTCTCGTTCAATGACGTGCTCAAGAATCTCATCCCAGTCTTCGTCATAGACGTTCGGCTTGACCCACAGGTGCTCACCATCGCCATCCGTACGCTTTGATTTACGAATGTCGTAACGGTCAATCAGAACAGCGTCAAACGGCATGCCAGGAAGAACACCAAATACTTGGACGACGAACATATTCTTTTGAACGTCGACCGTTGCTACCAAAAACCTGACGCCTGACGGAACACTTCGTTCGCCTAGGCTTGAATCCTCACGAGCTTTCAGTGTCTCAGGAAGACGGCGATCATCAAGTGACTTCTTCGATATATACGGTTCACCGAGATCGTTGTTGTAGAACTTCTTCAACGCCTCTTCCGAACCTGTTCTCTCGTAGGTGTCATTGGCATCGAGATACAAGTTGACCAGCTTCGACCAAGTAATGAAAGTAGCGGCTACACCTCGCAACCAAAACGAAGCGATGCGGCTCCTTGACGCAGGACCGATTACTAGCCCAAGCCTGTCAACCGATTGACCGTCCTTCACCCAAAGACCCCATGCATTCATCATGTCGCGTGAATCAGGATGGATCAATTCTCCACAAAGTGGACAGCGCATGCGTGCCGTCATTCCCTTGTCGAGGTTGGTGCCAGGATGATCACTGTCCCATTCCAACATTTCGAACGTTCCTTCGAAATATCTGTCGCAATGTGGGCAAGGCCATTGCCACCGCCGACGATCACCTCTGTTGTACAACGACAAAATTCCAGCAGCGGGCGGAGCTTCGTGCGGCGTCTTAGCTATCCACTTCGGATTCTCAACAGGCCGAGATGGCGACGACTCAGCAATCGTCATCGCATACGAACCGAACGTCGTTGTCCGTTTCGCTGCCAGATCGTAAGGCTCACCGTCACCACCAACATCATCTTCCATGCGGTCACGGTCAGTCAGCACAACTCGACCGATAGGCTTGCCTGCCAGTTCGCTTGGTGAAGGCCAAGACAATGAAAGCAACATGCCGTTCTTGTAGTGTTTATCAAACACGTTGTCGTTGTTCGAGCCTGGCATCAACAGATCACGCATCACGTCACTGTATCGATTCAAACGATCTATACGACGAATCGAAAAGTCACGCGCAGCCGTGTTAGTCGGACAGACGACCATCATGTCCATCGGATCGCATTTGACCGAGTAAGCGATCGGATTCAGGATCAACGCCTGAGTCTTCCCGGATTGCGCACTACTCACAAAGATGATGCCTTCGAACTCATGAGAGTTAAACAGGTCCGATGGCTCTCGCATGTAAGGAGTCATCTCGCCTGAATACTTGCCAACGTAGGCACCAGGCTGATTGATGTAGACGTACTCTTCAGCAGCTTCGCTTACGGTCAACCTCTCTGGCGGTTGCCATATCTGTGCAAGACCGACGATCAAATGTCCGATGCTTCGATCTTCAGCAATCGGTATCTCATAGTTCATCGTCATCGTCCTTCTCTTCAGGTTCTGCTTTTGGTTTCGGCTTGAACTTCTCTTCCGTCATTCTCAACAGTTCTGAAAGCATGTCGTCGCCTAAGTCGTCAATTAGCTTGCGCTGACGATCAGACAACTCAGTCGTTTTCTCTACACGATCCCGCATCAATCTAACGCTGACCTTGATCAACTTGACCAATTCACCAACATCGGCAATCACTTTTTCCGTAGGCCACAGATCACCTTCGTTTGTCAGATACTCTTGGCGACTCTTCAATCCAGCCCAGAACTCCTTGGTCAGTTGCTTAGGCAAATCGGCATGGTTCATCTGCTTGATGTACTTCTCAATGTCATAGGCCGGCTTCACAAGATACGGTGCAGCCTCAGCCAAGTCCCAAATGTCTACGCCGTTTCGTTTGCCACTCGGATTAACCTCATGCAACTTCTTCTTCACAGTGTTCACGTCCATCTTGAAAAGAACGGCATACTGCGATACGTTCAACCCTTCATAGAGCATGGCCTGGCTCTCTTGATCGAGGGGCTTAGGACCAGGACGCTTACGGTCTTCGCTCATTTAAGAATCTCCTGCTTCAAAGACGATAAGGCCGAACGGCTCAAGAGCAGTACGGCCTCAATGTGACGTTGATGGTAAAGCTGCAACGGGCGCGTGCCGTTACGATACTGCATGTACGTGAAATAGGACATGCCGAGCAGACACGAAGCCTCTGCGGCCGACATAGCGCAGCGACCCTCCAGTAGAAGGAGCAAGTCATGAGGGTCTGCTCTGCTTTTCATAGCAGGTATTTTATGTGCAATGCACAAAACACGCAGAGCTGAAAAAGAAGGCCCGTACAACAGCCAACAGGCGGGAGATACGCCTCTGTGTACGGGCCTCGCTGTTACCAGCAAATAGCACCGTCATGTCACCCCTGAACACGACGGGCGAATGGCAGTTTACCCCCGCTTCAATCGGTACTGCTTGACTAGCCTTTGAAGGATTCGAAGTAGTTCCTCTTGGCCTTCCTCCTTTAGACCAAGCGCCTTTGCGACTTCCCAATCTATGGTGCCTATCGCCAACAACAAACGAACCACAACCGGATTGGCCTGCCCCTGACGTGCGAGACGGCCTATCAATTGCAGATAAAGCTCAAGCGACCACACCAAATCGAAGAAAACAAGATTGTGCCCTCCCGCCTGCAGATTCATGCCATGCCCGCCAGACTTCGGATGAATGAACAGAAGTGGAATCTGACGAGCGTTCCAGGCAGTTCGCAACTTGCCTTCCCTGTCCATGACCTTGGCGCTAGGAAAAGCCTTCTTCAGACGATCAAGTGACGACTTGAAGTTGTACGAGACTAGCAGTGGCTCGCCGTCCATCGATTCGACGATCTCACGCAACGCCTCTATCTTGTCGTCGTGTATGTGGTGAACCTTACGGACCTTCTTTATGTCATCGGTTTCCCAGTCCTTTACATCCTGCGTCTCATACAACGATCCACTTGCCAACTGAAGCAACGATCCACTCAGTGCAGCCGCGTTCTTGCTTTCAATCACAGAACCGTCATTCAAACGAACAATGCTCTCTTCTGACAGTTCTTCATACTTGGCCACCGTAGCCTTGGACAATGACACCGGAACCTTGACGATGAGCGGTTCCTCCAGCTTCAAATGGTCCTTAGCTCTATAGACAAAGCACACGTCCTTGATCTTGTCGAGGATTTCGTCCTTGGCCCCTGGCCGCAAGTACCATTTGCGTTGATACTTGTTGTAGGTGAAATATCTGTTTCGGTAAGTCGTGACGTTCTTACCTAACCGCTGCCCAAGGTCAACAAGATAGAGCTGTGACCACAAGTGCAAGTAAGTCTCAGCAGCGGGAGTTGCTGTCAATCCGTGAAGACGTGTTATAAGGCCAGGTGTGCGTCGCACCTTGGCTAACGCACGAAAGCCATCGCTTGCGTGGTCCTTGAACATCGACAACTCGTCAATGAACACGGTTCTGTACGGCCACTTTGCACCGAACAAGTTCACCAACCAGACCAGTTGCTCCTTATTTATGAAGTGAATGCTCTGCCTTGACTTGGCTAGTTGCTCACGAATCAAGTGCCTTGTGCGTGTCTCATTGGTTGGAGGTAGAACAAGATCACCGCCGATGAAAAGAGCGTTGGATCGTATCCAATTTCTTTCCTCTAGCTCTCTTCGATCCTGCGCACGGGCTGCACGTATGCGCGGGTCGTCGTCATCTTCACGAATCAAAGTGAAGTTGTATGGAGCAGTATGACTCCAAAGACCGATCTCATCAGGCCACGTCCCTGTCATGACTTTCAAAGGGCCAACGACAAGAACTTTCTCAGTCAAGAACGCTTGAAGCAAACGAACGATTAAGCTCAACGAAATGATCGTCTTGCCTAGCCCAAGGTCGATGAACAGATGAGAGAACGGAACGTTATAAATCGAATCCTCAGCTTCCAACTGATAGTCGTGCATGTCCTCCGGGCCGCGCACTACCCGGTCAAACTTCGCCCGTATCCGCTCATCGAAGGAAATCTTTTGCATCTTGCAGATTGTCGAAGACATGAACCTCGACACCTTGCTTGCGAAGCTCGTCAATACGTTCGACCTGAATAGTTCGAAGAGGCTTACCAGGAGCCTTGAACTCAATAAGCACCACACCTCTATCCCAACGAGCAAGGAAACGATCAGGCATGCCATTGATCGACGGTGAGGTCATCTTGCATTGAAACCAACCACGACGCTCTGCGAACTTCATCGCAGGCTTCTCAATGTCGTCAATCTCCTTGACTGGCTTTTCGTAAAAGCTCACAGTGTTTGCTCCCGTAGGCACTTGCTGCAAATCTTCTGACCGAGGTAGCCATCCTCGATCCAAGCGTCTCGCATGCTGTCGGGTCCTCTGCCACAAAGCGCAACACCAACTGGTAGTTTGACAACGTGGTACGTCTTCTGATCAGGAAGGCGGGCGTTCATATGGCCCTTACGGCCGCGCAACGTCGGGTCTAAGACCGGCATTCCGATATCCTGCATGATTGCATGAGCCTCGCGCACATACCAATCATGATCAATCCAATCAGGGAACTCTTCAGGAAGTTCCATCAACGGCCACGCACCTTCAGTTCGAGGGACCGTGTTCCCATTCATCTTGTAGTTTATGGCGTTCCTTTCATTGGCCCGATACGCCCAACGTATCACCTTGCCAATGCTCTCTCCACCCTTCTCTGCACCACCTTTGACCTTGCGAATCATCACGAACTTGCGAATGTCCACGCACTTGCGCACAGTCTCATCTATCGGCGTTCCTTCCTTCAGCAGAGCAATGACTGCATCGATAGAAACCTCGGCGTTCGGATTCTTCTTCATGCCTGCAGCGCCCTTCTGTCCAGGACCAGCAGGAGCATAGGTGCCCTTGGTCTTGACCTTGCCGTCGACACCGATGGCGATGTAGTTGTTAACATCGCGCGAGGCGAGAATTCGGTAGTACGTCTTCTCTGTGCTAAGCCCAGTGGTACATTCCCAATCGAATACGACCGCATTGAATTCGTCGCGGCGCGAGCGCTCTATGTAAGACACGAAGCCATCAGTGTTGGCCGACACGCAGTGCAATCCTCGAAGTTCCAAATCCTCGATCAGCATCAGCATATCAAGCTGGCCAGTCAGCGTGGTCTGGATCATCAATGATGGAGAATAAATCTTGGAGAACGGAGAACCCAGCTTTCCAAAGGCTCCATTCAGAATAATCTTCAACGTCTCAGCGATGTTCTGATTATTGCGCAGTATCCACTTCAGTTTGGCAATCTCATCAGGATCAACGGCCCGCTTGATCAGTTCCTCAGTAATGGTCGCAGCCTTCTTTGCAGCCAATCGACGCTCGTACAGAACTCGATAGACTCGAAGGAACACTGAGCCGATGTGGGCTGGAAAGTAACCACCATCGATGATCAACTTCGGATAGTAGCTCGTGGCATCCGTGTCTACGAGTTCATACAGGTCGTCGATCTGAAGGAATTGCGCGCTCTCGGACGAGTGCAGCCCTCCACTGCCCATGCGATACGTGCCGCCATTGATGGTCAGCGAAAAATCCTCAAGAGCCTTTGGCATGTGAACAATGCCGGCGCGATCAACGGTGAAAGCAGACGTGGTGATCATACGAAGCATGTCCTGGAACTGCTTCGTCTTGAATTTGATGTGCTCTGGCGCTTTGTAGAAGAACGTGCCAGGCTTAATGTCTTGACGGTATATCCGTCGCTTGTTCATGCGTTCGCACTCAGCGACGATCACCGCCTCGGCAATCTGTGCATCACTCTTGCTGCGCAGATCAATACCATAAACGTCGCTCATCTCAGCACGAATCTCAATCTGTGCTTTCAACTCAGTGTGGAAATCGTCCGTGACGTTCAGATCGTTGCCGTGATACACACGAACGCCGTCAGGACCATCCAGTTCGGCCTCAGTCATCACCATGTCAGGCTCATACGGAAGATCACGCATCGTCTTATGGTGCAAACGACCCGCGTAAACCTTCAACGATGGTTTCGTAGGTGATCCAGGGGACACCTCCATCAAGTCGATGTGATCGATCCAGTCAGGCAGCGACGTGCCGTAGTGATCAAAGAACTGCCACGGCCGCATGTCGCTCAGAATGATTGCATCACTGGCCCGCTTGAGTTCACCGTTCGTGACGCCATCACGCATTGCGAGTGACAGCATCGGCATGTCGTAGTTGGTCGAATTGAAGCCAACGACACGCCAGTTCTTCAAAATTCTCTTGATACCCATCCGATCAAGCGGACCGTCGTCCTTCATCTCGAAGAATTTTGTCCGACCCGTGTCGACGCACTTAAAACCGATGCTCCAATAGTTAGGGTAGCACTCTTCATCGAACACAGCGGTTGGACGCTTGTCTTTGTACGCCATATGAATCTCCAAGTGAAAACTCCCGAGTCGCAAACGCCACTCGGGAGTTAGGTGATCACATCGTCAGGTGATCACAGGCCGTCGTCGTCCACGCCATCGTCACCAACACCGTCACCCTCGGTGTCCCACACATCGCTCTCATCGACGCGGCCGTTGCCGAACGGATCGTCGTTCTTCACGAACTGGACGCTGACCAGGTTGGCCGAGATGCGCTTGGGGAAGGTCTTGGAACTGCCCTTGGCCTTGCCGTTGAAGAACCAGGGCCGGATCAGCATGTTGATCCAGCAGCCGCCGTAGAACATATCGTCGATCTTGGCAATGTCGTCCATGACCTCGGCGCGGTTGTCGCGCGCCACCGGCCGCTTGTTGTTGGCGGCAGTGACGAGGAAGTGCTCATGCATGACCTCTTCTTCCTTCTCGTTGCCGTCCGCGAGAAACCACTTGTCGGCAGGCACCTTGGACTTGTTCGTCTCGATCAGTTCCTGGATCAGTGCCTTGACCGCATCCTTGGCCTCACGGTGTGTGCTCTTGGGCAGCATGCCGACCACGCGGAAGTTCTTGCGCGAGTTGCCGTCGTCGTCCTCGCCTTCACTGGGACTGCCGATGAAAGGGTAGGACGCACGGACGCCACGAATGGCGATGTACTTCTCCCCCTTGCCGTCGACGAACAGGGTGTAGTTCCTCCCGTCTTTGACTTTTTCCAGTTTGCTCATTTCAGATTCCTTCAGGTTCATCGGTTTCAGATTCAACGTCAGTGAATACACCGTCGTCGCTTGGTGCAATCTCGGGCCGCTTGTCATGCAACGGCACGAGAGTTGGCTTGCCCGGTGGCTTATAGATCAAGCCCTCGAACAAACTCGGGAGTACCTTCGTCTTCAGTCCCACTTCACGCAGGAGCTTTTCAGCGACCGCAGGCGATACCAGCTCGCTCACAACCGCCTTGTCGTAAGGCACTTTGTTCTCAGTCAGCATCTGAACAGCCTTGTCCTTGTCATTGAACGCTCTGCGAGAACGTCCCTCGACAATCTTGTGGCCCTTCAGTCTCTCTCCAGCGGCAATGCGCCGCATCAGTTCATTGTCAACTCGATTCCACCACCCCTCAGCCGTCGTTCTATACGGCATCAGCAATTCAAGGTGCTCAGTCGTTAGTTTACCAACGTCAGCGAAATTTGGCGAGAAATCCAGGTCTTCGATGCGCTCTTTGAACGCAATCATGTCTTGTTCGCTCACTGATTGCTCAAGGTTCTCAAAGACCCCTTCGGTCATGTCAACTAGCAGCTTGGCGTAAGCAGCACAGTCGATGTTGACACGACAAAACCTGCATTGGCTCGTACCTGGCGTCCGAGGGGCGTTGATCACCCACGCCTCGGCCATGCGCTCCTTCGCCCACTCGCCCCACTTGATCAAATCCTCAGCGCTGATGACCCACACGTCGAAGTTGTCCATGCGGGGCTGGCCGATGCGTATCTCAATCTCCTTGATTCGATGCCTGCCGTTGTAGCGCGAATCGAACTCGAACAGCGCGCCAAGAGCGTACAGCATGCCTTGTGAATTGTCCTCGGCGTACACACGCACACCCTTACCGAACTTCCAATCAGCCACCACCATACGCTCGTCGTCAATGGCAATGAAGTCGGCCGTGCCGCGCTGATTGGGAATCGGAGTCAACCGTGAGAAGTCAACACGCCGCTCGATGTAATGGACACCAGGTAGGAACTCAACCCAGTCGACGCACTGCTGTGCGTAGTCCAACATCTCGTCATCAATGTCAATCAGAAAGCCCCACTTGCCGCTCGGGACAAACTCATTGGTGCCAACAAGATGATCCGGCCGATGCCCGGACTTCAACCACTGTTCGGTGACACCGTGCGCCACCGTGCCGTAAGCCGCGTCATCACCCGCCGTATCCTTGGCAAGCAGGTTCGGGATCAAAGAACCCGCGCAATGCAGGTACATATGAGACGAACTGGGACCGTAGATGCTGTGGCCCGAGTTGTCCTTGATCCTCGCCAAGGTTGAGAGATTGATGCGGTGTTCGGTCATTGGTTCTCACTGCTACAGCCAAAAGCTGCACTAATGAAAACCCCGGCGCAACGGCCGGGGTGAATGATCACGAACCGCGTGTCAGCGCGCGGCCAGGGCGGCGGGCCGGAAGGACTTGATGATCTTGTCCTTGCCGCTGCCGCCGACGTTGACCTCGTAGAAGAAGCCGATGGTGGACTCGCGCTTGCCGACCACAACGCCTTTTTCGCCCTTGGGCGTCAGCACGTTCGCGCCCTTCTTGAAATTCGGGGTTTCTTTCGCCATGTTGATTTCTCCAGTTCAGTTGATGAATATCTTCTCATACCCGACGCCGACCGCTCTCAAGAGGCAGGCGTTGGGTGTTCTCTCAGTGCCCAGGCCGGCTTACAGCCCGCCGCCGTCGCCGCCGCCTTCTTCCTCGCCCAGCGCTTCCTTGGACAGCTTGTAGAGCTGGTCGATGTGCTCGGGCTTGGTGACCTGCTCCAGCCGGTCAAAGCCGACTTCCTTGATGATGGCCTTGGCCTTGGCGACACCGAGCTTTTCCTTCACCTCGTTGATGACCGCGTTGGCCTCGCTCTTGGTGTGTTGGGCCTCGTAAGCGGTCGTCGTCTTGGAGGCGGTCGTCTTGGGGGCCTTGGTTTCGCCGCTGCCACTGCTCGCCGCCGCGCCGCCGCCACCCTTGAGCAGTGCCGCCGTGTTGGCTTCGACGGCCTTGGTCAACTTCTCGATCTGTTCTTCCAAACTCATGATTTCTCCGGTTTCAAGCCCTGTGGATGGGACCGACACAGTACGGGCCAATCCCGCGCCGGTCACGCTGCGCAATGTCAGCAAATCAATCAAAGAGCCGCAACTATACACCAAATGGTGAGTCCGCAAGACTTTTTTGCTATAGTGCGCCTCAACCCGGAGATAGTTGCATGAATATCACACAGTTCCCCAAGCACGTCGAGTCATTGAAGGGCGTCGAAAAGGCATCGGCCCGCCTTCAATACATGATCCTCGCCGTGACGATGGCAAAAACCAATGAAGTCTCCATCCGATCATTCGCCCGGATCGTGCATCTCTCGCACACGACCGTGATGATCTACATCAAGCGCGGCTTCTTCAGCGAGAGCAGTGCCAAGCACATCGAATCCCAACTGAAAGGCAGCTTGAAGGCCGAATGGCTGTTGCGTCCTCTTGAAGTGTGAAGTAGTCCCTCCATCAACTTCACCCAAGAGAACAACACATGAAGTCATTCAGAGACAACGGCCTCGTCTATATCGAGCGAGGTTACGCCATCATCCCAATCCCGCCTGGCACCAAGGGGCCTCGGAACAAGGGATGGGAGCAAAACTACGCCACGACGCCCGAGCAGTACGCCAAGCTGCTCAAATCGGCCCACGCCAACTCAGGCATCGGCGTGATCGCCAAGTTCAACCCGGCCATCGACATAGATTCACTCGACGCCGAGATGAGCGATCACATGATCACCTGGGTCCGCGAGAACATCGCCGATGCGCCCCTGCGATTTGGCAAGCGCCCCAAGGCCCTTTTCATGTTCATCGCGGACACGCCGTTCCGCAAGATCACCAGCGCCCTCTTCCGCTCACCGAACGGACCACGCAAGGGCGAACGAGTGGAAATCCTAGGCAACGGTCAGCAGTTCGTTGCCGATCACATCCACCCCGACACCGGCAAGCCCTACGAATGGGATTGGGACAGTCCTCTCACAGTGGACAGTCTGGACCTACCAATCCTGACGAAGGATGACGCGGAGCGCGTCTGCCACGAGTTCGAACGCAAGGCTGAAGAGCTGGGCTGGGAGCGCATTGGCGACGGCACGATCTCGAATGAAGACGATCCGGACTCTGCAGATGACTTCGACGCCATTGCTGAGATACCGCCGCCTGAAGAGACGAAGGACGAGATCGAACGGGTGCAGAGCGCACTCGAAGCGATGACACCGGGCAGCAGCGACTACAGCTACGACGAATGGCGCAACATCCTGTTCGCCCTCAAGTGGACTCGTTGGGAATGTGCCGAAGACCTTGCACGCGCCTGGTCGGAGACGAGCGAGAAGCATGACGCCAAGGAGTTTCGCACGGTATGGCGTGGGGCTCAGAAAAAATCTCGCGGCAAGGAAGTCACGCTTGCCACCCTCTACAAGATGGCAAAGGATGCCGGATGGGACTCGTCCCGTTCATCCACGCCAACCGAAGAAGAAGCCGAAGAGATCGTCGAACGCCTGCTGGAGGCCGTCGATGACATGCGCCTTCTCGAAGACAAGCCCACGCGTGCCATCAAGAAGATCATCAACGAACTTGCCACGTCCAAGCTCGATGCCACCGATGAAACCTCGGTGCTGAAGGCGATCAAACGCCTGAACGGTGACAGCATCGGTGATCTGCGCGTTGCCCTGAAAGCCGCAAAGGAAAAAGCCAAGAAGGAAGATGCTGAGGTCGAAGCCCCGACGCACGCGAACTACGCCAAGGCATTGCTCACCAAGATCGAAGAACGAAGTGGTGGTGAAGAGGCAGTGAGTGTTGAAGGCATGCTGTTCAGCTACAGCAAGTTGCGTGGCGTATGGCAGGGCACCTTGCCCAATGATGCATCTGTCGATGTGGCGCGCTACTTCGACGGCCTTGAGAACTGCATGCGCCGCAGTGACTACATGGCAATCGCCAATCACGCCTACACCGTTGCGATGGAAGGCAACGAGGATTTCTTCAATGACGCACCTGTCGGCCTCGCATGTGAAGGCCGTTTCTATTTCGTCAACAAGGAAGGCAAGATCGAACGCGAGAAGATCGGGCCTCAACATCGACAGCGCGTCCTCGCACCAGTGCGACCTGAAGTTGGCGAGATGCCATTGTTCCAGACATTCCTTGATCAGACCTTCGACGGCGAAGGCAAAGATGAACAGGTAGGTCTGGTACAGGAGATCATCGGGGCCACAGTCTTAGGCGTGATGGGCACGTTCGAGAAAGCCGTGCTGTTCAAGGGGCTTGGACGCAGCGGCAAATCAACGCTGATGAAAATCATCGAAGCCACACTGCACAAGGACACGCAGACGGCCGTGTCACCGTTCAATTGGAACGACGAATACTACATCGCCAATCTGGCAGGCAAGCGCCTGAACGCGGTGGGCGAGCTGCCTGACGATGAGCCGATACCGGCCAGCAGCTTCAAGTCAGTGATCGGCCGTGACCGGCTCACCGCGCGGCACCCGACGATGCGGCCATTCACGTTCCACAACTCGGCCACCCACATCTTCAACTCCAACCACTTCATCAACACCAGGGACCACAGCGAGGCGTTCTATTCTCGCTGGCTGATCGTGGAGTTCCGCAACTCGCTCATCGGCAAGGACACCGAGATCGACCGCAATCTGGCCCAGCGCATCATCGACGCCGAGTTGCCGCAAATCCTGGCCTGGGCGCTACAGGGTGCCAAGCGTCTGCAGGAACGCAACTACTTCGAGGTCAACAAGGTCCACGACAAGCTCATGGGGCAGTGGCGTCGTCGCACCAACACGCTGATCGAGTTCTTGCTTGACCAGGATGTGTGCCGCCTGAAACCAGACGAATCGGCCTATCGTGTCGACTTCTACCGCGCCTACGTTGACTGGTGCCGTCAGACCAACCGCAGGCCCTTCGGCAAGATCAAGCTCTACGACGAGTTCAACTCACCGCACATGGCCGGCATGCAGGTCTTCTTCGGCACCGACGCCAGCGGCCGCGACCTGATCCGAGGTGTGGTGCTGCGTGGTGAAGAGGACTGGGCCTACAACCTGGATGATGAGCTGTGAAACCTGAAGACCGTTACCGCTGGATAGAAGAGTACATGCACCTCCAAGCAAAACGCTTAGGAGAAATCAAGTATGTCAGGGTCAACATTCTCGATGCGTACTTCGTGAATGACTATATCGAAGCCACCGGCGCTGATTGTGTTGGCATGCCGTTTGGGGCGGACAAGTGCAAGCAACTTGGACGGGACTTGGCTCGTATGTTTCACACAGGTCGCCTACTCCGCCACGCAGACGGACTTTGGAACATGGCTGGCATGGGATTTCCACGTTGGGTCTATACCTACCAACTGCCCCATTAAGCTAAAAATTCTCTAACTCAGGCCCGCCGCAGTGCGGGTCTTTTTTTTTGCCCGACTGACATAGTTGCTCGCCGACCCCCTTCAAACTCTGTCAGTCACCCCCTCAAACTGACAGAGTTGGTCCAAAAAAGCTAAAAAATCACACTCGATTTCCGAAAAAAGTGCGATTTTTCCGTCAAAAACGCGCGTTTTCCCGCACCGATTTTCCGAGTTTTCGAAGGACTCACGGAGGCACAGCTAAAAATTCTCTAGCTTTTTTCTAAAACCTAACGCTCTCCGTCACCAACTATGTCAGTGACTGACAAAGTTCATTTGTAACAATGTCAGTGTGGAGTAGTGATTTTTTAACTTTTGCCCCTGTTCGAGTAGCCAGCCAATCAAAAAGTTAGCCAGCCAATCAAATTAGAAATTTTTTATTCCATAACATGGAAACTGACATGACTGACATAGTTTGGCGTTTAGGCCGTATATGGAAAAAATGAAAAATGGTTTTGGCTATTTGTAACATTTTCGGTTTTTTCTTTTTCTATATGGGGTCCCTGGAGGGTCCAACTCTGTCAGTCATGTCAGTCGCCCGAAAAAGCTAAAAATTCTCTAACTCGCCCGGGGTACGGACACCTCACTCGAACCACAGCCTCTGTGTGCAATTCGCGGGGCTCAGGGCCTTCCCCCTGCCGGCCCTCCGACAAAAGCTAGCCCTGCAATCGATTAGCGGCCTCTGTGTAGAGAATTTCTAAAGGAGTAAGGGGAGTTAGGAAAAATGTCGCGGATCGGGTCCTCTTTCTCAGATCGGAAGA